>OJQP01000105.1_pt1 | contig 83602 bp, 85 predicted proteins | sample 1598871 | NCBI WGS metagenome assembly OJQP01 (sample SAMN03922520, study PRJEB24848) | human gut metagenome | isolation source: stool sample | host: Homo sapiens | place: Germany | collected 2010-02
TGCTGACAAAGTGCGGGGTGCAGGGGGATCATCCCCCTGCCGGGGTTTGGGGCAGGGCCCCAAAGCCTTATGTCGCAGCATATTTCGTGAGCGTTACGAGCGTCCGAAGGACGCAAGAAACGCGGTTCTTTCCAAAACCAGGGGTTTTTCAACGGCCTGAATCGGGCCCGCCGCCTATTGAGCGGCGGGCCCGATTGTGAAAAACGGCTGCACCGGCCTTTTCCGACAGGTTTGCCCGTTTTTCTCTCCTCGCAAATATCGGCGCTGTGCGCACCGGCTGCATGCAGTCTTTGTATTTGTCCATGCCTGCGGGTCGCTTTGCACTTGGCGCAAGGGCTCACAGGGCGGCGCTTCCCTTCGCTCCCCTTTAGGGCTCGTGGGCGGAAAACGGCGCCCCCCTGTTACGCAGGACTCCCAAATTTACCGCACATGTCAGCGAAACGGGCTGCCCACAGAGAGAAGGCATCGGGGTTCTGAATGCGCTTGGCTGTACCTCTCAAAAGGGCTTTTGACTCTTCCAGACGCCGCTCACGCCCGTCTCCCTCCATGATGCGCACCCCCTTTCAATATCATAGACGGAGCAGACCACCGCTTTTTTCCAATATTCATGAAAAAAGCCCCCGCATCTTTCGGCGCAGGGTGCATATAGTGGAAATGAGCGAGGTGACGCCGCATGCCTGTAGAAAAATGCTATCCCTCCGGGAAAAACACGCCGCTGATGATCGCCGGTTATGCGCTGCTGGCGCTGGGCGTTCTGTTGCTGTTTTTATGCATTCCCTGCTGGGCGTGGCTGGCGCTGCTGGGGCTGGGGCTGATCGTTGCGGGAGCGCTGCTTTTGCGGCTTAGCAAGGCTTGGAGGTGAGAAACTTGTCTGTCAGGATGATCTGCGTGCGTGCGCCAAGGTTCTTAAGCGGATTCTTTCGGCTGTTTCTGCGCAGGCGCGCCTAACCGGCGCAGCGGGCGACACCCCGGAAGCGTGGGTGCGCCCTGTGAAATGACCGGCAAATCCCCCATGGCGTTGCCAACCAGCGGCGCGCGCCCTTCCGGGCGGTCCAACGGGGCCGGGGAAGGGTGCGCGCCGCTTTGCGCATGTCAGGGCCTGCGTGCGTCGATGGCGACAAGCCAGGGCATGCCGGTCTGGCCGTCCGAATCCTGCCAGGCGGTGGCGACCAGCCAGGCGGGGAAAAAGGTCACGCCGTCAGCGGTGTGATAGGCGGGGCGGATGTCCAGCACCACGGGCCAGTGGGCGGGCAGGGCGCGCCCACGCTCATCCTCGCGGGGAACGGGCTGGATGCAGTCAAACTGCCGTGCCAGGTCCTCAAGCGCCTCCAGCGGCGTTTTTACCGCGCCGGCATAAGGCGCGGCACTCACCTCGCGCGGGGCATAGGACAAGGTGAAATCACGCATCTCGCCGCTATCGCCCACATAGAGGTTGGCCACGCAGCTGTGGCCAACCCCGTCCGCCCCCGTCCAGGTGCAGGGGGATACGGGCAGGCCGCGCAAGGAGAAGGCAAGCTGTACCCAGGTGTAATCCACCCGGGGGGTAAACCATTCGGCCAGACTGCGCCGCACGAAGGCCTCCCGCGCTTCGGGGGCCTCGTTCAGAGCGTAGAGCCGCGCCTCGTCCTCCGGGCGGAGAAGATGGATCACGTGCCCCTCGCTCAGGCCACAGTCCAAAAGGAAGCTCAGCGCCGTGGCGCGGGCCCGCTCACGCGCGCCGTCTGCGTCCGTGCCGCTTGCGTCGGGGGAGAGGGGAGCGGCGCTTCCGGCCGCAAAGGCGGGGCCAAAGCGTTTCAGCGCTCCGTCGCTCCAGTCCGCGCCGGTCGCACGCATGGCTTCGCCCACGGCGGTTTCGTCCGGCACGATCCATTCGGTGGTCAGAACGGCCAGCTGCTCAGGCGTAAACTCCGGGGGTACGGGGCAGTCCACGCGCAGGGCCAGCGCTGTTTCGCCGCTTTCCCCGCTCACGCCCACGATGTCGCCCCGAAGCCGCCCGCCGCTCGCGGTTACGCCCGACGCATCGCGCGCCTTTGCGGCATCCGCTGCGCAGGGCAGCAGCAGACACAACACCAGCAGATAAGTCCAGGCGCGCTTCATGGGTCCATCTCCTCCTTTTCAGCTTCGGTGGGGGCCGGTGCGGTGAGCAGCGCGCTTTCGATAGCCACACGGGCCTGAGTGGGATCGTAGACGGTCCATTCCAGACGCAGGGAAATCGCGTCTCCATCCGTGAGGACGGGCAGGTCGGAAGCGGTGATGAAGTCCGCGGGCAGCTGCAGGGCCAGCAGCACGCCATCCCCATCCGGCTGACAGGCAACGGACAGGCCGGTATCCGGCCAGCCGTCCACGCCGCCGGAACGGGTATGGCAGGCGAAGCCGTCCTCCAAAAGCACCGGGCCGGATGCATCCTGCCCGTCCGGGAGGAGGATGCCGTCCTCCTCCGTCAGCCCGACGGTCAGCGGTTGTCCGTCTTTCGCCGCCACGCGGAGGGCCAGCGTGAGCCGTCCTTCGATCCACGCCGCGTCCAGCGAGGAGACCTCCGTGAGCCGCAGGCCCGAAGCGTCCGTTACGTCAAGAGGCCGCACGCTGAGCGTCGGCCGGACGCGCTCGCGGTTGTGAAACAGCCGGTACGGGTTTGTTTCCCAAAAGGACAAAAGCCCCAGCTGCGCCGCTATCGCCGTGGCGCAGATCAGCAGCGCCGCGGCCAGCGCGGGGACAAGCCGCCGCCCCATGCGGCGACGGGGTGCCGGCGCGTCCGGCAGCGAGGAAAGCACCTGCGCAAGCCGGGTACCAGCTTCGGGCGGACGTTCCCGTGCGGCCAGCATGCGCATGGCGCGGTCAAATGCTCTGTCATCCATCGTCAAAGTCCCTCTTTCTCAAGGATCTCTTTCAGGCGACGCCGCCCACGGCTCAGGCGCGAGGCGGCGGTGCCGCGTGGCACGCCCAGCACCGCGGCGATCTCCTCCAGCGGATAGTTTTCAAAATACATCAGTTCCAGCGGCACGCGCTCCTTTTCGTCAAGACGCATCAGAAGCGGCGTCAGCTCCGGGCCGCCGTCCGTGCCGGCAGGCGTATCGGGCCAGTCGCCGCGCAGCTCCACGCGGCCCCGGCGGCGCAGGATGTTGCGCGCTTCGTTGAGGCAGGCACGCATCAGCCACGCGTCGAACGCGTCCTCCCGCCGGAGCGAGGCGAGGCGGCGGTAGCAGTTGAGCACCGCCTGCGCGGCGGCGTCCTCGGCGTCGGCATGGCTGTGCGTAACGCAACGTGCCAGGCGCACCATGCCCGGCCACAGCGCCCGCACCCTCGCCTCGAAGCCGATCTTGTCCATGAGGCTGTCCTCCTTGCCGGTTGGTTCATTTGAAGGCCTTCACCTGATAGACGCGCGGCCGGACGGAAAGTTTGCAAAGACAGGAAAAAAAGGGCGGCCCCGGAAAAACGGGACCGCCGCAGCGTGTCAGAAAACCTGTTTCAGGAGGTTTGGAGGACCGAAGCCCAAAAGTCTATCGCCGGATCTGAATATCGCCTGGGGCCGCAGACCGAAATCCCGGCCGGGGCACGAATGAGGGGGACGAGCGGGGAGGGACGATGCTGCCTTGCCGGCAGCCGGTATCCAGCCCGGCAAGGCCTGCAAACCCATCCTGCACGTGTTGGCCTCAAAAGGGGGTGCCCTGCGAAGTCTCCCCAGGGCCCGGGCCTTCAGAAAAAACGGCTATTTGGCGCGAGGTTTGAAGGCCAGCGCGATCAGCGTTCCGAAGAATACCGCCGCCGCGATGCCGCCCGCCGTGGCGGACAGGCCGCCCGTGAACGCGCCGATAAGCCCGATTTCATCCACGGCGCCCATCACGCCCTGACACAGGGCATGTCCAAAGCCCGTAAGGGGTACGGTCGCACCCGCACCGGCAAAATCCGCCAGCGGGCCGTACACCCCGATGGCGCTGAGCAGCACCCCGGCGATGATATAGCACACCAAAATGCGGGCGGGCGTGAGCCGTGTGCGCAGCACCAGAAGCTCGCCCACGGCGCACAGCGCGCCGCCCACCAGAAAGACTTTCAGATACATCCAAAGCACCGACATGGATTTGCCTCCCGGTTTTTTTATAGCTTGGGGGACTCCAGCACGACAGCGTGGGCGATGCCGGGGATGGTTTCGCCCTGCTGGCTGCTGGTCACGCTCATCAGCGCGCCCGTGGCCATAAAGATGATGCGCTTGAGATCGCCCTGCTGGAGGGCGGGCAGAAGGCTGGCGCACAGCACCGAGGCGCTGCATCCGCAGCCGCTGCCTCCGGCATGCGCATCCTGCCGCTCGCGGTCGTAAATCATCAGGCCGCAATCGCGATGGAGGCGCTCGTCCAGCGGCATGCGCTGCTCGCGCATAAGCTGCAACAGCAAATCACGCCCCACCTGCCCCAGATCGCCGGTGACGACGAGGTCGTAGTCCGCGGGCTGAGTATGGGTATCCGCCAGCAGGGCCAGCAAAGTGTCGGCTGCCGCTGGAGCCATGGCCGCGCCCATGTTGTTGGCATCGTTTACCCCAAGGTCGACCACGCGCCCCATGCATACGCGCGTGACACGTGCCTGCGGCGGGACGGGCGGCTGGAGGGTCAGCAGTACTGCGCCCGCGCCGGTCACGGTCCACTGTGCCGTCGGAGGACGTTGGGAGCCGAACTCCAGGGGATAGCGGTACTGCCGTTCCGCGGTGCAGAAATGGCTGCTGGCCGCGCAGACCACAGTGGAGGCGTGCTCGCCATCCAGGAGCATGCTGCCCAGGCACAGGCTTTCGGCCATGGTGGAACAGGCCCCGTACAGTCCGATGAAGGGAATGCCCAGCTCCCGCGCCGAAAAGGAAGCGGTGATGATCTGATTGAGCAGGTCGCCGCCGAGGAGAAACTGCACGTTTTCGGGCTTCAGCCCGCCCTTCTGGATGGCTTTGCGGATGGCGTCCAGGTAGAGGCGTTTTTCCGCCAGTTCGAAGGTGTCCTGGCCGTAGAGCTCGTCCTGGGCCACGTGGTCGAACAGGTTTCCCAACGGCCCTTCGCCCTCCTTTTTGCCCACAAAGGCCGCCGACGCGCACACGGCAGGCCGGAGCGGGAGATCAATGGTTTGCAGGCCGGTGCGCTTGAGCGGCATGGCGTTTCCTCCCAACAATCTGACTATCGGAAAAACAGGGCGTAGACCACGCCCACCAGCACGGATGCGCCGATGCCGTATACCAGTACCGGACCGGCGATGGAAAACAACTTGGCGCCCAGTCCCAGCACCAGCCCCTCGCGGCGGAATTCCAGCGCGGGCGACACCATGGCGTTGGCAAAGCCGGTGATGGGCACAAAGGACCCCGCGCCTGCGTACTTGCCCAGCTTGTCGAACACCCCCACCCCTGTGAGCAGCGCGGTGAGGAACACCAGCGTGATGCTGGTCAGGCTGGAGGCGGTGCGTGCGTTCATGTCCAGCCAATGGATGCCTGCATCCGCAATGGCCTGTCCCAGCACGCAGATCAGCCCTCCGACCCAGAAGGCGCGGCCGAGTCCCGCGCCCAGGGGCGACGGGGGAGAGAGCTGCTCCGTGAGCCAGGAATAGTGCCGGGGATTGGTATGGACGCGCTGTTTATCCATGCTGGCCGCCTCCCTGGGGAAGGATGGCAGGCCGCCCCTGCCCCACGGCGGGCGGGTCCCGGCGATAGATTTCCCGCTCGGTTGGCCGCGGCCCGTGGACCAGCGCGGATGGGGCAAAGGTAACGCGCTTGGCGCTCATTGAGATCCCTCCACTGGTTCATTTTCATATGCAGTATGCCGCATTGGATTCAAAAGCATGCATACCGCTTTTTTCGCCGGAAAACTTGCAATCCGTCTTGACAGAGGGCGGCGCGTTGGCTATACTAGAATAGTTGTTTTGTGGTATCCTGCGTGCTGCCAACGCTGCGCGCGACGCCATACATTGATTTCTGTAAGGAGTGTTTACTGATGTTCCGTACCTATCAGCCCAAAAAGCGCCAGCGCAGCAAGGTGCACGGCTTCCGTGCCCGTATGTCCACCAAGAACGGCCGCCGCGTGCTGGCCGCCCGCCGCCGCCGCGGCCGCAAGGTGCTCAGCGCCTGATCGTGCCTGACGGCATCATAAGCATGGTTCGGAAAAGCCCGCCCCATTTCTGATATCGGGTGAAGTGGGTACGGGCTTTTCCGATACCAACCAAAAGCGCGCAACCCGGAAAGGACGATGGCAAGGTCGTGCAAAGGCAGAACCGTTTGGGCCCCAACCGGCAGTTCAGCTATGTCTACCGCCGGGGCAAGCGGGTATCCACCAGGGATCTGACGCTGCTGTATGTGAAAAACAGGCAAAAGCGCGTGGGCTTTTCAGTGAGCAAAAAGGTGGGCGTGGCCGTGGTGCGCAACCGCACCAAACGCCGCCTGCGCGAATGCGTGCGCCCGCTCCTGGAATGCATGGACGGCGGGCTGTATGTGTTTGTAGCCCGGCCTTCCGCGGCGGAGCAGTCCTTTCAGCAGCTCAGCCGGCAGGTAAGTCAGCTGCTCACCCGTGCCGGCACGATTGCTGCGCCCGCGCGCAACGCGCCATGAAAAACGTCCTGCTGGCCCTCATCCGCTTCTACCGCACGCATATCAGCCCCCATACGCCGCCCGCGTGCCGCTTCCAGCCCACGTGCTCGCAGTACGCCTACACGGCCATCGAGCGCTTTGGCGCTTTGCGCGGAAGCTGGCTGGCGCTCAAGCGCCTGCTGCGGTGCAACCCGTTTTGCAGGGGCGGCTACGACCCCGTCCCCGACATCCCGGATACCACATTAAGGAGGGAATGACCCCCGATGAACGACTTTCTGGTCGCAATCCTCAATGGCATCAACTCCGTCATTCACAACTACGGCTGGAGCATGGTCGTCTTTACGCTTTTGATCAAGCTGATTCTGTTGCCGCTGGACTACAAGAGCCGCAAGAGCATGCGCCGCATGACCCGGCTGCAGCCGCAGGTGGCCAAGCTGCAAAAGAAGTACGCAAACGATAAGGAAAAGCTCAATCAGAAGACCGCCGAGCTCTACCGCCGTGAGGGCATCAACCCCATGAGCGGCTGTCTGCCGATGCTGGTATCGATGGTGATTCTGTTCATCATGTTCGCCGCCATGCGCACCGTCGCCAATACCGAGATGGCCAGCCAGGCCCTGGGCCTGCTCACCACCGGCACGCAGACCAACGAAAGCTGGCTGTGGATCAAAAACATCTGGATGCCGGACAGTCCCTTCAATCCCGTCATCGCCGACAGCGCCAACCTGCGCATCATCCCGGCCGACATCTGGGCGAAGGTTTTTGCTTCGCTTGATCCCGCATCCGTAACGGCGCTGGCACAGTACGGCATCGACGCCGCAACCATCAGCGGCGAAACCGTCTTTGCCGCGCTGCAGACGCTGCCGGTCTATGCTCAGGAGACCCAGCTGTGGGCGACCATGCCGCAGCTGAATCTGCTGATCGTCAACCTCAGCATTTATGCGCACAACAACGGCTGGTTCATCCTGCCCATTCTCGCTGCCGTCACCCAGTACCTGATGACGCTCTCCCAGCCGCAGCCCGCCGCCGATCCCAATAATCCCGCGGCCAGCACCAACAAGTTCATGAAGTATTTCTTCCCGCTCTTTTCGCTGTGGGTCTGCTCCAGCTATAACGCGATCTTCGCCCTCTACTGGGTGGTCAGCAACGTGTTTGCGTGGGTGCAGGGCCTGGTGATGAACAAGATGTTTGAGAAGATGGACGAAAACCAGGTTGAGACCGCAGGGGAGGGAACGTTGAAATGAGGTCTGTGGAATCCAGCGCCAAAACCATGGAAGAGGCCGTTACCCAGGGCCTTGAAAAGCTGGGGGTCTCCTTTGCGGATGTCAAGATCGACATTCTGGATGAAGGCAGCAAGGGATTCTTGGGAATTCTGGGCGGCAAGCCCGTGGTAGTGCGCCTGACCGTGCGCGAGGATGTCGAAGAGGGCGAGGATTTGCTGTCGTCCGTCGCTCTGGAGGATGCCGTCAAGGAGCCGGAGCAAAAGCCCGCCCGCAAGCGCGCTTCCAGGTCCAAGGCTGAGAAGCCTGCGAAGGAAGCAAAACCCGAAAAAGCCGCTGTGCAGGAGAAGGCGAAGGAGGCGAATTCCCCCAAGGCCGAGAAACCGGCAAAGCCCGCGAAGGACGAGAAGCCGCCCAGGGCGGTGAAGCCGGTCAAGGCGGAAAAGCCGGCCGCTCCCGCGGCGGAGGCAGCGCAGCTTTCCGCCGATAAGGAAGCACCGGAGGGCCGCGCTTTCACCTTCCTGACGGACGTGACCCGCCTGATGGGCGTGGAGGTCACCATCAATGCCCGCCGCGACGAGGAGGGCAATGTGCGCGTGGACATGTTCGGCGACACGTTGGGCATTTTGATCGGCCGCCGTGGCGAAACGCTGGATGCGCTGCAGTATTTGACCAGCCTGTATGTCAACAAGGGCGGAGAGGACTACATCCGCGTCACGCTGGACACCGAAAACTACCGCGCCAAGCGGGAGGAAGCACTGCGCCGCCTCGCCAACCGCATGGCCAACCGCGCCATCAAGACGGGCCGCAAGGTGGTTATGGAGCCCATGAATCCCTATGAGCGCCGCATTCTGCACAGCGCCTTGCAGCAAAACGACGCCGTGACCACGCACAGCGAGGGGGAAGAGCCCAACCGTCACGTGGTCATCACCCTCAAGCAACAGAACTGACGGCCCCCCCAGCGGGCCCGCAAAGCAGCCGTGGAGGCCGATCCACGGCTGCTTTTCTCAGGCGCTTTCATCCTCGCATGCCTTGTGAGGAAACAAACGTTGTGCTATAATACAAAATGAGCTTTCAGACAAATGTCGCCGGAGCGGCCGGCAGGGGGAGGCCGCTGCTTTGACAACCCGGAATGGAGGAACGTTCGCTATGGCAGGCTATGTATCCGAGGCGGTCATCAAGCGGTTGCCCGCCTATTACCGACATCTTAAGGAGCTGGAAAAAGAGGGAATTCACCAGATTTCCTCTCAGGGGCTGGGCAATCGCATGCACCTGACAGCCTCTCAAATCCGACAGGACATCAACTGTTTCGGCGGATTTGGCCGCCAGGGATATGGCTATTCCGTCAGCGGCCTGCGCGAGCATATCGGCCATATTCTGGGAGTGGACCGCACCCACCGCATGATCATCGTGGGTGCGGGCAACATAGGCCGTGCAGTGGCGCTTTCGGATTCCTTCCCTGCCAACGGCTTTGAAACCGTGGCCATCTTCGACAACGACGCGACCAAAATCGGCATGACCGTTGGCAGCCTCGTGGTGCAGGATGTGGAGGATCTGAAACGTTATCTGGATGAGAACACGGTGGATATCGCCGTGATCGCGGTGCCGGTTTCGCATGCGCAGCGAATGGTGGAGGTGCTTTGCGAGCGCGGGGTCAAGGGCTTCTGGAACTTTGCCCCGCTGGATTTGAAGGTGCCGGAGGGAACGTCCGTGGTGAATGTGCATCTGGACGAAGGCCTGGAGATATTGAGTTTCCGCATGCTCAGGGAACTGGCCTGAGCCGCGGCGGCGGGGAGGTTATCGGATGGCGTCAGGGCGCTATGATGCGGGAGGCCCGGGGCTGGCCCGGTCGGGGCCGAGCGTGAAGCGAGCGCGAAGGCTGGTTGTGGACGGGCGGGGAGAATTTGCCGCCCCCGCGCGGTTGGGCGCCGCGCAGTATCACAGCATGCTGGATGCCGCGCCTGAGACCGAGCCTGCCGCTTCATCCGCGCGAGACGCCTTTGTCTATGACGACGACCTCTCCTGGGAGCAGCCGCTGGAAACGGCGGCCGTAAAAAGGCCGGAGCCCAGGCCGGTTCACGCTGCGCCGGCCCCATCCCAGGGGCCGAAACGGGAGCGCAGTGAGGCGGGCGGAGGACAGCCCCCCAGAAAGCCCGGCGGCGGACGTCAGGGCGGACGCCAAAAGCCGGACCATCCCGGCTGGCGCGCCTATGTGTGCGTAGCCGTGACGGCTTTGAGCGTGCTGGGCATACTGGTGCTGGCTGTCGTCATGATGCCGCAGATGGCGGGGTACTTCTGGAAGGATTTTGGAAATTACGCCTTTATCAACGGCGAGCTTCTGCGCTACGACCCCGAGGTGGTGGCGGCCTACAAGCAGTACCGTGACTACATGGACCGCGATGTGATTTATCCCGGCATTTTTGTCGACGGCGTCCATGTAGGGGACCTGACCGTGGAGGAGGCGCGCCAGCTGCTCACGGCCAACGGATCGGATGTGCCGAACGCCTTTTCCGTAACGGTGGCCATTGGCAACAAGACCTGGACGGTGGATTCCAGCAACGTGCCGGCCCAGCGGGACCTGGGAAACGTCCTGGAGCGCGCCTACGCTATCGGCCGCACCAACACCACGTCCATTCAGAGCACGCTGCAGACGCCCTTCCGCGAGCGCACCAACCGCGCCGTAGCCCTGCGGGAAAGCGGAATTAACCTGACGACCACCGCCAGCTACGACCATGAGGCCGTGCGTGCGCTGGTGGCGGATATCGCGGCCTATGTGACGCGCGATCCGGTGGATGCGCAGATTCAGTCCTTCGACTATGCCACGCGCACGTTCAGCTTTACCGAATCTCAGCCCGGCGTCACGCTGGACCAGGACCTGCTCTATGAGCGGGTGACCGCCGCGCTGGACCGCTGGGAAAGCGGCGTGACGGTGACGGTGGACCCCATCGTGACCGAACCCGCCGTCACCAAGGATGAGTTGGTGGCCAGCTTCGGCCTGGTGGCGGCCTACACCACGGAAACCACCAACGACTCCAACCGCAATACCAATATTGACCTGGCCTGCCAGGCCATCAACGGCACGGCCCTCATGCCCGGGGAAACCTTCAGCTTCAACCAGGCCACCGGCCAGCGTACCACCGAAAAGGGGTACAAATCCGCCGGAGCCATCGCCGCAGGGCAGAGCATCGAGGAGGTGGGCGGCGGCATCTGTCAGGTGTCGTCCACGCTGTTCAACGCCGTGGCGCGCGCCAACCTGGAAATCGTCTCCCGCAGCCCGCACGCTTGGCCCAGCACCTACGTCAATATCGGTGAGGACGCGACCGTCAACTGGCCCAACCTGGATTTCCAGTTTAAAAACAATACCAAAAGTCCCATTTTTATTATTACATACTACAAGAACCGCCGGATGAGCGCGGAGATCTGGGGCATGTCATTGGGCGAGGGTGTGACGATCGACCTTCAGTCCACCATAATCAAAACCATTGATCCGCCCAGTGAAGTGAAGTACGAGCTCAATACCGATCTGCCCTACGGCACGGAAAAGACCACTGTCAAGGCCCGCACCGGCTATGTGGTGGAAACCGAAAAGGTGTGGTACAAGGACGGCCAGGAAACCAGCCGTGAATTGCTGCACACCAGTAACTACCGCGCCTATCAGCAGGTAATCGAATACAATTACTGAGCTTGGAGGAAATCAAAGCGGCGCCCGGTGATGCCGGGCGCCGTAGGGTGCTGACAAAGTGTGGGGTGCAGGGGGATCATCCCCCTGCCGGGGTTTGGGGCAGAGCCCCAAAGCCTTATGCCGCAGCATTTTTCGTGAGCGTTGCGAGCGTCCAAAGGACGCAAGAAACGCGGCTCTTTCCAAAGCCAGGGTTTTTTCAACGGTCTGCGGCGCCCGGTATACCGGGCGCCGCTTCTGTGTTTGTATGCCGGATCACTTACGGAGCAGGCAGATAAGCTCCTCCAGCATGCGGGCGCAAAGCTCCATGTCCTCGGCTGCGATGTGTTCGAAGGGGCCGTGGAAAGCAAAGCCGCCCGTGCACAGGTTTGGGCAGGGAAGCCCGCGATAGCACAGCTGCGCGCCGTCCGTGCCGCCGCGCACCGCCGCGTCAAAGGGCTCACAGCCCGCCGCGCGCATGGCGGCGCGCGCGTTTTCGATCAGGAAGGGATAGGGCGCGATCTTCTCTTTCATGTTGCGATACTGGTCGCGCAGGGTCAGCGTGACGGCGCCTTCGCCCCAGCGCTCGTTCATCACCTTCGCGATGTGGCGCAGCTGATCCCGGCGCGCCTCAAAACGCCCTGCGTCGTGGTCGCGCACGATATAGACCAGCCGCGCGTGCGCCACGTCGCCCTCCATTTCCTCCAGATGGAAGAAGCCCTCATAGCCCTCGGTGTGCCGCGGTGTTTCTGCGGAGGGCAGCATGGCGTTGTATTCCATGGCCAGCAGGCTTGCGTTCACCATGGTATCCTTGGCGCTGCCGGGATGCACGTTCACGCCGCGAAAGTCCAGGGTAGCTTCACAGGCGTTGAAGTTTTCATAGCTGAGCTCGCCTACTTCGCCCCCGTCCACGGTGTAGGCATAGGCGGCGCCGAAGCCCTCCACGTCGAAGCCCGCAATGCCCAGTCCCGTTTCCTCGTCAGGGGTGAAGGCCACGGCTACCGGTCCGTGGGGCCTGCCGGAGGCGATGACGCGTTCCAGCGCGGTCATGATCTCGGCCACGCCGGCCTTGTCGTCCGCGCCCAGCAGGGTGGAACCGTCGGTGGTGATGAGCGTTTTGCCCTTGAGGCCATTCAGGCTGGGAAAGCGTGCCGGCGAGAGCACCGCGCCCGTGGCGGAGAGCACGATGTCGCCGCCGTCATAGTTCGGGTGCAGCTGGGGCTTGACCCCCTCGCCGGGATAATCGGGCGCAGTGTCCATGTGGGCGATCAGTCCCAGACAGGGCTGCCCCTCCAGCCCCGGCGTAGCAGGCAGCGCGGCGTAGACGAAGCAGTTGTCCGTCACGCGTACGTTTGTGAGGCCCAGCGCCGTCAGCTCGTCCGCCAGCAGGCGGGCCAGGGAGAACTGGCAGTCCGTGGAAGGGGTCGCGGTGGAATCGGGGTCCGACCGTGTGGGAATGGCGGCGTAGCGAAGGAAACGTTCTGTTGCGTTCATCGGTAGTTTCGTCCTTTCAAAAGCATGGGATTGAAAATCGCCCGCCCCGGAGGGCGGGCGGCAGATTCACTTAATTCAGCGGCCGGATCAGAATGAAGGGGGTCAGCTCGTCGCCCTGACCGCTGGGGTTGTCCGCCATGGCGTCCTGAATTTGCGCATCGGTGAGGGGAAAGTCCGGGCTTTTGCCCAGCTGGTCGCGCTGCAGGTCGTTGGCGTCCATCAGCACCACCGGGATGCCCGTGTCCTGATAGAGCTTTGCGCACAGCTCATCCGGATTGTCGGGGTTGATGAGGGCCATCTGGTGGTAGAGCTCGAAGCTGGAACGGGTATAGAAGCCGTCGATGCCGCCCACGCCCTTGCCGCACACCTTGTAAAACACGCCGTGCATGCCAAACAGCTTGGTCACTGCGCTGGCGGCGGCGGCCAGCAGCACGCGCGGCAGGCCGCACATGTCGATGACGAGCTGCAGCTTGTAGGGCTCATGCATGCCCACGCCCGTGTGGTTGATCCCCGCAAAGCGCCACAGGTGATTGGCCCACCAGCCGGGCTTGACCTCGTCGCGCGTCTTGACGGACTTGACGCACATACACATGACCTTTGCGCCGAAGCTGAGCACGTCGCCGGGCTGATAGAGCGGGCGCACATACTGTTCCACCAGCGCGGCCTGATCTTCGCCCACCTTGACAAAGTGGGTCTGGATGGCGTAGCGGCTGTATTTGCGGCCGTCCTTGCCCTCGATTACGCCGCGGTCGAAGTAGGTCACGCCGTTTTCCTCGCGGCGCTGCTCCTCCAGGTTGCGGGATGGGATGATGCCCATGTCAATCGCCTCCAAATGCTGTTACATATCCTCAAAGAAAGGTTCGCCCGTTTCGGTGACCAATATGCCCATGTCGTTAAAATGCAGCGGCACAGGCTTGGCCATGATATATTTGAGAATGGCGTCAAAGCGCACGCTTTCGGTATAGGTGAGCAGGGTGAAGGCTACGCCGTGCTTTTTCGCGCGCCCCGTACGGCCGATGCGGTGCAGGTAGTATTCGTTTTCATTGGGCAGGTCGTAGTTGATGACGGCCTCCACATCATCCACGTCGATGCCGCGGGCGGCCACGTCGGTGGCCAGCAGAATCTGGAATTTTCCCTTGCGGTACGCCTGCATGACCTCGTTGCGGGCGGACTGGCGCATGTCGCCGTGCAGGCAGTCGGCAGGATAGCCCGCGTCCTTGAGGCGCTTGCACAGGCGCTGGGTCATGTCCTTGGTATTGACAAAGACCATCACGCGCTGGTATACGTCACTGTCGAGCAGGTAGAGCAGATGCTCATATTTGTGCTCGCGTTCGGTGGCAATCACGTACTGGGTGATCTGCGGACGGTTTTCTTTGGTCGCGGGGATGACGATCTCCACCGGGTCCTGCTGGTATTTCCAGGCGATAGTCATCACGTCCTGGTTGGTGGTGGCGGAAAAGAGCACCAGCTGGCGCTCGATGGGCGTGGCCTCGATAATCTTGGTCACATCCTTGACAAAGCCCATGTTGAGCATTTCGTCGGCTTCGTCCAGCACCATGGTATGCACGCTGTCCAGACGGATGTTCCCGCGGTTCATGTGGTCCAGCAACCGTCCGGGCGTGGCCACCACGATCTGCGGGCACTGCTTGAGCTGGGAAAGCTGCTTGGTAATGGGCTGGCCGCCGTAGAGGCAGGCGATGCGCACGCCGGGAATGTAGCGCGCCAGCGCGCGGAGCTCGTCGGTGATCTGCAGGCTCAGCTCGCGCGTGGGAGCCAGCACCAGCTCCTGTACACGCTTGTCCTTGAGACTGACATACTCCAGCATGGGAATGCCGAAGGCGCAGGTCTTGCCCGTTCCCGTGGGGGCGATGGCGATCAGGTCGCGCCCCTCCATCATCAGGGGAAGCGTTTTGGCCTGGACGGGGGTCATTTCGCTGAACCCCATTTTTTCGACCGCCTTGAGAATCTCGTCGCTGAGATCGGCGGCCTCGGAGAATTTGGTGATCTGTAGTCCTTCTGTTGGCAAAGCGGGCGCTCCTTACTTGTGTTGTTGCTGATCGAGATAGATTTCTATAGCGCGGCTGAGCTGGTCGGGGCAGGAGGTGCCGCCGCGGCATTGAACGCCGCGCAGGCGGTTCATCACCTCGCGCGCATCCTGGCCTACCGCCAGGCGAGCCAGGCCGTCGGTATTGCCCCGGCAGCCGTTGGTGAAGCGGCAGGATGTGATCTTTCCGCCCTCGATTTCCAGGTCGATGGCGGTGGAACAGGTGCCATGGGTCTTATAATGCATCATGTGTGCGTCTCTCCTTCTGCGGTGGCTTACACAAAATAAGCCAATTTATTGCTTTCGACACAGCGCCCCGTTTTTCCTGCCGGATTTTTCACATCCGGCGGGCTTTCGCATAGGGTGACAGTAGCGCTTGAAACGAGGCGGGGAAGGGAGCGGTGCCATGAGCCTGATCATCGCGGACGCCCGGCTGGGCGTTTGGAAAGCCACGGACGAGGGCGGGCCGCTCACCGGGGTGGACTGCGCTTTGGAGGGACCCCGCCTGACCTGTGCCGGCAGTGCGTGCGTGTGCGTGGGCGGAAACAGGGAATGCCTGTGCCTGACCTGCCACGGGCTGAGGGAAATCAGCCGGATGCCTGCTGCGCCGGGGCTGGCGGCGCTGTGCCTGTCGCCCTGTGGGCGGTATGTGTACCAGCTCAGCTCCGAAGCCGACAGCGTTCATACGCGCCTGACGGCTACCGGAGATCTGATTTTTGCGGCTCCGGTGGGGGTGTTTCCCCGCGCCATGTGCCTGGACGCGTCCGGGCGGCTGCTGCTGGCCGCGGGCGGGGCGGTGGACGAAGCCTACCTGCTCACTGCGCCGGAATTGGTGCGCGAACGCACCATCCACACGCAAAGCCCGTGCTTTGCCGCAGGCTTCTGGCGTGGCGGACTGCTGCTAGTGTGCGCCGTGGAGGGAGAGGATATCCACACGGCGGTGTATACGCTGGCTCCGGGCACGCCGCGTCCACGCAAGCTGATCGACCTGCCGGGACAGCCGGGCGGGCTGTGCGTGTGTCCGGATGGCGTAGGCGCGCTCATCAGCACGCGCGACGGATTGATGAAACTGGACATTCCACAGGGACGGCTGCTCTGGAACCTGCCGGATCTGGCGCTGTGCGCCGGCCTGTGCTGCCGCGGCCCCATGGCGCTGGCAAGCGCGACGCTGGGCGGCCAGGTGCGGCTGCTTTCCCATTACAAGCCATGGCTTTCAAAAACCGTGTTTACGGGTACGGATGTTCATGCCTGCTTTTTGATGGCATAATCCGGGGGCGTTTGGCGCATCCTTGACACAGAAGCCCCGGCAAAGGCCGGGGTATGGGATGGAAGGAGGTTTTCTTGCTATGCTGGATAAGATCTCGCTGGTACTGGTGATCATCGGCGCCATCAACTGGGCGCTGATCGGCATCTTTCAATTCGATCTGGTGGCGTATCTCTTCGGCGGGCAGGCGGCGGTAGTCAGCCGCATCGTCTACACCCTGGTGGGTGCGGCCGGGCTGTGGTGCATCTCGCTGCTGTTTGGCGAGCGCGTATCCGCCAAGGAGTGATCCAGCCGGATCTGTTGAGAGGCCTGCAGCAGAAAGGCCCGGTTGGTCGGCTTGCCGCGTTCCGGGTCCACCGTGGCGCCGAAAAAGCGCTCGATGCCCCGCATGCTGCCCTGGGTGAACACGCTTTCCACCGCCACGCGCAGGCAGCGCTCCACGGCGGCAGGCGTGGTGCCAAAGGCGCGGGCGCACGAGCGGTAGAGCTGACCCATGGAGCGCTCCTCCAAAACCGGGGAAGGCGCCAGATGCTCAAGGAGCCACGCCGCATAGGCGCGGCCCTTGTAGCGACGGTCCATGGAAATGGCGCTTAAAAAGGTATCCACCGCCTGCGCGGTGCGCGGCGCCTGAGCCGCTGCCAGTTTTGGCAGCGGCTTTTGCGCCAGCGTTTCCAGCAGCGCGCACAGCTTTTCCGGCGCGGCGCAGATGGGCGCGACTGCGTCTGCCAGGGCCGGTCGGGAAGCGCACAGCTCCGGTTCGCACAAAAACAGCACCCGAGGCGGACAGGGGTGGTGAAGCGCCGCAAGCGCCTCCAGCACCTCAAAGCCGTCGAGTTCAGGCAGACAGGCGTGCAGGATAAGCAGGTCAAACCGCTCCCGCGAGAGCAGCTTCAAAGCCTGCGTACCGTTTGGCGCGATCAGCGCGTCAAAGCCCCGTATCTCCATGTCCGCCGCGATCCGGCGGGCCGTGCCTGGGCTGAGCACAGCAATCAAAAGCCGCATGAGCGCACCTCCTGTGTGTAAGGATACGCCCATGCGGCCCTCTCAACCTGCCGGGTATGACCGAAACCTTTGTCGAATCCTGTCAGCGCGCCTTCAAAAAGGCATACGCCTCGTTCACCGCGTCCACCGCGGCCTGGCTGGACAGCGTGGCGCCGGAGACGGCGTCGATATCCTGATTGAGCGTGAGCGGCGGCGTTTTGCCGATGAACTGCGAGGTAAACGCCTCCTCACGCACGCCGCTGCCCACGCCCACCGTTTCCAAAAAGCGCGCGCCGCCTACGTCGATATCGGAAATCGCGCCGCTGTCATCCAGCGTCAGGCGCACCAGCACGGGGCCGGCATAGCCGATGGCGCTGGCATTGGCGGTGCGGCCTGAGGCCGCGGGAGATGGGGTGGGCTGCGTTGCCTCCGGGGAAGCGCTGGCCGACGGTGACACGGTGACGACCGGGGGCTGAGTGGCGGCCGGCGGCTCGGCCGTGCCTGTGGTCATCACGATGGCAACCACGCCAACCGCCGCTACCAGTCCGGCGATGAGCCATCCGGCCCATTTTTTCTGATTCTCCATACGTAAGCTCCTCCTGCCTGATAGGTTCGCCCCTAGGTTGCGCCGCGCGGACCGGTCCTATACGGTGCAAAGAATGCCGCATCCTGCGGGATGTTTGACACGCTTCGCGCTTCAAACCGACACAGCGCGAAAACCACGCTGGCTATACTGGCTGTACACTGGCATGGGGAGGCGGCATATGGAGACTTCAACGGCCCGGCCGCAGGAGGCGGTCGAGCGCAGGGGAAAAGGCGTGCGTCGCGCGGGAAGGCGAATGATGGCGTTTGTGCGGGGCGCGGCGCGGCCTGTGGGACAGGCCATGATGGTCTTTCTGTTTACCTTTGTGCGGTGGTTTGGCATTCCGTCTCCCTTTGCGGCGGCGCTGCTGCTCGCACGGGCGGAAAAACCCACACCGCTGATGCTGGCGGGCGCGGGCGTGTCGTTGGCGGTGAGAGCGCTGTGGGGCCTTGAACTGGATGTGTGGCAGTACGTGGGCATCGCCGGATTGTGGCTGGCGCTGCGCCGATGCCGGCCGAGGCCGGGCATTGAGACGGCGGCGCTGGGCGGCCTTGCGATGATGCCGCGGGTGTTTGCGGCGCTGGCCGGTCAGGCGCCACTGGATATTCTGCTCAGCCTTGCGGCGGTGCCGCTGGGCATGCTGGGCGCTGCGTTTTTTCGCAGCGCGATGGACGGCATGGCCTCCACCGGCGCGCCCACCTGCACACGGGAGCGGGCCTGCGTGGCGGCGCTGGGATTGCTGCTGGTAGGCGGGACAGGCTATTTTTGGGTGGGATCGCTCAATCTGGGCCAGCTGACCGCCGTGTGGGTGACCGTGGCCTACGCCGCTGCCAACGGACCGGTATACGGCGTGGCCGCCGGGCTGCTGTGCGGGCTGTCGCTGGCGCTGGGCGGGCATGACGTGCGCATGGCGGCGACGCTGTCGGTCATGGGACTGCTGTGCGGGCTTCCGGCGGTAGAGCGGCGGCGCTGGCTGTTTCCGCCTGCCGCTGTGGCGGGATGGGCGGTTGGTTACTCCCTGACGCCGCTGAGTGGGCCGACGGTTCCCTTTTGGGCTGCGCTGGCCGGCGCGGCGGCCTATGCGCTGCTTCCCGGATGGATGCTGGAACGGGTACGCGCGCTGGCCCGGGGACCGGAGCCGGGCGTGAGAAGCATGGAAACGGCGTTTGTGTCCCAGCGCATCGAGCATATGCGCGACGCGCTGGAGCGGCTGGCCAAAGCCTTGCCCGACCCCGGAAGCCAGGCGATCACCAGCGGCGAGGAACTGGGCGAATTGCTCTGCGCCCGGTGCGCCAACCGCGAGCTTTGCTGGGGAAAGGGGCGCGTGCGGACCGAACGCCTGCTTGCGGACATGATGGATCGGGTGGAACGGGGCGAAGCGGTGGACGAGGACAACCTGCCCGCCCTGGCCGAACACGGCTGCCTGCGCGCCGAATCCATTGAAGAGACGGCACAGGAGGCTCTGGCCGCGCTGAAACGGCGCGAGGCAGGCATCAGAAAAGCGCGCTACGAACGGGAGTTGACGCTGACGCATCTGGCGGCGCTGTCGGGCACGCTGGGAGAGCTGAGCATGATGGCCGGGGGCGAAAGCCTCAACGACCTCAAGGCAGCTCACATCCTCAATCTGGCGCTGGAGGAGCTCAACGTGCCCGCGCGGCTCAGCTATGCGCGGCGGGTGGACGGCCACCTGCAGGCGGCGCTGGAAACCGATGGCATGATGCCGGTGCAAAAGCCGCTGGAAATGCTCCTGCGCTATCTGGCCACGGAGGAAGATCTGCCGTTGTCCATCACGCGCGCGGGACGGGGACGTGTAGAGCTGGAGGAGATCCCGCTCTACAGCGCGTCGGTGGGGATGGCATCGGTGTGCGCGGGAGAGCGCGGAGAAGGGGACGGCGTATGCGGCGACGCGTGCTCGGCCAAGCGCTGCGAGGGCGGCCGGCTGCTTTTGATGCTGCTGGACGGCATGGGCCATGGCGAGGAGGCGCACCGGCAGAGCGAAAAGACCCTTGAGCTGCTCACCCTGCTGCTGGAGGCAGGGTATACGCGCCGTCAGGCCATCACAGCGGTGAATGGCATCATGCTTTCCATCCAGGAGGAGGAACGCTTTTCCACCGTGGATCTGGCCGATGTGGACCTGTGGACGGGCAACGTATATTCGGAAAAGCTGGGCGCGTGTGCCTCGTGGGTGGTGCGGGGCAGCCATATGAAAAAGGTGGAAGGCGCATCCCTGCCGCTGGGAATCGTCGAGGAAGCGGCGGCTACCTCCACGCAGTACCGCCTGCACAGCGGCGATATTCTCATTATGGTCAGCGACGGTGTGGCCGACTCCTTTGAAACGGACGAACAGTTCACCCAGGCCCTGAGCGACAGCCTGTATATCCAGCCGCAGCGCATGGCCGACGCCTTGCTCCGAAACGCCCTGCTGGCCGGAGGCGGCACGCCGAGGGATGACATGAGCGTGATGGTGCTCCTGCTGATGGACCGGCAGCAGGCCAAGGGATCATGAAAGGCGCGGCCACGCACCGCGCCTTTTTGCTTTTCAAAAAAAAGCGGAGAGGCGTAACCGCCTCCCCATGTGCGTCCTCAGGAACCTGAGGCATTACGCCTCTTCCTGATAGGTGATTTCCAGATGATAATTTTCCCGCGCTGCGTCCTCAAATACGCGAAGCAGTTTGGGCAGGTAATCCACCATTTTTCCGCGCGGAGATTTTGGATAGTGCACGTCGATATGCAGGGGCTCGCGCTCGCTGGCCAGCTCGTCATGAAGGGCGTCCAGGTTTGCGCCATAATAGAAGGGGAAATCCAGCGCCTCCTTAAGGTAGCGGTGGAGGGAAATCTTTTCCTCAAAGGGAGCCAGGTCCAGGGTTACATTGCGCATAAGTACCTCCTGTTGCATTTGACTCGTGCAGGGATGAAACGTGGCAGGGGGAACGGGGGGGACGGGCGTATGCGGCACTGCCGCTTTCAGTGCTTGAGCAAAATGGGGTTGGACCAGGCGCTCAGGCCCTGTGCGTCGATCAGCTGTATGCGAACGTAGCGCTCGCCGCGGTTGACGGTCAGGTCGTAGCTGGCAAAGACCAGATCCTTGCCGGTCTGGCAGCGGTTGCCCGTCCAGATCAGGTTGCTGTAGAAGATCACGGTATCCACGGGGGAGCAGGTGACATCAATGCGGCCGTCCTCAACCGAGATCTGCTCGAACCGCGGCCCCTGCGAGCAGTAGAAGCGGCCCCGGTCCAGCGCGTCGAAGAGGCTTTCCTGACTGAGATCCTCGGCCTGTACCATGGTAAAGGCCCGGCCCGCCTCGCCCTGATAGCGGTGTGAATCGTCCGAGGCGACGAAGCGGTACAGCGCGCCGTGCGCCGCAGCCACATCCAGCACGCCTGAGGCATCGGCGCGGTCGCCATTCCAGGGGTAGGTGGACACGCTGTTGTAGATCTCCGCTGCGGTTACGTTCTGCAGGGCCGAAAGCGTGGCCACGGTATTGAGCGACCATGCCGGGTGCGCCACGATGGCGCGTCCCCCGCAGCGGCGGAACAGGTTGATGCATCGCTGGGGGCCCTCGGACAGATCATAGCCATTGAGGCGTTCGTCCATCCCCACGCCGATCAGATGCAGCACCTCGCCGGGCAGGGTGTAATCCATCTCCATGCCGCTGAGCAGCAGCATGCATCCCTCCAGATGCGTGGGCGCGGACAGGCGGCGGTGATCGGTCAGGGCCAGAAAATCATATCCCAGATCGCGGTAGAGGGCCACGACCTCGTCAGGACTGAGCTTTCCGTCGCTCACCGTGGTGTGACAGTGCAGATTTCCTTTGAAAAAAGGCAGCTTTGGATCAAAAAGGTCCATTTCAGCACGCACCCCCTTTCTCTCTTCAAAAAGCGCATGTAAGAATTATAGCCTGTACCGCATGGAAATGCAAGCGCCGCCTTGCAAACCGGCGCGCTGTGTGATACCATGTGGGCGAAACAAGCGCGAAAGGGGCTTTTTCTCATGAAAGCATTGTTTATTGGCGGCACGGGCACCATCAGCTCGGCCATTTCAGCGCTGTGCGTGCGCCGGGGATGGGATTTGACGCTGCTTAACCGCGGCAACGCAGACGCGCGTGTGCCCGAGGGAGCGCATCTCATCCATGTGGATATCCATGATGAGACGGCGGCGCGGGAGGCGCTGGAGGGGCAGACCTTCGATGTGGTGGCGGATTTCATCGCCTATACGCCCGACGACGTGGCGCGCGACATCCGCCTGTTTGCCGGCAGGACGGGACAGTACTTTTTCATCAGTTCGGCGTCGGCCTATCAAAAGCCGCTGTCCTCGCCGTGGATTACGGAAGGGACGCCGCTGTGCAACCCCTACTGGGAGTACAGCCGCCTAAAGGCCGCCTGCGAGGATGTGCTGATTCGCGCCTACCGTGAGCAGGGGTTTCCCATCACCATCATCCGGCCCAGCCACACCTATTGCCAGCGCAGCGTGCCCGTGGCGCTGCATGGGCCGGCGGGCAGCTTTCAGGTGCTGGAGCGGATGCGCGCGGGAAAGCCTGTCATCGTCCCGGGCGATGGCCTGACGCTGTGGACGTTGACCCACAGCGACGACTTTGCCGTGGCGTTCGTGGGCCTGATGGGCAACGTGCACGCCCTGGGCGAGGTATTCCACATCACCGGGGATGAAAGCCTGACCTGGAACCAGGTGTACAGCAGCATCGCGGCGGCGCTGGGGGTGGAGCCGCACCTTGTGCATATCGCCAGCGAAACGCTGGGGGCGCTGTGCCAGAGCTATGTGGGTTCGCTGCTGGGGGATAAGAGCAACACGGTGCTCTTCGACAACGCCAAAATCAAGCGCGCCGTGCCGGAATTTGTGGCGGCAAAGCGTTTTGATCAGGGGGTGCGCGAGGCCGTCGCGTATATCTACAGCCACCCGGAATGCCAGCGGCCCGACCCTGCCTTCGACGCCTGGTGCGATCAGGTGATTGAGGGGTATGAGCGCCTGACGGCGGCGCTGCCCAAATTTGAAATGTAAGGAGCTTTCCGTGAGCCAGTACATCGAGCCGGTCAAATCGGCGCTGGTGCTGTTTCCCTTTGTGGCGCTGGTGCTCACGCTGCCCTATATGCTGTTTCAATACCGCAGGTACGGGGCGGTGCTGCTTCTGCGCACGGCGATCGTGTATTCGTTTGTGCTGTACCTGATGTGCGCCTATTTTCTGGTGATCCTGCCTCTGCCGGATGTGGAAACGGTCAGCGGCCTGACCTCCGCGCGCGTGCAGCTGATTCCCTTCCGGGAGGTGGCGGACCTGCTGCACAACGCCGGCGTGGACCCGAGCCGGCCTGCCACGTGGTACCGCCTGGTGTGGAACCGGGATTTCTTCCAGATCGTGGCCAATGTGGCCATGTTTACGCCGCTGGGAATCTACCTGCGGTATTATTTCGGATGCAGCCTGAAAAAGACGCTGCTGTTTTCCCTTTTGCTCAGCCTGTTTTTTGAGCTGACGCAGCTTACGGGCCTTTACGGGTATTATCCGAGGCCCTATCGTCTGGCGGATGTGGACGACCTGATCACCAATACGTGTGGCGGGCTGCTGGGATACGCGCTGGCCCCACTGGCGATGCGGCTGCTGCCCTCGCGCGAGCAGATGGACGCGCGGGCCTACCGCAAGGGCGAACAGGTGAGCGTGACCCGCCGCTGCTTTGCGGCGCTGGTGGACTTTGCGGTGATGCTGGTGGCTCTCGCGGCGCTGATGTGGCGGCTGCCCTCGGTGATGCCGTCCGGAGAAGATCCCGTGGCGATGGCGGCATGGCTGTTTGGCTGCTATGCCGTTGGAATTGTGGGGTACTTTGTGCTTGGCACATGGCTGGGTGGCGGACGCACGGTGGGCAAGGTGCTTTTGCACCTGCGCCTGACGGACCTGCGAAGCGGCGACCGTCCCAGACTGTGGCAGTGCGCGGTACGCTATGGGGTTTTGTACCTGGTGGTGATGCCCACTCCCGCATTTTTGCTGCTGGCCATCACCCTGGGAACAGAGGATGGGGAGATCGGCGTGTGGCTGGTGCTGGCCTGCATAGGGCTTCTGATGATATATATCCTGTTCTGGCTGCTGCTGGCCGTGCATGTGGTCACGCACGACAACCAGCTGTTGCATGGCAAGCTGAGCATGACGCACAACGTCAGCACCCTCCGCCACCGGTATTTTGCCCGGTGGCATGGCGCCCGGCATGCGCATGATACCCCTATCCAGTAATTGAAAAAAGAAGCGCCGTGGAATGACAAAAATTCCACGGTGCTTCAGACTGTCAAAATATTCATTTCGGGAGGTTTGGAGGGCCCACAGGCCCTCCAAAATGAAATCGTATCGCCCGGCTTTGCCGGGCGGGCGGGGAGTTTGCGCCCCTGGGCGCAAACATTTCTTAAGCTCTTGGCGGAAAAGGCCGGCGCAGCCGGACTTATTCGACACGCAAGAAGCGCCGTGGGATGGCAAAATCCCACGGCGCTTTGCATATCGCTTTATGCCTGCGCGTCGGGCAGGGGCAGGCGGGCTACGCCGCTGCGGACGGCCGCTTCGGCTACGGCGCGGGCCACGGCAGGCCCGACGCGCCGGTCAAACGCTTCGGGCAGAATGTAGCGGGGCGTGAGCTCCTCATCGGATACCAGAGAGGCGATGGCACGGGAAGCGGCCATCTTCATTTCGTCGTTGATGTCGCGCGCGCGCACATCCAGCGCCCCGCGGAAGATGCCGGGGAACGCCAGCACGTTGTTGATCTGGTTATCGTAGTCGCTGCGGCCGGTACCCACCACCGCCGCGCCGCCGCGCAGGGCTTCCTCCGGCATGATTTCAGGCACGGGATTCGCCATGGGGAATACGATAGGGTTGTGTGCCATCAGGCGGATCATATCGGCAGTAACAATGTTTGGCACACTTACGCCGATGAACACGTCCGCGCCTGCCAGCGCCTCGTTGAGGCCGCCGTGCAGGTGACGGCGGTTGGTGATGTGACTCAGTTCCTCCTGGGCGGGACTCATTTTGGCCCGGCCTTCCACCACGATGCCATGGCGGCCCAGCAGAATCAGATCCCCCACGCCGAAGTGCAAGAGATGATGCGCAATGGCCACCCCCGCCGAGCCCGCGCCATTGATTACGCAGGTTACATCCTCCATGCGCTTGCCCACGAGTTTCAGCGCGTTGATCAGTGCCGCAGCTACGACCACGGCGGTGCCGTGCTGGTCGTCGTGAAACACGGGAATGTCGCACAGCTCCTTGAGGCGGCGTTCGATTTCAAAGCAGCGGGGCGCACCGATATCCTCCAGATTGATGCCGCCGAAGCTGCCCGAAAGCAGATAGACCGTGCGCACGATCTCGTCCACGTCCTTGCTCTTGATGCAGAGAGGGAAGGCGTCTACCCCGGCAAACTCCTTGAACAGCACGCACTTGCCCTCCATCACGGGCATGCCGGCCTCCGGGCCGATATCGCCCAAACCCAAAACGGCGGTACCATCGGTTACCACGGCCACCAGGTTGTGACGACGGGTGAGCTGGAAGGACTTTTCCGGGTCGTCGCGGATGGCCAGACAAGGCTGTGCCACTCCCGGCGTGTAGGCCAGCGACAGGGCCTTTCGATCCTTCACATGCGCACGCGGCGCGATTTCCAGCTTGCCGGCCCATTCATAGTGCTTTTCCAGCGCTTCCTCCCAGATATCCATAGATGACCGCTCCTTGTTTTCGTGATCTTTCGGCTTATTGTAGCATGTTTCGCGCCGTGTGACAACGCGGGATTTTCTGTTGACGATCCTTTCAGGACAGGGTATGATCTGGTCGGCTGGGCATTCATACGAACAAAACGGTATGGCGGAGGTAAATTCAATGAAAAATTTTTTGGAAGAATTCCGGCGCTTCTGCGCTAAAGGCAATGTTTTGGAACTGGCTACCGGGGTAATGATCGGCGGAGCGTTTTCCAGCATTGTTAATTCGCTCGTCAATGATATCCTGATGCCGCTGATCGGCTTGCTGACAGGGGGCGTGGACCTGAGCGGGCTGTTTGTGGCGCTGGATTTTCAAAGCTATCCCTCCATCGAGGCGGCGCAGGCGGCGGGCGTGGGCACGCTGAATTATGGAGCGTTTTTGCAGGCGGGGGTTAACTTTCTCATTATTGCGCTGTGCGTGTTTCTGGCGGTGAGGGCCATAAACCGCCTGGTGCCCAAACGTCAGCAGCCAAAGAAGGAAGAGCGCCTGTGTCCCTATTGCTGCGAGCCCATCCATGAGAAAGCTGTTAAATGCCGTTGGTGCGGCAGCAGCCTTGAAGAAAACGGGAAAGCAGGAGGCAGTGCAACCGTCGCTTGACAGATTGCAAGCCGGAGTTGCTTGCGCCGCAACCGCCCCTGGCGCTATGCTTGATGCCACGGCAGCAGCGAATGCCGCCGCAAAATCAGCAGGGAGGAACAGCATATGGGCTTTTCGGAAAGAGTAACCGCGCTTCGCAAACAGGCCGGATGGTCACAGGAGGAACTGGCGCAGCGGCTGGACGTAAGCCGTCAGGCGGTGTCAAAATGGGAAAGTGGGCAGGCCATGCCGGACCTTGACCGCGTGGTGCGAATGTCGGAGCTGTTTGGCGTAAGCACGGACAGCCTGCTCAAGGATACCCCCGAGCCGGACAGGTCCGTGCAGGAGGCTGTGCGTGCCGTAACCATGGAGGAAGCAGAAGCCTTCCTTTCCTTAAAGGAAACGATGGCGGACCGCATTGCCTGGGCGGTGCTTGCCTGTGTGCTGGCGCCCATTCCGCTGCTTATGCTGAGTGCTCTGGCCGAGGCGGGCCGGCTCTCTGAAAATGTGGCAGGCGCGGTGGGAATCGCAGCGCTGCTTGTGCTGGCGGCGGGTGCGGTGGCAGTGTTCATGTCCTGCGGGACTGCTTCCGAACGCTACGAGTATCTGGAAAAAGAACCGATTCAGGCCGCACGCAGCGTGATCCAGATGGCCCGTGAACAGCAGGAAAGCAGCCGGGAGCGTTACGGGCGATGGAACGTTGTGGGCGTGAGCCTGTGCATCCTGGCCGCCTTGCCGCTGCTCATTGCCGCCATGCTAAGTGAAAGCGCCGTGGCGGTGATCGCCGCCCTGTGCGTGACGCTGGCACTGGCAGGGCTTGGAACTACGTTTTTGATTCGCGTGGGCATCCGCTGGGAAAGCCTGCAAAAGCTGTTGGAGGAAGGCGATTACAGCCGGGAAGCCAAGCGCAGGCGGCACGGCCATGGCAGCCTAAGCGCTGCTTTCTGGCTTGGAACGGTGTCCATCTATCTGGCCTACAGCTTTATCACCGGCGACTGGCGGCGAAGCTGGATTGTGTGGCCCGTGGCGGGTGTACTCTATGCCGCGCTGGCCGTGGCGCTGTCCGGCAGGCGCGGGCGCTGAAGCGGCGTTTCCGCGCCCGCGGGGTGGGGATAGCCGCGGGTCAGCCGTTGCAGGCCGGACTTGCCGGGCGCTGGAGCAGCGCCTGCGCCGCCTGCGCCGCCGCACGCATGGCGGTGGGCAGGGGCAGGGCGCGAAGTTCCTCCTCCGAAACCATGCGGCCGCCGCAGGCGTCCAACGCCTGCGGCGAGGGCTCGTCCTCCAGAGAAAAATGCCATAGCTGCATCTCCCATACCCGATGGGTGAAGACATGACGCGCCCGCCCCAAATCCTCCGTGAACCGGCAGGGCAGGCCCGCTTCACGCAACAGGGCTTCGGCGCGCTCCGGGCGCGTTTCGTCCTCCAGCAGACAGAACACGTACAGGCCGCCCAGCATGCGTTCATCCCGCCGCGTCACCAGCACGCGGCGCTTCCATGTCAACAGGCATACGGCTACGTCCACCCGCCTGGGAGGGCGCTTTTTTTCGTGCACAGGCAAAAGTGCCGCGTCGCCCTCGCGCGCCGCATCGCAAAGCCCGCGCCATGGGCAGTCGTCACAGTCGGGTTCGCCCGGGTGGCACAGCGTGGCGCCCAGCTCCATCAAAGCCTGATTGTAATCGCCGGGACGGTCCGCGGGAATATCGGCCGTCACCAGATCGCGGATGCGGCGCTGCACAACCGGTCGGCCCACGTCCTCCCGTATGCCGTAAAAGCGCGAGGCCACGCGGTACACGTTGCCGTCCACCGCCGGTATACACAGCCCGAAGGCGATGCTGCCGATCGCGCCCGCTGTATAGGGACCTACGCCCGGAAGGGACAGCAGCCCCTCGTAGCTTGCGGGAAAAGCGCCGCCATGCACGCTCATAATGACCTGCGCCGCCTTTTGCAGATTGCGCGCCCGGCTGTAATAGCCCAGGCCCTCCCAGACCTTGAGCACCTGCTCCTGAGGGGCGTGTGCCAGGTCTGCCACGGTGGGAAAGAGCGCCAAAAATCGATTGTAATAGGACTTTACTGTCTCCGTGCGGGTCTGCTGCAACATGATCTCCGAAAGCCAGATGCGGTAGGGGTCGCGGGTGTGGCGCCACGGAAGATCGCGCCGTACGGCATCGTACCAGGCCAGCAGCAGCTCACAGACGGGCATACCATCCTCTCCTTTCGCTTGTCTTGCTATTGTACCACAGGGCCATTCTTGCGCATGAATTGAATATAAGAGAAAATAAAAGAAAAAAGAAAATATTAAAAGATAATTCGAGAAATTAAATCATCATATAATAATAAAAACCTTTTTTTCATCTGCATAGCCAAAAAACAGGTGAACAGCGGCTTGCCACTTGGCAGGAAATAACGTATAGTAAGGACTGTTGTTAGCACTCGTTTAGCATGAGTGCTAACAAGGCTGAAACTACAATCGAACGGATAGGGAGGATACAGTGATGAACGTTAAGCCTTTGGGCGACCGTGTGGTCATCAAGAACGTTGAGATGGAAGAAACCACCAAGAGCGGCATTTTGCTCACCGGCACCGCTAAGGAAAAGCCCCAGATGGCTGAGGTGCTGGCCGTGGGCCCTGGCGGCATGGTGGACGGCAAGGAAGTCGTCATGAACGTGAAGCCCGGCGATAAGGTGATTTACTCCAAGTATGCCGGCACTGAAGTGAAAATTGACGGTCAGGAGATCATCATCGTGCGTCAGAGCGACATTCTGGCCACCGTGGAATGATCCATTTTTGAGCGACGCAATATAGAGGAGGAACATCATTATGGCAAAGCAGATTAAATACGGCGAGGAAGCCCGCCGCGCGCTGGAAAAAGGCGTTAACGCTCTGGCGGATACGGTGAAGATCACCCTTGGCCCCAAGGGCCGTAACGTGGTGCTGGACAAGAAGTTCGGCGCGCCCCTCATCACCAACGATGGCGTGACCATCGCCAAGGAAATCGAGCTGGAAGATCCCTTTGAGAACATGGGCGCCCAGCTGGTGAAGGAAGTTTCCACCAAGACCAACGACGTGGCCGGCGACGGCACCACCACCGCTACCCTGCTGGCGCAGGCCATCATCCGTGAGGGCCTGCGCAACCTGGCCGCGGGCGCCAATCCCATGGTGCTCAAGCGCGGCATCGAGGCGGGCGTGAACGCCGCTGTGGAAGCTCTGGCCAAGCTGAGCCAGCCCATTACCGGCAAGCAGTCCATTGCGCAGGTGGCCAGCATCTCCGCCGGTGACGATACCATCGGCAAGCTGATTTCCGAGGCCATGGAAACCGTGGGCAACGACGGCGTAATCACCGTTGAGGAAAGCAAGACCATGCGCACCGAAATGACCACCGTGGAAGGCATGCAGTTTGACCGCGGCTATGCCAGCGCCTACATGGTCACCGATACCGAGAAGATGGAAGCGGTTCTCGACAACCCCTACATCCTCATCACCGACAAGAAGATTTCCAATATTCAGGAGATCCTGCCCGTGCTTGAGCAGGTGGTGCAGTCCGGCAAGAAGCTGCTCATCATCGCCGAGGACGTGGAGGGCGAGGCCCTGGCCACGCTGGTTGTCAACAAGCTGCGCGGCACCTTCACCTGCGTTGCGGTCAAGGCTCCCGGCTTTGGCGATCGCCGCAAGGAAATGCTGCGTGATATCGCCGTCCTGACCGGCGGCCAGGTCATCAGCGACGAGCTGGGCATGGACCTTAAGGAAGCTACCATTGATATGCTGGGCAGCGCCCGCCAGGTGAAGGTGGACAAAGAGAATACCACCATCGTGGAAGGCGCCGGCAGCAAGGAAGACATCGCTGCGCGCGTTGCCTCCATCCGCAGCCAGATTGAGGACACCACCAGCGATTACGACAAGGAGAAGCTCCAGGAGCGTCTGGCCAAGCTGGCCGGCGGCGTGGCCGTCATCCAGGTGGGCGCCGCTACCGAAGTGGAAATGAAGGAGCGCAAGCTGCGCATCGAGGACGCTCTGGCCGCGACCCGCGCCGCTGTGGAAGAGGGCATCGTGCCTGGCGGCGGCATCGCGCTGCTCAACGTGCTGCCCGCTGTGCAGGCCGAGCTGGCCAACTATGCCGGCGACGCCAAGACCGGTGTGGAAATCGTGGTGCGCGCTCTGGAAGAGCCCCTGCGTCAGATCAGCAAGAACGCCGGTATCGACGGCAGCGTGATCGTGGAGAACGTCAAGAACAGCCACAAGAACGGCTATGGCTATGACGCGCTCAAGGGAGAGTATGTGGATATGATCGAGCGCGGCATCATTGATCCTACCAAGGTGACCCGTTCCGCGCTGCAGAACGCCGCGAGCGTGGCCGCGATGGTGCTGACCACCGAGAGCCTCGTCGCCGACATCCCCGCTCCCGAACCCGCTGCTCCCGCTGGCGGCCCCGCTGGCATGGGCGGCATGTACTAAGCCGAATATCAAACGGAAAACTGGCCCGCACGGCATCTGCCATGCGGGCCATTTCCTGTTGTTTATTTTATCGAATAACAATAAAAATTAATTGATAAACAATAATATCTGTGATACGATCTTATCATTCCAATCCAGAAGGAGGTATTTTTCATGAAGAACACGACGGTGGCCGGACTGCTGCGGGCGGCGCTGGCATTGTGGACAGCCGCTGTCTTGACGGCAGCAGCCTACTTTGTTCCCGTATTCATGCGGCACATCTGCGCCGTTCGGCCGGAATTGGCAGGTTGGTACGGCTGGGGTGTAGCCTTTGGATGGCTGCTGGCGGCCATGATGCTGTGGGCGTTTATGCTGTTGTGGCGGGTGATGGGGACCGTCGCACAAGGGCAGGCATTTGTGCGCAAAAATGCCACGCGCTTCAGGCGGGTGTGGCAACTGTCGGTGGCTAGTTTTACGCTATGCGCGGGACTGGGTATTTTCATGGTCCTGACCAATATCCTTCCGCCCTTTCTGGTGTTGACGGTCGCAGGCCTTTTGCTGGCCACGGCCACGGCGGGGCTGGCCAGTTTCGCCCTCAGCGGCCTGTGTCAAAGCGCCGCCCTGCTGCGTGAGGAAAGCGAAATGACGGTATAAAGGAGGCAGCCATGGCAATTCAGGTCAATTTAGACGTCATGCTGGCCCGCCGCAAGATGACCCTGAGCGAGCTGGCATCCAAGGTGGACATCACGCTGGCCAATCTCAGCGTGCTCAAGACCGGCCGGGCACGCGCCATCCGCTTCAGCACGCTGGACAGACTGTGCCGGGCGCTGGACTGCCAGCCCGGGGATCTGCTGGCCTATGTGCCGGGGGAGACGGAAACATGACAAAGGCGCCGCGACAGGGGAAAAACACCCGTGTCGCGGCGCACTGCTATGCTTAGGGCTTCAATACTCCTTGTGCTCGCACACCCGCACCGACGCGAGGGCAGAGCAGGCCAGCAGCACAAGCGCCGCCAGGAACAGCCAGCCGGTGCCGGCGGGCAGGGCAACAGGGAACACTTCGGGAAACATCACCGTCAACGCGACAGGCAGCAGCACCACCACGATCATCACCATGCGTCCCTTCTGTACGCCAAAGCGGAACAGCAGGGGCAGCATGATGGAAATCATGCACAGTCCAGCCGCAAGCAGCAGCCCGATCGTGGAAAACACCTCGTCCGGCGTGGCACCCATCATCAGCGCGCAGACCGCCGACAGCAGGGCCATTGCCCCTGCACCCACCAGCGCCAGCAGATACTTGCTCAAGGCGAGATCGCGCCGCGTCACCGGCATGGTAAGGGCGTAGGCGTCCCATTTGCAGTTTTCGTCATAGGCCAGCGCGTTGACCGGGAGCAGCAGCACCATCACCGTCAGCATGCTGCTGATATAAACCGGGCTTTGCTGGGCAAAGCCGATCACGATAAACAGCGCCAGCAGCAGGGCCCATACGCGTATGGTCTGCTTGAGGTTAAGCAGGTCCTTCATCAGAAGTCCTTTCATCTCAATGTTCCTCCTTGATGTGATAGAGCATGATGTCCTCCAGTGTGGCCGGCTGATGCGCCATACCGGCAGGCAGGGCGCTGCGCAGGATGAGCGCCTCGGCCCCAAAGCGGCCTGCGCGTATGCCCACGACCGCCGCGGGGTCCAGGCGGCGCAGCTCAGCCTCCGGCGCTTTGGCCATCACATAACGGTCCATCAGCTCGTCCTTGGGTTCGGACAAAAGCAGACGCCCCTTGTGCAGAAAGGTCACGTAATCGCATACCTTCTCCAAATCGCTGATGATGTGCGAGGACAGCAGCACCGACCGGCGCTCGTCCTGGATGAAATCACGCAGCACGTCCAGCATCTCGTCACGCACGACAGGGTCCAGTCCGCTCGTGGCCTCGTCCAGCAGGAGCAGCCGGCTGTCGTGCGAGAGCGCCGCCGCGATGGACAGCTTCATCCGCATGCCACGAGAAAAGGCCTTCACCGGCTTTTTCCGGGGCAGCTCAAAGCGGTCCGCCCAGCCCTGGAAGCGCAGCGTGTCCCAGGTGCGGTAGCAGCGGCTCAAAATCGCGTCCACGTCATGAAGCGTCAGGTTTTCGGGAAAGCCGCATTCGTCCATCACCACCCCCAGATGCTCCTTGGTTTCGCGGTCCACTGCGGCGCGGCCCAGCAGGCGCGCGCCTCCCTCGTCGGGATGTACCAGACCCAACATCAGCTTGAGCGCGGTGGTTTTGCCCGCACCGTTTTCCCCGATGAGGCCCATGATGCAGCCTTCGGGCAGAGAAAAGGAAAGGTGGTCCAGCGTAAAGCCGGGGTAGCGCTTGGTCAGCCCCGTGATCTCCAGGGCATTGTTCATAGGTCCTCCTCCTTGTAGAGCATGCTTAGAATGCTGGTGAGGCCGTCCAGATCCAGACCGCACAGGTGCGAGAGGGATACCGCCTCGCGCAGATGGTCCTCCAGGCGCCGCAGGTGCTCCTCGCGGATGAGCTCGGTATTCGCGCCCGCCACAAAGCTGCCCTTGCCGGTAAGGCTTACGATGAAGCCCTCGCGCTCCAGCTCCTCATAGGCGCGCTTGGTGGTGATGACGCTGATGCGCAAATCCTTGGCCAGCGCGCGCAATGAGGGCAGCGCATCGCCTTCTTTGAGCTTGCCGGAGAGAATCTGCGCCTTTACCTGCGATACGATCTGGTCGTAGATGGGCTGGCCGCCCGCATTGGTCAGGATAATATCCATGGTGTGCCTCCACTTAAGTGTGCATATACATTATACACAGTATGAACAATTTGTCAACAGGAAAAAAGCGGCGCAGAGCCGCCAGGGTCCGGTCAGGGGCGGAACCCCTGATAAATGCGCCGGATTTCTTCCAATACTTCGGGATGGTTGAAATCGTCCTGATAAACCACATTGATTTCGCGCACCATGCGCATCCCCTCCACTGGAAGCGCCACCAGACGGCCGTCGGCAGCCTCCTCGCGGCAGGCGCTGTGGGCGATGATGGTCACGCCCAGATTGGCGGCCACCAGCTCCTTGATGGCGTTGATGTTGTCCATCTCCAGGCGCACGTCGAAGTTGCGGATGTTTTCCATATGGCCGGTCAGGCTGCTTTCAAACAGGCGACGCGTGCCTGCATCCTCGCGCCGGAGGATGAGGCTTTCGGCCTTGAGCTCTTGCAAAGTGATGGCAGTGCGTTTCGCCAGCGCATGCTTGGGCGACATCACCACGCACAGGTAATCCAGGTCCAAAAGCTCCGTGTGACAGTGCTTGAGCGACACCGAGCCGTCCACGATGGCGAAGTCCAGCTCATAGCTGCCCAGGCGGTCGCACAGCTGCTCCATGGTATCGGTGACGATGCTGATGTTGGTGTGGGGATGCGCGCTGCAATAGCTGCTGAATACCCGGCCGATGAGCGCCTCGCCGCAGCTGGGGGTAATGCCGACCGTGAAATGGCGCAGCTGCTGCTTGACGTCATTGAGGGCACGGCAGGCACTGTCGCTGATGGCCTCCAGCCGGCGGGCATACTTGATGAGAACCTCCCCTTCCGGGGTTAATGTCAATTTCTTTTGGTTCCGATAAAAGATTTTTATGTTGAGTTCCTCTTCCAGCTGACGCAGATGATAGCTTACCGCCGGCTGGGACAGCGCGAGCACATCGGCGGCTTTGGTGTAAGAGCCTTCTTTTACAACGCATAGAAGCGTTTTTAGCTTTGGATCTAGCATCGTTTACCCCTCCCCTGTATGCTGCTGGATGCAGATAAACCATCAAAAAAACTGATGGATGCATTCGTTTTCATCATTTGATTTTATCATGCTTCGCTGTTACAATCAACCCCATCATCCGGCGGGTGATGGAACATATGGTGGGAAGGATGACGAAACATGAGGGATGTATTTTTGACGCTCAGCCCCGCAGCCAGGATCCTGGTGGCGGTGACGATTCTATGGCTGGCGGGTTTTCTGATGTCGCGCGTAACCAAGGTGCTCAAGCTGCCCAATGTTACGGGCTATATCCTTGCGGGCGTGGCGATCGGTCCCTACGCGCTGGACCTGATTCCTTCCGATATCGTAAGCGGCATGGAATTCATCACCGACATCGCACTGGCCTTTATCGCCTTTGGCGTGGGCCGCTATTTGCGGCTGGACCGGCTCAAACAGCAGGGTACCAAGGTGATTGTACTCACCCTGATGGAGGCGCTGGTCACCGCAGCCGTAGTCACGGCCTTTATGCTGGTGGTCTTTCACCTGTCCCTGGCGTTTTCGCTGCTGCTGGGCGCCATCGGCTCTGCTACCGCGCCCGCTTCCAGCCTGATGACCATCCGGCAGTACCGGGCCAAGGGCCCGTTCGTCAACACCCTGGTGCAGGTGGTAGCCATGGACGACGCGGTGGCCCTGCTGGCTTTCAGCGTGTGCGCGGCCATCGCCTCCGGCACGGAAACCCCTGTGGTGGACTGGCAAAGCGTGATCACTCCGTTGGCGGTGAATGCAGGCGTGCTGCTGGCGGCTTATCTGCTGGGACGGCTGCTGTGCGTGCTGCTCAACGGCCGCTCCTCGGACCATCGGCTGGTGCTGACGTGCGCGTTTGTATTTTTCATCGCGGCAGGCTGCGCCGCGCTGGATGTATCGCCCCTGCTGGGCTGCATGCTGCTGGGCGCCACGTACGTCAACGTGCGCGGCGACAAGACGCTCTTCAAGCAGGTCAGCCGGGTAACGCCGCCGATCAATGTCATGTTTTTTGTCCTGAGCGGCATGCACCTTGATCTGAATTCCCTGGCCACCGTGGGCATCATCGGCGCGGCATATTTCGCGGTGCGCATCGCGGGCAAGTTTCTGGGCTCCTGGATGGGCGCGCGCATCACGGGCATGCCGGTTGGAGTTAGGCGCTATCTGGGCCTGGCGCTGATTCCGCAGGCGGGCGTGAGCATCGGTCTGGCCGTACTGGCCCAGCGCATCCTGCCGGAGGAATCCGGCGCGCTGCTGAGCACGATCATCCTCTCGTCCTCCGTGCTCTATGAGATGATCGGTCCGGTGTGTGCGCGCAAGGCGCTGTTCCTCTCCGGCGCGGTGCCCGGCGTGCAGGGCGCATTGCAGGCGGACCGGACAGCGGAGAAAGCGGTCAATGTGGATAAGTCCGCCAAGGCCGACAAAAACCAGAAGGCTGACAAGGCGTTGAAGTCCGATAAGGCCACGAAGGCGGAAAAGCCTATAAAGGCGCAGCGCGACAGCAGGGAAAGCGATAAGGCCGCCGCCAAGAAGAACAAAAAAACCGTCCTGGACGGACGGCCCATGCCCCTTCCGGAGCCCCAGCCGAAGATCCGTTGGGCCGGTGCAGGCGAGCGGATGTGGGCCATGCGGCGGGAGCAGGGCAGCTTCCACCGGGGGTAAGAAACGCAGCGCGGCTTCCAGGGAGGAAACCGCGCCGCCGCTTTATCGGTAGACGATGCGCGCGCCAAATGGCGACAGCGACAGCCGCGCCAGCTTGAAGCACTGCATGCCGAAGGGAATGCCCACCACCGTCAGGCACAGGAGCAAGCCGTTGATGGCGGCGGCAAGGGCCAGCCACAGGCCGCTCACCAGCAGCCAGATGACGTTCATCAGAAAGGAAGGGACACCGCCGCCGGCTTCCACATCCCGACCGAAGGGACAAAACCACAGCGCGGCCAGCTTGAAGCACTGGCGGCCTACCGGGATGCCCACAATGGTCACGCTCCACAGCAGCCCCGCGACCAGCCACCCAATTCCCTGCCACAGGCCCGCGAAAAGAAACCAGATCACATTGCCTAAAAAGTTCATCATTCTTCACCCCGCATCAGTATAGCATTGGATCAGGGTCAAGAAAAGCGATCTTTCCTTTTCTAATGAAAGCCTCATGCTGCTCCATTGCTGCATGATAAAAAAAGGGGCGTGGGGAAAAACTTCCTTTTCCCCGCGCCCTTTCGCACGGAATTACAGGGTTTCCATCGTCTGGGCGATGGCGTCCAAAAATGCGTCGCTGTTCAGGCCCGTGGCCTCGCCCTCATAAAGGGCCACCAGATCCTTGGTCATGCGGCCGCTCTCGATGGTGGCCAGGGTGGCTTTTTCCAGGCGGTCCGCAAAGGCCTGCAGGTCCGCAAGACCGTCCAGCTCGCCGCGCTTGCGCAGCGCGCCCGTCCAGGCGAAGATGGTGGCTACAGGGTTGGTGCTGGTTTCCTCGCCCTTGAGGTAGCGGTAGTAGTGGCGTGTGACGGTGCCGTGCGCGGCCTCGTACTCGAACTGTCCGCCGGGGGAGACGAGCACGCTGGTCATCATGGCCAGACTGCCGAAGGCCGTGGCGATCATGTCGCTCATCACGTCGCCGTCGTAGTTTTTCAGCGCCCAGATGAAGCCGCCGCGGCTGCGGATGACGCGGGCCACCGCGTCGTCGATCAGCGTATAGAAATACTCGATGCCCGCGGCCTCAAAGGCGGCCTTGAACTCGGTTTCGTACAGCTCGGCAAAGATGTCCTTGAAGCGGTGGTCATAAATTTTGGAAATGGTGTCCTTCGTGGAAAACCACAAATCCTGCTTGACCGACAGGGCGTAGTTAAAGCAGCTGCGAGCGAAGGAAGCAATGCTGCGGTCCGTGTTGTGCTGGCCCTGGATGATACCGGGCCCTTCAAACTGCATAATGGTCTGCCGGATCTCGGCGCCATCCTCACCGGTGAAGCACAATTCGGCCTTTCCGGGGCCGGGCACGCGATACTCGGTGTTTTTATATACGTCGCCGTAGGCATGGCGGGCGATGGTGATGGGCTTTTCCCAGTTGCGCACGCAGGGGGAGACGCCTTTCACCACCACTGGCGCGCGGAACACCGTGCCGTCCAGTATGGCGCGGATGGTACCGTTGGGGCTCTTCCACATCTGCTTGAGGCCGTATTCCTCCACGCGCTGGGCGTTGGGGGTGATGGTGGCGCATTTGACGGCCACACCGTATTTCAGGGTAGCCTCGGCGCTTTCCACGGTGACGCGGTCATCTGTCTCATCGCGGTGCTTCAGGCCCAGGTCATAGTATTCGGTCTTCAGGTCCACATAGGGCAAAATCAGCTTGTCCTTGATCTTCTGCCACAGGATGCGGGTCATCTCGTCGCCGTCCATCTCCACCAGCGGCGTTTTCATCAAAATCTTGTCCAAAACAATCCCGTCCCTTTTGCCATTGTATTCGACCGCACGGAGGGGTCCTTGGCTATTGTAGCGGGTTTATACAGGAATAGCAATACGCGGTACAGCAAAAGAACAGCGCGCTTGTGCGGCCGCGGGGTTTGTGCTATCATCGAGGTACGCTGCCGGCGCGCCTGTCAAAGCGCCGCGAAAGGAGAGTTCCCATGACCCGTGAACAACGCCTGGCCCGTACCGCTCTTTTGATGACCCCCGCACAGATGGAGCGGCTTGCACACGCGCATGTGATGCTTTTGGGCCTGGGCGGCGTAGGCGGCCATGCGGCGGAGGCGCTGGCACGCGGCGGCGTGGGCAAGATGACCATCGTGGACCACGACACGGTTTCGCCCTCCAATCTCAACCGCCAGCTCGTGGCGCTGGAAAGCACCATCGGCCTGCCCAAAACACAGGTGATGTACCGCCGACTCAAGGATGCGGCTCCGGACCTGGACCTGACCGCCATTGATGCCTTTTGCCTGCCGGACAGCCCCGTGCCGATCCCGGAGGACGCAACCGTGGTGGTGGACGCCATCGATACGGTGTCAGCCAAGCTCCATCTGGCACGGGTATGCCGGGAACGCGGCGTGCCGCTGATCAGCTGCATGGGGATGGGGAACCGGCTGGACCCCGCGCAAATTCGCGTGGGCGACATTTTTGAAACCTCCGGCTGCCCCCTGTGCCGCGTGATGCGACAGGGCCTGCGCAAGCTGGGCGTTCCGTCCCTGCGCTGTGTGTATTCGCTGGAGCCGGCCCGCCATCCGCAGGGGGGGGAGGGGGCTGAACAAAAGGGCGGGCATCCTGCGCCCGGCTCGGTCAGCTTCGTGCCTTCGGTGGCGGGCATCTATCTGGCAGCGGAGGCCATTCGCCTTATTGCCGGAGAAGGGTGAGAAAGTTCGGCACAGGTGTGGCGTTTTTTCGCATTCCATGGTAAAATAGCACACAGATGGCGCATAGAGCGCCGCAACGCTTGGAGGGTTCATATTGAAAAGGGACATCATTATCATCGGCGGAGGCGTAGTGGGCTGTGCCGTGGCGAGACTGCTGTCGCGCTATGAAGCGGACGTCGCCCTGCTGGAGGGCGCCAGCGACGTGTCCGAGGGCGCCAGCAAAGCCAACAGCGGCATCGTGCACGCGGGCTTCGATGCCAAACCAGGGACGCTCAAGGCAAAGCTCAATGTAGAGGGAGCGCGGATGTACCCGGCGCTGTGCGCCGAGGTGGACGCGCCCTATGGTCAGCCCGGCGCGATGGTGCTGGCCTTTACGGAGGAGGAGCGCGCCAACATCCAAACGCTGTACGAGCAGGGCGTGGCTAACGGCGTGGAGGGCCTGCGTGTGATCGAGCGGGAGGAGATCCTCTCGCTGGAGCCCAATGTCAATCCCGGCGTGGTGTGCGCTCTGCTGGCTCCCACCAGCGGCATCACCAGCCCCTATGAGCTGACCTGCGCCCTGGCGGACCATGCGGCGGTCAACGGGGTGGACTTCCTGCTGGATACCTTTGTGGAGTCGGTGTGCCCCGGCGGGGCGGGCTACCTGCTGGAAACAACCCGTGGCCCCATGGAGGCCCGGATTGTGATTAACTGCGCGGGCGTGGACTCGGCTCGGCTGCATAACCAGCTCTGCCCCCAAAAGCCGCTTACCATCATCCCGCGCAAGGGCGAATATTACCTGCTGGATCATACCAAGCCCCTTGCCTTCTCCATGACCCTGTTCCAGACGCCTACCAAGATGGGCAAGGGTGTGCTGGTCAGCCCCACGGTACATGGAAACCTCCTGCTGGGTCCATCGGCCATCGACGTGGAGGACGGTACCGCCGTGGAAACCACCGCTCAGGCGCTGAAGCTGGTGGCGGACGCGGCCCGCAAGACCTGGCCGGGCGAGAACCTGCGCGGGGTGATTACCACCTTCGCTGGCATCCGTGCGCATGAGGAAAATGGCGACTTTGTCATCGGCGCGGTGGAAGGCGCGCCCGGCGCCTATGAGACGGTGGGCATTGAAAGCCCCGGACTCACATCCGCTCCGGCCATCGCCGAGATGCTGGTGAAGCAGATCGCAGAGGAAAACAACCTTTCGGAAAAGGCGGAGTGGAAGCCCGCGCCCAGGCGTGAGAAGCCCTTCTATGCCATGACGCTGGAAGAGCGCGTGGCCATCGTGCAAAAGGACCCCAGCTACGGCACGCTGGTGTGCCGCTGTGAGGAGGTCACCGAAGCCGAGATCCGCGCGGCGATCCGTCGCCCGGTGGGTGCGCGGACCATCGACGCGGTCAAGCGCCGCACCCGTGCGGGCATGGGCCGCTGCCAGGGCGGCTTCTGCAGCCCGCGCGTACTGGAGATTCTCTCCGAGGAACTGGGCATCGACCCGACCGAGGTCACCAAGTGCGGCGGGGAAAGCCGCCTGCTGGTAGGCACCATCGCCGAAGCGGCACGAAAGGAGGACGCCTGATATGTTGAGCCAGGAACTTCGCAGCCAGGTGCAATATGTGGACGTGCTGGTGATCGGTGCAGGCCCGGCGGGCATGGCGGCCGCCATCGCTGCGCGTGAGGCGGGCGTCAGCAACCTGCTGGTTTTGGAACGCGAAAACGACATGGGCGGCATTCTGCGCCAATGCATCCATAACGGATTCGGCCTGCACCGCTTCAAGGAGGAGCTGACCGGTCCCGAATACGCCCAGCGCGACATCGACCGCGTGAAGGAGATGGGCATCGAGGTGCGCTGCGGCACCACCGTGCTCAGCGTGGACGGCGACCGCTTTGTGACCGCCGTGAGCCGTGAAAAGGGCGTGCAGCTCTTTGAGGCCGGCGCCATCGTGCTGGCCATGGGCTGCCGCGAGCGGCCCCGCGGCGCGCTGGCGACCCCCGGCACGCGCTGCGCGGGCGTGTTCTCCGCTGGCACGGCGCAGAAATTCGTCAACCTGGAGGGCTATATGCCCGGCAAGCGTGTGGTCATCCTCGGCAGCGGCGACATCGGCCTCATCATGGCCCGCCGCATGACGCTCCAGGGCGCCAAGGTGCTGGCCTGCGTGGAACTGATGCCCTATTCCAGCGGCCTCAACCGAAACATCGTCCAGTGCCTCCAGGACTATAATATTCCTCTCATGCTCAGTCATACGGTGATCGATATTCAGGGGCGTGAGCGCCTCAGCGGCGTCACGGTGGCGCAGGTGGACGAGAAGCGCCAGCCCATCCCCGGCACGGAGAAGCATTTCGACTGCGATACACTGCTTCTGTCCGTGGGCCTGATTCCCGAAAATGAGCTCAGCCAGCAGGCGGGCGTGGAGATGAGCCCGCTTACCCAGGGCGCGGTGGTCGATGACAGCCTGCAAACCAGCAAGGAGGGCATCTTCGCCTGCGGCAACGTGCTGCACGTGCATGACCTGGTGGACTTCGTCAGTGCCGAGAGCTTCAAGGCCGGAAAGGCCGCCGCGGACTATGTACAGGGCAGGGCCCGCAAGGGTGCGTATGTGGCCCTCAAGGACGGCGACGGCGTGCGCGGCGTGGTGCCGCAGCGACTGCTCAAGCCCGAAGGCGAGGCGCAGAGCGTGCAGGTGATGTTCCGCCCCGCGGGCGTGTATGAGAACGCCACCCTGTGCGTGATGGACGGCGACCGCGAGATACTCCGGCAGCGCAAGCGCATCCTGACCCCCGGCGAGATGGCGGAGCTGACCCTCAAGCCGGAGCAGATCGCGTCCCTCAGCGGCGCGGATGTGACCGTGTGCGTGAAACAGTAAGGAGGCGGCCGGTATGGAACAACAGATCACATGTATCAATTGCCCCGTGGGCTGCCGCCTGCAGGTGGTGGTGGAAAACGGCGAAGTCAAGAGCGTGACCGGCAACAGCTGCAACCGCGGCATTACCTACGCTAAACAGGAATGCGTCGCGCCCCAGCGCATGGTGACCGCCGTGGTGCCCGTGGCAGGGCGCAAGTGCCCCGTGAGCGTGAAAACGCGCACGCCCATTCCCAAGGAGAAGATCGGCGCGTGCATGCGTCAGCTGGCGGATCTGAACGTGCAGCCTCCGGTGCATATGGGCGAGGTGGTGTGTCCCGACGTGTGTGGAACCGGCGTGGACGTGATCGCCACCAAGACCGTGGAGTAATCTTCAACCCGCGTAATGAATCAGGCGCCCGGCCAACCGGCCGGGCGCTTTGATTGGTATACACTTTATACCTTTTGGCTATCCTACCCCTTAGAAAAGGAGGGGGAACGGCATGAACGGGCTGATGACGGAACGGGAATGGCGCAGGCAGGCGGCGCGCGCCAAACCGCCTCGGTCTGTCTGCTGGGGCGCGCAGTGTGTGCTGCCCGCGAAAAGACGCAAAAAACTGCGGGAGGACCGGTCCTTTTCTGTATTTCTGCTGCTGCTGTCGCTGTCGGCGGCGCTGGCGATGCCCGTGCTGACCCCGCGGACCTTGCGGCAGCAGTACCCAGAGGCTACCACGGCAGAAAGCCCGGAGGGTGTGCAGGCCCGCGAGGTCAGCTCCGTGAGCTATGAGCTGCCCGAAGGGCTGGTGACGAAATCCGTTACCTATTCCTATGAACGGTTGCTGCTGGGAGGGCTGATGCTGCTGGATGAGGAGCATCCGCTTCCCGATGGAGCGCCTGCGCCCAATACCATGAGCGTCGCCACCTATGGCAAGGGCATGGTGCCGGTGAACGGCTTAAGCGTCAAAAGCGGGCGGGACACCATCCAGGCGTTGGCGGAGCTGTTTGCGAGCCTGCGCTCGGAGGGCGTCAGCGGCCTGTGCGTATGGAGCGGTACACTGACCCGGACGGAGCAGGCCGCCTCGCAGGCCCAGGCAGCGCTCCGGTATGCAGCCCAAATGTCTCTGGAGGATGCGGTGCGAAAGACGCTGGCGCAGGATACGCCCGTATCCGCCGCTGAGCAGCGGCGGGACGATACCGTGGAAATCCGGCTGATCGCAGGCAGCTCGGAGGACCCCGACCCTCGTCCTCTGGATGATACGCAGCAGGGCCGCGCACTGCTCAGGCTGGCGTGGCGATCGGGATTCATCCGCCGGGAACCGGAAGGAGAAGGTGCGTCCGCCTTCCGCTTCCGGTACGTGGGCAAGGCGCACGCCACAGCCATGACCTACCTGGACCTGACGCTGGAGGAATACCTCGAGTGGCTTCATGAAAAGGGGGCGCTGGCCGTGCAGGAGGACGGACGGCTGAAATACCTGATCCTGTGCAAGCCCCTCAGCGGCACGCATGTCGCCTTTGACCTGCCGCAGGAAGCCGCCGTTGAGGCCAGCTTCGATAACGACGGCTATGCCATTGTGGCCTGTACCTTTGAAGAAAGCTGAAAAGAAGACAGCGAAAGCGGCGCTCTCCGGGGCCGGATGGCCGGCGGAAAGCGCCGCTTTATCAGCGCGCTTTTGGGGTGGCCCTCCCTGTGCCGCTCAGCTCCGGCGGCACGCATGACAGGCTGCACAGCCGCCTTCGCCCGTCTCACGCAGCGAGGAAGGCATGGCGTCGCCTACATCGCGCATGGTGAGAATCATCTCGTCCAGGGGGATGGGGCAGGCCACGCCCGAAAGCGCGAGCTGAGCCGCGCTCACCGCCTGCGACACACCGCCCACGTTGCGGTACACGCAAGGTACTTCCACCAGCCCGCCCACGGGATCGCACACCAGGCCCAGCGTATTCATCAGCGCAAAGGCACAGGCGTGCGCCGCCGCCTCCGGGGAGCCGCCATAGAGTTGGGTGAGTGCCGCCGCAGCCATGCCCGCCGCCGTGCCGCATTCGGCCTGGCAGCCGCCCTCCGCGCCGCTGATGGTGGCTTGCAGCGCAATCGCACGTCCAATCGCCGCCGCTGCAAACAGCGCCATCACCAGTTCATCGTCTGAAAAGCCGTCCTCCTCCTGGGCGGCCAGCAGCGCTCCGGGCAAGATGCCGCAGCTGCCCGCCGTGGGTGCGGCCACGATTTTGCCCATGCAGGCGTTGTACTCCGCGATGGAGAGCGCGTAGATGCCCGCCCGGCCCGCCAGGCCGAAACGGCCGGCAAAAGGCGATTGGGCCAGCAATGCCGCCTGCCCACCCACCATGCCGCTCACGCTGCGCAGCGTGGGGGAGAGGCCCGCCTGGGCGCTTTCGCGCATCACGCGCAGACGCCCGTGCATCAGCGCCAGGGGAACAGAAGGGTCCTCGCCCCGCTCGTGCGCCTGCCAGTGAAGCGCCGCCGCACCCAGGCTGCCGTGCCGGCGCGCGGCATCCAGCCATTCCGCTACGGTACGCATGCTCATTCCTCCTTGGCGGCCAGATAGGCCACATGATAGACGCCCTGCAAAGCCGACAGCCGGGCGATCAGCGCCGCGTCCGCCGAGCCGTCCAGTTCCAGCGCGACCATGGCGTCGCCGCCCACCGAGCGGCGAAACACCCGCATGGTGGCAATGTTGAGGTTGGCCGCGGCCAGCTCGCCGCTGATGCTGGCGATCATGCCGGGCGTATCATGATGGGTGATGACCAGCGTGTTTTCGTGGCCGGAGAAGCCGGCCTCCAGCCCGTCGATGGCGTTGACCACGATTTCTCCGCCGCCCACGGACGAAGCCTGCACCTGGATGTGCCGCCCGTCGTCGCCGTCAACGTCCAGAATGACGGTGTTGGGGTGCGCACCGCGCACATCGGCATTGTAAAACGAGTATTCCAGCTTCGCCTCGGCGGCGAGGCGCAGGCTGTCGCGCAGGCGTGAATCGTCCACATTCATGCCCAGCAGGCCGCCGATGAGGGCCTTATCGGTACCGTGGCCCAAGTAGGTCTTTTGAAAGGAGCCATACAGGCCGATACGCGCGCTCACGGGGCGGCTGCCCAGGAGCATACGGGTAATCTTGCCGATGCGCGCCGCGCCCGCCGTGTGCGACGAGCTGGGGCCGACCATCACGGGACCGATGATGTCAAACAGATCCATAGGGAGTTCTCCTTTCGGGCTCGGCAGACGCTAGCCGCTTGATCAGAATGCTTGCGCGGGAGCGCTTTGCACCCCACACAAGGTCCGTTTCCCCTTTGGGCCGGTATCCCTGCGCCTGCCAGAAGCCAAGGGCACAGCCGTCATAGCCGCCTACCACGTCGATGCGCACGGCTTGGCAGCCTTCCCTGCGCATGCGTTCCTCGAACAGGCGGCAGCATGCCGTGCCCAATCCCTGGCCCTGATGGGCCTTGTCCAGCATGAGAAGTGAAAGGTAAGCCGCTGGGCCGGGACGGTAGTCCATCACGCCCGCAATCCGGCCACCGTCCGTCTCCAGCACACAGCACAGAAAGCCCGCGCTTTCCGCGGCTGCATGGTCTTGAAGAAGAAAGGCCGCGTCCACAGACTTTCGTCCAAGATGTGCCGTGAGAAAGGCGGGATTGCTGTTATAGATCTCCACGATGCGCGCGGTATCCTGCTCGCATGCGGGCCGAAGGATCAGTCCGCTCATGGCGTGTCCTCCTCCCACGGGGCGAAACGCTCCTCCTCCTTGAGCGATTCGACGCGGCCGTCCGTCACGCGTGTCAGCTCCGCCAGCACGCGCTCGGTATCGGCGGCCTTCATGTCCAGCTCAAAGCTCACCGCAGCGGCAAAGTCCGTGCCCACGAGGCGTGCGGGCAGGGATTTGAGCGCATGCTGCACCCGGTCCCACAGGGGATAGGCCACCTCGAACAGCCAGCGCTCGGTGGGATGCATCTGGCACACGCGCGCGGCGTCCAGCGCCAGCGCACACGTGTGCGAATACGCGCGCACCAGCCCGCCGGCCCCCAGCAGGATGCCGCCGAAGTAGCGGGTGACCACCACGGCGCAGTCCACCACCCCCCGCGCCTTCATGACCTCGATGATAGGCATGCCGGCGGTGCCGGAGGGTTCGCCGTCGTCGCTGTAACGCATGATGCCGGCGTTCCGGCCGATGATGTAGGCGTAGCAGTTGTGCGTGGCGTCGCGGTGCTCCTCGCGGATACGCGCAAGGAACCCGAGCGCCTCCTCCGCGCTGCTCACCGGCGCCGCGTGCCCGATGAAGCGGCTCTTGTGGATGACCACTTCATCGCGGGCCTCGCGCAGCACGGTTTTATAGCCGTTCAGGCTCATTTGAGAATCAGACGGCAATAGTTTTTCTTGCCCTTGCGCAGCATCAGGCCGTCCGGGCCGATCTGCGACGCGTCGATGCGGTAATCCACATCCGTCACCTTCTGGTCGGCCACCAGCACCGCGCCCTGTTGCACCATCTTGCGCGCGTCGCCGCGGCTTGTGCACAGGCCGCAGGAGGCCAGCAGGGTGGTCAGGCGGTTGTCCTCGGCCAGCATGGCGGCGTTTACCTCCCAGGTGGGCACGTCCTGGCTGGCGGCACCGCCCGCAAACAGCGCCAGCGCCGCGTCGGCTGCCTTCTGCGCCTCGGCTTCGCCGTGAATCATCTTGGTGACCTCAAAGGCCAGCACGCGCTTGGCCTCGTTGATCTGCTCGCCGGGCAGCGCGCCCAGGCGGCGCACCTCGTCCATGGGCAGGAAGGTAAGCAGCCCCAGGAAGCGCTCTACGTCCTGGTCGCCCACGTTGCGCCAGTACTGGTAGAACTCAAAGGGCGTGGTGCGCGCGGCATCCAGCCACAGGGCGCCCTTTTCGGTCTTGCCCATCTTCTTGCCGTCGTGCGTCATGATGAGCTTGCAGGTGAGGGCAAAGGCATCCTCGTGCTCCTTGCGGCGGATGAGGTCCGCGCCGGAGAGCATGTTGCTCCACTGGTCGTCGCCGCCGATTTGCAGGCGGCAACCGTAGTTTTTGAACAGCTGGAGGAAGTCATAGCTCTGCATGAGCATATAGTTGAATTCCAGGAACGTAAGGCCCGTTTCCATGCGGCGCTTGTAGCATTCGGCGGTCAGCATGCGGTTGACGCTGAACAGCGCACCCACCTCGCGCAGAAAGTCAATGTAGTTGAGGTTCAGCAGCCAGTCGCCGTTATTGACCATGATGGCCTTGCCTTCGCTGAAATCCAGGAAGCGGGAGAGCTGCTTCTGGATGCCGCAGACGTTTTCGCCGATGGTTTCGCGGCTCATCATCTTGCGCAGGTCGCTCTTGCCGCTGGGATCGCCGATCATGGCGGTGCCGCCGCCGCAGAGGATGATGGGCCGGTGGCCCGCCCGCTGGAGGTAACCGGCCACGATGATGGGCATGAAGTGCCCCACATGCAGGCTGTCCGCCGTGGGGTCGATGCCGAGGTAGAAGGTCATGGGCTCGCGCTCCAGCGCCTTGTAGAGGTCGTCCTCAAAGGTGACTTGCGCGATGAAACCGCGCTCCTTGAGCATGTCCAGTACGTGCATAAATCATCGTTCCTTTCTTTGTGGGGCCCCAATGGAGCCGTCAGCCCAGATGGGCGGCGAAGAGCTCGCGCAGCTTGCCCATCCCCTCGTGAATCTGCTCCGGGGTGGAGTTGCTGAAGTTCAGGCGCAGCGTGTTATGATGCCCGCCGTCGGGGTAGAAATGCGTGCCGGGCACATAGGCCACGCCGCGTTCGACGGCCTCGCCAAACAGGGCCGTGGCGTCAAAGCCTTCGGGCATCTCCACGAAGATGAACAGCCCGCCCTCCGGCGCGGTGTAGCGCGTGCCTTCGGGGAAGGAGGAAAGCTCCTCAAGCATGAGTTCCAGCTTTTCGCGGTAGCCGGGGATGATGCTCTGGACGTGGGAGTCCAGCAGGTCCCGGCGCAGAAACTGGTCGATGATGGCCTGGTTGAGGTTGGGCGTGTGTAAATCGGTTCCCTGCTTGCCGATGGTGCATTTGCGCAGCAGCTCCTCATGGGCGAGCAGGTAGCCCACGCGCAGGCCCGGGCTGACAAGCTTGGAAAAGCTGCCCAGATAGACCACGTTGCCCGTCGTATCGTAGCTTTTGATGGGCGGCAGCGCCTGGCCCTGATAGCGCAGGTCGCGGTAGGGGTCGTCCTCGGCCACGATGAAGCCGTACTTGGCGGCCAGCTCCGCGATGGGCTTGCGACGGCCGGCGGCCAGCGTGCGGCCGGAGGGGTTCTGGAACGTGGGGATCACGTAAAACAGCTTGGGATGATACCTGCGCGCCGCTTCCTCCAGCACATCCAGCCGCACGCCACCCTCGTCGCTTTCGATGGGGATGAGGTTGGCCTCGTAGAGGTGCATGGTCTGCATGTTGCCAAGGAAGGTGGGGCTTTCCACCAGCACGGCGTCGCCGGGGTTCACCAGCGCCTTGAGCAGCAGGTCCATGCCGCTGGTGCTGCCGGTGGTGGGAAGCACGCCGTCGCCCTCCATGGAGAAGCCGAAGTGCGACTTGAGATAGGCCGTAAGGCTCTCCAAAAAGGGCGGATAGCCCTCGGTTGCGCCATATTGCAAGATACGTTTTCCGTCGGCCAGCAACACGTCGCGCGCGAGATCGGCGCAGAGCCTGTCGGGCAGGGCATCCAGAGACGGGTTGCCCCCGGCGAAGCTGATCATGCCGGGCCGGCCCAGCACCTTGAAGATCTCACGGATGGCGCTGCCGGTCACCTTGTCAAACCGGCGGGCATAGGTAACAGAGTCCACCAAAATCCCTCCTTTTGCATTGCCGGACCCCTCCGGCCGGAAAAAAGAAAGCCGCCTGCCTCCCGCAAGGGGAGGAAGGCGACGGTAAATCGCGGTACCACTTCCATTTTGGCGCACGGACGCGCCCTCTGCGGGCCTTGCAGGCCCCGCGCTGTAAACGGCGCACCGTCGGTCCGCTACTGATGAAAAACAGGTTCACGGCCGGGCTCAGGGAGGTATTCACCTGGACTGCCGCCGCCTTCTTCCACCTGCCGAAGGCTCTCTTGAGGCGCACAGGTCCGGGTTACTTGGTCCCGTCATTGCCGATGGTGGTATTATAGGAGAACGGGGCGGGAAAGTCAAGCAAGCCCGTCACTCGTCCTTGCCGTCATCCTCCGCATCCACGAAGAAGGGCTTGCCGCAGAATTCGCACACGGGGCTTTCATCATAGTCGATGTCGGCAGCCTTGACCAAAACGGTTTTGCCGCAGTGCGGGCAGTCGAAGGACAGTTCTTCCTCCTCGTCGCAGGAACAGCCGTCCTCCTCGTCGCAGTCGCACTCATCCTCATCATCGCCAAAGAGAACCTCTTCCATATCGCTCAGATCGGAATCCAGATCCTCCACGTACTCTTCCAGCTCGCCCACATCGGCGTCCAGCTCGCTGACCTTCTGGGCCATTTCGTCCATCAGTCCCAGCATCTCCAGAAGCAGCTTGTGCTCTTTCTTTTCCTTGTCCAGGCCCATGCCCTCGGCCAGACCGCGCAGATACGCGGCACGATCAGTCAGATTGCCCATATACGCTCCTTTTTCGCCTCAGCAGCGCTCCATATATTCGCCCGTGCGGGTGTCCACACGAATATGATCGCCCGTGTTGATAAACAGCGGCACCTGCAGGGTATAGCCGGTTTCCAGGGTGGCGGGCTTATAGGTATTGCTGGCCGTATCACCCTTGAAGCCGGGCTCGGTATCGGTGATCTCCAGCTCCACAAAGTTGGGCGCGGCCACGCTGAACGCGTTGCCCTTGAAGAACTTCACGGTCACGTTGGTCCCTTCCTTGACGAAGGGGATGGCCTCCTCCACCTGATCCTGATTGAGGGGCAGCTGCTCGTAGGTATCCATATCCATGAAGTAGTACAGGCCGCCGTCGTTATAAACATACTGCATTTCCTTGGTTTCCACGATGGCGCGGGGCATTTTGTCGGTGGGGTTGAAGCTGCGCTCGATCACAGCGCCGGTCATGACGTTTTTGAGCTTCGTGCGCACAAAGGCCGCGCCCTTGCCGGGCTTGACGTGCTGGAAGTCCACGATGTTCCACACGCCGCCGTCCCATTCGATGGTAATGCCCTTTTTGAAATCGCCTGCCGTAATCATAGTGATGGTTCCTCCTCGTTTCTGTATAGATGGTGATGGAATGGTCCCGGCTTACAGGATGATGAGCTCACGGTCAGGGAACGTGAGCACCTCGCAGCCGCCCTCGCGTACCACGACGGAGTTTTCGATGCGCACGCCACCTACGCCGGGCAGGTAGATGCCCGGTTCCACGGTCATGACCTGACCGGCCTTGAGCACGGCGGTGCTGACCTGGTTAAAGCGCGGGTCCTCGTGAATGTCGATGCCCACGGAATGGCCCAGCCCGTGGCCGAAGCGGCCCTCGTAGCCATGGCTGTAGATGTAATTGCGGGCGATGGCGTCGATATCGCGGCACAGTTTGCCGGCAGCTACGGCGTCCTGCGCCATCTTCTGGGCGTCCAGCACGATGCCGTAGACCTTCTTCATCTCATCCGAGGGCTGGCCCAGGGCCACGGTGCGGGTCATGTCGGCGCAGTAGTTGCCGTAGCGCGCACCAAAATCCATGGTAATCATGTCCCCGCGACGCAGGCGGTATTCGCCAGGCACCGCATGCGGCAGCGATCCGTTGGCACCCGCCGCCACAATGGTGGAAAACGACGGCTTGCTGGCCCCATGGCTCATCATGTCAAAATCCAGCCTGAGGGCAAGTTCCTTTTCGGTGACGCCCTCCTTGATATGGGGCAGGATGCGCTCGAAGGCTTCGCCCGTGATGCGGCAGGCCTGACGGATGAGGGCGAGCTCGTCCTCGTCCTTGATTTCACGCAGGCGGGCAATCTCGCTGCCCACGACCTTCCACTCCACGCCGCGCACACTCTCCCGCAGGGCGTTGAAGGTGTGAACGGTGACGAAGTCATCCTCATAGTAGAGCGTGTCAATGCCGCCGGAGGCACACAGGGCGCCGGCAATATCCTCGTGGGATTTGCCCTTTTCGGTCATCAGCACCTCAAAGCCGGGGGCCTGCGCCTGCGCCTGCTCGGTGTATCGGAAATCCGTGATGATGGCGGAAATCCCGCGCGCGACCAGCACCAGACCTTCGCCCGTGTAGCCGGAAAGGTAGAACATATTGCTGGGGTCGTAGACCACCACGCCCTCATGTTCGCCAAGACGCATGGAATCAAGAAGCCGTTTTACACGTTCAGTCAATGTAGATCCCTCACATACGGTCTTTTTGGCACATAGCCATTTTTTATTTTACCATAAACAAAACAACCGCGCTACAGTTTTTTGCATTTTGATTGGGAAAATGCTTGTGAAACTGCGATGCCGATTGGAGGGTGACGAAAAAAAGAGGAGACCTGAGGGCCCCGCTGGCATCGTTGCGTTGCTGAACCGATGCGAAAGGAGCCAATGCCTCATGAAACGGGGATTCGGGACATGAAGCGCCGTCAGTTCCCGATGGCGTATGCGAGGAAACCAAGATCGCTGGTTAGGATGCGCTGTGCAGGGGTCTCCATCATTTGGGCTTTCCAGAAGGCCGGAAAGGACGGGGCTGCCGGACTTTTTTGGACAAGCGGAAAGCCGGATGCCCATGGCACCCGGCTCGTGTTGCCGCCTCGGAAGAGGCCAAGGGAAGGAGGTCAGCCAGGACCCGCTTCATGCCCGGCTCTCCCGTTTCGTTCCTCCAGAGGAAGACTTACAGATTTTAAAGAAGTCGATGGTCCTCTTATAGTCCCTGGGCTCATGATGAAACAGCCCTGAGGAGCCCATCACCAGCACGTTTGCGCCGGCAGCAACCATTTTGGGCGCCGTTTCCGTTTCCACGTGCCCATCCACCATGATGTCCACCTTTCTGCCTGCCTGGCTGAAAAGCGAACGGACTTTTGCGATCTTGTCAATGGCGGAAGGAATCATCTGCTGACCGGCAAAGCCTGGATCGACCGTCATTACGCAAACCAGGTCCACAAAATCCGTCATATAGGCGAGCGGCGCAATGTCCGTGGCGGGATTTATGGCGATTCCCGCCTTCTTGCCCAGGGAACGGATCAGTTTCAGCGTTCGAATCGGATGAGTCAGGGTTTCCAGGTGCGGGGTAATAATGGAAGCACCGGCATCGGCAAAGGCGGATATGTAGCTGTCCGGATTATCCACCATGAGATGCACGTCCATGGCAGTTGAAGAAACTTTGGCGATATCACGCATCGTGCAGGGACTCAGCGCATAGTTAGGTACAAAATGCCCGTCCATTACGTCGATATGATACAGGTCTATTCCCGCATCGTCCAGCGTCCTCAGCTGATCGCGAAAATTCAGCATGTCAATGCACATGACGGAAGCAGAAATGATATTCAAATCGGATTTCCCCTTTTCTGAGTTGGTTAAAGGCGGCACAGGCGCTTTGCCTACTGCTCACAGGTGCACATGAGGGTCATTTGACCCGTGAACGTCGTTTCCGAACCGGCGGTAATCAGCACGCTTTTTCCCACGGAAAGAGCCTGACCGTCTGCCGTACCTTTGCCCGCGACGCAGGTCATAAGCTGGTAGCCGGCAAAATGGAAGGTTTCGGTTCCAAACACCTCGTAGCGGCGAACACAGAAGCTGTCATTTGCCACAAAGGTGGTTACGGAGGCATGGGGGAACGTGTGGGTGATTCCCGGACGTTTCGCGCCGGACTGGGTGAGGGTATAGTCCACGCAGCCGATGGCCTCTTCAAGCTGCAAAGGACGTTCGTGACCCTGGGCGTCTACTCGGTGATAATCAAAAAAGCGATAGGTGATATCCGTTGCCTGCTGAATTTCGTAAACGATGCTTCCCTTTTTCAGCGCGTGAACCACACCGGCAGGCAGGTAGACGAAGTCCCCTTTCTGCACGGGCAGATACTGCATAAGTTCATCCCATCGGTCGGCGGCAATCATTTCGCGCAGCTGAGCTTCATCATGCGCATTTTGGCCATAGACGATCTGGGCGTTGCACTTGGTTTCCAGAAAGTACCACGCTTCGTTTTTCCCCGTGGGATACCCCAGCCGGGCGGATATCCGGGCGTTGGGGTGGTCTGGAGGCTGAGATCGTCCTCGGGTGCGACGAGGGAAATGATGACAGGAAAACGCTTGTGACGGCTGCAGAAGAGTTCGGGACGCTTCTCCCACAGATTTAAAAGCGTCATCCCTTCCATACCGGCGATACGGTTGCTCAGTCCTTCGCCCTCTTGGGCGCTGAAAGACCAGCTTTGCCCAATGCCGTCAGGAAACTGGGGGTAATGGAAATAGTCCCGCAGGAGCGTGCCGCCCCACAGCGCGGGGCGGGGAACCGGCTCAGTAAACAGCAGCATGGGGCACCGTCCTTTCTTCATCCGGGATGTCAACCTGATCGGGGGTCAGGAACGCAGCGCCAACCATGGGCGCATCGGCTCCCAATTCGGCAGGCATGATCTGAATGGTTCGCGTTTCGGTCCAGGCGGGATAACCGTAGCCGAGAATTTTCTCCTTGAGCGGGCCAACGATAAGATCATGGTGAACGCTGACCCCGCCGGAGATGATGACCGTATCCACGGCAAGCAGGTTCATGCCCAGCGCGATGCCGTAGGCGAGTTTATCCACACACTCTTCCACAAGCCGCCGCGCGTCTGCATCGCCGGCATACACGAGATCAAAAATGGTTTCCGCACGCTGTGGCAGTCCCCGGAGCTTTTCGGGAAAGCGCTCGATGGCCTGCGACCAGATGGCGTTGCCGCTGGTGTAGGCTTCCAGGCAGCCTCTGCGGCCGCAGCTGCAGGGCCTGCCCTGCCAGATGATGGGGGTGTGTCCCAGCTCGCCGGCGGTATGCATGGCTCCGCCGAACACGCGGCCGCCCAGCACTACGCCGCAGCCGATGCCGGTTCCGATGGTGACGCACATCATGTCGTCATGGCCGCGGCCGGCTCCGAAAAGATGCTCGGCGAATGCGCCGGCCCAGCTGTCCTGAACCACAACGACCCGACGGCCAAGCGCGTGTTCAAAATAGTCTCCAAGCGGAACATTCCTTCCAAAGAGATTGCAGCTGTACTCCACGACGCCACGGGCCGAGTCCGCCGTACCCGGAATGCCCACGCCGATGTGCTCCACAAGCGAGAGGGGAATGTTCAATTCGTCAAGCATGGCGCGCAGCGAAGAACAGATTTCATCGACAAAGGCACGCGAGTTGCCCGCGCCACCGGATGAGAGCAGGCATTTCTTCAAAATGCTTCCGTCCGGACGAAGAATGCCGGCGTTGACCTTTGTTCCGCCGATATCGACGCCGATTCGGTAAGACGTGTTCATTGTGCTACCTCCGTATCCCGCGCAGGCCACAGGCGCAGGATCTTGATTTCAAACGGGTGGAAGGAAAGGCTGACCGACTTTCCGTCCGTGGCGGCGGGAGCGGTTTCCTCTTCCATCAGCGTGCACAGCGCGCATTTTTCCACTGGGAAACCGAGCTGCAGCCTGGTATTCGCATGGGTATTCCCCAGTTCATGCAGGTGAACGATGATCGAATGGTCGCCTGCCTCGCTGCGTTTGACCGCGTCGATGGTCACATTGGGGTTGTCGCAGGACATCAGACTGTATGCTTCCTGCGGGGCTGCAGCGCAGGTCAGACGCAGCGGATGGTTCAACCGGGCGGCCATACGGTCGGTCTGTGCGCCGCAGGGACCCTCGTGCAGGTAAAGCGCGTAGGTGAAGCGATGCTCTCCGCGATCCACTTTCTCATCCGGGGCCATACCTGCTTTCAGCAGGGTCAGGCGCAGCACGCTTCCCTGTGCGTCATGGCCATACTTGCAGTCGTTGAGTAGTGATACGCCGCAGTCGCCTTCGGACAGGTCGGCCCAACGCTGTGCACAGACCTCGTATTTCGCCGCATCCCAGGAGGTGTTGCGGTGCGTCGGGCGGCGCAGCGAGCCACACTGGATATCAAAAGTGGCGAAATCCGTATTGATCGCAAGGGGGAAAGCCGTCTTGAGCACCGTGGCATCCTCCCGCCAGTCCACATGGGTGATGAAGTCCACGCGCGGCTCGGCGTGCCAGGCCCGGATCTCCTGGGTAAACACCGAGCGTCCAAAGCGCTTAACGACCGTCACGCTTTCATACAGCGCGCCGCCGGTGACCGGGGAGACGGTGGTATCGCCATCCACGTCATAGGCGTGTTCCTCGTAATACATATCGATGTTCCAGCTGTCCCAGGATGCGGGCCGGTCCTCGAAAGCCATAAGCCGGTTGCCGCGGGCGCCGGGCAGAAGCAGCTCGCGCTTTAAGCGCTTATCGTAGAGCCGCGTGAAGGCCCCCGTGCCGTCCAGCTCGATTCGCACAAAGCTGGTCTCAAGCGCCTGGTCCGCCCGCGCCTCAGCAGGCGCGTCGGGCGCGTCGCACGTCTCGATCGTGCGCCAGCCCAGCGCGGGAACGTCCGAAACAAGGCACAGATTTCCCTCCTGCGTCGTCTGCCACGGCTGACCGGCCACGGCTTTTCCGTGTGGCAGGAGCACCGTGTCCGAACGGGCAAACGGAAGATCGTTATACACCAGCTCCTGTGTGCCCCTGCCCCAGAGATAGTCTCCGGCCTGGGCAATCAGGCGGTCCGTAGCGGCATAGATGGAGGAAAACTGCTCTTTGGCATCCTCGTAGACCTTGCCGATACAGGAGCCGGGCAGCGTATCATGGAACTGATTGAGCAAAAGCATCTCCCAGGCCTGGGAGAGCGTCCGCGCGTCGTAGGCCATGCCGCGGAGCATGGCGGCGGTCTGCAGCCATTCGGCTGCGCCCAGCTCCCGCTCGGCGATTCGGTTGTTCCTTTTGATCCATGCACAGGAGGTATAGGCTCCCTGATGGAGCTCCAGATACAATTCGCCGTTCCACACGGGCAAATAGGGCGTATCCTGAAGACGCTGCGCGAGCTTCTCAAAGAAGGGCCGCACATGGCCCAGCGTGACCTTCGGGAACCCGGGAATGCCGCGCTGCATGCGCAGCCCCATCTCCAACATCTCCTCGTCCGGACCGCCGCCGCCGTCGCCGTAACCGTAAGCCATCAGGATGGTGCGATTGATCTCCTTGGGCTCGTAACGCTTCCAGCCGCCCATAACTGACGAGGGACAGAGCACGCCGTTATAAGGTGGTCCCAAATCCTCCATCTTCCTGCTTGGGCTCGGTGGTGGTGATAAAATAGGCCAGAACGCTGCTGCCGTCGATTCCCTGCCAGCGGAAGGTATCGTAGGGCATGCGGTTGAGCATGTTCCAGCTGATCTTGGTGGTGACAAAGGTGTTGATACCGCCTTCAATGCCAACCGGACCGGTTATGCTACAGCGCAGTCAACGATTCTGTTTGTGCTGATCGCCAGCATTTCCTTTGTTCTCAATATCATCATGCGCAGAAGGGAGGCCAGGCTCCAATGAAGCGTTCCGTTTCCGTCCGGGTATCCAAATGGGCACAGATCATCTTCATTTGGGCCATTGCGGTGGTTTTCTTTGCACCGCTATGCTTGGCTGTGACCAACTCTTTCAAACCCCGCAGTGAAATCATGGCCTCGGCGCTATCGCTCCCCTCGAGCCTTTATCTTGACAATTATCGCACTGTGATGGAGGATGACTACTTCCTGTCTTCCTTCATCACCAGCGTTCTGATGGTGGCGGCTACTACTTCGTTGACCTGCCTGATCGCAGCGATGGCCGGCTATGCGCTTGCACGCTGGAAATGCCGCTTTTCCAACGGGTTGACGCTGGTCATCATGTCCACCCTGTTCGTGCCCTTTCAGGTCTACATGGTTGCGCTTATTGTGATCGTCCGTCAGATCGGCCTGACCGGCAACCTCATCGGCCTGTTGCTGGTCTATATCGCGTTGGGTATGCCGGTTCCCATCTTTCTGGTGCGCAGCTATGCCACTGGAATGTCCCTTGAAATTGAGGAAGCCGCGACCATCGACGGATGTGGACGCCTGCGGATGCTGGGGGCCATCGTGCTGCCCCTGATGAAACCCGTGCTTGCGACCGTTGCCGTCCTGAATGCGCTATGGGTTTGGGGGCGAATTCCTCGTCGCATTTTTGGTCTACGGGACGAAGAAGCCCATGACGCTCCCTGTTTCCCAGCAGTACTTCTATGGCACTTACAGCAACCAGTGGAACCTGATTCTCGCGGGCTTCGTTATCTCAACGATTCCCATCGTGATCTTCTATCTTGTCATGCAGCGCCATATTGTCAAGGGAATTGCGGCAGGCGCCGTGAAGGGCTGACATTCTGATGTCATAACTCCTCTTGGAGGGAAAATGCCTCCGAGAGGAGTTTTTGTGTTGCCACATAGGATTCCTGAAGGATGGGGAAAGAGAAAGGCGCGCTTGAAGCCCCTGCCTTATCCTCGTTGCGCTCGGCGCAATGGAAGATGAAGAGGCATTCTGCTGTAGTGGCGAGAATGCCTCTCTGTATAGCTAGGACGCAGGCTTCCTTGACAGAATGTCGGTGGAGGGTTACGGGCAGGTGCGCGTCAGGCGGCAGGACAAGCTCAGCCCGATGATTCGTCTCAATGAGGGCGCTTCCCTGGCCCGGGAACACATTGTTTTGGACGGCGGCAAAGTAGCCCCCGAATTCTGCGGCAAAGGGTGAGGGGCCGAACGTTTCGGATGAAGAATGCACCTCGATTCTGGGAGAGGGGTGCGTTATGCAAAACAACAGAAAATGAAATCCCCGAAAGGCAAAAAAGACCTGTCTGTGGGGAAACCGCCGCCATTGCCGCTCGGGCTGTGGCGCATGGTCTGGCGGTTTCCCTGCCGGCAGGCACAGCCAGCCTTTCCCGCATTTCCTCGATTTCGAACAAGACCCGCATGCGGCAGGCTTTCACCTGAGGCTGCTCATGCTCTTGGCCAGCACCAAAACGCTTTGTTTCCCAAGTGGTTTGCGATTTACCAGCTTTGCGTCAGTGAACGACAGGACAAGGGCAGTGGGGGAAAGCACCCTGCCGACTTCCGCATGGCAGTGCTGCAAAAAGGCAAAAGAACACCCCGCCGGTATTGCCCGGCGGGGCTTGGGTTTAGCCCTCGATCAGAATGGTCTTCTTCTCGTGGGCCTTCGGCGCATCCTTCTTGGGGATACTTACGTGCAGAACACCGCTCTCGTAAGAGGCCTTGATGTCCTCCTCCGTAAGGTTCTTACCCACATAGAAGCTGCGCTGCATGACGCCCGCATAGCGCTCCTGACGGAGCATCTTGCCTTTCTTGTTTTCTTCGTCCTTCTCCAGAGATTTCTCGGTGGAGATGGTCAGATAACCGTCATTGAGTTCAAGGTGAATTTCGTCCTTCTTGAAGCCCGGCAGATCAACGTCCACCTCATAGCCCTGATCCGTTTCCTTGACATCGGTCTTCATGACGTGCTGTGCGTGTTTGCCGTACAGCGTGCGGTCAATATTACCGAAGCCACGGAAGAAATCACGGTCGAAATCATCAAAAACATCCATCAGGTTCTCACCGAAAACAGTAGGAAGATACTTGCTCATAATGCAAACCTCCATTCCTTTGGCCTTGCACCGCTGGTAACATTGCCAGTCATGTAGGGTCGCATTCTGGCCTTTTGCAGGTCGTGCATGTTGCGGTCATTAGCCGCCTCGCTCATTTCTGAACGATGATTCTATTATAGTCGTAAATCAAAGAAACTCAATACTATTTAAAAAATTTTCTTAGATTTTTCTACCGAAGCCCAGTTTCAGATAACCTGTCCTCAAGAGGACCAACGGTGTCCTGAAATCACAGAATGCAGATCTTCTACAATAACAGCGGATTCATCTGCATTGGCGATGCCGAAAAGAGAAACCCATGGGTGGGGGAAGAAGGCCGGGAAGCGGAATCTCGAAGGCCGAAACAGGCCGGCGCCGGCTTGAACGGTTCCTTCTGCCATGCCGCGACTCTACGAAATACGGGATGCTTCCCCCTGCATGCCGCCACCGTGCCTGCCGCCTTTTGCACGAAGCAGCAGCCCTACCTGCATGCCGCCACCGTGCCTGCCGCCTTTTGCACGAAGCAGCAGCCCTATCAAGGCACATCTTGGGAAAAGAAATGACCACTTGAGTAAAATCGGAATAGAAATTGAGGATTTAGATATATTCCCACAGGGGTTGATTCTCGCTATACTAAATACAGCAAAAGGGCGCAGGATGCGGCCCGCAGAATTACACAATATCTAAAAGGAGGGTTCAAACATGAAGAAGACCTTGGCGATTCTCCTGGTTGTCACTATGATGCTGGCCGGTGCCAGTATTGGCGTGGCGGAGGAAACCATCAACATTACGGTGTTCCACTACATGGCACAGGCTACCAAGCAGGCCGGTCTGGAGGCGATCGAAAGCTCTTACAGCGAACTGCATCCCAACGTTACCTTCACCAACGTATACTATAATCAGGGCACAGACTACTTCCCGCAGCTTTCCACGGCGCTGTCCTCGGGCGACCAGCCCAACATCATCATGGGCAACCCCGGCCTGTATCCCGATCTTGTCAGCGAAGGCTTCGTTATGGACCTGACCGATAACGAAACGATCAAGGCCATGAACCTTCCCTCGGGCGACCTGGGAGACGTAAGCGCCAATGGCAAGATTTACGGCTTCCCCATTGACTTCAAGAGCTGGGGCATCTTCTACAACAAGACCATTTTCGAAGAGCAGGGCCTTGAGGTTCCCACGACGCTGACCGAGCTCAATGCCGTGCAGGATGCGCTGATTGCCGCCGGCATCGATCCCTACGTGCGCAGCTATGCCGATGCCGTGTACGGCGACATCGAGTGCCGCAACACGGTCTGGACTCGTGCGCTGGATGCGGGCGATAACGATGTGTTTGAAAAGCTGATGAGCGGCGAAAAGAAGTTTGCCGATTATCCCTACTTCGCCGAAGCACTGGAAAACTGGAAGATGCGCATGAGCAAACCCCGCACGGACGACATGAGCAATACGCAGGACATGGGCCTGGAGGTCTTTGCAGCCGGCGGCGCCGCGATGCGCTTTGACGGAACCTGGGCCTATGGCGACATGCTTGCCAAGGACCCCGATTTTGAAATCGGCTTCTTCGTAGCCCCCATTGATGACGAGGGCTCGGCAAAGATGAACGTGCAGGTCGATCAGTCCTTCATGGTTAACCCCCAGGCCGAGAATGCCGACGTGGCGGTGGACTTCATGGAGTACTGGCTCACCCAGGGCATCGCCTGGTCCGAAATTTCCCAGATGCCGCTGAATACCGGCGTTGTGTCTGACAAGCTCGATCCCCTGGTAAGGACGCTGGCTGAGCTCAAGGCTTCCGGCAACATTGCCCACTATGGTGACTTCACCATGCCGCTGAGCACCGCCTTCACCACGGCGTGGCGCGCCGAGCTGACCCGCTTTGCCGAGAGCGTGCTGACCGGTGGCGATATGACGGTTGAACAGTGTATTGAAAACCTGCAGGCCGCCTTCGATGAGGTTATCGAACTGAACTAAGGCAAGTGAATCACCGGTTACTTGGGGCCGCCCGCTTCCGCTGAGGGGCTGGCGGCCCTGCTTGACCCATCATCAAGTAAGGCAGGAGCTGATTTGTTGTGACGGCCATAAATTCTATCCGTCTGGATCGCAAGCGCAAGCTGACCAGATATGCCATTCGAGAACACGGGGGCAATATCCTGTTCATGCTGCCTGCCTTTGCGCTGTTCGCGTTTGTGGTACTGGTTCCCTTTATCCAAAGCATCCCGGTTTCTTTCACCGATAAAAAGGCCATCTTTGCAAAGAGCTGGAATTTCGTCGGCCTGGAAAACTACATCAAACTTTTGAAAAGCTCGTCTTTTCAGGACAGTTTCCTGCATACGGCGCATTTTACCGTCGTCTATATCCTTGGCGCAAACGTCCTCGGGCTGGCTTTGGCGCTGATGATCTGGAAAAGCAGCCGCTTTAACAACGTGATCCGCACGCTGCTTTTCATGCCTTTTACGGTGTCCCTGGTTGCCGCCACAAAGGTATGGAGCTATGTGTACACCGATGTGCTCATGCCGCTTACCGGCATGCCCAGTCCGCTGGGAATTTCCTCTCAGGTAATTTATGGCCTTGCGGCCATAGCCATATGGCGTGATATGGGCTATTGCATGCTGATTTATATTGCGGCACTTCAATCCATACCCGGAGAGTATTACGAGGCTGCGCGCGTAGAAGGCGCAAACTTCTGGCATGAGTTCAGGTCCATCACGCTTCCCATGATCGTGCCCGCTATTACGGCAAACGTTACGCTGGTGCTGTCGTGGGGCCTGCGCTGCTTCGACTACTCCCAGATGGTTCTTAACATGAAAGCTGCCAAAACGACCGCCGTGTTCGTATACGAATACATCTTCGGCAACTCGCGGGCGGGACTCGGCCAGGCGGGCGCCATCATCCTTACACTCGTGCTGGTGGTTCTCTCCAACATCGTTACGACCGTGCTTCGCAAAAGGGAGGTTGAGGTGTAATGGCACAGAGCGCCAGAAGCGCATCCGTTTATTTTGGGAAAAACGTCAACCGCACCCGCAGGCGTGGCATGATTCGAGGCGCGGTGCGTGTGATTGTGCTGTTGGTTATTGTCGGCATTGTGCTCACGCCTTTTTATATCAGTCTCCTCTATTCCATCAAAAGCCATTCCGACATCAGCCTCAATCGCCTGGCGTGGCCTGAGGAGCCTACGCTGGATAACTATTCCCGCGTTATTCAGGAAAACAAGTATGTGGCAATCGGCTTTAAAAACAGCATCCTGACCACCATCCCAACCACCCTCATCCTGCTGTTTACCACCTCCATGGCCTCCTATGTGCTGGCACGCTATAACAGCCGGTTCTATAAGGTCATGTATTCCCTGTTTATCAGCGGCGTGCTGGTGCCCTTTCAGTGCATCATGCTGCCTCTGTATGTCAACATCTACAACATGGGACTGGACAGCACAAATCTAGGCTTCATTTTGGCCAGGTCGGGGTTTCAGGTGTCCATCAGCGTGCTGTCGGTCACGGGATTTGTCAAGGGCATCCCACGTGACCTGGAGCAGGCAGCCAATATTGATGGCTGCGGGCGCTTCCGCACCTTCTGGCAGATTGTCTTCCCGCTGATGACCCCCATCAACGTAACCCAGCTGGTGCTCAACACGCTGTTTGTCTGGAATGATTACAGCACCGCCGTTGTTCTTCTGCGAGACGATACCAGCCGAACGCTGCCATTGGCACAGATTATCTACTTTGGTGAGAATATGACAGAATTGAATCTGGCATTTGCATTTTTCATGCTGTCGATGCTTCCCATCCTGATCCTGTATCTGTGCACACAACGGTTTATCGTGGCCGGGATCATGTCCGGTGCAGTAAAGGGATAAGCGAGTTGCAAAAAAGCAGATTGTCTTCGATCTGCTTTTTTGTATAACGAAAACCACTCGCTAGGCGAGAGGTCAGGCTGCTGACAAAGTGCGGGGTGCAGGGGGATCATCCCCCTGCCGGGGTTTGGGGCAGAGCCCCAAAGCCTTATGCCGCAGCATTTTTCGTGAGCGTTGCGAGCGTCCGAAGGACGCAAGAAACGCGGCTCTTTCCAAAACCATGGGTTTTTCAACGGTCTGACCCCCGGCTTTGCCGGGGGTTTTTTACTTGCTATAATGCTATAATAAAGCTATAATAAAGAAAACCAACCTTGCGGCAATGCCCAAGGGTCCCTTGACGGATCAACGTCCCGGGAGGAGGTTCCATGCTGCTCAAAGTTGTTATCATCGAGGATAATCCCATAACAGTGCGCTCGCTGGTGGAAACAATCAAGTGGGAAACGCTTGGCTGCGAGGTGGCCGGAACTGCGTTGGATGGTGAGGCCGGCTGCCAGCTGATTTTAAGCACAAGGCCGGATATCATTCTTACGGACATACGTATGCCCAAGTGTGATGGGCTGGAGATGATCGAAACCGTGCGGCAGTCCGTGCCGGATTGCAAGGTGATTATCATCACGGGATACGATCAGTTTCAGTATGCGAGCCGGGCGATCAAACTGGCCATTTTTGACTACCTCCTCAAGCCCATAGACAGTGAAGAGTTGATAAACTGTGTGCGCAGGGCGGTTGACGCCACGCTTAGCAGGCAGGCCATCGACGTGACGCAGCAGCAGGTGGATACGTTGCGCCGCCGCGCCCAACTGTCACTGCTTCTGACCAATCCGTCACAGCATGGACAGGGCATCCGCGCCATGTTCGTGGAGATGGGCCTGTCCTTTCAATCCTACTATATCATGACCGTGCAGTCGTCGGATGAACGCACGTTTACCCAGGCCGAGCTCAACCATATCGACGGCGTTATCACGGCCATGAAGGTATCCGCCGTAACCATCCTGCTCTATGACACGGTTGTTGCCTTTGTGATGCTGGATAGCGCCGGAGACGGCTGGCAATCCGGCGCCGAGGCGCTCGTGCGCGCCGTCGTCCAGTCCATGGCGGTGCCTGTTTGCATCGGGGTAAGCGAATTGAGCACTTCGCTGCATGCGGTGCGACAAACCTATCATCAGGCGCGTCAGGCGATGTGGCAGGCCGCGCTGGAAACACGCCCCAGCGCCGCGGTGTTCTATGCGGGACCTGAACCCAGCGGAAGGCCCAGTGAGGGAATCACCAATATGAACCATCGCATTGAGGAGCTTATCGACCGGGCGGATCTCAGCGACGAGGCCGCCGCGAGGACAGCGCATGAGCTGGTCGCGCTCAGCGGGCATCAGTACAGCCACCTGCGGGCCATGACCGCCATGTATACCCTGGCGCTGATGAACCGCTGCGCCGTTTCTTCAGGCGTTGAGACCGATGCGGCGCTTTATGGCACCTGGTTTGTTACCAATGAGGCGGATGTAAGGGAGTGCCTTACCAAGCTGCATGGGGCGCTGCGCTCCGCCAGGGAACAGACGCAGCTGTCACTGCTTACGCGCAATGCCATCCAGTATATAAATCTGCACGCGGTGGAGGGGGTCCAGCTGGGCACGGTGGCGGAAAAGCTGAGCGTCAGCGGCAATTACCTTTCCGCCCTGATCCGTAAGGAAACCGGCATAACCTTCCATGAACATGTGCTCAATGCCAAAATGGCGGTAGCGCGCAACCTGCTGGCAGATCCGCGCATGCTGGTGGAAGAGGTTGCCAGGGCTGTGGGATATGGAAACTACATCTCCTTCTATAATGCTTTTAAGCGCTCTGAGCACATGACGCCTACTGAATACCGCAACCGCAGGGTGACTCTATGAAACGACCGCTGAACGGAATGTCTTTCCGCACAAAACTCCTGCTTGCATCCGGACTGACCATTCTGCTGGCTGTAACCATTGTTACGGGTTTGCTCACCTATGAAACAGCGCAGATGACCTCAGGGCTTATGCGGTCCAATCTGGAGTTGCTGACCGAGCAGAGCCTGCGAAATTTCCAGAGCGAAACGGAAGCCATTCAGCGCCAGCTTATCAACCAGTTGATTGGCAAGATGGTGCCCAACCATATGTATATGCTGCGCGACATGTCCCTTGGAGAAATTGGCTATTCGGAGAAGGTGCGCGGGCTGGTTGGAGCGCTGAATCAGACGATTTCGCCGACCTGCGGGTATGACCGGATCTACGTGAAACTGTGCAACGGCGTTTCGTTTTCCAGTACCGTTACTTTTGCAGACGGGTTTGTGGAGGCGGCTTCGGCGCTGCTGGCCGGTGAATATGGCGAAAAGACCTATGGAAACGCCCGCTGGACCCGAACGGACGACGGTACCATCTACCTCATACGGGACGTCTATAACCTGGAACCCTTTCAATTTGTAGGCAAGGCAATTGTGCGCGTGCGCGAAGAGCTGTTTGTTTCCCTTGGCAACCATGTACAGGCCATGAATTGTGCCGTGGCGTTTCTCAACGATGCGGGGGAAGCGATTTCCGTAGGGGGAACGGTGGCCGACGGCATGCTGGAGGCGGCGGTGCAAGCTATGCATACAGGCGCTCAGGAACTGCGCCTGGCAGAAACGTATGATCTTTCTGTTCAGCAAAATGACGGATGGACCGCTGTGGGCATGATGCCAAGATCCGCGCTTAACAACATCAATTATTCCGTCGTGCGCACAGGGGTGGTGGTGTCCTTTGCAGCTTTGACGCTCAGCTCCGCCGCCGTAATCATTGTTACCCGCAGAATGACCCGCCAGATGAGTTTGCTTGTGAGCAGCATGGATGAAGTGACCGCCGGCAATCTCGACCTGACCGTCCCCATTTGCAGCAGCGACGAAACCGGCCAGATGTCCGCACATTTCAATACCATGATCGGAAGAATGCGCGAGCTGATGAAGCAGGTTGTGCAGGAGGAGAACAACCGCAACCGCGCGGAATATGCGGCGCTGGAATACAAATACCGCTCGCTTCAGTCTCAGATTAGCCCGCATTTTATCTACAACGCATTGGAAGTCGTCAACGCCATGGGCAAGTTGAACGGAAGCGAAGAGATTTGCAAGGTCGTGCGCTACATTTCCATGTTTCTGCGTCAAAACACGCGCAATATGGAAAAGCGCTTTATTCCCGTCCGATGCGAAATAGACAGTCTGAGCCAGTATGCGCATATTTATGGATATATTTATGGCAATATCCTCTCAACACCGTTTTCGATGGAGCCCGGCACGGAAGAGGCGCTCATTCCCACGATGATCCTTCAGCCCGTGCTGGAAAATGCACTGGTCTATGGCGTACGCTCGGAGCATTCCGTTGTGGCCTTGACCGTAAGAAAGACCCCGGACGGCGATCTTTGCCTGATCGTTGAGGATAACGGTGCCGGCATGCCCCCGGAGATGGTGCAGAAAATTCTTGACGGAGAAGCTCAAGGCACGCCTGAAACCAAGCCGCATCCTTCCTCCGGCGTTGGCGTACGCAACGTGCGCGACCGTCTGGCGCTGATCTACGGGGATAAAATGCGTTTCGAGATTGACAGCACCGTGGGTCAAGGCACGAAAGTGCGCATTACGGTTCCGCTGATCTATTCCGAGGAAGAACTGACACTGGAACCAAAGGCCGTGGAAAGGCCGGCATAAAAACCACAGGATAACAGCCCCAACCGTGCAATGGCAGGACCTATTTTTTGGGAAAGCACGTGCCTATTACAATAAGTTCGGACAGGAGCACCGGACAGCCAGTCCGGTGTTCTTTCCGTCTTATCCGCTAGGGTTTGATGGCCGAAGCTTTTATATTCTGGTCAGAAGCACTGAAAGGGGACAAGGCCGCGCCACATGCGCGTATCGGCCGGCTTCGTCCGCCTATGGCGGTTTTTTCCGGCCCTTGCCGAAGCAAAACCCGGATCCCGGGGCGCAAACTTTCCCAATCGCATAACAAGTCCGGGGATACAAAGAAAGTTCGAGGGGCTTGCGCCCTTCGAACCTCTTTGTTGTTGCGGCCCAAACATACGCTATTCTTCAAGCGGGGCACTTTCCCGGGCCCAGTCCGGCCAGGCCGGTCTTTTGGGACCCGAAGCAGCCCAGCGGACGGCATTGAGCAGGACCTGCCTTACCTCGGGCTGATAGTACACGGGATAGGTTTCGTGCCCTGATGAAAAATAAAAGATCCGCCCCTGGCCGCGGTACCAGCAGCAGCCGCTTCTAAGCACTTCTCCGCCCTGGGACGTCGTCAGGAATACCTGCTCGTCAGGTTGTGGAATTTCAAAGTATTCACCGTAGGTTTCGTCCTGCGCAATCGTAAAATACTCGCTGTTCAGCCCTGCGGCGATGGGATGGGCCGGCATGACCAGCCAGACGCGCTGCCATTCGTCATTCTCGCGCCAGCGCAGGCATTGCGTGCGTGTGCCCATCAGGCGCGAAAAAATTTTGCTGGCATGGGAAGAGTGCAGAAGAATCAGCCCCATGCCTTCCAGCACACGCCGCTGAATAAGGTCCACGCGGTCGTCGGCCACCTCTCGCCAGTGCTTATGGCCAAAGTATACCAGCACATCTGCCCAGGCAAGGTTTTCGTCGGAAAAACCCTGCTGCGGGTCCTGCATCACGGCGGTGCGCACGCACATGTCGTCTTGGGCGTCAAACAGATCCGCCAGCGCTCCGTGAATTCCCCGCGGATAAATGCGAGCCTCCGCCTGCACCGCTTCTGGAAGCGGCCTGTTTTCATACCATACCAGCACATTCACAGCTGCTCCACCTCCACCCAGCGGCGCTCGTGGCTGGAACGCACGCACGCCTCGATAAACGCCATCCCCAGGAAACCGTCCCGGAAGCTGGCGCAGGGCATGCTCTGCGTCAGGTAGCTGCCATCCAGAATCGATCGGTAGAAGGCGGCTACGGAATTTCTGAGCGCATCCGGCCAGCCCATCACATGTCCCATGGGGGTTGTCACATAGGGGCGCACCTCCTCCTGGCAGGTGCGAGGATTCATATAGATGGTTTCGTAACCGGTTTCCTTCTTTCCCAAAACAAGCCGGTCAGGCTGCTCCTGACGCCATTCCATGCCGTAGCCCTCGCACCATAGATTGAGGCGCAGGTCGTTTTTGTGGCCATTGGCCGCCTTGCTGACGGTAAACTGCCCGGGCAGACCGCTTTTGAAGCGCACCAGAATAAAAGCGGTATCCTCGGTTATTACAGGATGCCTGGTTCCGTCCGGACCGGTGCGCGTAGGATAGTGGGTATGCAGATCGGCAAACACCTCGCTGACGGGCTCTCCCAGCACAGCGCACGCGGTATCGACCCAATGCACCCCAATGTCCGCCACCGTACGCGATATGCCTGTATTTTCCATGCGCTGCGACCAGTCGGTTTCCCTGGAGGCGGATTCCTGCAGATAGCAGCCGGTCGCCATCAACGCCCTGCCGGGCAGACCGCGCAACAGGCGGGCGCGCATCTCCTGCACGGCGGCATTCATGCGGTACTGATGGTTCAGCCCCGCCGCCAGTTTCCGCTCGCAAGCCAGTTTCCAGAGCTCGCGGGCGGTTTGGGTGCTCATGCTCAGGGGCTTCTCGCTGTAGACATGTTTGCCGCAGAGCAACGCTTGACGGTTGATTTCATCATGCAGGGCGTTGGGCGTGCAGTTGTGGATGACGTCGATGGTCGGGTCGTGAAGCACCTCGTGCCAGTCGGTTTCGCCTCTCGGTACGCCATATTGCTCACAGGCGGTACGGACATGATCGGCGTTGTTGTCACAAAGGACAACGGGCAGCGCCAATGGTACGCGGCGAATGGCATCGATGTGCTGAGGACCGATAAAACCGAGGCCGATAACGGCGGCTCGCAGGGGTTTCAAAGGCGGACACCTCCCTGACTGGTAAAAGAAAAAGTCTCATTGATGATGCTTTGATTATAAACAAAAGCTGAATCGCCTTACAATGCATCAAGTTTCCGAATTTATTGCATAAAACCCGCCGTTGTGCCATTTCAGGTCAACATAATGAATTTGATTTAGAAAATGATGAAGTTAAGATATTGTCAGCTGAAAACGGTACTTTTACAATAGAATCAGGATTGTGTTCCGGGACAATACAGGTGAAAGAAGGATGCGCAATGCTTCAATACAATGTCAAAATCGGCCTGGCACCCATGAGACGCGACGTAACGCCGCGCCCCGGCATCTTCAACTGGGAAAAAGCGGAAGAACGCGGTCATCGGATTGTTGCCTATATTCGAGAGCATTTTACCGACGATAAGGTGAGTTTCGTAGACCTGGAAGGAATCAACCCTGTCGATGTCATGTACTGCGATGAGGATGCGCAGAAGGTGATCGACCGCTTCAACGCCGAAAAGGTAGACGCGGTGCTCATCATTAACTGCAACTTTGGCAACGAGGAAATTGCGGCACAGGTGGCGCGCGGCGTTGGCAAGCCGGTATGCATCTGGGCGCCGATTGACGACAGCTTTCTGCCGGACGGCACCCGCTATACCGACAGCCAGTGCGGCATCTTTGGTGTCAGCCGTCAGCTTCAGCGCTTTCATATCCCCTTCAGCTTCATCGAAACATGTGCGGTGGAGAGCGATACGTTTGCTTCTTCCTTCGCCCGCTTCGTTTCCGTCAGCTGCATGGTGAAAAATTTCCGCGGCATGCGCATTGCCCAGGTGGGCATGCGTCCCAAGCCGTTCTGCTCGGTTATTTTTAACGAGGGCGAGCTGATGGAGAAGTTTGGCCTCAGCATTATCCCCGTCAATATGGCAGTAATCATCGATAAATATCAGCAGATCCTCCGGGAGCGGGACGCCGAGCTGGAGGAGGGAGCCAAACTGTTGGCTTCGCGCTACGAGATGGACGATCTCACGCCTCCGCTGCTCAAAAAGGTTTATGCCTTTGTGCCGCTTTTCAAATGGGTGTTTGAAACCTATCACGTTCAGGCCGTGAGCGCCGAGTGCTGGACGGCCATGCAGCTGGGCGTGGGCGCGATGCCCTGCACGGCATACAGCATTCTGGCAGATATGGGCTACATTATCGGCTGCGAAAGCGATCTGCACGGCACCATCACCATGGCGCTGCTTTCCTGCGCCGCCCTGGGACGGAAGGTTCCCTTCTTCGGGGAGTTTACCGTGCGCCATCCGGAAAACAAAAATGCCGAACTGCTCTGGCACTGCGGTCCGTTTGCTTACAGCCTGAAGAAAGAAGGCTGCCCCTGCAAGAACGTCAACATGCGCCAGTGGTTCCAGGTTCGGGACGGACAGTACACCATCGCACGCTTTGACCAAGACGACGGAGACTACCGGCTGCTGGCAGGCACCTGCAAAACCACGGAGGGACCTTATACCTTCGGCACCTATCTCTGGGGCGAATTTGCCAATCTGCCCGCATGGGAACGAAAGCTCGTCGAAGGTCCCTACATTCACCACATGGCTGAGATCGAAGGCGATTGGACCCAGGAGCTGCGTGAGTTTTGCAAGTTTGTGCCCGCGCTGACGGCGGATGCGGTCAATGAATAAAACGGCCTGTAAGGAGGGCTCCCAATGCTGACAGATATGAAAACCCTGCTCAAGAGGGCAGAAGAGGCGAAATGCGCAATCCCGGCATTCAATGTTTACAACGGCGAAACGGCGCTGGGAATCATCCGCGCTGCGGAGGAGGCCAACGCCTGTGTGATCTTGCAGATGTACAGCCGGTTGTTCATGAGTGAAGAGGCCGAGTTTATCTCCCCCGCGATTCTGGCGGCGGCGCAGAGGTCGAAGGTGAAGCTGTGCTACCACCTGGACCATGGAAGCTGCGACGAGGCGGTATGGCGGGCTGTGCGGTTTGGGTGCACCAGCGTTATGCGTGACGCAAGCGCCCTGCCGCTGGAGGAAAACATGGCAGTGCTCAAAAACGTAACCCATTACGCGCACGACCTGGGCATTGACGTGGAGGGAGAGCTTGGACACATTGGTTCGGCTGCGGAAGGCGTATCCCAGGAGTACACGGATGTGAAGGAAGCCGTGCGGTTCGTGGAGGAAACAAACGTAGACGCACTGGCCGTTATGGTAGGTACGGCACACGGGCATTACCGCCAGGCGCCGGTCATTGCGACTGACCGCATCCGCGAAATTGCGCAGGCTACGGCAACGCCCCTGGTGCTGCATGGAGGCAGCGGTGTGCCTGACGATCAAATGATTCAGGCGGTAAAGGCGGGAATACGGAAGGTCAACTTTGGAACCGACGTATGCTGCGCGCTGCTGGACAGCATCCGGCAGGTGGACCCCAAAATCATTGCTGTGGATGTTTTCATGAAGGAGCCCGTGCAGGCGGTCAAACGGTTTGCGCTTGAGAAAATACGCCTGCTGGGTGCGGAGGGAAGCAATGGCTAAGCAGTGGCCCCAAATGATTGGCATCGGCTCCACCGTCTATGACACGTTGATGATGGTGCCGCGCTTCCCGGAGGAGGACACCAAGCTGGAAGGGCTGGAAACGAAGGTGCAGGGCGGAGGCCCCTGCGCAACAGCATTGGTGGCGGCCCGGAAGCTGGGAGTGAGCTCGGCATACATGGGAACCATCGGGGATGATCCGTTTGGGCGCTATATGCTGGAGGACCTGGAGCACTGGGGCGTGGATACGGACTATGTGCGCCGTGTGCCCGGCGTGGTCAGCTTTCACGCGGTGGTGTTTTTGAACACGCAACGCAACACGCGCACGTGTATCTGGAATCGCGGAACCGTGCCTCAGCCGCTGCGCGAGGACGTGAATGAAGAGGCCCTGAGCCACGCGAAGGTGCTGCATCTGGACGGTCACATGCTTGAAGCGGCCATAGCGGCGGCGAAACTGTGCCATACCTATGGGGTAAAGGTCAGCCAGGACGCGGGTGGAACATACCCGGGGGTGGAAGAATTGTTGCCCTATGTGGACTGGCTGATCCCATCGGAGGAGTTTGCCCTGCGGATGACGGGCGAAGAAAGCCCCGAGGCAGCCGCACACAGGCTTTATGAGCGCTACCGGCCGGAGCTGCTGGTTGTGACGCAGGGAGTACGGGGTGGACTGTTGCTGGACCACGAAGGACTTCGTCGGTATGAAAGCTACCGCGTGGATGCCAGGGATACCAACGGCTGCGGCGATACCTTCCATGGCGCTTTTGTGGCCGCAAAAATCAAAGGAATGAACAACGATTCGGCTTGCCGCTATGCAAGCGCCGCGGCGGCAATTAAATGCACGCGGCTGGGAGCGCGGCAGGCGATGCCCGATGACGCAGAGTGCAGGGCGTTTCTCGCCGGGAGAGGTGTCGCGCTGTAAGCGGCGCCTCAAGGCAAAGGCAGAGAGGAGAGAACCGGATGGAACGCAAAGCGTTTATGTGCGACATGATTCTCACAGAGCTGGAAGATGTCGTTGGAGTTGAAAATGTATCTACAAGCAAAAGCGACCGCGCGGCCTATGGCGTGGACTACTTTTGGATTGGCCGCATGTGGGTGGATCGCGGCGAAAAGCCGCCCATGCCCGACTGGATCGTCCGGCCGGGAAGCAGCGTGGAAGTATCCAAAATCCTGAAAATTGCCAACTACTATAAAATCCCGGTCAATATCTGGGGCGGCGGATCGGGATCGCAGGGTGGCGCACTGCCCATGGCAGGCGGAATCATGATGGATATGAAGCGCATGAACCACCTGATTGAAATGGATGAGGTCAGCCGCACGATCACCGCAGAAGCTGGCATGATTTTCCAGCAGCTGGAGTGGTACGCTAATGAAAGGGGATATTCCTGCCAGCACATTCCCTCCTGCCTGACCTGCGGGACCATCGGCGGAGCGCTCGGGCACCGGGGAATCGGAATCATGTCCACCAAGTACGGCAAAATTGACGACCAGTGCATCAGCATGGAAGTGGTGCTGCCCAACGGGGATATCATCAACACCCTGCCCGTACCCAAACATGCGGCGGGACCTGACCTTAACCAGATTTTTATCGGCTCGGAGGGAACGCTTGGGGTTATTACGAAGGCTACCTTCAAGCTTTTCGAACAGCCCGAAAGCAGAAAACATATTGCCTTTCTTTTCCCTGACATGCATTCAGGATACATGGCCGGCCGGGACATCATGCAAAAGATAAAGCCCTCCATCCTGCGCTTTTTTGACGAGGCGGAAACCGTATCCATCATTAAAAAGATCCTCGGTTTTGAGAAAAAAGGCTGCTTTATGAACCTCACGTGCGAGGGCATTGCCAAAATCGTGGATATCGAAATGGAGATCGCCCGGGAAATCGCGCAGCGTTACGGGGCGCAGGATCTGGGCAGCGAGTATGGAGAAAAGTGGTACGAAAACCGCATCACCTTCTTTTATCCCGGCCATATCATGGACATTCCCCAGATGTTCGGTACGATGGATACCGCCGCAACCTATGCCAATATTGAAAAAATCTATTGGGCGATGAAAAAGGTCATCAACGAGCAATTCCCCTTTGTGCGCTACATATCGCACTCCAGCCACTGGTATGAGTGGGGATGCATGAACTATACCCGCTTCATTGTCGAGCCCAAGGATGTGCCTGCCGATCCAATGGAGGCGCTGCGCCTGCACAATCGCATCTGGAATGCGGGCGTGCGCGCGGCGATGGAAAACGGGGGCGTGATTAACGATCACCACGGCATTGGCCTCAAGCTTTCGCGCCTCATGAAGGAGCAGTATGGGCCGGCCATGCAGGTGTTTGAAGGGCTGAAGAAAAGCCTGGACCCCAATGGAATTATGAATCCGTATAAGCTGGGTGTGTGAGGAGGCGCAGGGGATGTTCAGTGAAAAAGCAAAAAAGCACGCGGACGCCTGCCGGTTTTGCTGGATGTGCCGGCATCTCTGTCCGGTGCAGCTGGTTACGGGAAAGGAAACCAACACCCCCCGTGCCAAGGGGCTGCTGGTATCAATGATCGAGCGGGGCATGCCCATGGAGGAGGACACGGCCAAAACAATGTATGAATGCCTGCTGTGCGGGGCGTGCACCAACGACTGCGCAACGGGATACGATCCTCTGATCTATATCCGGGAAGGCCGCACACAGGCGCTGGTTAACGGTGTGGCGCCGGACTACGTGAAAGAGGCGATCAACCGCATTGCGGAAAGCGGCAATCTCTATGGCGCGAAGGAATGCAGGGTGCATCTTGCGGACATGCCGGAAAAGGCGGAAACGCTGGTATGGCTGGGTGAAACAGCCCGGTATTCAACGCCGGAAACCGCCGAAGCGCTGCTCCACATTTTGGAAAAGGCTGGGGTTGCGTTTGCTGTTTTGCATGACGAGCCCGCCTCGGGCTGCGCAATGGGCGACCTGATGGGCTGGGTGGAAGAGGTGCGTACGCAGGCGCGCAAGGCGGGTGAGGCGATCCGCGCCACCGGTGCGAAACGCCTGGTGGTTCTGGACAGCTACGACGCGGCGATGATGCGCCACGAATACCAGGATTGGGGAATTGAGCTGCCTGAGATATGGACGGCGACGGCCTTTGTGGACGACCTGATCAAGTCGGGGCGGCTGTCGCCGCGGCGCGAGGAGATGTCCGTCAGCTATCATGATGGAAGCCGGCTGGCGCGTGACCTTGACGAACATCAGCCTGCACGCGATATACTGACGGCCATGGGATGCGAGATTCACGAAATGTGGCAAAACCGCCGGCTGGCAAAATGCTGCGGCAGCGCCGTGATGGGGCAATGCCTGCCTGAATTGCGGGACAAGGTTGCCTCGGGCCGCTGGAACGATGTCAAACGTACACCCGCCAGGGTGCTGGTTGCCGCCTGCCCGCAGTCCACTGAGGCGTTGCAGGCAACCGTTCCGGAAGGGTATACCTACAGGGATCTCTTTATGCTGCTTAGCGAGCGTATCTAATCCTTTTTTCCGGCGCGGAAGGCTGATTCTCTTCGCGCCGGTTTTCAGCGCTTGAAGGAGGTTGGGCATGGCGGTTCTTCTGGAGCCTGGTCGTGAGGTGCATATAGCCGCGACGGTGGATGTGGCCGTGGCAGGCGGCGGAATCGCGGGTGTGGCCGCGGCTCTTGCCGCCGCGCGCACAGGCGCGCAAACGCTGCTTTTGGAAAAAGAATGCGCCTTGGGCGGTTTGGCTACGCTTGGGCTGATTGTGATGTACCTTCCGCTGTGCGACGGCTATGGACATCAGGTAATCGGCGGAATCGGCGAGGAACTGTTGAGAAAAAGTGTCGAGGGCGGCAGCCCTACGGCAGGGCCGCGCGGGCACGTGCCGTCCTGCTGGAACGGACCCGCCGGCGAAGAGGAGCGTGCACAGACACGGTTCCGCGTGGATTATGATGCGGCGCCCATGATGCTGACGCTGGAAAGACTGCTCAGAGAGGCCGGCGTTTCCATATGGTACGATACACGGCTGTGCGCAGCGCAAAGCAGGGAAGGAAAGCTCAGCCATGTCATCGTGGAAAACAAGAGCGGACGGCTGGCGATTGCCGCGCAGGCATTCGTGGATGCGACAGGCGATGCCGACCTGTGTTTCCTGGCGGGAGAGCGAACGGAATCCTATTTGGAAAACCGGAGAAGCGGCTGGTACTTTTCCATGCGCGAGGGGGAAAGCGCGCATCTGCACCCCCTCACCGATCCGCTGAAGGGCCCCTGTCCACCGGGAAGCCGGTTTTACCGGCTCAGTGGGTCAGAGGTGAGCGCCTATGTTGAGGATATGCACGACATGATCCACGCCCACGCCTCCGGGCAGGAGGGCGCGGCTCCTTTTCTGATTCCGGCGCTTCCACTGATGCGCATGACCCGCCGCCTCTGCGGTCTGGAAACGCTGACGCGGGCCGACCTGGGTTGCTGGCGGGACGATGCCGTCGCCATGACGGGAGACTGGCGTGGCCCGGCCCCTGTATATACCATAGGAACGAGCCACCTGATGGGCTCGACATCCAATCTGTTTGCGGCGGGACGGTGTATCAGCGCCGCTGGAGATGCGTGGGATGTAACCCGGGTTATCCCGACCTGTGCGGCCACTGGGCAGGCGGCCGGCACAATGGCCGCTCTGCTTGCACTCACGGGGAAGCTGGATGCACAGCAGTTGCGCGGGCAGCTTCTTCACGATGGGGTTATCCTTGACCTGTCCCTGACGTCAACAAAAGGGAGAAAACAGGCATGAACATTTTTGTATGCATCAAACAGGTGCCTTCGACCAACAAGGTGGAAGTCGATGAAAAGACCGGGGTGCTGAAGCGCGACGGTGTGGCAAGCAAAATGAACCCCTATGATCTCTATGCGCTGGAGACGGCGCTGCGGCTCAAGGAAAAACACGGCGGCAAAATTACGGTGGGAACCATGGGACCGCCGCAGGCACAGGCCGTGGTACGGGAAGCCTACATGATGGGCGCGGACGAAGGCTATGTGTTTTCGGACCGCCGGCTGGGCGGAGCGGATGTGTTGGCGACCAGCTATACGCTTTCTCAAGCCATTCGCAGCGTGGGCGATTTTGACCTTATCCTATGCGGCAGGCAGACCACCGACGGGGATACGGCTCAGGTCGGACCGGCGATTGCCGAGCATTTGGGCATTCCCCACGCGGCATGGGTTGGACGCTTGGAAGCGGTGGGGGACGGGGTGGACGCCGAGCAGCATTTGCAGGATGTAATTGAAACCGTCCATATGCCTTTCCCTTGCCTTGTAACGGTGGAGCAGGATATCTGCATGCCACGCCTGCCTTCGCTCAAAACAGCCCGCGAAACGGCTCAGCGTGTGGTACATATTCAGGGACTGGACAGTTTTCTGGATACCGATCCCGATCATTACGGGCTGACCGGCAGCCCGACGCAGGTGGAGCGCATCTTTCCGCCCCAGAGCGAAGTGGAGCATGAGATATGGGAGGATGCCCAGGCGCCCAAAAGGCTGTACACACAGCTGAAAAAGTGGAAGTTTATCTGACTGGAAGGAGGAAACAGCTGTGGCACAAATCGCCATTTTACAGCGCAAATGTACAGGATGCGGCCTGTGTCAAAGCAATTGCCCATTTGGCGCCATTGATATGACGGAGCAGGGGCCCGAGCTCAATGCCGCCTGCAAGGTATGCGGCATCTGCGTCAAGAGCTGTCCTCAAAAGGCCATCGTGCGTCTGGAAACCAAGTCTGTTTCCGTGGACAAAAGCGGCTGGAACGATATCCTCGTGTTTGCCGAGTTCAGCGGCAACCGCCTGCATCCTGTGAGTCTGGAACTGATCGGAAAGGCGCGCACACTGGCCAAGGCCGTGCCGGGCTTCAAGGTGAGGGCGGTGCTGGTGGGCAATGGCGTAAGCGCATGCGCCGAGGAGCTTCGGCATTATGGCGTTGCGGAAATTGCCGTATACGACGACCCTGCGCTGAGCTACTTCCGGGCAGACGCATATGCAGCCTGCGTTGAGGACTATATCCGCAGCTGCCGCCCAAGCGTGGTGCTGGTGGGAGCAACGGCGCTGGGACGCAGCCTTGCCCCCAGAATTGCCACCCGCTTCCATACAGGGCTCACGGCGGATTGCACAAAGCTGGAACTGAGGGAAAATACGGACCTGGTGCAGATCCGCCCGGCATTTGGGGGAAACATTATGGCCCAGATTATCACGCCGAACACCCGCCCTCAGTTCGCCACCGTTCGCTATAAAGTGATGGACGCGCCCATACGGGAAGCCGCAGCCGCCGGAAATGTGCTTGCGCGCAGGCTGCCGGCAGGCGTGAAGGCATCCAGAGCAAACCTTGTGAGCGCCTTTCCCGTTCCGCCGCGCAAAACGATCTCCGATGCGGAGATATTGGTGGTGGGCGGACGCGGCCTTCGCAAGGAAAGCGACCTTTCGCTTGTTCAGGAGCTGGCGGAACTGCTGGGTGGGGATTGGGCGGTCACGCGCCCCCTGGTTGAGAAGGGATGGGCCGGGAATGACCGGCAAATCGGCCTTTCGGGGCGCACGGTGCGCCCGCGCCTCATCATCACCTGCGGCGTGAGCGGCGCTATCCAGTTTACGGCATGCATGAACGCCTCGGAGCACATTGTGGCCATCAACACCGACCGGACAGCACCGATTTTTGAAACGGCTCATGTTGCCATTGTCGGCGATCTGTATGACACCATCCCTGTGCTGATCAATGAGCTGAAGGAGGCGCGAGCATGAAGACGTTTGCCAAAGTGACGGGGGAGGACCTGGCTTTCTTTGAAAGCATCCTGCCCGGACGCGTCTTTTCCGGCGGGAACGTTTCAAGCGATTATGAACATGATGAAATGACCATCTATGGCCTCTATGCGCCCGAAGCCGTGCTCCTGGCACAGAACACGGATGAAATAAGCGCCGTGCTTCGCTACTGCTGTCAAAAGGGGATAGCGGTTACGCCGCGCGGCGCGGGCACGGGTTTGTGCGGGGGATGCGTGGCGGTCCGGGGCGGGATTGTGCTTTCCACCGAACGCATGAAACGGGTTTTGGAAGTGGATGAAAAGAATATGACCGCCACGGTGGAACCGGGCGTGCTGCTGATGGAATTTCCCAAGGCGCTGGAGGGAACGGGGCTGTTCTATCCGCCCGATCCCGGAGAAAAGACGGCCACCATGGGCGGAAACGCCATGACCAATGCGGGCGGCATGCGTGCCGTGCGCTATGGCGTAACGCGGGATTACGTGCTGGGGATGGAAGTGGTTTTATCCAGCGGGGAAATCCTCACTTTGGGCGGAAAGAATGTGAAAACTTCCAGCGGATACAGCCTGATTGATCTGCTGGTGGGCAGCGAGGGAACGCTTGGAATCCTGACAAAGCTCACCGTAAAGCTGATTCCTGAGCCGAAGGCCAATATAAGCCTGCTGATTCCCTTTGACGATCTGGATACCTGCATCGGCGCGGTACCGGCGGTGCTGGGCTGCGGATGCGAGCCGACGGCCGTAGAGTTTATGGAGCGCGAGGTCATCGCCTGCGCGGAAACCTATCTGGGCAAACAGTTCCCTGATGCCAGTGCGGACGCCTATCTGCTGGTACGTCTGGACGGTGCCAGCGTGGAAGCGCTCAGGCCTGCGATGGACCGGCTGACGGACCTTGCGCTGAGCATAGGCGCCAGGGATGTGCTGCTGGCCGATACGGATGAGCGAAAGGAAAGCATCTGGAATGCGCGGGGTGCTTTTTTGGAGGCGATTAAGAACAGCACAACCGTGATGGATGAATGTGATGTGGTGGTACCGCGTGAACGCATTGCGGACTTTGTGCGTCAAAGCGGGCAGATCGGCAGGGAAGCGGGTGTGCGCATCTGCTCCTTCGGGCACGCGGGGGATGGAAACCTGCACATCTATGTATGCAAGGATGCAATGGAGGACCAGGCGTGGGCGAAGGCGCTGGAGCAGGTGATGGACCGGCTTTATGCGGCGGCTCGCAACCTGGGCGGGGAAGTATCGGGCGAGCATGGGATTGGACATGCCAAGCGGGAATTTCTCAGGGAAAGCCTGGGCGAAACGCAAATGGCCCTGATGCGCGGCATCAAGTCCGTCTTCGATCCCGCGGGCATTCTCAATCCCGGCAAGGTTCTCTGAGCGCAGATACGTGGAAAGAGAGGGGAAAGCGGATGAAGTATCTGATAGGGGTGGACTTCGGCGGAAGCTCGTCCAAGGCAACGCTGCTTGGAGAGGATGGGCGCGTATATGCGACAGCCGTGCGGGAATATCCAACCTATTATCCGCGCAACGGCTGGGCAGAGCAGGACGCGCAGGACAGCTATGACGCGGCTGTAAGCAACATCCGCGATCTTTTGCAGCAAACGGGCGCAGCTCCCGGCGATATTGCCGCTTTGGCGCTGGATGCAGCGACGCATACCGCGGTGCTGCTGGGAGCGGACGACCGGCCCGTGCGCCGCGCCATCTACTGGACGGATATCCGTTCTACGGCGCAGGCGGAAGAACTGAAAGAAACCTATGGCGAGGAAATCATCCGGGAAAGCTATAACAGCGTATCAAGCCTGTGGACGCTGCCGCAGCTTCGCTGGCTTGCGCAAAACGAACCGGACACGCTCAAGAAAACCAGGAAACTCATGGCCATGAAGGACTATGTGCGCTTTCGGATGACCGGCGATTATGTGACCGACGGCATCGAAGCCATGGGTTTTCTTCTGCTGGATGCAAAACAGAACAAATGGTCGCCGCTGCTGTGCAGCCTGGCAGGCATTGATCCCGATATTCTGCCGCCTATCGTAGACCCGATGACCAGCCTTTCTCCTCTGTGCAGACAGGCCCAGGCCGATACCGGCCTCACGGACGCAACCCTCGTGATTGCCGGCGCAACGGATACCTCCATGGAGGTCTATGCGGCAGGGGCAATCCATCCCGGCCAGGCCACGGTGAAACTGGCAACCGCCGGCCGCATATGCCCCATTACGGACCATGCATTGGTAGATCCGCGGCTGGTCACCTACCGCCATGTGATCAACGGCCTATGGTATCCCGGTACAGCGACCAAAAGCTGCGCCGCAAGCAATCGCTGGTTCCGTGACACCTTTGGGGGTGATTTCAACACCTTGAGCGCGGAGGCTGCATCCGTGCCGCGCGGATGCGAGGGGCTGTTTTTCCATCCGTATCTTCAGGGGGAAATTACGCCGTATCTGGATGATAAGCTGCGCGCCAGCTTCGTCGGCGCATCAGGCGCGCATACCCGGGCGCATTTCAACCGGGCTGTGCTGGAGGGCGTAGCGTATTCAATGAAGGACTGCTACGAAACCCTTCGCGAACTCAACGCGGCCCCCAGCGAAGCCGTAGCCATCGGGGGAGGAATCAAAAGCGCGCTCTGGCGGCAGATTTTGGCTGATATGCTGGGAATTCCGCTTGCAACCGTGGAAAACGTGGACAGCTCATTGGGCAGCGCGATGCTGGCAGGCGTTGCGGCAGGCGTTTTCTGCGACCACAAGGACGCGGTTGCGCACTGCGTGCGTGTAACGGGCAAGACCTTGCCAGATCCGGAGGGTCAGGCGTTTTACCAGCGGGGATTCCAAATTTACCGGGACATTCAACGGGCCCTTGCGCCGGTTTATCATGAGATGTAAGGGGAGAAATACATGCGCATTCTGGTGTGCGTCAAACAGGTGCCGGATGCGGCTGAAGTCCGTCTCAATGAGGATTTTACGATTCAGCGCGAGGGAGCCGCACATAGGATGAACCCGGCGGACGAAAGCGCGCTGGAACTGGGCCTCTCCCTTCGGGATACGCACGGGGGAAGGGTTACGGTGCTGACAATGGGCCCTGCGCAGGCGGCGGGGATGCTGCGCGAAACCATCTCCCGCGGCGCGGACAGCGCGCTGCTTTTGAACAGCCCCGCCTTTGCGGGCAGCGATACGCTGGCCACGGCGCGTGCTCTGAAAGCTGCCGCGGAAACCCTGGGCGGCTTTGACCTTATTCTCTGCGGCAGGCGCGCGGCGGATGGCGAAACGGGGCAGGTGGGTCCCATGCTGGCCTCGATGCTCAATATCGCGTGCGTGAGCAATGCGCTGGATATGCAAATGGCGGATGGCTCTGCCGAGGTTACGCAGCTTTTGGAAAACGGCGTTCAGATATGGAGGGGCGATCTGCCGCTGGTTGTTACGCTATGCGAATGGAGCCACCGGCTGCGGCTGCCGGGATTGGTTGGCTTGAGCGCGGCGGCTCGTGCGGAGATTCAAACAATGGGTCCGGAGGAGATCGGTCTGCCCCGGGAAAAATGCGGCGCACAGGGATCGCCGACGCGGGTGATCCACGTTAGCGCGCGGCCTGTGGGTGCGCGCCCGTGCCGTCAACTGAAAACGGTCGAGGAGCTGCTGGAGGTGATGCCATGACGATTGTGGTCGTGTGTGTTGCGGATTCGGCGGCGGAACTGGTTGCCAAGGCCAGGAGCCTGTCGGCGAAAGCGTGCGTGACAGCGCTGTGCGAGGACGATTCCTGTCCGTGCGCCGGTGAAGATCGCATCGTGCGGATCGGCAGGGTTGCGGACGATTGTGCGCAGGGTACCCGCATCGCGCAGGCATTGAAGGTGATTCAACCTGATATCGGCCTGTTTCCGGCAACGATTCGGGGCCGGTTTCTCTCAGCGTGGGTTGCGGCAAAGCTGGAGACGGGCTTGACCGCCGACTGCACGGAACTGGCCCTCACACCGGAGGGGAGGCTCTTGCAGACACGGCCTGCATTCGGAGGCAGCCTGACGGCGGATATTGTGTGCGCCGTGCACCGCCCCCAGCTGGCGAGCGTGCGCCCCGGCGTATTTGGCCAGCCGCCGCCCGGCGAAAGGCCCGAGGCGGTGCGTATGGATTTGCCCGAAACGGTTGGCCTGCTCACGCCCCTTCGCTTTCTTCCATCCGAGAGCGGCATCGCGCTGCAATCGGCACGGGTGATTGTAACGGGCGGAAAAGGGGTCGGCGGCAAACGGGGCTTTGAAAAGCTGCAAGAGCTGGCCAGGCTGTTAGGCGGCATGGTTGGCGCGACGCGGGGAGCCGTTGATGCAGGATGGATATCCTATTCACACCAGATCGGTCAGACCGGCGTCACCGTTCGCCCTGAATGGTATCTGTGTTTTGGAGTGAGCGGCATGATACAGCATGTGGCCGGCATGAGCGCGGCAAAGAAGGTGATCGCCGTCAATTCAGACCGCAGCGCGCCCATCTTCCGCTGCGCTGACTATGGCTTTGTAGGCGATTGGGAAGCTGTTGCAGACCAGATGATAAAACACCTTAAGGAAAGGAAGGAGAAACCGTGAATTACAAAAAGACCTATGTACCTAAAAAAGGCTATACCCCGCTGTGCGAAATTGGAAAATGCTCACTCAAAGAGCTCGAATTCGGCATCATTGAACTGTCCGATGGTGAAACCCTTGACTTCGATACCCGCGACCGGGAAACCGCTTTCATCATCCTGAGCGGCAAGGCGGACTTTCAGGCCAACGGTGTGGGGTATGGTAGCGTAGGAAGCCGTCGCAATGTGTTTGAAAGCCCCAAAGCCGAATGCTTTTATGCTCCGCGGGACTGCAAGGTGCAGATCCACAGCCCGTGGAATGTGAAAATTGCCGTATGCGCCACGCCGGTTGCCGAAAAAACCGAGCCGCAGGTCATTCATCAGGATGCCGTGCGGGTGGTGCGCCTGGGAGAAAAGCCCTGGGAACGCGATACCAGCTTTATTGTAGATGGCTCGACCAACGCAAAAAAGCTGACCATCGGAGAAGCCTACATTACGCCTGGCAACTGGGCCGGCTTTCCGCCACACAAACACGATGTGGACAATATGCCTTCGGAGGGAATTCTGGAAGAAATCTACTATTTCCTCTTTGATCCCCAACAGGGGTTTGGCGTGCAATGCCTTTACACCTCCGATGGTGAAATCGACGAGGCGTATCGCGTAAAAAACGATGAGCTGGTAGAGTTTCCCCGCGGCTACCATACCACCGTGGGCGCGCCGGGATACAACACCTATTTCCTGTGGCTTATGGCCGGCGAGCATCAGGGGTTCTACCGCTCCAACGATCCGGACCATGCTTGGGTAGCAGCCGTGGAAAACCTCCTGAAAAAACGTTGATTTGCCCTGCAATCCGACCAGGATTGCAGGAGGAGGGGCGATGTTCTCCAGAAAGCGGCAGGGCAACCTGGTGATAACCGCGATTTAAAGGCGGCCGTAGCGCGCGTGAGAGCATGCTCCCCCTCTGTTTTCCAGCGATCCTGCGCAAACAGGAAGCAGAACAGAACTTCATCATAATCGAAAAAGCCGGGCCAACCAGGCTCCGGTTTTTTCTCATGTCAAGAAAAACGGAGGAAGAAGCAGCAGTGTCCGGGCTGGAAAACAGCATGATTACCGCAAGGATCGGTGATTGTCACCGTTCCCGTAGTTTTGGTTTTTCACAAACTGGTTTGCGGCCTCTGATAAGAATGAAGTCAGTCCGCAATGAAAACACCCCATCTCGGTTATGCAGCGCAGGCGCTAAGAGACCACAACAGAAAATTGCATTAGCCCAAAAAACAGGAGGGTTGTTTGCTCCAGTAGCCAAGGTTTTTCTTCAATCCAATGATTTTAAAATCAAAATATTGACATTAGAAGAAAACAATATTAATATACTGATAAAAGTTTGCATATCGCCCCACATTCTTTGTAAGGTCAGCTGTGGTGATCACGACTGTAAGGAAAACCCCTCATGCCTGATCAGGTGATCGGAAGAATTTGCAAACAAATGGAATCCTGCGCTGTTCAGGCGTATACCTGGAAAGCCGGTGGAGAGTCCTTTTCTCTGACTGGTGCCAGCTCGAATCAATTCTATTGTTTGAGAGAGTAGGGAATATGATGAAAAGGTTTTGCTGTTGGATCTTGATACTCTGCATGGTTTGCAGCTTCAGTGCCGCAATGGCGGAAGATGAATGGACGTGTGAAAACTGTGGCAGCGAGGCGATGGGAAATTTCTGCTCGAATTGCGGCAGCAGCAGGCCAGATGAAACGTGGACTTGTATCAACTGTGGCAGGGAAAACCAGGGAAATTTCTGCTCGAATTGCGGCGCCGCAAAACCGGAGGGGGAAATGTGGCAGTGCCCGGTCTGCGGCGAATATGCGACAGGCAGTTCCTGCGCCAATTGCGAGGCAAACGGCCTCAACGGCGACATGCTGACGTATTATTACGCCCGGTCCGTATATCAGGATCTTGACATCCCGTATCTTACCAATTTCATGAGATGGCGGGACGGCGCGGAGGAAACCTCGGCTCTGGCTGTTTTCGTGCGTGATCCCGGTTCGGATGAGGTGGGAATGTTCACAGACGCGGGCATCGTTTCGGATGAGCCCTTTCCGGAAAAACGGACACGAAAGCACGTAAAAAAGCGGGGGTGAATCTTTGACATTC
>OJQP01000119.1_pt1 | contig 78776 bp, 76 predicted proteins | sample 1598871 | NCBI WGS metagenome assembly OJQP01 (sample SAMN03922520, study PRJEB24848) | human gut metagenome | isolation source: stool sample | host: Homo sapiens | place: Germany | collected 2010-02
GCCATATACCTGACCGAGTATGCCACCAACAAGAAGCTCGTGAGCATAATAGAGTTCGCCACCGAGACGCTGTCCGGCATGCCGAGCATCATCTTCGCCCTCGTCGGCATGATGGTTTTCTGCCAGGCCTTCGGCCTCGGCACCAGCCTGATAGCTGGCGCGCTCAGCCTCGTTATGATGACCCTGCCGACCATCATCCGCACCACTCAGGAGAGCCTCAAGACCGTGCCGCAGAGCTACCGCGAAGGCTCCCTCGCCCTCGGCAGCGGCAAGTGGCATATGATTCGCACCGTCGTTCTGCCCAGCAGCATCGACGGCATCGTCACCGGCTGCATCCTTGCCGTCGGCCGCATCGTCGGCGAGAGCGCCATATTGATGTTCACCGCCGGTATGGGCATGCGCATGGCCCAGTTCGGAGGAGATTCCGTCGGAGAGTTTTTCTCAAACTTCTTCGGGGCCGCCGGCTCCACCCTCACCGTGGCGCTCTACAACTACGCCAAGGAGCGCGCCGACTTCAATAGCGCCTTTGCCGTGGCCGTCGTGCTGCTGGTGATTGCACTGGCAATCAACGTTGCCGCCAAGCTGGCCGGTAAAAAACTCAAGAAAAACTGACAGTAGGAGAGATAATATATATGAGCGAGACCGTATACAGCGCCGGCGGCGCCGTCGCAGAGCGCACGATAATAGAGAGCCGCCACCTCAACCTCTACTACGGCGAGAACCACGCCCTCAAGGACATAAACATAGAGATCCCCGCCAACCAGATAACCGCCCTCATCGGCCCCTCCGGCTGCGGCAAGAGCACCTTCCTCAAGACCCTCAACCGCATGAACGACCTCGTCGAGGGCGTGAAGATAGACGGCGAGGTGCTGTATAACGGCGAGAACATCTACGGCAAGGACGTGGACGTCACCCGCCTGCGCAAGCAGATAGGCATGGTGTTCCAGAAGGCCAACCCCTTCCCCATGAGCATCTACGACAACATCGCCTACGGCCCGCGCACCCACGGCATCCGCGGTAAGGCCAGGCTGGACGACATCGTGGAGCGCTCCCTGCGCGACGCGGCTATCTGGGACGAGGTCAAGGACAGGCTCAACAAGAGCGCGCTCGGCCTCTCCGGCGGCCAGCAGCAGCGCCTCTGCATAGCCCGCGCCCTCGCCGTGGAGCCGGACATCCTGCTCATGGACGAGAGCACCAGCGCCCTAGACCCCATATCCACCAGCAAGATAGAAGACCTTGCCATGGAGCTGAAAAACCGCTATACTGTTATCATGGTGACGCACAATATGCAGCAGGCCGTGCGTGTCTCCGACAAGACCGCCTTTTTCCTGCTGGGCGAGCTGGTGGAGTTCGGAGATACCGAGCGCGTGTTCTCGCACCCGCAGGAGAAGCGCACCGAGGACTACATCACCGGGAGGTTCGGTTGATATGCGCATAAAATTCGACGAGCAGCTGGCTCTGCTCAACCACGAGCTTATAGCCATGGGCGCGCTGTGCGAGGAGGCCATCGCCATCACCGCGCGCAGCGTAATGGACAACGACCGCGGCCTGAGCGCGCGCGTGCGTGACCTGGAGTATCAGATAGACCAGAAGGAGCGCGAGATAGAGACCATCTGCCTCAAGCTGCTGCTCCAGCAGCAGCCCGTGGCGAGCGATTTGCGCCTAATATCCGCCGCGCTGAAGATGATAACCGACATGGAGCGCATCGGCGACCAGGCGCTGGATATCTCCGACACTGCGGGCTTTATGGGCCCGATTGCAGAGGAGGACGCAGGGCTCGTCGGAGACCTGGCCCGCACCGTCATAGGCATGGTCACGGACAGCGTCGACGCCTTTGTGCGTCAGGACAAGGACGCCGCCGCCGCGGTTATAAAGCGCGACGACGAGGCCGACAACCTGTTTACGCAGATTAAATCCGGCATTATAGAGCGCCTGGCCAACAGCCAGGGCGAGGGCGAGTATGCGCTGGATCTGCTGATGATAGCCAAGTACCTCGAGCGCATCGGCGACCACGCGACAAACATAGCCGAGTGGGTCGAGTTCGCCGAGACCGGCCAATACAAGGGCGGAGAGGTCATATAAGGGCCGTGCCGCACACAGTGAGCGTTAATTGTTATCAGTGGGAGTGACGAACATGATATACTGCGTAGAGGACGACTCGGCCATCAGGGATATCGAGGTCTACGCCCTGCGCTCTACGGGCTTCGAGGCCGAGGGCCTGGAGTCCGGCGAACAGCTGTTCGAGGCGATAAAGAAGCAGCTGCCGGAGCTAATCATCCTCGACGTGATGCTGCCGGGGGAGGACGGCCTGGAGATACTCAGGCGCATCCGACAGAGCGTCGTTACCCGCTCTGTCCCCGTGATTATGGCCACTGCGCGTGGCGAGGAGTACGACAAGATAACCGGCCTCGACTCCGGTGCGGACGACTACCTGGTAAAGCCCTTCGGCATGATGGAAATGGTGTCCCGTGTGCGCGCGGTGCTGCGCCGGGCGGGCGTGAGCGACACAACCCGCGAGCGCAGCCTGAGCCTGGGCGCCCTGACGCTTGACCCGTCGAGCCACACCGTCACTGCGGCCGGGCAGCCGGTAACGCTCACGCTCAAGGAGTTTGAGCTGCTGCGCACAATGATGGCCAAGCCGGGCGTCGTGTTCACGCGCGACCGGCTGCTCAGCGAGGTATGGGGTACTGATTATGACGGAGAGACGCGTACGGTCGACGTACACATACGCACCCTTCGCCAGAAGCTCGGCGAGTGCGGAGCTATGATAGGCACGGTACGCGGCGTGGGATACCGAATGGAGGCCAATCCATGACAAAGCGTATTTTCCGCAGCGTCTTTTTGGCGAGCCTGGTGGTCTTTTTGGCCGGGCTCGCCCTTGTCGTAGGCGCGCTGTACAACTATTTCGCCACCCATCAGGCCGAGCAGCTGCGCGTGGAGGCGCAGCTTGCAGCCCACGGCGTGGAGCTCAGCGGGCTGGACTACTTCGACGGACTGGACGACGATGATATCCGCCTCACCTGGATAGCGGCCGACGGCACGGTCATATACGACACCGACGCCGAAGCCGGGGATATGGAGAACCACGCCGAGCGCGAGGAGTTCCGCGAAGCGCTGCAATACGGCTACGGCGAAGGCGAGCGCACGAGCAACACGCTCTCGGAAAAGACGGTCTATTATGCCATACGCCTGACGGACGGGAGCGTCCTGCGCACGGCGGAGTCCCATTACACTGTCCCGACGCTGCTGCTCGGCATAATCCAGCCGCTGCTGCTCATACTTCTGCTTGCTCTGCTCCTGTCCGCATGGCTGGCCTCGCGCCTTTCCAAGCGCATAGTCGGCCCGCTCAACGCCATCGACTTGGACAAGCCGCTGGAGAACGAGGTGTACGACGAGCTCAGCCCCCTGCTGAGCCGCGTGGAGCATCAGCAGAGGCAGATAACTTCGCAGCTGGAAGAGCTGAACCGGCGCAAGGAGGAGTTCACCGCTATAACCGACTCCATGAGCGAGGGCCTGATACTTATAGACAGCACGGGCGTGGTTATGAGCGTGAACCCCAGCGCAAGGGAGATATTCGGAGTGGACACCTCGAGCGAGGGCCGCGACGTGCTGACGATAGACCGCTCTCCGGAGGTGCGCGAGCTGCTTGAAAAGTGCGGCAGCGGCGAGAGGGCGGAGGGCTATATCACCCGCGGCGAGCGCGAGTATATGCTGACCGCCAGCCCCGTGGTAGCCGGCAAAACCAAGAACGGCATCGTGCTCCTGGCCGTGGACGTGACCGAAAAGCTGCGCGCCGAGCGTCTCAGGCGCGAGTTCACCGCGAACGTCTCGCATGAGCTCAAGACGCCGCTGCACTCCATCATGGGTGCGGCCGAGCTGCTTCAGAGCGGGCTGGTAAAGCCCGAGGACCAGGAGCGTTTCCTCTCCCGCATACGCAGCGAGGCGGGACGCCTCGTCGAGCTGGTGCAGGACGTCATCAACCTATCCCGCCTGGACGAGGGCGAGGACTTCCCGCGCGAGGACACGGACATGTATGTGCTCGCAAAGGAGGTCGCGGCGAATGTCTCCGACGAGGCGGAGCGGCGCGGGGTCACCGTCAGCGTCGGCGGCTCCGGCGGCACGGTCTGCGGCGTGCGCCGCCTGCTGTGGGAGATAGTATGGAACCTCGCGGAGAACGCAATCAAGTATTCGAAGAGCGAGGGCGGACGGGCGGCCATAGACGTCAGCACGCTGGACGACGGGCATGTGCGCGTGACGGTGTCCGACAACGGGGTCGGCATCCCCAAGGAGGCGCAGGAGCGCGTGTTTGAGCGCTTCTACCGCGTCGACAAGAGCCACAGCCGCGAGACCGGCGGCACGGGCCTCGGCCTGTCCATAGTCAAGCACGCCGCCCAGTACCACAACGCCCATGTCTCGCTCGAGAGCGAGCCGGGCGAGGGTACAAAAATAAGCGTCACCTTTTAAAACAGCACCCCCGGCCTTTGATGGCAGGGGGTGCTGCTATATGTGCTCTCTTTATTCACTGGGCAAGAAGTCGTCCTTTGCCGCGCCGCACAGGGGACAGCTCCAGTCGTCCGGGAGGTCGTAGAAGCCGGAGCCTTCGGGCAGGCCCATGCCCGGTATAAACTCGTCCTCGTCAAATACGAAGCCGCAGTGCTCGCATATGTATTTCAAGATATCACTCCTAAACGCAGCATGGGGCAAAACGCCGCCCCGCACTCCGGGTGCGGGGCGGCGTCCGTAAAGCTTATTTGCTGTGGCATCCGCAGTGGTCGTCACCGTGGTGCTCGCAGTGGCCGCCGTGCTCACCGTCGTGGTGGTCGCAGTTGGGGTTGGGATTGTAGGCGAGGCTGCCGCCGAGCAGCGCCTCGACCGCGAAGTCGGCCAGGCCGGTGATGCCGCCGAATACACGGATGCCGCACATGCCGAGCGCGTTCACCGCGCCGGGCCCTATGCCGCCGCAGATTAGCGTGTCCACGCCCTGCTTGGCCAGGAAGGTGGCGAGGGCCTCGTGGCCCGCTCCGGCGGTGTCGACGACTTCGCTGGAGACGACCTTGCCGTCCTCTGCCGTATAAATTTTGAAGCGCTCGGTGTGACCAAAGTGCTGGAAAATCATTTCGTTTTCATCGTAAGTGACTGCTATTTTCATCGATTGTTCCTCCTGTCGGCGGCCTACGGCCGCTGGTGTTGGCGTTGATTACTTATAATTAAAGAACTTTTGTGCGAATTAGTCAAGAGGAAAAATGACAAATGCGCCTGAATCGTTAAAGTGGTGCAAATACTTTGCTTCCAAAGCGGTCCTCGGCAATGGACAAACCGCCCGGCGTGATGGTATAATATGTCCGCGCCGGCCTTGCCGCGCAAGGCCGCGCCCATCGGGCGAGCCTTTTGCCGAGCAAAAGGCTGCGCGCCCATGTTACACTGATGGCATGGCCTGCGATGCAGGCCGCGCCGCCCATGCGGCGAGCAAGCGCCGTGCGCTTGCAGCCATGGTATAATATGTCCGCGCCGGCCTCAGGCCGCGCAGGAAACGACAGTTTTATGGAAGCGAGGAGGCCGGGATGATATACACAGGAAGCATAGCCGAGAACCTTATACCGGAAAAGACCATAGGGGAAACCGTTCAGCAGCTGCTCAATACAGATATAGGCGGGTTCTCTCTAGGCAATATACTCGCTGCGGTTGTAATATTCCTTGTCTGCCTTGTGCTGATAAAGCTGTGCCTGAAATTCACGCGCAGGGCCCTGGAAAAAACGAGGCTTGACGACGCGATAAAACGGATAATTGTCAGCGTGGAGCGCGCCGTGCTCTGGGTCACGGCGGCCATAGTCATCCTGGGGCAGCTCAATATATCCACCACCTCGCTGGTAGCGCTGGTGAGCGTTGCAGGCCTGGCGCTCTCGCTCTCGCTTCAGAACACGCTCTCCAACGTGTTTGCGGGCGTTACGCTGCTGATGACGCGGCCCTTCGCCGTCGGCGACTTCATAGAGAGCGGCACTACAAGCGGCACGGTTACGCGGATGGGCCTCTTTTATGTGACCCTCCTGACCGCCGACCGGAAGGAGATACACGTCCCGAACAGCGATATCTCGGCCAGCCGGCTCACAAACTATACGGCTGAACCCCGACGCCGCGTCGATTTGAACTTCGGGCTCGAGTACAGCTGCGATGCCGAGGCAGTGCGCTCCGCTCTGCTGGCCGCAGCGAAGGAGGACGGGCGTGTGCTCGACGATCCGGAGCCGGTGGTCGTAGTGAGCGCTTACCTCGCCAGCAGTGTGCAGTACACGCTGCGCGCCTGGGCTTCGACAGGGGATTACTGGGACGTCTACTACGCGCTCAACGAGAGCTCGCGGCGCCATCTGGAGGACGCCGGGCTGAGCCTGGCCTTCGACCGCATCGACGTGCGCATCGTCGAAAAGTGAGAATGCCGCGGAAACCGTTTTGAATTTATCAACATATATGGAGGTAATGACCATGGGTAAGAAAATAGTTATAGTAGGCGGTGTCGCCGGAGGGGCCACTGCCGCCGCGCGCCTTCGCCGTCTCGACGAGAGCGCCGAGATAATTGTCCTCGAGCGCACCGGGTTCGTGTCCTACGCAAACTGCGGCCTGCCGTACTACGTCGGCGGCGTTATCCCCGAGAAGAGCTCCCTCACGCTGCAGAGCCCGGAGAGCTTCAGAATACGCTTCAACATCGACGTGCGCGTACTGAGCGAGGTCACGGCCATAGACCGCGAAAGCAAGACCGTCGCCGTAAGGAACCTGGCCACGGGCGAGGAGTACAGCCTTCCCTATGACAAGCTCATCCTTTCCCCCGGCGCAAAGGCCATGGTACCCGACACCCCGGGCGTACACTCAAAGCGCGTACTCAAGCTGCGTACCGTTGAGGACGCGCTCGAGATGCGCCGCATTGTGGAGGAGGAGAAGCCGGAGCGCGCCGTGGTCGTCGGCGGCGGATTCATCGGCCTCGAGGCGGCCGAGAACCTCATGGAGGCGGGCGTCAAAGTCACGCTGCTGCAGCGCAGCGAGCAGGTACTGCCTCCCCTCGACTGGGATATGGCCTGCGAACTGCACTCCCACCTGCGTGAAAAGGGCCTGGACCTGCGCTTCAAGCACTCCGTTGAGAGCTACGAGGAGCTTGAAAACGGCATCCGCGTCCACGTCGCGGGCCGAGAGAGCATAGACTGCTCCTTCGTCGTCCTCGCCGTCGGCGTCGTGCCGGAGAGCGAGCTCGCTGCGGCCGCGGGTCTCGAGCTCGGCCCCAAGGGCTCCATCATGGTGGACAGCCATATGCGCACCTCCGACCCCGACATCTACGCCGTGGGCGACGCCGTGCCGGTCACCGACCCCGTCACCGGCAAGCTGAAGCTCACCCCGCTGGCAGGCCCGGCCAACAAGCAGGGCCGCATCGCCGCCGACAACATCTGCGGTATCCAGAGCGAGTACCACGGCACGCTGGGCTCCTCCGTCGTGAAGGTCTTTGACCTCACCGCCGCCACAACCGGCCTCAACGAGAAGGGCGCAAAGGCGGCTGGAGTGAAGTATGAGCGCATCGTCGGCTACTGGGGCAACCACGCGGGCTACTACCCCGGCGCGCAGAACATGCTTGTAAAGGTGCTCTTCGACCCCGACAGCGGCAAGATTCTCGGCGCACAGATAGTCGGCCCCTCCGGCGTCGACAAGCGCATCGACGTCTTTGCCACCGCCATCCGCGCCGGGATGACCGGCGCCGACCTCGCCGAGCTCGAGCTGAGCTACGCGCCGCCCTACGGCAGCGCCAAGGACCCCGTCAACATGTGCGGCTTCATGATTGAGAACATCACCGGCGGCATTGTCAAGCAGTTCCACTGGGATGAGGTTGTTGCCCTGCCCCGCGACGGCAGCGTGACCCTGCTCGACGTGCGCAATCCGGGCGAGTACGAGCGCGGGCACATAGACGGCGCAATCAACATCGCCCTCGACGGCATCCGCGACCACCTTGACGAGCTCGACAAGTCCAAGCCCGTCTACGTCAACTGCTTCTCCGGCATGCGCAGCTACATCGCCTGCCGCATCCTGAGCGGCAGCGGCTTCGACGTCTACAACCTCTCCGGCGGCTGGCGCTTCTACGACCTGACTATGCGCGGCAAGGCCGACAACGACCACTACCCCTGCGGAGAGTGCAAATGAGCGGCAAGGACTACAATGCGCTCGCCCTCAGGATGCACGGCGAGCACCACGGAAAGATAGAGATAAAAGGCAAAGTCCCGGTCAAAGACCGGGACGACCTTTCCACGGCCTATACCCCCGGCGTGGCTGAGCCCTGCCGGAAAATAGCCGCAGACCCCGAGGCGGTGTGGGAGTACACCACGCGCGGCAACATGGTGGCCGTCGTCACCGACGGCACCGCAGTGCTGGGCCTCGGCGATATCGGCCCGCTCGCCGCCCTGCCCGTCATGGAGGGCAAGGCGCTGCTCTTCAAGGAGTTCGGCGGCGTCGACGCCGTGCCAGTCTGCCTCGACACCAAGGACGCAAAGGAGATAGTCGCCGCCGTGCGCGCCATCGCTCCGACCTACGGCGGCATCAACCTCGAGGATATATCCGCTCCGCGCTGCTTTGAGATAGAGCGCGAGCTCAAGGGCCTGCTCGACATCCCGGTTTTCCACGACGACCAGCACGGCACGGCCATAGTCGTCTCCGCCGCGCTTTTAAATGCGCTCAGACTGACCGGCCGGGAACTTTCCGAGGCGCGCATCGTCATAAACGGGCCGGGCGCGGCGGGTACCGCCATCACCAGGATGCTGCTCGACCTGGGAGCCCGTGATATCGTCGTCTGCGACAGGCGCGGAGCGATATACTCCGGCCGCGAAGGTGCCTCGGGACACAAGGCAGAGCTTGCCGCGCTGACCAATCCCCGCGACGTACACGGTGTGCTCGGCGACGCGCTAATCGGAGCGGACGTGTTCATAGGCGTCTCCTCCGGCAACCTCGTGACGAAGGAGATGGTCAGATCCATGGCGGCGAAGCCCATAATCTTTGCCATGGCCAACCCCACGCCGGAGATAAGCTACGACGACGCCGCAGAGGCCGGCGCGTACATTGTCGGCACGGGCCGCAGCGACTGCCCCAACCAGATAAACAACGTCCTCGCTTTCCCGGGCGTGTTCCGCGGCGCGCTGGACGTGCGCGCGCGGGAGATAAACACCGCCATGAAGGCCGCGGCCGTCAGGGCGCTGGCCGGCTTTGTAGGAGAAAAGCTGGACCGCGAACACATCATACCCGGCGCGTTTGAACCCGGCGTTGCGGACGCGGTGGCGAAGGCCGTCTCCGAGGCGGCCATAGAGAGCGGGGCGGCCAGGACATGAGGGAGCTTCCTGCCGGAGATATCACCGAGAGCGTGGCAAGGCTCTGCATCGAGGCCAACACCCGCCTGCCGGCCGACGCCGAGGCCGCACTTCGCAGCGCGTATGAGCTCGAGAGCTGGCCGGGCGCGAAGGGCATACTGTCAGACCTCTGCGCCAACCTGGACGCGGCGCGCTCCACGGGCCTGCCTATCTGCCAGGACACGGGCCTTGTGACCGTGTTCATAGAGCTGGGCCAGGACGTGCACATCTGCGGAGGCGAGCTTGAGAGCGCCGTGCAGGAGGGTGTGCGGCGCGGCTACGCGGAGGGCTATCTGCGCAAGAGCGTGGTCGCCGACCCGCTCAGGCGCGTGAACACGGGCGACAACACCCCGGCGAACATAGCTGTGCGCATCGTGCCGGGGGAGCATGTGAAGCTCACCGTCTCGCCCAAGGGCGCGGGCAGTGAAAACATGTGCCGGGTGAAGATGCTCACGCCGTCCATGGGCGAAGCCGGTGTGCGCGAGTTTGTGCTGGACACAGTGAAGCGTGCGGGCGGCAACCCCTGCCCGCCAATCGTCGTCGGCGTCGGTATCGGCGGCGGCTTCGACTCTGTGGCAGGCATAGCCAGGCGCGCGCTGCTGCGCCCGCTTGGAAGCGCAAACCCCGACGAGTACTACGCCGCTATGGAGAGCTCTCTGCTTAATGAGGTAAACGCGACCGGCATCGGCCCGCAGGGCCTCGGCGGAGGCACTACCGCCCTCGCCGTGCTCATCGAGGCCGCGCCGACCCACATAGCCATGCTGCCCTGCGCAGTATGCATCTGCTGCCACGCGGACAGGCACGCTCAGGAGGTGCTGTGATGGAGGCTGTACGTCTGAACGTGCCGGGAGCGGGGGATGATATCCTCGCCCTGCACGCCGGGGAGCGCGTGCTGCTCTCCGGGACCGTGTACACCGCGCGCGACGCGGCGCACCGGCGCATGGTGGAGCTCATGGAGCGCGGCGAAGCCCTGCCGTTTGAGCTCAGCGGGGCCGCCATATACTACTGCGGCCCCGCGCCCGCGCCGCCGGGAATGACGATAGGCGCGGCGGGACCGACCACCAGCGGCCGCATGGACGCCTATGCGCCGAAGCTCATAGCTCGCGGCCTGCGCGTAATGATAGGCAAGGGCCCGCGCAGCCAGGCCGTACTTGACGCGATGCGCGAGCACGGCGCTGTTTATCTCGCCGCCGCAGGCGGAGCCGGGGCGCTGCTGGCCTCCTGCATCACGGACTGCGAGCTCATAGCCTGGCCCGAGCTGGGACCGGAGGCTGTGCGCAGGCTTACCGTGCGGGAGATGCCGCTGACCGTCGCCGCCGACGCTCATGGCGGAAACCTGTATGTTACCGGCCCCGCGGCCTACCTGGAGGGTTCAGCCGCGAAAGGCTGAATCTATTTGCAAAGGATGCATAATAATGGCGAATCGAGGCAATCACAGCCGGAAGAAGCCCGGAGGGGCTGCCAATGCAGTAAAAGGCGTACTGGTAGCCTGCATGCTGCTGGTTCTGTTTGCGGCGGGCTCCACGCTGTTTAAAAGCGATGACGCGCGCAGCCCGGGCATAGCGGCGACCCCGCCCGTGTCCGCAACGGGCGGCGGCCAGGGCGACACCATAGACGCCACCACGGGCGACAACAACACCCCGCCTGCCGGTACCGCGCAGCCGGCTGAGCCAAGCACTGCGCCAAGTACGGCGCCAAGCACGGCGCCCAGGCCCGGCGGGAATTGGGCCTCCGACATCGGAAGAAGTATAGCCGTGCCGGAGAGCGAGGCCGTAGACGACAGCTACTTTGACGACGCCATATTCATAGGCGACTCGCGCACCGACGGGCTGAAGATGTACTCTGGCCTGCCGGTATCGTGCTTCTGGAGCGAGGTAGGCCTGACGGTCACAAAGTGCTTCCAGGACCGCTTCGTGGTGCTCAACGGCCAGTACCTGACCGTCGGGGAGGCGCTTGAGCAGGCCGACTACAGCAAGGTCTATATCATGCTGGGCATGAACGAGCTCGGCTGGGTATATGAGAGCGAATACGCAAAGGGATACGCCCGCATAATAGACGTCATACAGAGCACCCACCCGGACGCCGAGATATATGTGCAGTCCATAATCCCCGTCAGCAAGTGGCTGAACAACAACCCCGAGGCCAACAGGGGCTACAACACCATGGCCAATGTTATCAGGCTGCAAAAGGCGCTGGTTGAGATGGTGAACAGCAAAGAGGGCGTACACTATGTCAATGTGGCCGAATGCATGGAGGACAACGAGGGCTATCTTTTCAGCGACGCCACAGAGGACGGCCTGCACCTCAACGCCACATACTGCAAGATATGGATGCAGTACCTGAGGACACACACCGTATAAGCTTAGGAGGAATACAGAATGAAAAGGACAAGCCGTGCAATTTGCATTGCGCTCGCGCTGGTGCTGGCTCTTTCGCTCGCCGCCTGCGGCAGTGATGCGAACAAGGACGTGGACATAAACGCGCTGGCCGACGAGCTGCTCAATTCCGCCACCTTCGGCGAGACCATGAACCCGCTGGAGAGCTCCGTGGCCCTTGGCCTGTATGCTTGCGCAGAGGGCACCGAGGCCGTCGCCTACGCCGGTACCGGAGCCACCGCCGAGGAGGTCGCCGTATTCAACTGCGGCAGCGCCGAGGCCGCCGAAGCGCTCGTGACCAGTCTCGAAACGCGCAACCAGACGCGCATCGAGCAGTATTCGAGCTACAACCCCACCGAGGTCCCGAAGCTTGAAAACGCCCTTATTATGAGCGGCGGCCAGTACGTCGTGCTCTGCGTCGCCAGTGATTTGGGCTCTGCGGCGAGCGTCGCCGAGAACGCTCTGAAATAAAGCAAAAACGCCGCCGTACAACGGCGGCGTTTTTGCGCCTTACACCACACTATTGCGGAACTCCCAGCCGCTGTTTCCAAAGCGCGCAAGTATGACGTACCCTGTCTCGCCGGGCTGCAGCCCCGCCATGGTCTCGCCTGAGGGCGAGCTGTGGGTGAAGCAGATGGTTATGTAGTCCAGGTCGTAAAACACACGCTGGTTGAAGTTGTCGTGGGTGGCAGTGCCGGACCAGAGCGCGTCGGCCTTGGCGTCATACCAGACTTCTCCGGGCACTATGCCGTCCCAGCCCTCAATCCAGCTGCGAGCGGCGGCGGTTGTTTTGGTACCGGCCGGTACACAGAGACGTATCCACTGCACGTCGTCGAGTGTCGGGGCGCTTATTTCAAGCCCAGCCCCGGGCTCATAGGCATCCGGAGCGGCCGCATCCGGCGTGGACTGCACGCTCTCCCGCACGGGCTGCTCCGTCCCGCATGCGGCGAATGTCAGCAGCGTCAGCGCGCAGAGCGCGGTGCAAAGCAGTTTTTTCATAACGCAGCTCCCTGATTTTAAGACGCCCGGAGGGATTTTTTGTTGCCGCACGGACCTACAAAAACAACCTGCCGAAACTGTGCAGGTTGTCTGAAAAACAAAAAAGGCGCCGGTCATTCGACCGGCGCCCTTGCTTTGCGCTTACTTGCTCTGGATGTACTTGTCTATGCTGTCGGCGCCCTTCTTGCCCGCGCCCATGGCGAGAATGACGGTGGCCGCGCCGGTGACGGCGTCGCCGCCGGCGTATACGCCCTCGCGGGAGGTCATGGCGTCCTCGTTTACGACGAGGCAGCCCTTGCGGTTGGTCTCGAGGCCCGGGGTGGTGGTGCGCAGCAGCGGGTTCGGCGTGGTGCCGATGGCCACGATGACCGCGTCGGCCACCATGACGAATTCGCTGCCCTCGATGGGCGTGACGCTCGCGCGGCCGGAGGCGTCGGGCTCACCGAGCTTCATGCGCACGCACTTGAGACCGACGACCTTGCCGTCGATATCGCCGAGTATCTCGACGGGGTTATTCAGCAGGCGGAACTCGATGCCCTCTTCCTCGGCGTGGTGGACTTCCTCGGCGCGGGCGGGCAGCTCGTTGCGGCCGCGGCGGTAGACGATGAACACCTCGTCGGCGCCCATGCGCTTGGCGCAGCGGGCGGCGTCCATGGCCACGTTGCCGGCGCCGACGACGGCGATGCGCTTCGCGTTGGACTTTATCGGCGTGTCGTAGTCGTCGCGGTAGGCCTTCATGAGGTTTATACGGGTGAGGTACTCGTTGGCGGAGTAGACGCCGAGCAGGTTCTCGCCCGGGATGTTCAGGAACTGGGGCAGGCCCGCGCCGGAGCCGATGAACACGGCCTCGAAGCCGTCGGTGAACAGCTGGTCGAGAGGCATGGTGCGGCCGATGATGCAGTCGGTGACGAACTTGACGCCGTAGGCCTCGAGGTTCTTGACCTCGCGGTCGACAATGCTCTTCGGCAGACGGAACTCGGGGATGCCGTAGGCCAGAACGCCGCCGCACTTGTGCAGCGCCTCGAACACCGTGACCTCGTAGCCCTTCTTGGCGAGGTCGCCCGCGCAGGTCAGGCCGCTGGGGCCGGAGCCGATGACCGCCACCTTGTGGCCGTTGCTCTCAACCTTGCGGGGCATTTCCGCGCCGTGGGTGTCGCCGTGCTCGAGGTGGAAGTCGGCGACGTAGCGCTCCAGGCGGCCGATGGCCACGGGCTCGCCCTTCACGCCGCGGACGCACTTGCTCTCGCACTGCTTCTCCTGCGGACAGACGCGGCCGCAGACGGCGGCGAGGCTGTTCGTGCTGGCGATGACGTTGTAGGCCTCTTCGTATTCGCCCACCTTGACGTGGCTGATGAACTCGGGGATGCGGACGTTGACCGGGCAGCCCTGCACGCACTGCGGGTTCTTGCAGGTCAGGCAGCGCTGGGCCTCGTCGCGGGCTATCTGGGCGGTGTAGCCCAGCGCGACCTCGTTGAAGTTCTTGGCGCGGATGACGGGGTCCTGCTCGGGCATCGGGTGCTTGGTCATGCGCTTGACGGGATTTTCCTCCACGCCCTCAATGACGCCGGGCTTGTACTCGCCGCGGCGGACGCCGCCGGTGATGCGGCAGACGTGCTCGTTCTCCTCGGCCTCCTCTGAGGTGTAGAAGGTGTTGCGTTCCAGCAGGCTGTCCCAGTCAACCAGATGCGCGTCGAACTCGGGGCCGTCGACGCAGGCGAACTTGCGCTCGCCGGCGACGGAGAGGCGGCAGCCGCCGCACATGCCCGTGCCGTCTATCATTATGGGGTTCAGGCTGGCGTTGGTCTTTATGCCGTAGGGGCGGGTGACCTCGGCCACGTTCTTCATCATTACGATGGGACCGCAGGTCAGGACGCTGTCGTACTGGACGCCGCTCTCAATGAGCTCCTTGAGCTTGTTGGTGACGAAGCCGGCCTCTCCGTAGGTACCGTCGTCGGTGGTTATGTACAGGTTGTCGCAGGCGGCGCGGAACTCGTCCTCCATGATGACGATGTCCTTGCTGCGGAAGCCGCATATCATGTCGACGCCGATGCCCAGGCGCTTGAGCTCCTTGGCAACCGGGTAGTTGATGGCGCAGCCGGTGCCGCCGCCGACCACGCAGACGCGCTTCGCGTTCGGGTCAATTTCGGCGGGACGGCCCAGAGGTCCGACGATATCCGCAATGTAGTCGCCGGGCTCCATGAGCGAGAACATCTGCGTGCTCTTGCCGGCGGGCTGGAAGTTGAAGCTGACGGTGCCGACTTCGGGGTCGTAGTCCGCGATGGTGAGCGGGAAACGCTCGCCGTATTCGTCGAGCCTGAATATTGCAAACTGGCCGGGTTTGGCGCTTTTTGCTATCAAGGGGGCCTCTATACTGACACGAAAAATGGTCTTTGCAGCGTTTAAAGGAAATTTTTCCGCTATCTTGAACATGTTCATCCGCCTTTCCATATCACTTGTCGCGCTCGGCGCGTAGATACATTAAATATACACCAAAAATGTCACTAAGTCAACAACGGGTGGGTTATAATGTTGCATAACTTTGACAAATAGCACAAATTACTCCGGGCGGGATGCGTCCGGGTCAGCCCTGAAAAACGGCAGAATACGTAAAAAACCCCTCCGGAAGCTGCTCCGGAGGGGTTTGCCGAATTTACGCTGCGCTCAGGCGAGGGCGGCGGTGATGATGCTCATCTGGTAGACCTCCTCGGCGTTGCAGCCGCGGGAGAGGTCGTTGATGGGGGCGTTCAGGCCCTGCAGTATGGGGCCGTAGGCGTCGAAGCCGCCCAGGCGCTGGGCTATCTTGTAGCCGATGTTGCCGGACTGGATCTCGGGGAAGATGAAGGTGTTGGCGTAGCCGGCGACCTTGCTGCCAGGGAACTTGAGCTGGCCGACGGTGGGGGACACGGCGGCGTCGAACTGCATCTCGCCGTCAATGTCGAACTCGGGGGCGAGGGCCTTGGCCTTGGCGCAGGCCTCGCGGGCGAGGTCGACGTTGGGGCCCTTGCCGGAGCCCTTGGTGGAGTAGCTCAGGAAGGCGACCTTCGGCTCAATGCCGAACACTTTGGCGGTGCGGGCGCACTCAACGCCGGTCTCGGCGAGCTTGTCCGCGGCGGAGAAGGTGACGTTGCCGTCCTTGTCGACGGTGTCGGTGTAGTCGATGTTGATGGCGCAGTCGCCCATGGCGAGCATCTCATCACCGCGCACCATGATGAAGCAGGAGCTCACGAGGTGGGCGCCGGGCTTGGTCTTGACCAGCTGGAGAGCCGGACGGACGGTGTCGGCGGTGGAGTAGGTCGCGCCGCCCAGCAGGGCGTCGGCCTTGCCCATCTTGACGAGCATGGTGCCGAAGTAGTTGGACTTCTTCAGGGCGGCGGCGCAGTCCTCGGCGCTCATCTTGCCCTTGCGGAGCTTGACCATCTCTTCGACCATGGCGTCGAACTCGGCGTAGTTCTCGGGGTCGACTATCTCAAGGCCCTCGATGTCGAAGCCGCCCTTGGCGGCCGCAGCCTTGACCTCGTCGACGTTGCCGACCAGCACGGGGGTGAGGAAGCCGCCGGCCTTGAGGCGGGCCGCGCTCTCGAGTATACGGGCGTCGGTGCCCTCGGTGTAAACTATCTTGCGGGGGTTCTTCTTGAGAATTTCCACGAGATTTTCAAACATAGTTTCTGTGCCTCCATATATCCCGCGCTTCGGCGCGGATTTTTAGACAAATAATTTTACCATTATAGGAGACGGTTTGCAAGCCCGGGAACGCGGGATTTCCGCCGTGACGCCTCAATATGCGTATTAGTTTCATAATTTGCTTGCGTGAAAGGCGCTCACACGGCAGCGCGGCCGGCCGGGACGCGCTACCTGCGGCTGCGGCGGCCCGCTGAAAATATAGGCCGGATGCGCCGCCATACGTCTCCGGTTTTTGCCGCCTTTGGATACTTGGAGCGGCTGCTGACGAATAATCGCCAATGCGGGCGGAAATGTCCGGCGCGTTCTTGGCATTTTGTATAAATTGACTACCGCCGGTTCTGCCAAAAATCTCAGTTTGCATCTAGGCATTTGCTTTCTCTTTTGATATAATGTGTGCGAGAGAGGGCTTGGGCCCAATTCCCACAAATAAAGAGAGGACGATGAATTTGATTTCACACGGTAAAGAGGTAAAGGTGTTCGCGGGCAACTCAAACCTGCCGCTCGCGAAGGCCATTTGCGAGAAGCTGAGCAAGAAGCTCGGCGACTGCACGGTCTCCGCCTTTGCCGACGGCGAGGTCTCGCTCAGTCTGGGAGAGCCCGTCCGCGGCTCGGATGTGTTCATAGTCCAGCCCACATGCAAGCCGGTCAACGACAACCTGATGGAACTGCTCGTAATGATTGACGCCATGCGCCGCGCCAGCGCGGGACGCATAACCGCCGTTATCCCGTACTTCGGCTACGCGCGCCAGGACCGCAAGGCCAAGAGCCGTGACCCCATTTCCGCCAAACTGGTCGCCAACCTCATCACCGAGGCGGGCGCCGACCGAGTCCTCACGATGGATTTGCACGCCGCTCAGATACAGGGCTTCTTCGACATACCTGTGGACAACCTGTTCGGAGCGCCCATACTCGCAAACTACTACCTCGACTGCGTCGGACGCGGCAACGACGACTTCATGGTCGTTTCGCCGGACGTAGGCAGCGTTTCCCGTGCGCGCAGCTTCGCGCAGAAGCTTGACCTCAACCTTGCCATAGTGGACAAGCGCCGCCAGAGGGCCAACTCCAGCGAGGTCATGAACATAATCGGCGACGTCGCCGGTAAGAACGTCATATTGCTCGACGACATGGTGGACACCGCCGGAAGCCTCTGCCACGCGGCGCAGGCGCTCGTCGACGTGGGCGGGGCGAAGGAGATATACGCCTGCGCGTCCCACGGCGTGCTCTCAGGCCCGGCAATCGGACGTATCAACGAGAGCCCCATCAAGGAGCTCGTGCTGCTCGACACCGTCCCGTACCCGAAGGACCAGCCTCCCTGCGGGAAGGTAAAGTATCTCTCCGTCGCGCCCATATTCGCCGAGGCGATAGAGCGCATCTACGAGGAAGTTTCCATATCCTCGCTGTTCGACTGATATGCTGTTCGGCAAGAAGCCCGCGGTGGAGTGGATAGCCGTTTTCCTCGGCAACCCCGGGCCCAAGTATGAAAACACGCGGCACAACGCCGGCTTTATGGCCGGCGCCGCCGCGGAAAAACTCTTCGGCGTCAGGATGAACCGGCTGCGTCACCGCGCGCTGACCGCCCGCGCCGATGTGGACGGGCACGGCCTGCTGCTGATGGAGCCGCAGACCTATATGAACCTCTCCGGCGAGGCCGTAGGGGAGGCGGCGCGGTTTTACAAAGTACCGGCGGAGCGTGTCATAGTCGTCTCCGACGAGATGGCCCTGCCCCCGGGCAGCCTGCGTATACGGCAGTCGGGCAGCGCTGGGGGACACAACGGCCTCAAGAGTATAATAGCCCATCTGGGTACAGACGCCTTTCCGCGTATCCGCCTGGGCATAGGCGAGCCGGAGCACGAGCCGGTGGACTGGGTGCTCGGCCGCTTCCAGGGCGCGGATGCCGAGGCGGTGGAAAAGGCCTGCGAGAGCGCTGCGCAGGCGATAAAATGCTATATAACCGAGGGGCCCGAGCGGGCGATGAGCAAATTTAACCGCAGGGCCTGAATGCTTTGGCTCCGGCCGCGGAGCCGAAGCGCCAGCGGCAAATCCCTCTTTTGATAAGTTGTCTTTAAGCGGCCGGTACCCTGGCCCATTACAAATATCAGGGGTGAATAGTGTGAACAGAAAATGCATTGCAATGCTCCTCGCGGGCGGGCAGGGCTCACGCCTCTACGCGCTCACGAAGGATGTCGCAAAACCCAGCGTCCCCTTCGGCGGTAAGTACAGGATAATCGACTTCCCGCTGTCCAACTGCGCCAACTCCGGCATAGACGTCGTCGGCGTCCTGACGCAGTACAAGCCGCTGCAGCTCAACTCCTACATCGGCAGCGGCCAGGCCTATGACCTCGACAGCTCCGACGGCGGCGTTTTCATCCTGCCTCCGTACCAGAGCGCGGGCGAAGTGGGCTCCTGGTTCTCCGGCACGGCCAACGCTATCTACCAGAACATCGCGTTCATCGAGAACTACGACCCGGAGAACGTCCTCATCCTTTCCGGCGACCACATCTACAAGATGGACTACTCCGACATGCTCAAGCAGCACGTCCAGAACCACGCCGACTGCACCATCGCGGTCAAGCAGGTTTCCCTCGAGGAGGCCACCCGCTTCGGCATCCTCTCCTGCGGCGAGGACGGGTACATAAACGAGTTTGAAGAGAAGCCCAAGAAGCCGAAGAGCGATTTGGCCAGCATGGGTATATACATATTCAACTGGAAGAAGCTGCGTGAGTACCTCATCGCCGACGAGAACGACCCTAACTCCTCCAAGGACTTCGGCAAGAACATCATCCCGAACATGCTTGCGGCGGGCGAAAAGCTCTGGCCATACCGCTTCGACGGCTACTGGCGCGACGTCGGCACCATAGTGAGCCTCTGGGACGCCAATATGGACATGCTCTCCAACACACTCATAAACCTCTATGACCCGGATTGGCCGATACGCTCCAAGAGCCCCATCAAGCCGCCACACTACGCGGGCCCCGGCAGCAGGATAAACCACTCCATTGTCACTGAGGGCTGCGAGATATACGGAGAGGTTGACAACAGCGTCCTCTCGAGTTCCGTCACCGTGGGGCGCGGCTCTCAGGTGTTTTACAGCATCCTGATGCCGGGCAGCAAGGTGGAGGACGGCGCGGTCGTCAAATACTCCATAATAGGCGAGAACACCGTGGTGCGCGCCGGTGCGCGCGTGGGCACGGACCCCGACGGCAGCGAGGACTGGAACGTCGCTACCTGCGGGCCGAACATTGAGATAGGCGCGGGCGCCGTAATCAAGGCGGGAGCCATGATTTACGACAACGTACCCGCCGGGGAAGGAGGCGAGGAGTAATGATAAACCTGCACGGACTTATTTTGGCCGACCGCTCCAGCCGGGACCTGCGTGAGCTGGTTATGATACGCACTTCGTCGTCCCTGCCCTTCGCCGGGCGCTACAGGCTCATCGACTTCGCTCTCTCCAACCTGCAAAACGCAGGCGTGCGCGACGTGGGCGTCGTCATGCAGCGCAACTACTCTTCTCTGCTCGACCACATCGGCTCCGGCAAGGAGTGGGACATGTCCCGCAAGCGCGGCGGCCTGAAGCTGCTGCCCCCCTTCACCGGCTCCGGCGAGTATGAGGGCATCATCGACGCGCTGGAGAACGTGCGCGGCTACATCGAGGACATCAAGCAGGACTATGTCGCCCTGATGCGCGGCCATCTCGCCGCGAATATTGACCTCGCCGCCGTCATGTACCAGCACGTCACTTCCGGTGCAGACATCACCGCCGTCTGCACCAACAGCACGCCTGAGGGCGCCCATCACCGCTTTGTTGTCGGAGAGGACGGCTTCGCCAAGGAGATATTGCTCCGCCGCACCGGCCCCGGCGAGGGTTGCGCCACGCTTGAAGTGTATATAATGAGTAAAGAGGTACTGCTGGGCATCATCGACCGCTGCGACAACGCGCTCAACCACAAGTTCCACCGCGACGGCCTGGGCGGCCTGCTCGCGGGCGGCGGCAGGATTGGCGTGTACATGCACGACGACTACGCCGTTCACATCACGAGCGTAAACGGATATTATAAAGCGAGCATGGATATGCTCGACCGCGAGAAGCGCAATCAGCTCTTCCCCGAGTCCAGGCCCGTCAGGACCAAGGGGCGCTCCGACGTGAGCACCTATTACGGCGACAAGGCTGTAAGCCAGAACAGCCTGGTGGCCGACGGCTGCATCATAGAGGGCAGCCTTGAAAACTGCGTAATCTTCCGAGGCGTGCGCGTGGGCGCGGGCGCCGTGCTGAAGAACTGCATTATAATGCAGGACACCGTCATTTCCGACGGCGTGGAGCTCAACTACGTCATCTCCGACAAGGACGCCTTCGTGTCCAAGGATGTGACGCTCTCGGGCTCGCCGAGGCTGCCGCTCGTACTGCCCAAGGGCAGCAGGGTGTGAGCCCACAGGCGAGAAGCTGCCGCACCGGCAACGTACCCGCCGTCCCGGACGCATATCGTCCGGGACGGCCGGGAGCTCTATCCCGCAAGCCTGCGCAGGCAAACGGGAGCCGGACGCGGGCTCCTGCACTACTACATCAAAAACGGGGGGCCGCGGTAGTCCGCCGCAGGCCTCCCGAAATCTTTTTTAGCTGCCGGGAACGTTACCGTTCACCGGCGCATGGAGGTATACATGACAACAGGACAGATTTCCAGGGATGAGATGCACGGTGCGCTGGAGGATAAGCTTTGCTCTTACTTCGGCGTGACCGGCAAGGAGGCCACCGACGAGCAGGTGTTCCAGGCTTCGGCGATGGTCATCCGTGAGATTATGAGCCGTCTGCTTGCCGCCGAAAAGGCGGAGACCCCCGAGAAACAGGTGCACTACCTTTCGATGGAGTTCCTCATGGGCCGCAGCCTTATGAAGAACGCCTTCAACCTCGGCATTGCAAACGCCCTCACCGGCGCGCTCGAGGACATGGGCCGCAGCGCCGGCGACATCTTTGAGCTGGAGCCCGACGCGGGCCTCGGCAACGGCGGCCTCGGCCGTCTCGCCGCCTGCTATATGGACAGCATGGCCACCGAGGGCATAGACGCCGTCGGTTATTCAATCTGCTACGAGCTCGGCATCTTCAAGCAGAAGATTGAGGACGGCAAGCAGGTTGAGGTCGCCGACAACTGGAAGAGCGCGGCGGAGAGCTGGCTCATCCCCCGCTACGAGGACACCTTCGAGATACGTTTCGGCGGCCGCGTAGAGGAAAACTGGGACTACTTCGGCAACTGCCACGCCGAGCTAAAGGACTACGACACCGTGCTCGCCGTGCCGCGCGACATGCTCATATCCGGCTACGGCGGGGGCAAGGTCAACACGCTGAGGCTCTGGGAGGCGCACAGCCCGAACAGCCTCGACATGTACCAGTTCTCCGAGGGCGAGTATGTCAAGAGCATGGAGCAGCGCACCATGGCCGAGGTCATAACCAAGGTGCTCTACCCCGCGGACGACCACATGGAGGGCAAGACCCTGCGCCTGAAGCAGCAGTACTTCTTCGTCTCCGCCACGGCTCAGAACATCGTGCGCGACCATCGCCGCGTCTGGGGCGACGTGCGCAACTTCGCCGAGCACCATGTGATACACATCAACGACACCCATCCCACGCTCATTATCCCCGAGCTCATGCGCATCTTCATGGACGAGGACGGCCTGGGCTGGGACGAGGCCTGGGACATCGTGTCCAACTGCGTGGCCTACACCAACCATACCATCATGTCCGAGGCGCTCGAGACCTGGCCGCAGGGCCTGGTTCAGAGCCTGCTGCCGCGCGTTTTTGAGATAATCAGCGAAATTAACCGCCGCTGGCGCGCCTTCCTGGGCGAGAAATTCAACGGCGACAACGCCAAGATTTCGCGCAACGCCGTCATCGAGGGCGGCAAGGTGCACATGGCCAACATGTGCCTCGCCGGCTGCTACATGGTCAACGGCGTGTCCGGCCTGCACGGCGACATACTCAAAAACGACCTCTTCCGCGACGTCTGCGAGTTTGAGCCCGAGAAGTTCACCTATATCACCAACGGCATCGACCACCGCCGCTGGCTGAGCCAGATAAACCCGAAGCTGGACTCCCTCGTGCGCGAGCTCATCGGACCGGGCTATATGCGCCACCCCGAGGACCTTGCCAAGCTGCGCAAGTTCGAGAACGACAGCGAGGTGCTCATGCGCCTGCGCGAGATAAAGGGCTTCAACAAGCAGTACCTGGCCGAGTACGCCAATAAGACGCAGGGCTTCGTGATGAACACGGACGCCGTGTTCGACGTACAGGTCAAGCGCCTGCACGAGTACAAGCGCCAGCTGATGTGCGCCATGCTCATCGCTCACCTGCAGGATAGGCTGCACGACGACCCGAATATGGACTTCGTGCCGCGTACCTTCATCTTCGGCGCGAAGGCGGCGGCCAGCTACAAGGCGGCCAAGCGCACGATTGAGCTCATAAACTCCCTCGCCGCAGACATAAACGCCGACCCTGTCTGCCGGGGCAAGCTGCAGGTGTTCTTCCTGGAGAACTACCGCGTATCCGTGGCGGAGAAGCTCATGCCCGCCGCCGAGGTGAGCGAGCAGATATCCACTGCGGGCAAGGAGGCCTCCGGCACCGGCAACATGAAGCTTATGATGAACGGTGCCGTGACCATCGGCACTCTCGACGGCGCCAACGTCGAGATGTACGAGCGCCTGGGCGACGACAATATGTTCCTCTTCGGCCTGAGGGCCAACGAGGTCGAGGAGCTGCGCCGCAGCGGCTACAACCCGCAGCAGTACTCCGACAACGACCCGCGTCTCAAGAGAGTGCTCCAGCGCTTCAACCACGGCCTGGCCGACGGAAAGAGCTATGCGGACCTCGTCAGCAGCCTGCTCTACGGCGGCGACCAGTACATGCTGCTCGCCGACTTCGCCAGCTATGTCGAGTGCCACGACAGGCTCTATGACAAGATACGCGACAAGAGCGAGTTCGCCCGCATGGGCCTCGTCAACATCGCCGAGAGCGGCATCTTCGCCGCCGACCGCGCCGTGCGCGAGTACGCCGAGAAGATTTGGAAGATTACTGTATAAAAACTTTATACAAATATGCCCGGCCATTCGGCCGATGGCGCGGCGTATAGTTGCGCGCAAAGAAATCCACCAGTCTGCGGACTGGTGGATTTCACATTTGCTGCACGCGGTTTGTCGAGGTAAAGCTATTCCAAAAGACGTTTTGATTTTTTGCGCCTCACACAAGCCCTGCGAAGCCGTAATACAGCAAAAGGGAAGGCGCGCGCCTTCCCTTTTGCTACAGCGGGCAAATTATTCGCCCTGCTGCTCTTTTATCTTCCGCCGCCAACACTTGTGACACATGGCGACGTAGCTGTCGTTGCCGCCGAGGAATATCTGGTCTCCGGCGGTAATTATCCTGCCGTCCGGGCCGATGCGGGCGTTGACGGTGGCTTTGGAGCCGCACTCACAGACGGTCTTTATCTCCGTTATGGAGTCCGCCAGCTCCATGAGCCGCTGCGAGCCCGGGAACATGTGCGTGAGGAAGTCGGTGCGCAGCCCGAAGCAGAGCACGGGCAGGTTGAGGTCGTCGACCATTTCGCGCAGGCCGTCAATCTGCTCCGGCGTAAAGAACTGCGCCTCGTCTGCTATCACGACGTCGAATTTTCCTGCCTGTTCGTAACGCTCCCGTATGTTGTCCTCGGGGTAGATTATGGTGGCGTGACGCATGAGACCGACACGGCTTTTCACAATATCCGCGCCGTCGCGGTCATCCACACTGGGTTTGATGAGCCAGACAGACATGCCGAGCTCCTCGTAGTTGAACTGGGTTATAAGCGCCTGGGCGCTCTTGGACGAGCCCATGGCGCCGTATTTGAAATAGAGCTTAGCCATTTTTGACCTCCGCGACGTGGGCGTTTATGCGCTCTATGAGCATGTCCATCGCCACAAGGTTGTGGCCGCCCTCGGGTATTATTATGTCGGCGTTGCGCTTGCTCGGCTCGACGTACATCTCGTGCATGGGCTTGACCGTCGTGAGGTACTGGTCAACCACGCTGGAGAGGCTGCGCCCGCGGTCGCGCACGTCTCGGACTATACGGCGGAGTATGCGCACGTCGGCGTCCGTGTCGACGAAAATCTTGATGTCCAGCAGCTCGCAGAGCCGCGGGTCCTGGAAGATGAGTATGCCCTCGACGATGATGACGGGAGACGGGTTGACGAGCACGGTTTTGTCCGAGCGGTTGTGGACGGTGTAGTCGTACACGGGACAGCGCACGCTGTGCCCGGCGCGCAGCGCGGTCAAATCCCGCACCATCAGCTCGGTGTCGAAGGCGTCCGGGCAGTCGTAGTTGAGCTTGGAGCGCTCCTCGTACGTCATGTCGTTGTGCGCCTTGTAATAGTTGTCGTGGTATATCACGCTGACGTTGTCGGCAAAGCGCTGCTGCAATCGCCGCGTGATGGTGGTTTTTCCGCTGCCGGTGCCGCCGGCTATACCTATGGTCATTACGTTCCCCATGGTCAGGCCCCCTCTTTCGACAATCTTAACACAGAACACGCCTCGTTGCAACAATAAAGCCGCCTGTCCGGGCGGCCTCGCGTTAACAGCAGCTGGCGAAATTGGTATAATGATGTCCCACGCAAGTGGGGGAAGAGACGCTGCGCATTCGGCAGGCGGTTTGGCTCATAACCTCCGAAAGGAGGTGAGAGACGTGAGGCTTACGATGCATATTGGCAGCTTTACAGTTACCATTACCGTCAAGAAACGCGGAAACCGCCACTCTGGCAAGTGACGGTTTCCGTTGGCATAAAAACCAATTGACAAGCTAACTTGAAGAGCCAAACCGGCTGTCGCGGCGTCTCTTTCCGCCTATATTATACCCTCGGGCACGAGCCGTGTCAACGCGCGGTGTTTACTTTTGACCCGGCTTATGCTATTTTATATGTATCTATGACATAAGGAGGAATTTACATGCCAACCCCGCATAACAGCGCTGCGGCGGGCGATTTTGCAAAGACCGTCCTAATGCCCGGCGACCCGCTGCGCGCCAAATACATAGCAGAGCGCTTCCTCACCGACGCCAAGCTCGTCAACAACGTCCGCGGCGTCCAGGGCTACACTGGCTATTGGAAGGGTGTGCGCGTCTCCGTCCAGGCAAGCGGCATGGGCATACCCAGCATCGGCATTTACAGCTGGGAGCTCTATAACCAGTACGGCGTGGAGAACATAATCCGCGTGGGCTCCGCCGGAGGCATAGCCGACGAGCTCAAGCTCCGCGACGTCGTGGCCGCCGTCGGCGCCTGCACCGACTCAAACTTCGCCCACCAGTTCAACCTCAAGGGCACCTTCGCACCCATCGCGGACTGGAAGCTGCTGACCACCGCCGCCAGGTGCGCCGCGGAGCGCGGCATAGACATCAAGGCCGGCAACGTCATGAGCTCGGACAACTTCTACAACGACGGCTCCGACGGGCCCGACCAGTGGAAGAAGATGGGCGTCCTGGCCGTGGAAATGGAGGCCGCCGGCCTCTACATGACCGCCGCCCGGGCCGGAAAGCGCGCGCTGTGCCTGTGTACCATCTCCGACCACATGTACCGCACCGAGGAGCTGACCCCGGCGGAGCGCGAGAGCACCATGAACGACATGATAGAGATCGCGCTCGACACCGCCGCAGAAATGGGATAACTCCCTGGGGATTGCGGCCCCGGACGCCGCTCGCGCTGTGAGCAGGTACCACACTCAACTTGCACGGAAAGACGGCCGCGCCGTCCCGCTTGGTAAACTTCCGTTCCATGCGACCGGAACCTGAATGAGGACTTGCCCCTGGATGTCGTTCATAATTGAGCAACAGAAACTTTACAGTTGAAAAACTCTAAATTTACTTGAACCATACACCGATAGGTGATATAATCAGACTGCTGTAAAAGCAGCAAGTAAGACTCGAATCATATTATGAAACGGAGGATACTTACACAAATGAAGAAGTTTCTTGCATTGCTTCTCGCCCTTGTGATGGTGTTCGCCCTCGCCGCCTGCGGCAGCGAAGATACCACCACCCCCAGCGAGAATCCGACCGAGCCCAGCTCTGAGCCCACCACCGACGTGAGCACCGCTCCCGACGACGGCGAGGCCGCTACCGATCCGGACGACATCTCCGACACCATGGAGGCCGACACCTATGAGGTCGCCTTCGTCACCGACGTCGGCCAGCTCAAGGACAAGTCCTTCAACGAGGGCACCTGGAACGGCGTTAAGACCTACGCCTATGAGAACGGCCTGAGCTACAAGTACTACCAGCCCGCCAACGGCGACGAGGCCACCGATGATGACCGCTACGACGCCATGGCCGCTGCCGTCAACGGCGGCGCGAAGGTCGTTGTCTGCGCCGGCTACCTCCAGGAGGCTGCCCTGCGCCGCGCGGCCATTGAGTTCCCGGACGTACACTTCGTGTTCATCGACGGCTACTCCCTCACTGAGGATCCCGACAATGCCGAGAGCGCCGTTCTCACCAACGTCGCCGGCATCAACTTCAGCGAAGAGCAGTGCGGCTACCTGGCCGGCTACGCTGTCGTCAAGGACGGCTTCACCCAGCTCGGCTTCTCCGGCGGCGGCGGCGGCACCAACCCGGCCTGCTGCCGTTACGGCTACGGCTTCCTGCAGGGCGCCAGCGCTGCTGCTGAGGAAATGGGCGTTGACGTCACCGTGAACTACTCCTGGCAGTACGGCAACACCTTCCAGGCTTCCCCCGAGCTGCAGAGCATGATCGCCGGCTGGTACACCAACGGCACTGAGATCGTGTTCGCCTGCGGCGGCAGCATGTTCGCCTCCATCACTGCTGCGGCTTCCGCCAACGACGGCTACGTCATCGGCGTCGACGTCGACCAGAGCGGCGAGAGCGACACTGTCGTGACCAGCGCCATGAAGGGCATCGACCAGGCCGCTATCCTGGCCATCGGCCACAGCTATGACGGCACCTGGGACGAGATCGGCGGCAAGACCACCACTCTCGGTGCGAAGGACGACGCCGTCGGCCTTCCGACTGACACCTGGTCCCTGGAGAACTACACCGTTGAGGAGTACAACACCCTGTTCGAGTCCATCAAGGACGGCAGCCTCGTTGTTGACCCGAACTACCCGGTTGACGCCAACAACATGGACGACGCCGGCAGCCTCGAGCTCCCCAACCTCACCATCAACGTTATCTGATAAGATAGCACAGCAAAAAACAGCCCCGCAAGGGGCTGTTTTTTATTGCCGCGGGTGAATTATACTATCAAGTGCAACACTTTAAGGGAATAAAAGAGTTCATACAGCCCCTGTGGTAGGCGGGATGTTCCGCTCACAGGAAGTGATTGAGTACATGCTGCGGGCGACCTGGTCACCGGAACAGATAGCCTGCACACCGTGCGAGCTGAAGAGGCCAAGAAGCCGGACACTGGGAAGCGGATACGGTGGTGAGCGGACAGGGCAAGAGCAGAGCCTGTTTCGCTACCCTGGCGGAACGCAAGACGCGCTTTTACATTGCCGTGAAGATGCCGGACAGACGAGCGGAGACCATGGAGAATGCCATTGTCGCTGCGCTGTCTGCTTTACTGTGCCGCTCCTGCCACGCTAAAACGAAACCTGGCGTTGATCAACGCCAGGCCTCGCAAAGTTCTGAACTTCCATTCTCCCCAGGAGCTATGGGACTTTGAGCTCTACTCCTGTTGCACTTAGTTTGACAATTCACTCCGCTTACCTCGATGGTTTAAGGAGATGGCTTGAATAAAGCGGCGGCCCACAGCGGGCCGCCGCTTTTGCTTTACGCGGGGTTATTCACAACGCCGGTAAAGAGGGGCAAATTGTCGTTGGTAGTTATGGCGTAGATGAACGGCCTGTCGAGGGTGAAGTCTATCTCCTCGTCGGGCATGGCGGCGCCCGCGTCGGCGATCATTACCGTGTACGCCGCGGCGGTGACGCCCTCTTCGTCTATGGCGACACGCGCGCCGTGCAGGGCCTGCTTAATATATATCTCGTCCACATCCGTGGTCATGGGCGTGAAATCGCTTATAGACGGGTCAAAGACGTCCGTGACGCCCAGAGATTTCAGACCGTCTATGAGATCAATCTGGCTCGAAACGTCGAACTTGGGTACGGAGAAGTTTATCTCGGGGGTGGAGGCCTCGTCCCAGTCCCAGGGGTTGAGCATAAGCTGCATGTACTCGTCGCTCGCCAGCACTTCGTCTACGCTCACGCCCTCGTCGGGCAGGATGAACCACATTGAGCCGCTGTTTCGCAGCGCGCGGTACACCGCGCTGAAATTCTCGCCCCTGTAGTAATTGCCCATGCCGCTCTGGTGCATGAACTCCACGGTCACGTCGCCGTCCGGCGCGTGGAACAGATCCTGCGTGTTCACGGCCTCGTTGAACTCGCTCGACCACATTGCGCGGAAGTACACGGTCGTGGCCAGGGCGAGTATGGTCTGTGCGCGCATTTCAATCCCGCCTATCTGCTCTGAGAGCAGCCCTCCGGTCTGTTCGTTGAGCCAGTCCTGCAGGGCCTTGTTGAACTCAGCCGAGCCCATAGCGCCCTGGTAGCTCGAGGCGTAGTAGTTCTGTGCGAGCGTATCCATCGTGTCCTGGTTGAAGCTCACGTTTTCGTTGAGCCACACGGAGCTCGCCAGTATGCTCGCCGTCGCGCCGTCGTCTACATAGCTCGCATTCCAGAGGTCGTTTGCCTGCTGCCGCAGCGCTTCTATGCTGTCCGAGCCGAGCAGGGAGAGTATCTGCGCGCGGCTCTCGCCGTCCGTGAGTTCGGCGAGCATGGCTAGCGCCATATAGACGTTCAGCGGGGAGAACGCGACGTTCTCACTGCCTGAGCCAGAGAGGAATTGCGCCGTGCTAGATGTGAAATAGCCCACCAGCCCGTTGGCGTAACCGGAGGCGTCGGGTTTCGCGCGCATGTCCTCCCACCAGGCGTCGTAGGCGGCGCTGTAGGCGTCCGAGTCGAACTCGCCGTTTGCGCCAAAATAGTCGTTTTCGTTCGGATACTGCGCCGTTTCGGGGTATTCCGCCTCGCTGATGGCGTAGGCGTTTGTGGACAGGGGGCTGCTGCCCGGCATAAGGAAATATCCTGCGACCATGGCCACTGCCAGCACGGCGGCGATGGCACCGAACCAGGCCCTCCTGCGCCGCCTTCTCAGCGGCTGCTGCTTAGCTTCTTCGACCACGCCGTCGCTCAGGTTGGTGACGGCGTCATAGATGTCTTCACCTTTCATTTTGCGCTCCTTCCGATTCAATCTGCCTGCGGAGTCTCTGCCGGAGGCGGTAAAGCCGCTGGGTCAGCTGCGCCGGTGAGCAGCCGCACTCGCGCGCGAGCTCGGCAACGCCCTCGCCGTACCAGTAGCGGCGGACGAACAGCGCACGCTCCCTTGCGTCCAGCGTGGCCAGCCAGCGCTCTATCAGCTCTGTGAGCGCGCGGGACTCCACCTCGCGCTCCACGTCGAAGGGGCCGGGGACGCACTCGTCGAGCTCGCTCAGCAGCACATCCATGCCGCCGCAGCGCTTTCGCGCGTGCTCGCGCCGCCAGCGGCTGACTGAGATGTTGCGCGTCATGCGCCCGAAAAAGGCGCGCAGGGAGCGTGGGCTCTCCGGCGGGATGCTGTTCCAGGCCGCGTGCCAGGCGTCGGCCACGCACTCCTCCGCGTCCTCGCGCACGCCGAGCAGGTTCATGGCGATAGCGGAGCAGTACGCGCCGTACTTGGCCTGGGCCTCGCGTATCGCCGCCTCGTCGCGCGCGTTGAAAAGCTCGATTATGCGCTCGTCCTCCACACTTCCGCCTCCCTTCACTTATATAGTCGCAGACCGGGGGCAAATGTTTCCGCCAAATGCTAAAAAAGCCGGGTTTTCGCGCTTTTCTCAAATGCGCGCCGCCGATTTCCGCCCTCCCTGTCAAAGTCCGGCTCCAGCATGAAGTCCGGTATGTCCAGGCCCTCGGCGAACGCCTTATTTGCGCTCAGGCTGCGCATATGCGGGTTTGGACGCGTCTCGAGCGGGGAAGCCGAGGCCAAGTAGAGTATATGGCTCATTTTTATCTCCTTATGGGCAGATGGTGTGCTGCCCTGGAATCATTATGCCTTAGACAGCAGCCGTTGTAAAGCCGTATCTGAATACAGACGCAAAAGGCGCCCGACACAGTCGGGCGCCCATATGACGTATTTATTCAGCTGACGACGCTGGACACAAGCCAGATGCCGCCGTTCATCACAAACACGACGGTGTAGGCGACGTTCGTGTTCTCGCCGTCCTCTTCGGCCGGGGCGTATTCGACGTCGACCGTGCAGGTGAAGCAGGTGGCGCCGATGCTCACAAAGCTGCCGTCGCGCACGCGCACACGTTCCGCAGTGAGGCCGCTGGCCTCATAGCTGTCGTGGAGCTCGCTCAGCGCGGTGTCGAGGGAGCTGCCGTCGAGCACCAGGGCCTGCAGGGCGGTGTAGTCCTCATCGCTGCTGCCTTCGCCGGTGAGGTAGTCGATGTAGGCATTCATGAAGCTTGAAGCCTCGGTGGAGTGCGCGTCCTCGAGCGTCTGGTCGCCGGCGGCAAAGAAGGCGAGCTCATTGCCGTTGACCACAGGCTCACCGAGCTCTTCGCCTTCGGAGTCCGCGACGGTTATCTCGGGGGCCGTGTGCAGGCCTTCTACCAGCCAGAGCTCCAGCTCGGGCAGGGTGCCGTAGTCGCCGTAGCCCTCGAGGAAGGCGGGGACGACGGCGTCGCCGGTGTTGTAGCTTCCGTCGAGCTCAACGCCGTTGACCGTGACAGTGCTGTCCTCGGGGACGAGGATGCGGTAGTCGAGCGTACCCTCGCCCAGGGCGAAGGTGACCGCATCATCCGTGACCTCGCCTTCGGCGGCGAGCACGTTGCCCCCGGCGTCCACGGCCGCGACCTCGACGGGTGCGTAGAGCCCGGTCACGGTGTAGACCGTGTAGAGCTTGTCGGCTATGTTCGCCTCCAAATCGGGCAGGGCGGCGTTATCCACGGCCATTTCAGCGTCGACGTATTCGGCTGTGAGTTCCACGCCGTTTACGCTTACCACGGCGTCCGTGGGAGCGGTGATGGTGATGGAGTGCGCCTCCGGGGCGGTGAAGCTGGCCAGCAGCTCCACGCGGGTGACCTCGAGGTATGTGAAGCCGAACCCGGCGTCGCCGTTTTCGGCGACCTCGTCAAGCGTGACGCGGCAGAAGTCCACGCCTCCGGCGGAGACCATGTAGACCATGTTATCGGCGCTGTAGCCTTCATCCTCGCGCCACTCCATCGGGTTGTCGCGCAGCACGGAGAGGCAAAGCTCCTCCATGAGCTCATCGCGCGTCTCGAAGGGAGTCTCACCGACAGTGAACGCACCGCTTATGGCGTCGGACCAGTAGGCCTCGTCGGCCATTTCCGAGAAGTCCTGCATGACCTGCTCCGGGCGTGTAGCCTCATAGGAGCCGAGGTAGAACCACAGCAGGACGCATCCGGCTATCAGCACCAGGGCCAGGACGGCTGTATAAATGCCGAAGGCCAGGCCAAAGCGGCTGCTTTTCCGTTCGGGCCTCTCGTCCTCGGGGTGGACCACACGGATACGCTCACGCTGGGGCGGCAAGTCCTTTTCGGCCACTGCCTGACGGCGCGGCTGCTCGCGGCGCTCGCCGGCCTGGGCAGAGCCGGGGCGCGGGCTGTGCGCGTTCGGGCGGGCCTGGCGCAGCTGCTGGGCGTGGGGGGCGGACTGGCGCGGCTCCGGCCTCTGCGGGCGAGGAGCAGGCTCTTGCACCGGCTCGGGCTCCGGCTCGCTCCTGCGCGGCTGCGGCTGAGCGCTGCGGGCAGGCTCCGGCGAGGCTTCGCCTATGTCGCGGCGTACGCTCTCAAGCAGCCTTTCGAGCTCCTCATCGTCGGACAGGCCGTGAAATTCAAAGTTGTACCTATCGTCGCTCATGCCTCGGCCTCCTCTCCGTTATCGCTGGGCGCCGGGGACGCCTCCGGCTCCGCGCTCGTCTCCGGCTCTGCACTAGTCTCGGGCGACTCGCTGGGCGAGGCCGAGGCCTCGGGGGCCTCCCCGGAGACGGTTATCAGCGGCGCGCTTGAAGGCACCGGCTGTTCTCCGTCCACGCTGGGCGGGTTCAGGATTCCGTCCTCCAACTCGTCGGATATGAACAGGCCGGCGGCAAAGCCGAGACCGTGACTGTCGGCCCATTCGACAAAGTTGTCGCGCGCGGCTTCGCTGGGCCCTCTGGTTGTGATGTAAAGCGCCGCGAGCGCAGCGACTATCAGCAGCGCAAGCGTAATGCCGATGAAGGCCAGTATGTGCAGGGCAGTCTTTCCGCCCCGGCCTTTCTCTTCCATTCTATGTACCCCTTCCTGCGCTAAAATGCAGCCCGGATATCCGGGTTATTTGTTGAAGTATTTGAGTTTGGCCACGCCGTTTTCTATGGAGAAGCAGGTCCAGGAGCCCTGCTCGAACCAGAGCTTGTTTACACTGGAATCCGGCATGCCCATTAGTATGCTCATCAGTGTGGAGAGCGGTCCGTTGTGCGCCACCAGCAGCGTGTTTTCGTCCCGCGCTATGACGCGCTCAAGCACCTCCTGCGCCCTCGCCTTTAAGAGGGTGAAGGGCTCGCCGCCCGGAGGCGTGGTAGTCGTCCAGTCGCCGAGCATAGCGCCGAGCAGTTCCGGCTGCTCCTTGAGCATATTGTCGAAGGAGACGTTTTCCCACTCGCCCATGTCCTGCTCCATGAGCCCGTCGTCGAGCTCTATGGGTATGTCCCTGTCCCAGAGCGCGAGCCGCGCGGTCTCGGCGGCGCGGATGAGGGGGCTGGAGACGCAGCGGGATATATCCTCGCCCCTGAGCTTTTCGCCAACCTCGCGCGCCTGACGGCAGCCGAGCTCGGTCAGGGCGCAGTCCGTGCGGCCGTAGAGCATGCGCTGTACATTGCAGACGCTCTCCCCGTGTCTTATGAGGTATAAGTTCATGGATCCACCCTTATCTCGCCGACATCGCAGCCGTCCAGGCGGCGGCGTATCATGTCAAAGGCGTTCTGGCAGGCGTAGAGACGCACCTGGGCCCTTTCGCGCTGCGTGATGTGTTTCTCGCGCACCCAGACGTTTTCCCCGTCGGCCAGGGATATGAACACCGTGCCGACCTCGTGTACTCCGTCGCCGTCCGGCCCGGCGAGGCCGGTAATGCCGACGCCGAAGGTGCTTCCAAGCTTTTCGCGCACACGCCGGGCCAGCTCAACGGCGACCTCGAAGCTGACGGCGCCCTTGGTGTCGAGCAGCTCCTGAGGCACGCCGAGCAGCTTGTGCTTGGCCTCGTTGGTGTAGACCACCACGCCGCCGAGCAGCGCGGAGCTCGCGCCGGGAATGTCGGTGATGGCCTTGGTGAACTCGCCGCCTGTGCAGCTCTCCGCTGCGGCGACGGTGACGCCGCGTTCTATCATTAGCTTAGTCGTGTACTCGGCGAGGTTGGCGCAGTCCATGCCGTAGGCGAGGGGGCCGAACATGGACAGCACCCGCTCCACAACCGGGGCCATCATTTCCTCGGCCTTTTCACGGGTGGGAGCGCTTGCCGTCACGCGCACCAGGCACTCGCCCTGTTTGGCGTAGGGGGCGAGGGTGGGGTTGGTCAGCTCCTCCATATAGTCGCGCAGGCGGTACTCCATTTCGCTCTCGCCTATGCCGAAGAAGTGTATGTTGTGCGAGGCGATGACGCTGTCGGAGAGCCCTGCCAGGATGGGCCTCACGCGGTACTCCAGCATGGGCCTGCACTCGCGCGGCGGGCCGGGGAGCATTATCACCAGCACATCGCCCGCCTTGAAGGTGCAGCCGGGCGCGGTGCCCCAGTCGTTGCGCAGCGGGGTGGAGCCCTCGGGCAGCATGACCTGCTGCATGTTGTTCTCGGTGAACTGGGAGTAGCGGCGCTCATGCCAGAGGTTCAGCAGCCAGTCGCGCTCGCCCTCGTTGAGCTCCAGCTTCAGCCCGAAGGCCTCGGCGAGAGCGTTCTTGGTCAGGTCGTCGCAGGTGGGTCCAAGGCCGCCTGTGGTTATTATAATGTCGGCGCGCTCGCGGGCGCGGCGCACGGCTTCTATGACCCGGCCCGGGTTGTCGCCCACGACGGTCTGCCAGTAGACGTTTATGCCGTACTCGCTGAGCAGCAGAGCCACATCTGCGGCGTCTGTATTTATAGTGGTGCCGAGCAGCAGCTCGGTTCCTACGGAGATTATCTCAGCCTTCAATGTCTATCCATATCCTTTCGACGCCGTCCACGGCCTCCTGGACGAGCGAATCTATATCCAGCGCGCTCTCTGCGGCGACCACGTCCTCAAGACGCGGCTTGGTGCGCGGGTGGCGCGGGGTGAACACGGTGCAGCAGTCCTCGTAGGGGAGGATGGAGGTCTCGAACGTCCCGATATTGCGCGCGTGGCGGACGATCTCCTCCTTGTCCATGCCGACGAGCGGCTGCAAAATGGGTTTCATTGTGACGGCGCGGGTGACGGCCATGGCCTCCATGGTCTGGCTTGCGACCTGGCCGAGGTTTTCGCCGGTGACTATGGCCTTGCAGCTGTTCTGGTCGGCGAGTATATCCGCAATGCGCATCATGAAGCGGCGCATGACCAGCGTGAAGTACTCCTCCGGGCACTTTTCGCGCATTTCCTCCTGGATGTGCGTGAAGGGCACTACCAGCAGGCACATGGGCCCGCAGCTCGGCACGAGCAGCCGGGCGAGCTCGATGACCTTTTCCTTGGCCGCCTCGCTCGTGTAGGGGAAGCTGAAGAAGTGCACGGGCACGAGCTTCACGCCGCGGCGGGCTATCATGTAGCTGGAGACGGGGGAGTCTATGCCGCCGGAGAGCAACGTTATTGCGCGGCCGTTGGAGCCGACAGGCATGCCGCCGGCGCCCGGCGTGGGCGCGGCATGGACGTAGGCTGCGTAGTCGCGCACTTCGAGGTGGACGACCAGCTCCGGGTGGCGTACGTCGACCTTCGTGTCCGGGAAGGCGTCGGCCAGCAGACCGCCGACGTACTGGGAGAGCTGAATGCTCGTCATGTGGAAGCTCTTGTCCGAGCGGCGCGTCTCAACCTTGAAGCTCTTCGCGTTCTCCATGTCCTCTTTGAGGTACTCGCGCGCCTTCTCGAATATGGCGTCCTCGTTCTTTTCGCAGGCGGCGGCGCGGGTCAGCGCGATTATGCCGAACACATGGCGCATGGCCTCGAAGGCCGCGTCCATGTCCGCACTCTCGTCCTCGGGCTCGACGTAGACGGTGGACTGCACGCAGTAGACGCGGAAATTCCCGAGCTGCTTCAGACGCTTCCGTATATTGGCGAGCAGCTTCTGCTCAAAGTAACGCTTGTTCAGCCCTTTGAGCACAACCTCGCCCTGCTTTAGAAGGATTATGTCGTTCAATAATATCACCTTAACTGTATTCTGTGCGCCGCATGGATTTTCGGCGGCCGCGTGCGGCACCGTCCATGTGACGCCGGGCGGAAACTGCCGCGCCTTATTGCAGTTCCGGACGAAAAACAGCGCTTCGTGCAAATTTTCAATATATTCTATCACACCGATAAGCCAAACGCAAGCGCAGTACGCCATATGTCGAAAACCCGCGCATGGCAATATAAGGAGCGACAATTTGCTTGACAGGCAAACTGTACTACGCGTATAATACGGTTAGAAAGCGTATTATTCGAGTGATACAGTTTGGAGGTGGACAGCTTGGTCTCATTTGATGGCTTCAGGCCCGAGGGCTCTGAGCCGATATACCTGCAGATTGTGGGCTATATCAAGCGCGGCATAGTCGCGGGCGAGATACCCTCCGGCGACGAGCTGCCCAGCCGCAGAATGCTCTCGGCGCTGCTGGGGGTGAATCCGAACACGGTGCAGAAGGCCTGCCGTATGCTGGAGGAGGAGGGGATACTCGTGTCCCACACGGGCGCGAAGAGCTTTGTCACATATACGCCCGAGAAGCGGGACGAGCTTCTCGTAGAGCTGTTGGCCGCGGGCGCGAAGGCGAGCGTGCTGGCGCTCAAGCGGCTTGGGATAACACTTGAGGAGGCCGTGGCCCTGATAGGCCGGGCCTGGGAGGAGGACGAAAACAAATGAAGAAGCACTTTTCCGTATCCATGCTGATGGCCAGGTTCGCGTTCTGGCCCGCGCTGATTGTGTCCCTGGGCGCGTCGGCGGCAATGTTTGTATGCATGCTGTTTTTCGGGGAGAGGGCCGACGAGCTGTACTTGAACCGCTCAAGCGACGACTTTTTCTTCCCGGCGAGGATAGTGCTGTACGTCGGACTTGTGCTGCTTGTGGTACTGCTGATGCGCTCCATGCGCGAGCGCGGCGGGGTGCAGCCCGGCTACACTCTGCGCCGCCTGGGCGTGAGCGAGTTCGCCGCCTTTGCCTGGCAGGGCCTGGCTGCGGCGCTGGCCGTATTCGTGTACTTCGCCTTTGCCGCGGCGGCGCTTTTCGGCTACGCGCTCTGCTACCAGGCGCAGGGCCTGGGCGAGGCCGGAAACCTCAGCGCGCTGGTCATGCTCTACGGCAGCCGCACGGCCCACGCCCTGATGCCGCTGGCCGACGCGGCGGTGTATGTGCGCATGGCGATGTTCTGCCTGGCGATAGGCCTCGGCTGCTCCTACTCGTCGATACTCTCGCGCCACGGCAAGCGCTTTTCCGCCACTCCTTTCGTCGTCGTGGCGCTGGCGCTGGTTTTCCTGCCCGCAGCCGTCGGCGAGGGCGTCGCCGAGCTGCTGCTGGTACTGGGGGCGCTGGCGGTGATAACGTTCATTATCGCCGGAGCCAGGCTGCGCCGCTATGACGGTGAGGACGAAGAGGAGGGTACGGCGGATGGAGAAGCTGTATAAGTCGGTGGAGCGCTGTGTGCCGCCCGGCTTCTCCGGCAGGAAAGAGACGCTCAACGTCCTGTGCTGCGCCGTGTGCTTCGCGTCAGCCCATTTCCTGGGCTTTCTGGCTGAGTACATCTCGGCGCACGGCGACATGTACAGCACGGAGGGCACGCATCGCGTGGAGCTCAAGGACGCGGAATTTGCGGCGTTCGGCAGCATGCTGACGGTGGGGCGTATATGCGTTGTCATCGTACTCGTGCTGCTTGCCTGGGCGCTGTGCAAGTATGTGTCCTATCACTACACCGGCGGGTCGCGCTGTATCTATACGATGAAACGTATCAGCAGCCGGGGCGAGTTCTACCGGCGCTGCTGCACGATACCGCTCATCGGCCTGGCGCTGCTCGTCGTGGGGTGGATACTTTTGACGCTGTTCCTGGGCGCGGTGTACGTCTGGGCGACGCCGGAGCGCTGGCTGGCGCCCGACGCCTGGGAGCAGGTGCTGAGAAACACGTTCTTCTTGATATGAGGAGGTCTCGCAATGCTTGAAATAAACAACGTCAGCAAGCTTTATTCCAAAAAACTCGCGCTTGACGGCGTTAGCCTCAGCCTGCCGCGCGGAGAGCTCGTGGGACTGTTCGGCGAAAACGGCGCGGGCAAGACCACGCTTATGAAGTGCATTCTGGGTTTCGTGGGCTACAAAGGCACAATAACGCTCGACGGCGAGCCCATCACGCGCAAAAACATAGGCCGCATCGCCTTCGCCACCAGCGAGCACAGCTTCTTCCCGGACTTGAGCCCGGACGGACACGCGCAGTTCTACGCCTCCCACTTCCCAAAGTTCGACCGCAAGCGCTACGACGTGCTGATGGACTTCTTCGAGCTGCCCCGCAAGAGCGCCGCGCGCAAGCTCTCAACCGGACAGAAGAACCAGTTCGAGGTGGTGCTCGCGCTCAGCCAGGGCGCGGACTACATCCTGATGGATGAGCCCTTCGCGGGCAACGACGTGTTCAACCGCGAGGACTTCTACAAGGTGCTGCTCGGCATCCTGGGCGAGGACGAGACCGTACTGCTCTCAACGCATCTGCTCGAGGAGGTCAGCGGCTTCATAGGACGCGCGGTGCTGCTGCACCAGGGCAGGATAAAGGGCGACGTGAGCATGTCCGAGCTCGAGGAACAGGGCGTGAGCCTCATGGACTACGTCAAGAGCGCCTGGAACTACCGCGCCGACCGCATCAGGAGCGCCATAGAAGAGCTGAGCGGGGAGGACGGGCAGACATGAAGCGTGCCGCAGCCTTCCTTGCCCTTGTCGCGGCTGCCGCTGCAATTCTCGCAGGAGGCGCGGCGTACATGTCCGGCGCCCCGCAGGACTACGCCCTCGAGGCGGAGACCGTCTCGGGCGGCGCGGAGGCGGCGCGGGGCGTGACGCTGCGTGAGCGCGCAATAGTGGGCGGCCACCTCGTCTGGGAGCTGGAGCAGGACGCGGCGACGATGGAGCGGGAAATTGAATCGTACTGGTCGCCCTCGCTGGTGAGGGGCGACCCAGAGCACGACGGTTATACCGTCGAATACGGCCCGAGCCTGGGTTTTGAGCTGCAGAGCCTGTCGCGCAGCTTTGTCTGGAAGCCCGGCCACCTGCCCCGTGACCTGACGGGGCCGTATCTGGAGATTTTCAACGCCCTGCTTGCGGAGTACGGCGGCGGGCTGCCGGAGGACATTGACGAAGACTATGAGGCGGTTTACCCGGCCGGGGACTACTTCACGCACATCCCGGTCGAGGTGTACGGCTACGACACGGCTTTCAAGGGCCGCGGCGTTGAGCGGGTGGACTGGTCGGACGTTTTCCGCGTCGCGCTGCCCGAGGGCGCGGAGCTGGAAGCGGTGGCCTCCATGTCCCGCTCGGTGAACGGGGAGCCCGTCGAATACACCTTCAGCGTCACGCAGCGCTGGGAGAGCGAGGGCGGCCACGAGGACAGGGTTAACAGCGTGAACGCGGTCAGCGAGGAGAGCAGCATCCTGACGGGCGGGTACTTTTACTTCACGCTGGACGTGTACGACGAGCTCGGCGCGGCGGAGCTGGAGACCGATTTCCCCGGCGGGCACGGCGTCTGGCGCGTCAGGGCCGAAGAGGACAGCGCGCCCTGGTGGTCTGACGACGACTACTCCGTGACAGCGGATTTGGGCAGCGTCGAGCTCGCCTTCAGCGGCTGGGACTGGGACGACGCGCTGCTGGATGCCAGCGCGGACGAGGAATATGTCCTGCTCTACACGCTCGAGGGCGCTGAGCTCTGGCTGAACGTGCTTGACCCGAACTCCGGCGCGGCCGTGCAGCGTTTGGAGCTCACGGCGGGGATGCCGGAGGACGAGCGCGAGGCGCTTGAAGACTACGGCATAGACGCGCTGGGCGTAAGGCAGTACGCCTCGGACGGCGGCGCGGTGTTTTTCATCAGGGCGCTCCGGGACTGGGCCGTCGCGGCGGATTACTCCGAAGGGCGCTATGCGCCGCAGTTCACGGCGGCGATAGACAGATACGCGGCGGACCTGAGCCTGTTCACCATGCAGCCCGCAGACTGCGCCTGGGACGGCGAGCGGCTGTGTACGCTCTATGCCCAACGCAATCTCTTGCCCTGGCAGACGGGCTCAGACAGGCGCGGGTACGCCCTCGTCGTGCAGCGCGCCGGAGGCACGGAATATGTGGGTGTATACAACCGGCCGGGGAGTGGCGCGGGCTTCGCCGGCACCTGCGAGATAGGCTTCGCCGGGGAGTGACGGAGCGTTGACGGCGCTTTAAGGAGGTCAGACAATGCCTAAAAAATCCGTGGGATTCATATTGCTGGTGTGCCTTGCGCTGGCCTTCTGCGTGGGGCTGAACGTCTACGCCTCCGTCACGGGAGACGGGGCGGAGATACGCGTCGTGTCCGGGGACGTCTCGGAGTTTGAGGGCTTCACGGTGACGCAGCACAGCGTGGTGTCCGGCCACGAGGTCGTTGACCTTACGTTCTCACCCGCGAGCGGGGAGACGAGCGCGCGCCGGGACTGGAATTTCAGGGACACGGCCGTGTCCGAGCCGGAGCCCGAGCTGCGCGCCGCGCTGGTGGGCTTCGACTACGAAGAGGGCTGGTACACCGATCTGGAGTACGAGAGCACAATACCGCTGCCCTTTGCGCAGGAGCTGCTCGACGAGGCGTATGACAAGGCCGGGTCGGACGAGGACACCGTGCTCGTGGCGCACCGCCTGAGCGACTACATGGACACCGTGCCGCTCACCTTTGCCGCGCGCGGGCTGGGCGAGGCCGCGGGGGTGTACGCCGACGGGCTTGACAGCCAGAGGCTCCGGACGGCCTACCCCTTCCACGATCTGGACGGGTACGATGGCATGTTGCTGAGCGGCGGTTTCGGCCTGGCTCTGCCGGAGATACTGTCCGTCAGCGGCCGGCTGAACCTGAGCGCGGCGCGCAACCGCTTCAGCGTCGGCACCGACGCCGGGTTCTCGAGCAAATACTCGGTGAGCTCGGACTGCGTCTACACCGGCGACGCATTTTATATCGTACTCGACGTGTGCGACACGGAGTACAAATCCATACACTATAACGAGCAGGGCGAGGTCAGCTCGTACAGCATGAAGACCGTGCTTGACTCCCACCCCGACCCTGCGGGGCTGCCCGGCGACAGCTGGGGCATATACCGTATACCCTGCACCCAGGCCGCGGACGGGCCGGTGCCGGACTTCACGCGCGTGGAGAACATCTATCCGATAACGCGCAACTGGGACGATATCCACCTCGAGCTGAGCGATGACGGCAGCGAGCTGCTGCTCTTCACCGGGGAGGACGACGGCGAGTGGTTCACCGTGGTCGACAGGGAGACGGGCGCTGAAAAGCAGCGGTTTAAGGTGAGCGACAGCTCTTTCGGCAGCAGCACCGTGGACTGCGCCATGGGTGTGGACAGCATTGTGTTCGGCAGCGGGTTCAACTTCGTCGGGATTGTCCGGGACAACGGCGTGTGGCGCGTGGAATTTTCAACGTTTGGTAGAAACGACGAGTTCCCCGATTATGTCGTCAACTACTACGGCTTTGCCTGCGCCTGGGACGGCGAGCATCTGGCGGTGCTGGACTGGGGATGGTTAGGCAAGGAGCTGCGGCTGCGCATACTCTCAGGCAGCGGCGTGACGGAGGAGCTCATATTGGACAGCAGCGCCGCCGGAGCGGGATATTTGGAGAGCGTCTACGGCCTTCGCGTGGACGCGTGACGGGAAGGGAGGAAGTATGAAGCACAAGTTTGCGGCGTCCGCAGCGCTGTTCCTATTCGCGCTGGCCCTGTTCGCGGGCACGAGCGCGTACATGCTCGCTGTGCAGGCTTCGCCGAATTTCACCGGCGAGAGCGTGTACGGCGACGCCTCGGCGGCGGAGGGGATTACGGTTGAGCAGCGCGCGCACATGGATGGCCACATCACCTGGGAGCTCAGCTACGACGCCGGGCGGATGTCCGGCGAGAGCGAGGACGGCTGGAGCCGGGATACGGTCGACGGAGATATTGGGAACCTGCCCGGCATACGCACATGGAGAAATTACACCTTTTCCCCGGATTCCGACACCGGCCTGAGCAACATGGATGAGGGTATGCGCAATATCTACGACTACATAGCCGCGAAATACGGGGAGGGCGGCTACGCCCAGGAGGAAGTAGACCTGAGCGACTTTTGCGACAGCTACCCTATATCGGTGGAAAGCATGTACGCGGATATATACTACCAGGATGGGGAAACGTTCGGCCGGGAGACTCCGGACGCGCTCCGAATCCCTGTAGCCGAGGGCATGACGGCGGACGTGGGCGTATCTGCCGGGGGCATTTCGGTCATACCTCTGACCTTCTACACCGACTCGGACAGCGTGTATGTCCCAGGGGGCTACATCTATATGGTCGCGGCGGTGACTTCGGCCGAGACGGGCGAGGCTCTCGACGGCTGGACGCTCTACCGCCTGCCGGCGGAGTGTACGCAAATCGTAAGGTATGACGAGTATGAAGACATCGTGGGCCAGGACGAAGCAGTGGCGGACAGCCGCTGGTGGTTTGAAGACGGCTTCGGCTACAACTTTATGGTCGAGAGCGGCAGGGACGCGCTTGAAACGGTCTGCGAGCTGCCCGAAAATGCGAGCGTCGCGGCGCTGGACGTGAGCTGGGACGGGGAGAGCGTCCTCGTCTACACCGAGGAGGACGGCGCGCTGTACATGACCGTCATCGACGCTGCCACGGGCGCAGAGCGGCAGCGCGTCCGGCTCTTCGAGACGGCGGATATACTCGAGCCGGGCGAGACAATTAACAGCCTCAACTACGGCGCGATTAGCCAGTTCGCGTCCGAGAGCTGCGCCGTGTTCTGCTACGAGGACAGGGCGGCCGCAGTGCTCAACTATGTCGGCGGCGAGTACGCACCGGCGTACACGATTGAATTGAACGGCGCGTTCCCAGTGTCCTTCGCCGGGGACAGCACCCGGCTGTGCGCCCTGCTCTTTGAGCCGGACGGCAGATACACCGGCGATTACCGGCTGGAGGTCTACGAGGACGGGGCCTTGAGCTGCCGCCAGAGGCTGAGCGGAGCACACCCCGAGAACTCAAGGTACGTGTCGAAAGACACTCGGGTGTACATGGACGGCGAAAGCCTTGGCCTGAGCCGCTTCGGAAGTAACTGAGGAGGGCGGTATGAAACGTGTGACGGCTGCGCTGCTTGTGCTTGCGGTACTGGCGGCGTGCTTCATAGGCGGCGCCTCGGCGTACATGGACAGACGCGCGGACAACCTGGAGATAAGCGGTGAAGCGCTCTGCGGCGACGCCGCAGCAGCCGAGGGCTTTACCGTTAACCTCGACGCGGTGCTCGGCGGACATGTCGTTTGGGCCAGTCGCTACGTCCCGTCCACCGGCGAGCGCTCGACGAATCACCACTGGTCGTGGTCTGATGCGGAGCTGTACGAGAGAAGTTATCCGCCGGAGGTCCGGTTGAGCGGAGCGTGGCTAGACAGCGGAGTCAGTTGGAGCGGTACGAGCAACATGGATCGCCTATACGATGGGCAAAGCGTAGAGGACGCGCTCTACAATTCAATCAAGGACGAGGTGGAAGTCGGCGATACCGTGAGCAAGACCGTGCTTCTGAACGACTACACCGACACCCTGCCGTTGGAATTCAGTGCTTTCAGAATAGAGAACGATGATGAAGAGCAGCTTAAAAGAGTTTTTCGCGTACCGCTTGAGGAGGACGTGCCTGTTCGCCTTACTATGACGCGATGGCAGGACGGCGGCGAATTCAATATCGACGCGGATTTGGGGCAGTACATACCAAGCTCGGCAAGCGCCTTTGCGGCGGACGGGAACATATACTCGCTCATGCTGCTTATGGACGAAAACGGCGTTCAGGCAGACGCCACGCTCCTGCCCGGAGGGAGCTGGGGCGTGTACCGTATTCCCTGCGAGTTCACCGCCGGGGAGCCCGAGGGCGTGCGCTGGTGGACGGACGACCCCGGGGTTGCCGCTGAGCCGGAGGGCAGCGAGCTGGTGTTCCCCCTGGACGCAGGGTGTACGGCGGCAAACCTCTTCCTGAGCTACGACGGGCAGTACTTGCAGCTTGTAACCTGCGAGGGTGGTGAGCTGTACTTCACGGTCATCGACATCACGAGCGGCGAGGCGCTAAGCCGCGAGAAAATGCCGCCGGTGTTTGATGTGGACGGCTATGATGTGGAGCCGGAGTACGGGGTGTGGAATATGGAATGTACGCTCTACGAGGACTTCGCCGTATTTTCGGCCTATGACACGCTGTATGTCTACGAGCCCTGCGACGGCGACTATGAGCTCAAGCTCTGCCTGGACGTGAACGATGCTCCGCTGCCGGAGAAGTACACTTGGGACAATTACGGATACGACGAATACATCGAGTACAGCGAATATGCCTGGGACGGTGAAAGACTGGCGGTGCTCGACTCAGGCCAGGTGAGCTTCCAGGAAGAGAAGGACGGCGAGTGGCTTGAAGAGGACTGCGCGAGGCTGTGCATATACGACGGCTCCTCCGGTGAGCTGCTCTACTGCGACATGCTGGAAAACCAGTTTACGAGAGAGTTTTCCTACAGCCGGACACCGGTGTATTTCCGATACGGTGTATCCGTCGCCTGACACGAAAATCCGCCCGGCCTTTTTAGGCCGGGCGGATTTCTTGCGTTTTTTACAGGGCTTCGCCGAGATAGATGCAGCCGGACTGCTCTCCGGCGGTGTACACGAGCGTCGGGAGCTTGATGTTGTCCATGTCCTTGACCGGCAGAAGCTCGTCGTTCCTGAGCAGGTACGTGGAGCCGCCGGGGACGGCCGCAGCGCCGTGCTCCGCAGTGCTGAGCACCAGGGCGCCGCCGTCAGGCAAACCGAGCTTATCAAGCCAGTCTATGTTCTCAAGCTGCACGAACGCAGAGAGCAGGATGGACAGGGGGACGGCGTCCTCCGGCTCTGCCGGAGCGTCGGAGCTAGTCCCCGGGTAGAGTTTGCCGCTGCCGGTGACCTGGAAGGGGCGCTGCTCGCCGCTGCAGAAGGCGTCGAATCTTATATCCAGAAATTTGCCGTCATTGAACGCGAGGTTCATTCCGGAGATGTACACTTCGGAATCAAGGTTCCCGGCGTCGTCATACACGGGCTCGCTCAGCAGTATGCCGGCCCTGGAGAGCTCGCTTGGACCGAAGGGGCTGTAGCCTTCTATTGTGTCGCTGCTCTGCGCGCTGTGCGCCAAAAACACCAGCGCACCTACTCCGACGAGAAACACCGCGCCGCAGTAGAGGGGGATGAGCTTGTGGTTGCGCTCCATTTTCTTGGAACCGGCGATAAAGTGTATGACCAGGATGGCTGCAAAGACAACCAGCACCGCAGCCGCTAAATATATAATGTTCGTGTAACCGTTCATCTTTTTCCTCCAAGAGACGACATAGTGCGTACATTCTATCACGCCTGTATTCCCGTTACAAGCTCTTGTTAAGAGAAAATTGCCGGTTTCTGACGAAGCCGAGGAAAATAAAAGCGCCGCCTGTCAGGCGGCGCTTTTGGACGGTGAAACGGCCTTGTATGTACTTATTTGAGTATTTCGCTGCGCTTGGACTTGAGACGCAGGCTCAGGTAGTCGGCAATCATGGCTATGAACTCGCTGTTGGTGGGCTTGCCCTTTATGTTGCTGACCGTATAGCCGAAGAACCTCTGCAGCACCTCGATGTCGCCCCTGTCCCACGCGACCTCAATGGCGTGGCGGATGGCGCGCTCAACGCGGGAGGAAGTGGTGTTGAAGCGCTTGGCGACACTGGGATACAGGACCTTCGTGATGGCGTTGATGACATCCATGTTGTTTACGGCCAAAATGATGGCTTCTCGGAGGTACTGATAGCCCTTGATGTGCGCCGGGACGCCTATTTCGTGGATTATCTCGGTCACCATGGACTCGAGATCCACCTCTTCGCTCTGAGCCGCAGTAGAGTGCTGCGTAGAGAGCGCGCGTATCAGCTTCAGCACGCTGGACGAATCAAAAGGCTTTACCACAAAGTACAGGGCTCCGAGCTGCATGCACTCGGCGCAGACGTTGTCATTATAGAAACCAGACATAACGATGGTTTTGGCGCTTAGCCCGGCTTCGCGGATACCGCGCAGGACGCCGAGGCCGTCCAGCTTGCTCATGACCAATTCGGTGATGATATAATCAGGCTGAAGCTCGCAGGCCAATGCCAGTGCGTCGATGCCGTTGCTCGCCGTACCAACTACCTCAAAGCCGTCATCGGCTTCCAAACACTGGGTGAGTTCACGCCTGGTGTCCTCGTTTGAATCGGCGACGAGGACGCGAATTTTGGTTTCCATAATCCAACCTCCGATAATTTTACATTTACGGTCTGCAATCTATCTTTGAAGCAGGATTTCCGTTTAAGCTATAAATAATTTAGCACAAGGTCGGATATATTGCAAGAAAAAGCTAGTGTTAAAATACAATATTTTGTCGGCAAAAATCTATTCTGTTCGACATAACACCTATGAATTTTTTACTGCTCGACAAAATTCCAGCTGCGTCGACTTTTTTCTCACTTGAAAACCGAGGCGTTTTTGACAAAATATTCTGCGCCGGAATAGACGGTCGTTGCCAGGACGAGCACCCAGCCGATTGTGACGAGCACGTCGGGAATGGGCAGCATCATGAGGCAGAAAACCACCATAGTGCAGGCGGTCTTTATTTTGCCGGACCAGGCTGCGGCGATGACCTTGCCGCCCTCCACGGCGATGAGCCTCAGGCTGGTGATTGCCAGCTCGCGCGCCACAACTATTATGGCCACCCAGGCGGGTATGTAGCCCCAGTCGACGTAGACGAGCATGACGGAGATGACCAGCAGCTTGTCGGCCAGCGGGTCGAGGAACTTTCCGAAGTTCGTTGCCTGGTTGTAGTGCCGGGCTATATAGCCGTCGACGAAGTCGGAGCAGGAGGCTATGATGAACACGGCCAGCGCCCAATACATGTGTCCCGGGAAGTCCACATACATAAGTACGAGCACGACGGGTATAAGTATCATGCGCACTATGGTTATTTTGCTTGCTGTCGTGAGCTTCATACTACTTTTCCTTTCAGAACGCCGCCCTCGGCGGAGATTATCTCGACCTTCACGATGTCGCCGGGCGAGACCTCGCCCACGAATTCCATCATGTCGTCGACACCGGGCGAGTCGAAGTAGGCCCGGCCGATGGGTGTGCCGGTTTCAGGGTCGTAGTAGTCGCATATGGCGTCCACTACGCTGCCGGCGAGCGAGGCTTCCCACTCGTCCATTATGCCGGCCTGCAGCTCCTGTATGAGCGCGGCGCGCTCGCGCGCGGTCTCGTTGTCCACATGCTCCATCCTGGCGGCCGGGGTGCCCTCCTCGGGCGAGAATGGGAACACGCCCGCGCGCTCAATCTTATACTCGCGCAGGAACTCGCAGAGCTCCTCAAACTCCGCCTCGCCCTCTCCGGGCAGGCCGGTGATGAGGCTGGTACGCAGCACGAGACCGGGGATGCGCTCGCGCAGCTTCTTGAGCAGGGCGCGTATCTCGTCGGGCGTGTCGCGGCGGTTCATCTTTTTGAGTATGTCCGCGTTGATGTGCTGAAGCGGGATGTCGAGGTACTTGACTATCTTGGGCTCGTTGGCTATGACGTCTATAAGCCCGTCGTTCAGCTCATGCGGGTAGAGGTAGTGCAGGCGAATCCAGTCTATGCCGTCTATTTTGACGAGCTCGGTCAGCAGCCGCGCCAAGTCCCAGCCGGGTATGTCCTGCCCGTAGCGTGTGAGGTCCTGTGCGACGAGGATAATCTCGCGGTAGCCCCAGCTGGCGAGCTTGTCGGCCTCGGCGAGAATGTCCTCCGGCGCGCGGGAGCGGAAGCGGCCGCGTATACTCGGGATGAGGCAGTAGCTGCAACGGTTGTCGCAGCCCTCGGCTATGAGCAGGTAGGCCCAGGCCGGGCCGGTGCTTATCAGACGGCCGCACTCGCTGACGGGGGCGCTGTTGTCGCCTATCACGACGGGCTTTTCGCCCGCCTCGGCGCGGTTCAAGACCTCGCATATCTCATCGCAGGAGCCGACGCCCACCACGGCGTCGACCTCCGGCAGTTCCGTGAGCACCTGCTCTTTGAAGAGCTGGGCCAGGCAGCCGGTGACTATAAGCAGCTTCAGGCTGCCCTCCTCCTTGTGGCGGGCAACCTCAAGTATGGTGTTGATGGCCTCCTGCTTGGCGTCCTCGATGAACGCGCAGGTGTTGACCACTATGGCCTCGGCCTCTTCCTCTTCCGTGACTATCTCGTGCCCGGCCTCGCGCAGGAGGTAGAGCATCTGCTCGGCCGACACCTGGTTTTTGGGACAGCCGAGGGATATCATACCGACCTTCATTCTTCGCACTCCATTTCTGCCATGTATCTGTCTGTCGCGGCCTTGACGGCGTCCCATGTGAAGCCGCGCCGCACCAGGGCGGCCCCGGCGCGCCTGAGCGCGTCCCGGTCGGAGCCCTTGCCGCGCATTTTGCTGCGCAGCAGGGTGTCCACCGCGTCGTCGGGCTCGGGCATTTCCTCGAGCGCCGCGTCCCAGAGCTCCCGATCCAGCTTGCGGCGGCGCAGCTCCTCGCGCACACGCGAGACGCCGTAGCCCTTGGCGGCGTAGTGCCGGACGACCATGGCGGCGTAATTGCTGTCGTTGACGAAGCCGAGCTCGACCATGCGGGCAACAGCAAGCGCGGCGTCGTCGGGCTCGGCCCCTTTTTCGACAAGTTTCGCGCAAAGCTCCGCAGAGCCGTAGTCGCGCCTCTCAAGCAGGGCGAGCGCCTTCTTGCGCGTCTCCTCGGCGGTCATCAATCGCCTTCGTCGAAGTCGTCCGCGCTGATGTCGACGGCCCTTCCGGCGGCGACGGCGGCCTTGCGGGCCTGCGGGCTCATGAGCTTGTGCGCGTTGGCGCGTATATCCGCCTCAAGCTTGTCGGCTACCTCGGGGTTGGCGTTGAGGTACTCCTTCACGTTGTCGCGGCCCTGGAAGCGCTGCTCACCCACGGTGAACCACGCACCGGCCTTGTCTATGAGTCCGAGCTTTACGCCCAGGTCGATGAGCTCGCCGACCTTGGATATGCCCTGGCCGTAGAGTATGTCGAACTCGGCCTCCTTGAAGGGGGGCGCGACCTTGTTCTTGACTATCTTGGCGCGGGTGCGGTTGCCCACCATTTCGGTGCCGCTCTTGAGCGTCTCTATGCGGCGCATGTCTATGCGCACGCTGGCGAAGTATTTCAGTGCGCGGCCGCCGGGCGTTGTCTCGGGGTTGCCGTACATTACGCCTATCTTCTCGCGCAGCTGGTTGATGAACACGACGATGCAGCCGGTCTTGCTGACGACGCCCGCGAGCTTCCTCAGAGCCTGGCTCATCAGTCGCGCGACGACGCCGACGCTGCTCTCGCCCATCTCGCCTTCGAGCTCGCTGCGCGGAAGCAGGGCCGCGACGGAGTCGATGACCACGACGTCGAGCGCGCCGGAGCGCACCAGCTGCTCCGTTATCTCCAGCGCCTGCTCGCCGGTGTCCGGCTGGGAAATGAGCAGGTCGTCTATGTTGACGCCCAGCGCCCTGGCGTAGGCGGGCTCGAGCGCGTGCTCAACGTCTATGTACGCGGCTTCGCCGCCGCCTTTCTGCGCGCTGGCAACTATGTGCAGCGCGAGGGTGGTCTTGCCGCAGCTCTCGGGGCCGTATATCTCGACGATGCGCCCGCGAGGCACGCCGCCTATGCCTAGCGCGAGGTCGAGGGAGAGCGAGCCGGTGGAAATGGCCTCCACGTTCACGGGTATGTCGTCGCCCAGGCGCATTATGGCGCCCTTGCCGTAGTTTTTCTCTATCTGTGCTATAGCAGTCTCCAGCGCCTTGCGCTTGTCCGCCGACGCTGCGGGCGAAGGGGAAGCGCTCGCGGCCTTTTTCTTCTCAGCCATGTTTACACCTCTTTAGTTGTATTTATAAGATTTCATTATTTGACGTTGTATCGACTTCGGTGAGCCGCAGTAACTCTCCCCGGCCCATGGAGGCGATGTAGATGTACTCGCCGTCTCCGCCGCGCACATCAAATACCAGCCATTCGCCGCCGTCAAGCCTGCCCAGAAGGCGGCCACGGTCGTTGGCGCGGAAATCGTCTTCGCACGGGCCATATATCCGCCCGTCGTACAGCTCGACATATCCCTCGCGTGCAGAGATAAAGCCTATCTCGCGCCCGGCGCGTATCAGCCACGCCCCGGCGAGCAGACACACCGCCAGCAGTGCGGCGAGTAGGATTGTTCGCTTTCGCTTTTTGCTCATAACGTCGCCTTGACCACCCGCTCCACGCCGCGCGTGTCCTTGACGCTTACGGCGTCGTGCATGCCGGACATGCGCATCATGTCCTTGACATCATTGGCCTGCCCCTCGCCGACCTCGAAGAGCAGCATACCGCCCTGCCTGAGCGAGGACAGCCAGTGCTTGAGTATGGCGCGATAGAAGTCCAGCCCGTCCTCTCCGCCGTCCAGCGCCCATATGGGCTCGTAGTCGCGGACGGAAGGGTCGAGCGTAAGTATGTCGAAGGTTGCGATATACGGCGGGTTAGAGACAATGAGGTCGAATGTGCCGCTCATGACGGGCGGGGCCTTCGTCGCGTCGGCGAGCATGTAGCTCATGCGGCCGGACAGACCGTTGCGCGCGACGTTGCGGCGGCTGAGCTCTATTGCCTCTGGGCTGATGTCCGCGAGTACGACGTGGCACTGCGGCAGCGCGTCGGCGATTGCGCAGCCTATGCAGCCCGTGCCGGAGCACAAATCGAGCACGCGCGCGTCGCGGCGGTTTTTAGTCAGCCAGTTGATGGCTTCCTCGGCCAACACCTCAGTGTCGACACGCGGTATGAGCACATCGGGCGAGACCTCCATAGGCAGTCCACGGAACTCCCACACGCCGGTTATATACGCCACGGGCTCGCCCGCGAGGCGTCGGCGGAGCATGTCCCCGACCTTTTTCTCCACCTCGTCGGTGTCGTAAAGGGCCATGTCGCGCAGCAGCTGGGCCGTCGTCTTGCCCGAGGCGGTTGCAACTATCAGCCTAGCTTCGACGTTAGCGGCCTCGACGCCCGCCGAGCGCAGGGTGTTCCGCACGGAAATGTATAGTTCGCTGTATGTGCGCGGCATGATTTCCCCCCTCTCCTTGTCCGCTGCGCGGCTTAAGTGAAATGTCCGCTTTGCGGACGTGAAATTCAATCTGTTTTTCCGGGGCTTTGCCTCGGCGTCGCGCGCACAACGCGCGCTGAACGAAGTGTTGTCCCATCGGCGTAAGCTGGGGGCTTTGCTTTGAAAGGCCGCTACGGCCTTTCAAAGCAGCCTTACCAGGCGTCCTTGCCCTTTTCCTCGGGTATTACCAGCTCCATCGCACGGATGGCGCACTCTATCATGCCGTCGTCGGGCTCATTAGTGGTCAGGCGCTGGAGCTGTTTGCCCGGCCAGGTCACGATGCGCGAGACGATATTCGCGTCGTGGCGGCCGGCCCAGCGGTTGATTTCGTAGGCCACGGCGACGAGCACGGGCAGGAGCAGTATACGCAGCGCTATGCGCAGCAGCGTGTTGTCCACCTGGATGAGCAGGCCCACAAAGAGGCCGAGTATGATGACAACGAGTAGGAAGCTCGTGCCGCAGCGCGGGTGGAAGCGGCTCTGCGGGCGCACGTTCTCCACGGTGAGCGGCAGCCCCTTCTCGTAGCAGAAGATGGTCTTGTGCTCCGCGCCGTGGTATGAGAACAGGCGCTTAATCTCCTTCATATGTGCCACCAACCCCAGATATACGAGGAAGATGACTATTTTTATCACGCCCTCGATGAGGCTGCGCAGGGTGTAGTGCCCCTCAATGCCGGGGATGAAGCCCGCAATAAGCGTGGGCAGGAGTATGAACAGGGCGACGGCCAGCAGTACGCCGAGCACGGCCGCGATGCCGATGACGTACTTTTCAGCCTTCTCGCTGCCCAGCTTTTTCTCAAGCCAGAGGTCGAACTTGCTGGGCTGCTCCTGTTCCTCCTCGGGCAGCAGGCTGGCGGAATAGGTCAGCGCGCGCATACCCTTGACCATGGAGTCGGCGAAGGTCACGATGCCGCGCACAAAGGGCCAGCCCAGGATTGGATACTTGTCCTTGGGCAGGTTCAGCGGCTCCACCTTCTCGACTATGCCGTTTTCCGTCCGGCAGACGATGGCCTGCTTGTCGGGGCCGCGCATCAGGATACCCTCCATCAGCGCCTGGCCGCCTATGGATGTGCGGAAGCAGACGTTGTTGTCGTTCTTTGCCATTGATTTTTCCTTTGCTTTACTGAGTTTCTATGGGCAGCAGCACTGTTATCAGCGCGCCGCCTGCGGGTGCGTTGTCTACAATGAGCCTACCGGAGTGGCGCGCCACAATCTCGTCGCAGACGGCGAGGCCTATGCCGCTGCCGCGCTCCTTGCCCCGGCCCTTGTAGAACCGCTCCTTGACGTGCGGAAGGTCCTCGCGGGCGATGCCGGGACCGTGGTCGCGCACGGATATCTTGACGTACTCGCCCTGCTGCATGGCGCGTACCTCTATTTTGCGTCCGCCCCGGCCGTATTTCGCCGCGTTGTCGAGTATGTTCAGCACCACCTGCTTGAGACGGCGCGGGTCGCCGGTGACGAAGGGCAGGCCGCTCTCCGGAGGGGCGTACTCGAGCTCTATGCCGTCGTGGCGCAGCAGCTCGCTGTATGTAAAGCACACCTCTTCGAGCAGGGAGGCCACGTCTACCTGCTCGAGGTTCAGCGTGAAGCGGCCGTCGCGCATGCGCGTGAACTCAAGCAGCTCCTCGACCATGCCGGTGAGCCTGCCCGCCTCGCGGGAGATTATCTCGATGCCGCGGCGGGAGTCGCCCTGGAGCGCCTCGTCGTAGAGCAGGGTCTCGCTCCAGCCGGTGATGGCCGTGAGCGGGGTGCGCAGCTCGTGCGAGACCGAGGATATGAACTCGTTCTGTACGCGGTCTGCCTTGCCAATCTTCACGCTCATGTCGTTTATTGCGTCGGTGAGCGCGCCTATCTCGTCGTCGCGCAAACGCTCGGCAAGCGTACCGTAGCTGCCGTCGGCGATGTGCCGCGCGGTGTCGCCAAGGCCCAGTATGGGGCTCGTCACGCGCTCGCGGAACCAGAGGTTGCTCAGCAGCAGTATCAGTATTGCGGCGGCCGTGAGGACGCAGGCCCATATTACGCTCCAAAAGAGGGCGCAGAGCAGCGCAAAAAGGACGCAAAGGGCGCAGATGATGCTGACCAGCAGCCAGATGCCCTTCAGCCCACGCAGGCTCTCGGGGCGGTCCTCGGAGAAGAGCCGCCTTATAAAGCCGGGCTTCTTGTCTCCGGAGGCCACCTGCGGCGCGGCCTGTGAAGGCTTGATATTTTTATCCTCCATGTCACGAGCCCCACTTGTAGCCGTAGCCCCAGATGGTGGTGATGTACTCCGGGGCGGTGGGGTTGTCCTCAATCTTTATGCGCAGACGGCGGATGTTGACGTCGACTATCTTCAGCTCGCCCTTGTAATCTGCGCCCCAGACGTTCTCGAGTATGTCCTCGCGGGAGAGCGCCTTGCCGGGGTTGGACATGAATAGCTTCATGATGGAGAACTCGGTCTGCGTCAGCTTTACGCGCTCGCCGTTCTTGTCCAGAGTGCGGTTGCGCGGGTTGAGCAGGAAGGGCCCGCTCACGAGCTCCGGCTCTTCCGGCTCTTCGGATGCGCCCATGCGGCGGCAGAGCGCGTCCACGCGGGCGATGAGCTCGGCGGGGGAGAAGGGCTTGGTCACATAGTCGTCGGCCCCGTTCATGAGCCCGGTGACCTTGTCCATCTCCTGGCCCAGGGCGGTGAGCATGATTATGCCCATCTTGGAGCCGGAGGCGCGTATCCTCCGGCAGACCTCGAAGCCGTCTATATCCGGGAGCATGACGTCCAGCAGTGCTACGCTTATGTCGGGGTCGGACGAGAGCGCGTTGAGCGCCTCCTCACCCGTCGCCGCCTCCACCGGCTCGTAGCCGTTGCGGCGCAGATTTATAACGACAAAGCTGCGTATGCCGCTCTCGTCTTCAAGGACAAGTATCTTCTTGCTTATTTTGCACACGCCCCTTCAACGGTAAGTTTTACTGCACACAATGAGCAGTGTAGCTATTATAACACAAGCTTCGCAAATGTGGTAGCGTTAGATTACTAGATGTAGTATAATTTAGCCGTCACGAACGCAAATTCGGGAAAATGCACTATCGGAAGGGAGCGGAAGAGATGCACATTTACTTTGCCGGCACACAGGGCTTTGACGCCGCGCGGGCCATAGCTCCGGGGCGGGGGCGCTCGGCTGAGAGCGCGGCGGCCTGGTCGCTGCTGCTCTTCGCGCTGCGGCGTGAGCGCGGCCTCGACGCGCTGCCCGCCATAGCGCTTGACGCGTCGGGGAAGCCGTATTTTCCCACTGTGTCCGACATATGCTTCTCTCTGAGCCATACGCGCGGCTATGTGCTCTGTGCGCTTTCATCCGTGCCTGTGGGGGCGGACGTACAGGTCGTGTCAGATAGGGACGCGCGCTTCGCCTCGAGACTGATGAGCGAGCGGGAGCGCGCCGAGTTTTCGCTGCACGAGCTGTGGTGCCTGCGCGAGGCGGTCTACAAGCTCTGCGGCCGCGGCAGCATGCGCTCCATGCCCTTCAGGCGCGAGGGGGGCGTGATAGCGCCGCCCTTTGACGGCGTGGAGTGCCGCCTGTACGCGGACATACCCGGCTGCGCCTGCGCGGCGGCGGCATATGCGGACACATTTCCGGACACGCTGGTGGAAGTGAGGCCCGACAGGCTGGAAAAAGGCGTTGTTATATAGCCAATCACTTGATATAATATATGAAGAGCCGCAGCTGCGGCGGGAAATGGGGAATGTATAAATGTGGTTCAACCGCGCCGCGCTGAAGGCGGAGGCCAAGGCGTGCATGCGCCAATCGAAAGCCAACCCGTATATAACGGCGCTGGTGTATATCCTTATATCGTATATTCTGGCGTTATTGGCAAACCGGCTCGTAATACCGGACAACCTGATATATTTTGCTGAGGACCAATACGGACGCCTGATGGCGTATTTTTCGTTTGACGGCCTGGAGTACATCGTCAGCAGGCCGCCGCTGGCATACGTCATATATTTCCTTATAGATATCTCCAGCATGATGCTGGGTGCGGGTATGGTCATCTTCGTACTCAACGTGGCCAGACGCGCGGCGAGTTCGGTGGGCAACCTCTTCGACGGCTTCGTGCAGTTTCCGCGCATTTTCCTGCTGTACCTGGCAGAGGGGCTGTTTATCTTCCTGTGGAGCCTGCTCTTTGTCATCCCGGGCATAATCGCCGCCTACCGCTACAGGCTGGCCATCTACCTGCTGCTGGAGCATCCGGAAATGGGAGTCATGGCCTGCATACGCGAGAGCAAGCGGCTCATGGCCGGGCGAAAGGGCGAGCTCTTTGTGCTGGATCTGTCCTTCCTCGGCTGGAGCCTGCTGGAGATTATACCGTATGTGGGGATGGCGGTGAGCGTCTACGTCACCCCGTACAGGGGCGTCACTATGGCGGGCTTCTACCTCGCTGTGACCGGCGTGGACTCCAGGCACGACCCCGGCGGGCGCTACGGCCGCGAGTACGAGCGCGAGCAGCGCTATGAGGAGCAGCACCGCCGTGGACGCGGCGACGGCCCCTGGGACAATTGAAGGAAAATTTGAGTCATACTTCCGGATTGCGGCGCATATAATTAATGTATGCTGTTTCTTTCGGAGGTGACTTGAAATGGATCGGGACATCGACGATCTCATATTTGGCAGTACCGGCGCCGAAGAGAGCGACCGGTAAAGGCAAAAAGAAAAGGCCCATTGGGGCGAGACGCACAAGGACAACCCAAAATACCGTTTCAGAGCACAAAAAACGTCCATCACAGAACTCTGTGATGGACGTTTTTCCACTCGAGCGCAAATATCAATATGAGGTCTTAAAGGAATGCTTTAATCCTTCTGCCTATCTGAATATGAGAATAAGTGTACCTCAGATATTTGAAAAGTCACGCTTTCATTACATAATCACTTTTAGCAACACTGTATCCAAGTGTGGAGGTGGAGCGCTATTATGGCTGACAGCTATAAAAAGCTGTTTCACTTGTTGATAGAGCGCAATATGACGACTTCTCAGTTTCAAAAGCAAGCCAGGTTTTCAGCAAATATCATCGCCCATCTCAAACACAACGGTGCGGTTTTTGGGGATGCTATTGAATGTCTTTCTGCATATCCCTTGTACGCATGGTTGGTTGCCGCACATACATAGAAGAAAGTGACGATTGTTCCTATAACGCATGCAGCAATGAGCAGCCAAATATTAGCGATTACATCCTCAATGCGATGGCCATAATGCCGACGGCTATCATGGCGTCAAACATGGTGCCGCTGATGCGGCCCATCAGGTGGTTGTTGGTGTAGCAGCGCTTTATCACGTCTTTTTTCTTCAGTGCCGACACGACGGCCTTGATTGTAAGAGCCGCCACCAATACCCAGAGGAAGTTGAGGCCCCAGGCCAAATCCCCGCTCGCCTGCACGGGTACGGCGGCCGGCAGAAGCATTATGCCGTAGGCGCCGGCAAGTCGGCGCCGCCGGTTAAACCGTAGTTCGTTTCCAAGCTGCTGCCTAAACTCAGGGCGCTGCCGGTGTTTTGACCAAAGCCCATAGGCGAAATAAGCCACTCCGCGTAGAACGAGCTTCCGGCCTAGAAAAATGCTATCGAGATGACAAGCCCAATGAGGGCCTGTATCAGATAGCCTACGGCCATGATTGCGCCGGATTATTCTGCCTTGACAGTGGAGACCTTCTTTTTCCTTGGCCATCTTGAGCGCCATTGCTGCAAAATCCAGGACGAGGCAGTGGTAAATTACAATCTCCATGGTGCTGTTTTCTGCCAGCGGGGTTAACAACGGTATTTGCTTGAGGATAAGCACCAGAAAACCGCCTGTTATCGCAGCGGAAATGTATAATTATGTTCAATGTGTGGTTATGCTGACGAAAAATGTCGAATTTGCTTGAAATAGCCACGTGGATGAATTATTATTAATACTCAGAAATGTAATAATGGGGGATATGCCGGTGAAAAAGAAAAGCATTTTACTGCTGTGTGCCATACTGGCAGTTGTACTTGTATGTGGAGCGTGGGGTGATGGACTGTTTACACGTGTGACGGTCACGCTGTCAGTGGGGGACGAGACGCGCACTCTTCACGCCCAGCCGGGCGATGTGCTAAATGTGGATGAGCTGGCCTCACTTGCTATGGAAGGTGAACGCATTGTGGCCTGGCTCTCTCCTTCGGGTCAGACTGCCGACCTCAGTGAGCCGGTCGAATATAACGCATCATACACAGCGCTTGTAGCTCCGGCGCTGGCTGAGGAGATGGAGCCATGGCTCTCCCCGGATGAGAACGGGCTTGTCCACCCCAATGCACTGGTGAGCGGCGAGGAGGTAGCCGATGGTATTTCGGCCCTGTTTGCAGATTATGAGCCGGATGGGATGGACGAGCTGGAGACTGTGAGCGAGAGCGAGCTTTTCGAGGTGTTGTACGGCCTGTTCGCACCTGAGCTGCTGGAGAGCCTGAGCGGTACAGAGCCCATGACGCGCATCGAGTGCGCCCAGGTGCTCTATCCGCTCTACATGAACTCGCTCTATGGCGATTCCTGGGGTTACGACACTGAATATCGTGTCGTTGCCGCCGACCTCGACCCGCTGCGCGACGGAGCTGACGCCATGGCCGAGTGCGTAGATGAGAGCGGGGCCGTGCACTACGAAGAGGGCCTCGTGAACTTAGACGGTTATCTATACCGCGCAGACGATGCGGGACTCTTCTACATGGACGAGACTGTGGATGGCCTGTATTACGGCCCTGACGGGCGTTACACCTCAGGCAGCGCCGAGCTCGATGCGCTGGTAGCCGATGCGCTTGCACCCATATGTGATGAGTATGAGACCCGCGAGGAGATGCTGCGTGCGGCATATTTGTATGTGCGCGACGATTTCACCTACCTGCGCCGCAACTATTACTCCGTGGGCGACGATGGCTGGCAGATAGACGAGGCTGTGACCATGCTCAGCACTTCGCGCGGAAACTGCTATAACTACGCCGCGGCGTTCTGGGCACTTGCTCGCGGCCTGGGCTACGATGCCACGGCAGTGGCCGGTGCCGTCGGCTGGGACCGTGACCCGCATGGCTGGGTTATAATGTACGACGCCGAGGGCGAGAGAATTACTTACGACGTGGAGCTCGAGATGGCCTACCGCTATCAGCGCGGACGCTATGACGTCGATATGTACGCAATGGGTTCGTGGAAAGCCAACCAGTGGAATTACATCTATGGGGAACAGTTTGGATGAGCATTGACAGCGCCATATTCCTTTTCGCTTTTTTGCCGCTGCTGCTGATACTCGAGGCGGCAATACGCCCGATACGGGCGAAAAACGTGTTATTGTGCCTGGCGGGTCTGATTTTTTACGCCTTCGGGGAGCTTTGGGCTCTCGCCGCCCTAATAGCGAGCGCGCTTGTAAACTGGGCTCTCGGCCTCTGGGCCATGCGCGGCGTGAAAGCGGCCGTGGTCTGCGCGGCAGTGCTCAACCTGGCGCTGCTGGGCGTTTGCAAGTACCTGGGCTTTTTAGGCGAGGGTATGGCCCTTATCGGGGTGCAACTCAACCTGCCTGCCATTGTGGCTCCGGCCGGCGTGAGTTTCTTCACCTTCAAGGGCATCAGCTATGTCGTGGACGCCTGCAGGCGTCCGGAGAACGGCTCCAAGAACTTCTTCAGGGTGCTGTTCTATATTTCCTTCCTGCCTGAGGTCATGAGCGGCCCGCTCTCGCGCTTTGAGAACTTTGAAGGGCAGCTCACCTCCCGAGAGCGCAGTATAGAGAGAACGGCGCACGGCCTGCGCAGATTTATCCTCGGCCTGGCTAAGAAGCTCCTGCTCTCAGGTGGCTGCGCGATTCTGGTGGATGCCGCGTTTTCAGCCGGGGATGCGCTCGACGCGCGCATGGCCTGGCTGGGCGCCATAGCTTACTCGCTACAGCTCTATTTCGACTTCTCCGGTTATTCGGATATGGCGGTGGGCCTCGGCGCCATGCTGGGCTTTGCCTGCCCGGAGAACTTCAACTACCCTTATGCCGCAACCAGCATAACCAACTTCTGGCGGCGCTGGCACATCACACTTTCGAGCTGGTTCAGGGACTACCTCTACATACCGCTTGGCGGCTCACGGCGCGGCAAGTGGCGTGCTGCATTTAATAAGGCCGTTGTGTTTGTGCTGTGCGGGCTCTGGCATGGGGCCAATATGACCTTCGTGCTATGGGGAGCCTGGCACGCACTGCTCTCGGCGCTCGAGAGCCTTAAAGTTCTCGATGTGGCGCGCTGGAGGAAAACAGCCGTAGGCCGGGTCATTTCGCGCGTGTATACGCTCCTGGCCGTGTGCTTGGGCTTTGCCATGTTCCGTGCTGAGAGCGTCTCCCAGGGCTTTGAAATCATAGGAGCGATGTTTACCGGCTGGGATTTCACCATTGCGGGAGACCTTCTGCTCGCGCGCAGCGTGGACAGCTATACGCTTGCAACGCTTGTGATATCAGCAGTCCTCTCACTGCCGGTGCTGCGCAAAATGCGGGATTTTGCAAAACGTTCGGGTGAGCGCGTGGAGAGAAGGCTTGAGCTGGCCAGCTATTTTGGCTGCCTGGCCCTGGTAGTAGTGTGCGTCTCTGCGCTTGCTCGCGGCGGCTTTACACCATTCATCTATTTCCAGTTCTAGGAGGTGCGGCGTGAGGAAAGTACAACTTGCCTTTGTGGCGCTGATACTCGCGCTGCTGCTTGTGCCGGGCTTGGGACTTGTGGTCTGGGGGCCCGCCAGCGCCGGGGCAAATGAGGTGCCCGCGCAGATGCCTGAGCTCACGGAACGAGATGGCTTGCTGAATACGGCATACCTCTCTGAACTGGCCGACTATGTCAACGACGGCTTCTACGCCCGTCAGGAGCTTATAACGCTCTGGGCGCAGCTGTTGACCCCGCTTGGGCATAGCGCTGAGGATGACGTGATCCTCGGTACGGACGGCTGGCTATATTACGCCCCGGAAATTGAGCAGTGGGCGGGGGTTGAGACCATGACGGACAGGGAGATTTTCGCCGCCGCCTACAATCTCTCGCTGATGCAGGAATACGCCGCCGGCCTGGGCGCGCGCTTTGCATTCACTATAGCGCCGGACAAGAGCTCGCTATATCCGGAGCATCTCCCGGGTTATCCTGAGTCAGACGCGCCGTCAAATGCCGAGAGGCTCAAGACGGTGCTTGACGAACTCGATGTGGCATATGTGGACCTCTTCGAGCTCTTTGAGTCGCAGGATGAAGTGCTCTATTTCGAGCACGACTCGCACTGGAACTCGCGCGGCGCGGCCCTTGCAGCCGACGCCATAAACTCCGCTCTGGGCGTGAGTTCAAACTACGGCGAGGGCTTTGATTATGAGACGAGTCAGCACACGGGCGACCTCTTTGAAATGCTCTATCCCGCCGGAGAGGACGGAGAAACCAACGATGAGCCCACTGCGATGAACTTCAACCAGGGAGAAAACGTGCGCCCGGACAGCATAACCATAGACACCACCGGCGCCGGTGAACTCAACTTGCTGATGTTCCGAGACAGCTTTGGCGAACTGCTCTATCCGTTCATGGCAGAGAGTAGCGCTGCGGCCCGCTTTTCACGCATGGCAGCCTACGACCTGACACTAGCGGAGGAACTTTCCAGTACGGCCGTCGTCATAGAACTTGTCGAGAGAAACCTCTCCTGGCTCTATGAACAGGCGGCGACATATCCCGCTCCTGAGCGCGAGCTCGAATTCACTGCTGCGCAGAGTGGCACGGCCACTGCGACGTTCGAGGAAGCGTATGAGGACGCGCACCGCGTGAGCGGCGTAATAAGCGGTGAAATGGATGTTGCGTCACCGGTGTATATAGAGTATAATGGCGTCGTTTACGCGGCCGGTTTGACATCGGATGGATACACGATCTGCCTGCCCGGCGAGGGAGGCGGCGAGTACACCGTGTTCTGGTATTCAAACGGAGTTTTGACGGGCTGCGACATAAGCGCAAACATATAATAGGAAGAGGGATAATGACATGAAAAACATACTGAGCCTGGCCCTGGCCATGATTTTGGCCCTCGGTCTTACCGCCTGCGGCGAGTCCGGCACCGAGCCCAGCGCGGCCCCGAGCGAACCCGCCGCTGTGGATACGACGACCCCCGACCCTGCGGCTGAGAGCACTGAAACTGCGGAGCCCGCCGAAGAGACCGGAGGCAGCCTGCTTGAGATTGCCAAGGGCTACGAGGGAGCAAATGTGGACGAGCTCATAGCCGCAATCGGCGATCCTAACAGCTCCGACTATGCGCCAAGCTGCCTGGGTGAAGGCGAAGACGGCAACCTCTACTACGACGGCTTCACCGTCTACACTTACCGCGACACTTCCGGCGCTGAGACAGTGAACTACGTCGAATAAACCTGAAAGTGAGGCAGTACCATGAAGAAGAGGAAGATCGCGCTGATATGCGTTGTGGCAATCACGCCATTGCTGCTTATCGCGGCTTTTCTGCTCCTGGTACTGCCGTATATAAACGCGGCCTCCTCCATGCCGGAGGGGGCCACGCTGTCTTTAACCGATCTCGGTGACGGGGACTTTGAGCTCTCCTGGCCGTCCGGCGAGAATGCCGGCAGTTACCGCGTCCGCGTCCTTGACAGCGCAGGAGAGCGGGTCTTTGAGGCGGTCTCCGACACGACGGAGTGCACGCTCGAGGGATTGGACGAAAAGAGCGTGACCATAGAGATCATACCCGTCGGACACTTCAGCTTGCTCGGAGGTGAGCACGAGCGCGAAGGCGAGCCGTTCAGCCTGGCGCTGAACCTGAAGAGCCCGGGTGCACCCACGGTAGAGTGGACGGTTGACGAGGACGCGGACACGCTTCTGGCACAGCCGGAGCGCATGGCTGGGCTGGAGTACCTGCTCTATGAGGTGTCAGACTTAGGCCGGCGCCAGCTTGCGGACACGGCTTCCGGCAAGCTGCTTGCCGCTTTCGGCGAAGATGAGATACTCGGTCTGCCGGAATACGGCTCGCAATACAGCTTCATTGTCTGCGCCGTGGTGAGCGGGGAGGGCTACACAATTACCGGCCTGCCCAGCGAGACATATCTGCTGGAGCGCGAAGACCTGCTGGGAGACACCGGCGAGTTGACCATCGAGAGTGCGGGCGACAACAGCTACATACTGAGCTGGACCGAAGCTAAAGGCGACTACTATGAGATTCAGGCCAGGACCGGTACCGGGGACTGGCAGACGCTTGCCCAGGTAGATTGCGACGCTGAACTCACATACTACACCGGTACGCTCAAGAGCTGCCGGGAGTATACTTTCCGCATAGCCGGATATGACGAGGGCGTGGAGGAGAGCGTGTCTTCAAGCGATGAGCAGAGCTTCACGACAGAGCGTTCAAGCAAGTATTGCACTATCTGGCCGCTGACAGAGCTGGCCGTGTACTCCGACGCCCAGATGAATGAACAGCTCGAATACACAGTCCCCGCCGCCGCGGCCTACTGTGTGCTCGAAGAAGCAAACGGCATGTTCCGGGTGCGCGTGAGCGATGGGGTATACGGCTGGATAGACAGCAACTTTTGCCTCATAAACCTGTCGGAGTATCTTGGCGAACTGCTCAGCTACGACATAACCAACAGCTACGCCTCAAAATATCTCGTACACGGATATGTCATCCCCGAAGTCAGCGATACGGTCATCACGGGCTATGAGCACATAAAACTCGCAGAAGACGTATACCTCGTACCATATCTCTATCCCTGCTGTGAAAAACTCTACGAGGCAGCAAACGCCGCCCTTGCAGACGGCTATAGGCTGAAAATATACGACTCCTACCGCCCGCAGATGGCTACGCGCTATATCTATGACACGACAGAGCTTATAATTGACGACCCGCTGCCGGAGGAGGACTTTTACGGTGAGGTGCCGGACGACCTGCCGGAAGAGGAAAACCTGACTTACCGCCGCCTGGTTACAGAGGGCAGCTACAGCCTTCCCAACTTCCTGGCCAGAAGCGGTTCAATGCATAACATGGGCATCGCCCTCGACCTCACTCTGGAGAATGCGGAGACAGGCGAGGAGCTGGAGATGGAAACGGATATGCACGACTTGTCCGTGTATTCGGTGATATCCAGGAATAACGAGAATGCAAATCTGCTTGATAAGTATATGAAGAATGCAGGCTTTGGCGGCCTGACCAGCGAGTGGTGGCACTTCCAGGACAATGAAACCCGCGAGGCGCTTGCGCTGAATATCTACATGTACTACGGCGTGAGCTGCGCAGGTTGGACTGCCGACGACAACGGCTGGCGCTATCGCAATGCCGACGGCAGCTATATCCAGGGCCGCAGCGCGGAAATAGGCGGTGTGACCTATGAGTTCGACAGCGACGGCTACTGCCTGCAGGAAGAGCAGTGAGCGTTTGAAAAAGCAAAAAGGGCGGGTATGGATGAGTATGTGTTTGTAGGTTTTGACCTGGATATGGCGGAATTCACCAATGTGCCAATCAAAAACGAACTGCTTGTTCAAAACCCGGAGGATATGCAGGACCGGCAGCGCCATTGATTTTGAGGGATATAATCCGAAAAAGTCATTACGGAACAGCTTCGCCTGAAACCGGAAATTAACTACGAAAAATGTCCTAATATCACTTAGAGAACCGGACCTGGTTATATAGTAGCCGCCAAATCACATTATCCCCGCCAGGGCGCTTTGCCGCGTTGTTAACAGATATTTTTAATATCTATACTGGTAATGGCGAAAAATCTCATGACCTCATTCGCGAGGTGCGTGAATATGACGAAACCACGGATGCGCTTACCATTTATAAGTTCGATGTATCCAATAATCTTATAATGAAAAATCGGGTATGACAATACTGTCATACCCGTTTGTTTCCATCCGCAGTCGACATTTGGGACAGGGGTATCCCCTGCAGGTGCGTTTTGACATCAAGCTGAAAGCAATGACCTGATGTCGTTCAAGAACTTATTCAACGAGTGGTTTGTTCTGGACACCAGCCGGAAGATCCGAGCGGTTCAGAGAGCCAAGGCCCAACGTGGGGAGCGGCTTGGCACACGGGCGCCCTACGGCTACAAAAAGGACGAGAACAACAAGGGGAAACTGGTTATTGATGAGGAAGCTGCCGAGGTTGTTCGCCGCATCTTTTCTCTTTGTGCAGCAGGACGAGGCACGAGTCAGATTGCGAGGCAGCTGAGTGAAGAGAAAGTACTTTGTCCGTCCATGTATGCGTATAAGAGGTTTGGCATTACGCACACAGGGCTGGATGTAAACAAGCCATGCAACTGGGATGCAAAAGCGCAGCGCGGAACTGAATTCTGTCTTTAAGCGGCTATACGAGGACTCGGTGCTGGGCGCATCACGACAGGCCAGTTCCGGACGCTCTCTGTCAGCTATATTACCGAGCAGGAACAGTTAAAGGCCGACTTGCCGAAAAAAGAGGCTGCGCTTCAAAAGCTGAGAGAAACGGTTTCCGGTACGGGCAACTTCATAGCCAAGGCGAAACGCTACACCACATCGCGGAATTGACGCCGGGGTTGCTGCTGTTGTTCATTGAGAAAATAGTGGTGCATGAGAAGTACGTAAAGTGGTCCAAGCACGCAAAACGAACGATGGAGATCCATTCACTGACATCGGCATAGTTGGCGCCTTGGATACTGCGAAAAGCGCATAAAGGAACAGGCGGGTACTGCATCTGCAATACCTGCCTGTTCCTTAAACTTTAGAAATGTCCTTGTTAGACGGTAGATTTTGTTGCCGGCCTTTTGCTTTTTTATCGTTTGCCCTTGTCGTATGGGATGCCCTCCGCCTTGGGAGCGCGGGAGTTCTTGCTGGTGAAGGCAAGGACTATCAGCGTGATGAGGTAGGGGAGCATGCGGTAGAGGTGGACGCTGATGCCGAGGTCGGCAAGCAGGAACACGCCGTCGCCGTTGATGTCTATGCTCGCGTAGCTGGCGCTGATGCACTTGAACAGGCCGAAGAGCAGAGCGGCTCCGGCTATGTTCAGCGGCTTCCAGTTGCCGAAAATCATGACTGCGAGGGCCAGGAAGCCGAAGCCCGCGACGTCGCCGGTGGCCATGCAGTTGGAAGTGGTCAGCGCGTAGACAAAGCCGCCCATGCCCGCGAGCGCGCCGGATATCGTAGTACCGGCGTAGCGCATCTTATAGACGTTGATGCCCAGCGAGTCCGCCGCCTGCGGGTTCTCGCCGCAGGAGCGCAGGCGCAGGCCGAAGCGCGTCTTGTAGAGGATGATAGACAGGATGACGAAGAGCAATATGCATATGTATGTCGCTATATACGTCTTGTCAATGAAGGTCGAGCCGAAGAAGCCCATGTCCTCCGTCCTGCCGTAGCCGAACATGGCCTTTTTAATCATGAACCAGCTGGCGGCGTCGCCGCTTGCCATGGTCAGGGTGTTCTGGTTGGCGATTATACGGATGAGGAAGAGCACCAGGGCGGGGGCCATGAGGTTCAGGGCCGTGCCGCCTATGGTCTGGTCGGCGCGCAGGTTGATGGAGGCGAAGCTAAGCAACAGGGAGAATACCGCGCCCATCGCTGCGGCGGCCAGCATGGCCAGCATCTCCAGGCCCTGGAGCGCGAAGTAGTTGTCCGCGTCCTTGGCGGCCATGAAGAAGTCGGTCTGCTGCACTATGTTGACAAAGAGCACGCCTATGAACGCGCCGAAAATCATAATACCTTCAAGCGCCAGGTTGATGATACCGCTGCGCTCGGCGAACACGCCGGCGAGAGCGACTATCATGAGGGGAATGGCGTAGATAAGGGTCTGCTGGATAAGGAACGTCACTTCGCCTCACCTCCTTTTACACCGGAGCCGTCCGAGGGCGGCGTTTCGTCCTCCTGCGGCGCGGAGCCGTCACCGCCGCCGTCAGGCGACTCGTCCGGTATTTTCCCGGCCTCTTCGGCCGCTGCTTCGCCGGAGGCCGCGCCTGCGCCGGATTCCCCGGCCGCGGCTGCCTTGGCGGGCTTGTGCTTCTTGCGGCCGCCCAGGAGCATCTTGATGACCAGGGAGAAAGCGCTCAGGTAGACGATGGTGGCGATTATGACGTCTGTTATATACTCGTTGAACGGCGTCAGAGCGGTGAGCTGCACTCCGGCGATGTCCAGCATGGACATGAAGAGGCCGGTGAAGATGACGCCAACGGGGTTGTTGGCCGCGAGCAGGGCGACAGGGATGCCGTTGAAGCCTGTGTCGGGCAGGGACTGGTAGGTGCTCCAGTAGAACTCGGTATTGCCGGAGAGGTAGTAGAGCGCCGCGCCTCCGCCGGCGAGCGCGCCGGCTATGGCCATGGACATGACGATGCTCTGCTTGTCCTTTATACCTGCGTAACGGGCCGCATGGCGGTTGCTGCCGCAGGCCTTGAGCTGATAGCCCAGCGTGGTCTTGGTCATTATGACATACATGAGTATCGCGATTACTATCGCGATTATTATGCCGCCGTTGACCTGCGAGCCGGGGAAGAGCTGGTCGAGGCCGAACTTCGGAGTCTCGACGCCGTTGAAGGTGGTCTTGTACACATACGCGCTCTTCGTGCTCTCGACGACGTTCTTGAAGTTGCTGACGTCGAAGGCCCATGTGACCACGTTTGCCGCTATCCAGTTTGTCATTATGCTGGCCAGGACCTCGTTGATGTTGAGATAGGCCTTGACGAAGCCGGGGATGGCGCCCCAGACGGCGCCGGCGGCCATGCCGCCCAGGAAGGCGATGACCCAGACGAGCCCGGCAGGGACTACGTCCGTTGGGATGCCCAGGGCGAGCATCAGGCTGGCCATGGTGCCCATGAGGTACTGGCCGGGCGCGCCGATGTTGAAGAGGCCGGTCTTGTATGCGACCGCGACGGAGAGACCGGTCATTATGAGCGGCGTGGCGCGGAAGAGCATGTTGCCTATGCTTGTCGGGTTGAAGCCGAAGGTCAGGCTGCCGGAGGCGTCGCGGCCCGTGGAGAGGATGCCGAAGAGGACAAGACGTATGCCCTCCCAGGTGCTCTTTCCGCTCAGGGAAGAGCTGGTCAGGCCGACTATGAGCACTATGATGCTGCCGACGGCGAGGCCGATGAGTATGGAGATTATCGAGGCGAGCACGGTGCGCGTGCCGTCCTTGTTGTAGAGCGTCACAAGACGGTTGGGCTTCATGCCGTGGCCTCCTTCCCCTGGCGCTTGGCGCCGGCCATGTAGAGGCCGAGCTCCTGCGCGGTCGTTTTCTTCGGATCGAGCTCGCCGACAATCTCGCCCTCGTACATGACGAGGATGCGGTCGGAGAGGCTCATGACCTCGTCGAGCTCGAGGCTGACGAGCAGTACGGCCTGCCCGGCGTCGCGCTCGGCGACGAGCTGCTTGTGTATGTACTCGATAGCGCCGACGTCAAGGCCTCGCGTGGGCTGCACCGCTACGACCAGCGGCTTGTCACGGTCGAGCTCACGGGCGATAATGGCCTTCTGCTGGTTGCCACCGGACATGCTGCGCACCACGGTGACGGGTCCCTGGCCGGAGCGCACGTCGTACTCGTCTATGAGGCGTTCGGCGTATTTGCGCACCTCGGCGTCATTGATGAAGCCGCCGTGCTGGAACGGGGCCTCGCGGAAGCGCTGCAGCACCATGTTCTGCTCCAGCGTGAAATCGAGGATGAGGCCGTGCTTGTGCCGGTCCTCGGGTATGTGGCTCATGTTCTCGCCGCGCCTGCGTATGGAGGCGCGGGTGATGTCCCTGCCGCAGAGCTTTATGCTGCCTCCGGAGACCTTGTCCAGGCCGGTGAGGCCGTGAATGAGCTCGGTCTGGCCGTTGCCGTCTATACCGGCTATGCACACTATTTCGCCGCGGCGGACGTTGAAGCTCACGTTCTTGACCGCGTCGCGCTTATGCAGGTGCGAGGGTACGCTGAGGTCCTCCACCTCGAGCACCACGTCGCCGGGCTTGGACGGGCCCTTCTCGACGACAAGCTGTACAGGACGTCCGACCATCATGTTGGAGAGCTCCTGCTGGTTGGTGTCGCAGGTGTTGACCGTGCCGATGCACTTGCCCTTGCGCAGCACGGTGACGCGGTCGGAGACCTCCATTATCTCGTTGAGCTTGTGGGAGATGAAGAGTATGCTCTTGCCCTCCTTGGCAAACTCGCGCATGGTGGCCATGAGCTCGTCTATCTCCTGCGGAGTCAGGACCGCCGTGGGCTCGTCAAAGATGAGTATCTCGTTGTCACGATAGAGCATCTTGAGTATTTCAACGCGCTGCTGCATGCCGACGGTGATGTCCTCAACCTTTGCGTCGAGGTCAACCTTCAGGCCGTAGCGCTCGCTGAGCTCTTCCACGCGGCGGCGGGCCTCCTTCTTCTGAAGAAAGCCGAATTTGGTAGTTTCGGCGCCGAGGATGATGTTGTCGAGCACGGTGAAAACATCCACCAGCTTGAAGTGCTGGTGCACCATGCCGATGTGCAGCGCCGTGGCGTCGTTGGGGTCCTTTATTTTGACCTCCTCGCCATTTTTCTTGATTATGCCCTGCTCCGGCTGATAGAGCCCGAACAGCACGCTCATAAGCGTGCTTTTGCCGGCGCCGTTTTCACCCAGCAGTGCGTGAATTTCTCCGCGCTTCAGCTGCAGGGTGATGTCGTCGTTGGCAATGATGCCCGGGAACTCCTTGGTTATGTGGAGCATTTCAATGATGTAATCCGGCTGTTGAGCCACCGAACCGCCCCCCTTTGCATAATTCTTTCACTTTATTATAATTTAAACAGCGCGAAAACACAAGACGAATGTGCCCGGTTGCCGAAATAAATCGTGAAACAGCGCCCGCTGTCGAAACCGGGCGCTGTATTGCTGAGGCTATTGCAGCAGGCTCATTATGCCGTTTTCTGCTATCTGGCCGCGCAGGACTTCAAGCTCGCCGGCGATAATCTCGTCCAGTACGCGCATGCCGAGCAGCTCCACGGGAGCCCTGTCGTCGGTGAGGATATAGTCCCCGCCCTCTACGGCCTCCAGGCCGTCGTCCACGCGCTGCATGATGGCGGCGTACTCGTCGGGTACATCGCCGCGGCGCTCCTCAAAGCGAGCGAGCGCGTCCGCGTCTGCGGTGGCGAAGAGCTCCATGTTGGTACCGGAGCTCACGCGCACGGTCCATGCGTAGGGGAACACGCTCTTTATGGTGTCCATGAGGTACTCGTTCATGGAGCCCTCGCTCTCGGAGCGCATGGACATGTTCACGACCATGACGCCGCCGGGCTTGAGGTGGTTATAGACCTCGGTGAAGAACTCCACGCTGCTCATCTGGAAGGGAATGGTGATGTCCTGGTAGGCGTCGACCATGATGACGTCCCACTGCTCGTCGCTGGCCGTCAGCCACGCGCGGCCGTCCCCGACCACGGCGTTGACTTCCTCCGGCAAATCGAAGTATTCACGCGCTATATTGACAATTTTCTCGTCTATCTCGACGCCGGTCACGCTGCAGCCCGGGAAGTACTCCAGGCACTGCTCGGCGAAGGTGCCGGTGCCGAGGCCGAGAATGAGCACGTCCTCCACGTCCTCCGCCATGAGCGGGGCCGCCAGGGCGTAGTCATAGTACATACCGGTCATGCCGCCGGACTTCATCTTGCGCGACTGTACGCCGAAGGCCACGTTGGTGGAGAGGTTGATGCTGTTCTCGTCCTCGGTGACCTGGAGGTAGTTGTAGATGCTCTCATCCTCGAGCACGATGTCGTCCCCGGCCCAGAAGGCGAAGGAGTAGTTCATCGGAGTGAAGATGAGCGCGGTGATGACGACGGCGCAGACGGCGCTGCGGGCTATCCAGCGCTTGCGCGAGATGAAGAAGGCGAGGGAGATGACGGCGAGGATTGCGGCGAAGATGAGAAAGGTGCGCGCCGTGCCGACGGCGGGTATGGTGACGAAGGTGGGCAGGAAGGTGCCGATGATGCTGCCTATGGTGTTGAGGGCTTCCAGCTCGCCGAGGGTCTTGCCGTTGTCGTCCAGGCTGTCGGTGGTGTACTTCATCAGCGAGGGCGTCACCGTGCCGAGCAGCATCAGCGGGAACACGAACAGCACCAGGCAGGAGCCCATCGAGGCCCAGACGAGGAAGTTAGAGTTTAAAAAGAGCGCCAGCAGCCCGGTCACGCCTGCGATGACGCAGCGGCCGATAAAGGGGATGAGCGCCGTCCAGACGGCGACGAGCAGCAGACGCTTAAAGAGCCGCTCCGGCTCCGGGTGCTTGTCCGCGCTGCGTCCGCCCCAGACGTTGCCGATGGCCATGGCTATCATGATGGTGCCGATTATGACCGTCCAGACTATCTGCGAGCTGGAGAAGTACGGCGCCAGCAGGCGGCTCGCGCCGAGCTCTATGGCCATGACCGACATGCCGGAGAAAAAGCTGGTCAGGTACAGGAAGATTTTTTGGCCCAGGATGGGCGCCTTGCTTTTTTCCATGCGTGGAAGCCTCCTTTATATCCACAGCGTATGATAACACACACGGGAGCGTTTGGGAATTGGAGGATTAGATAAAATTGGCGGTACGAAACCCGCCGGACGGAAAGTCCGGCGGGCTTCGCTTCATCCCAGCGCCACGTCCAGCACCATCATTACCGAAAAGCCGGCCAGCGTGGATATTGCCATTAGCTCGCTGCGTTCGTTGCTCTGGCTCTCCGGTATCAGCTCCGCGACGACGACGTATATCATCGCCCCGGCGGCGAAGGAGAGCATATACGGCAGCAGCCGCTGCACGGTGAGCACCAGCAGCGCACCCACGACGCCCGCTATGGGCTCGACCGCGCCGGAGAGCTGGCCGATGCAGAAGGCGCGCGCCCTTGACGCCCCCTCGCGCCTGAGCGGCACGCTCACGGCCAGGCCCTCCGGGAAGTTCTGCAAGCCTATGCCCAGCGCAAGCATGCAGGCCGCGCCCAGCGTCGCGCCGGGTATGCCGTAGGCCAGGGAGCCGAAGGCCACGCCCACGCTTAGGCCCTCGGGTATGTTGTGCAGCGTGATGCTGCTGACCAGCATTGCCGCGCGCCTGTTTCCCACGCCGCGCGCGTCCAGCCGCGCCCAGGCCCGGTCGCCCAGAAAGAGCAGAGCCCCGCCTACGAGGAAGCCGATGAGGACGGTCAGAGGCACGTTCATGTCCAGCTGCGCGGAGAGCTCCATCGCCGGGCTGAGCAGGGAAAAGAAGCTCGCCGCCGTCATCACGCCGGCCGCGAAGCCGAGCATGGCGTCAAGGGCGCTGCGGTTGAGCTCACGGAAGAAAAACACCGCCGCCGCTCCCAGCGCCGTCACTCCCCAGGTGAACAGCGTGGCGATGAGCGCCTGCACCGTGTGCGGCAGCGCCGTAAACCATTCTGTCATGCAAAGACCCCACAGTTTAAACTACTGGCGGCAGACCTATCCGCCGCCCTGTGGTCATACTATGCAGTTAAGCCTCAAGTTGCCTCTCCGGCTCCGCCGCCACGGAGATGAACAATTCCTCCGCCTCGCACTGGGCGGCTGTCAGAATATCCTTTGCCCGAGCGGCCCGCCCTCTGCTCAAGCACTCTATGGCGTCGGTAATGCGGTTGAAAAGAATGCTGTACATCTTCCGGTATCCGTCCATGCTTAAAACCTCATTTTGACCAGTATCACGGTCAATATTTTCTCACAGCTTGGCATAAGATAGAGAAAACTGCAACCAATACTGGTCAAAAAGCGGGGTGTACACTTGGAGCAGAAGATACGGCGCGACCGCAACATGGGCGCTAATCTGCGCCGCCTGCGGAAAGAGCGCGGCATATCTCAGGAAAAGCTGTGCGCCGAGCTGCAGCGGCGCGGCTGCGACATAGGCCGTACCACCTACGCCAAGTATGAGTCGGGCGAGCTGAACATACGCGCGAGCGTACTGATAGAGCTGAGGAAAATATACGGCTGCACCTACGACGAGTTCTTCGCCGGCCTGGACACAGCAGAAGCATAAAAGCCCCCGGACGGGGGCTTTTAGTTTTTACAGTCCCTCCCCGGTCATGGAGCCGATGAAGAGGGGGATATTGTACTGCGTGTCGACTATCATGTAGAGGAACGGGCGATCGAGTATCACGCTTTTTTCCACAAGCATGTCGCCCTCCGCGTTCATCTCCACCACCGTGGCCGCGCCCGCGCGGGTTCCGAGCGGCGTCACGTCGATGAAAGTCTTGTGCAGCACGCGGCTGACATAGATGTTGCCCAGCGTTGAGTGTCCCATGCCGGTGAAGTCGGCCGCTGCCGCATCGAAGGCGTCTGTCATACCCATCGCCTCGAGCGTCTCGCGCAGCTCTTTTTCAAACTCGCTGCTGAAGCTGGGCATGGCTGTTTCCACGGTTGTGCTCTCCGCGCCCGCAAGTGCGGCGGTGATTGCCTCGCCGGTGAGCGAGCCGATGAGGCCGTCGAGGCCCACGCCCTCGTCCGGCAGCAGTGCCGCAAAGGCGTAGCGTCCGCCCTCGTATGGCTTCATGAAGCCGGTGAAGCCCTCGCCCTCCAGGTAGGTCTGCTCATCTCCGTACATCATCTGCACGGTTTTGTCCCCGCCCGCGGCGTGGAATACGCTGTCGTGCAGCTGATGCTCCTTGTACTCCACCTCCCAGCCGGCCTCAAAGGCCAGGGCGTTCACGAGGTACATGACCGCGTCGGCGGGTATCTCGTCGAGTATGTCCTCTATCATGCCGTCGGTGTGTTCGCTGACCCAGGCGTTCAAATCACTGCAGGTTTCGGCGTCGAACTCGCGCGCGAAGACCTCTGCGCCCGCAAAGGATGCGCAGTCCGCTAGGAAGTCCCGGTTTGGTTCAAACGTGCCGTCGTCTCGGAACCAGACGGAGTTTGCAAGCTTTGCCTCCGTGCCCTCGACGCTCGACATGTATGCTGCGAGGGATGCCCGCATGGCCTCCGCGTCAAGGCCGAAAACCTGCTCCATCTGCGCAAGCGTCTCACCACGCGCCCCGGCCTCGGTCATGGCCAGCGCTGCGAGCACGCTCACCGGCGAGACAAGCACATCACCGCCGTCGTAGAGGCGCGCAAACAGCCCGGAGGTGAAGTCCGCAACCGGCTCCGCCGCAAGAGACGCGTCGCCGGCCTCTGCGGGCGTCACGCCCTTGAGCAGGCCCGCGTCCACCGTGCCGCAGCCGGCCAGGGACAGCAGAAGGGACAGCGCCAGGATTAGTGACAGTTTCTTCATTTTCCATCATCCTCCCATATTATACAGGTTTGACGTGTGCGTTCATAGATTGTTCCACATTTGTTCAAAATGTGACCGTGGATTAGCGAGGGCTTTCGGGTTAAAATTAACTATCCGGTATCAAGATGGAAGGGTGATAATATGATTGCAGAGCCTAACAACGATAAGCAAAAACCCAGAAGAAATATTATTTATTACTATGTTATAGCACTTCTCATACTCATATTGCTGAACGCGCTGCTGTTCCCGTCGATGCTCCAGAGGCAGGTGACAGAAGTCGGATACAACGTTTTCCTTGAAATGGTTGACGACGGCCGCGTGAAGGAAATTGCCTATGAGGAAACGGAGTCGCAGATAGTTTTCATTGCGACCGATGAAAACGGCACGGAGCAGATTTACAAAACAGGCATTTTCCCGGACCTCGACCTGCAGGACCGTATCGAAGCCGCTCCGAACGAGATAACATACGCGAACGAGATACCCACCCAGAATTCGCCGCTGCTTAGCTTCTTCCTGACGTGGATACTCCCGCTCATTATCATTTACGGCGGCAGCGTTCTGCTGTACCGCTGGATGATAAAGAAAATGGGCGGAGGCATGGGCAATATGCCCGCCATGAGCTTCGGCAAGAGCGGTGCCAAGCTGTACGCCGAAACGGAGACGGGCGTCACCTTCGCGGACGTGGCCGGACAGGACGAGGCCAAGGATGCGCTTAAGGAAATTGTCGACTTCCTGCACAACCCGGGCAAGTACGCCGAAATAGGCGCCAAGCTGCCTAAGGGCGCGCTGCTCGTCGGCCCTCCGGGCACCGGCAAGACCCTGCTGGCCCGCGCGGTTGCGGGCGAGGCGCATGTGCCCTTCTTCTCAATCTCCGGCAGCGAGTTCGTCGAGATGTTCGTAGGCATGGGCGCGGCAAAGGTGCGCGATTTGTTCAAACAGGCGGGGGAAAAGGCCCCCTGCATCGTGTTCATTGACGAGATAGATACGATAGGCAAAAAGCGCGACAGCGGCGCATATGGCGGCAACGACGAGCGTGAGCAGACGCTCAACCAGCTGCTCGCCGAGATGGATGGCTTCGACGCCGCCAAGGGCGTCGTCATCCTGGCCGCCACGAACCGTCCCGAGAGCCTCGACCCCGCGCTGCTGCGCCCCGGCCGCTTCGACCGCCGCATCCCCGTGGAGCTGCCGGATCTCGCCGGGCGCGAGGCCATACTCAAGGTTCACGCCAAGGAAGTCCGCATGAGCGACGATGTCGACCTGAAGGCCATTGCCCGCGCGACCAGCGGCGCTTCCGGCGCGGAGCTGGCCAATATCATCAACGAGGCGGCACTGCGCGCCGTGAAAATGGGGCGGCAGATTGTGGCCCAGGAGGACCTGGAGGAGAGCGTCGAGACCGTCATCGCAGGCGCACAGCGCAAGAACGCGGTGCTCAGCGACAAGGACAAGCGCACCGTCGCCTACCACGAGACCGGCCACGCCCTGGTCGCCGCGATGCAGACGAACAGCGCTCCGGTTACGAAGATAACCATCGTCCCGCGCACCTCCGGCGCGCTGGGCTATACCATGCAGGTCGACGAGGGCGATCGCGTGCTCATGTCCCGAGAGGAGATTGAGAACAAGATAGCCACGCTCACCGGCGGACGCGCGGCCGAGGAGGTTGTCATCGGCTACATTACCACCGGCGCCAGCAACGACATAGAGCAGGCCACGAAGCTGGCCCGCGCCTACTTCACGCGCTATGGCATGAGCGACAAGTTTGACATGGTCGCGCTCGAGACTCAGAGCAACAAATACCTGGGCGGCGACGCGTCCCTGGCCTGCAGCGAAAAGACTTCGGGCGAGATAGACGAGGCCGTTATAGACCTTGTAAAGGCGCAGCACAAGAAGGCTGTGGAGATACTCAAGGCCAACGAGCCCGCCCTGCACCGCATAGCCAAGTACCTCCTCGAAAAGGAGACCATAACCGGCGATGAGTTCATGCAGATACTCCGCCAGGGCGACTGAAACTTAAAACAAAACGCACCGGATTAATCCGGTGCGTTTTTGTGCTCTGAAACGAGACGAGGCCGTGCTTATTCCTGCTGCCGCGCGCCGCTCATACGGGCGCGGTATTCGCGCGGCGGGAAGCCGTAATAGTCGCTGAAGGCGCGTGAAAACACGGTGCTGCCTGTGAAGCCGCACTCTGAGGCGACGTCCTGTATATTCATGTCCGGCCGGGCCAGGAGCATGGCGGCGGCCTGGCTCAGGCGGTGGCGGGTCACATACTGCCTGGGGGTCATGCCGAGCTGGCGTATGAATATCCGCTCGCACTTTCGGTCGCCGAGCCCGGCGGCCGCAGCTATGTCGCGCAGGCGTATGGGCAGGTTGATATTCTTGTGTATGTAGTCGAGCATCAGCTTGATATGGGCGCTCTCGCGCTCTGCGCGTGAGGTCTCCTCGGTCATGTCCACAAAGCGGTCCGCCATCAGCAGGCAGAGACGGCTCAGCTTGTCTCTGACCACAAACTCGTAGCCGGGGGCCTCGCTCTCCATCGCGCGGAAGGCCTCCAGGAAGGCGCTGGCGGCCTCTGGGTGCTCGCCGCCGCGCAGGAGCAGCCCGCTGAAGGAGCGGTTCTCAACTAGGGGGCGGATATAGCGGCGGGCAAATACCGTATCCTCGCTGCCGGAGATGAGCTCGGGGCGAAAGACCAAAACGCGCAGTTTGCTGTCCTCCACAGGACGTGTGTAGTGCAGTACGTTGGAGTTTATGCAGAAGCAGTCGCCGACCTCGGCGTAGCTCTTCATCTCAGGTACGCGCTGCTCCACTTCTCCGGCGGCGACGTACTGTATTTCCAGCTCCTCGTGCCAGTGCACGGGCACTTCGTCGAGCGTGTCCTGGGCCAGGTTGAGGGTGTAGGCGGCGCATGGAAACTCGGGCGTGCCGTGCATGGCAAGCTCCTGGCGGGCTCCCCCTACGTTCACTTTATCTACGCCAATCAACATAGTCAACCACCTCGCTGTTTGTATATTATATCAGAACAGCCGGGTTTCGGCAAGCTGAAAATGGACAAAATGCAAAAAGCGGGGACGGCGGGGAGCCCGGGAGGAAAAGGCGGGAGACGCCGCCGGGATAACCGCGTCTCAGCCGACTATCTCCAGCCCCTCAAGCGCGCCGCGCAGGCGCGCCCCGTGACCCTCATAGGCCTCTAGGAAGGTCTGTATGATGATGCGGAAGCAGCCGCCGCGGCCGTTTTCGCAGATGTAGTAGCTCCGCACGCAGTCGTCGAAGGAGATTTCGCCGGGGCAGCTGAACGTCAGGCACAGGAACGGGAAGTCCCCGGTCGGCTCCGTGATATTGTCCAGCTCGAGCACCCCGAGTCCAGCCTCCTCCCCGGTGATACTTGCGGCCAGCCTGTCTGGGGTCGTGTCCGCGACCTGCACTATCTCCATGTACGTCTCCGGAAGGGAGCTGTAGAAGTCCTCCGTGACCGGCTCGGCGGTGTAATCGAAGCTCGCGCGCAGGTAGTTTTCGCCTTCGGTGACCTTGTAGCGGTCGTCAATGTAAATCACATAGTCCGCCCAGGGCGAGGGTGCGTCCGTCACGGAGAGCTCGCCGTGCGCCTCGGCGTCAATCTGCTCGTTTATCCCTTCTATAGGAACGGTTACAGTTTTCGGCGGGAAGAGCCGCTCTATCAGATCCCCGCACACCTCGGAGACATATTCGGCAAAGGCCTTGCCTGACGGAGTCTGGAAAAACACAAGCATGAGCGCGGCGGTAACGGCGGCGACTGCTGCCGCAATACGCAGTGTCCTGCGGCGGCGCTTTGCCGGCATGGCCTCGGCGTCAAGTATGAGATCCCCGCCAATTTCCCCGATTGCGTCGAGCAGCCTGTCAGCGTCCATCTATCAGACCCTCCTTCGACAGATAGTCCCGGAGCGCCTCGCGCGTGCGGAAGAGCATCGTCTTGACCTTCCCCCGCCTGTACCCGAAGCGTCCGGATATGGCGTCAATGGAGTCCAAATGCCAGTACCGCCGTATGAACACGCGGCGGCTGTCCTCTGGCAGCGTGCGCAGGAAGGTGTCTATAGCCCCGGCCAGCTCGCGCAGCTCGAGCTGTTCGTCTATGCCGTGGCGGTCTGGTATGCACGCGGAGAGCTCTTCGAGCGCGGCTTCAATCTGGCCGCCGCCGCGTTTGCCCGCGTGGTTTTTCCGCCATAGGCTGATCGAGCAGCGGCGCGTAAGCTTGCCCAGAAAGCTCTTCAGCACGCCTGGGCGGTGGGGAGGCATGGAGCGCCATGCGGCAAAATATGTGTCGCTCACGCTCTCCTCGGCGTCAGAGCCGTCGGCGAGGATGTTATATGCCACTGTGTAGCAATAATGGCCGTATTTGGCGTCGGTTTCGGATATGGCCGCTTCGTCACGCGCCCAATATAGCTCTATTATCCTGTTATCTTCCATGCCGTCCCTCCCGTCTGCTTCTAATTTATAACACGCAGGCTGACGCGCGGGGTTTCAAAAAATTCCGGGGAGTTTATCCCCGGAATTTTTACTTCGTCATGTTTTTGAAGCACTTAATTGTACGCCAGAGGTAGACAAGCTTCATTATGCCCACGACAAACATTGCCAACGCGGCGGCAAAAGTCAGCAGCGCTGCAAGTGTTGCGGATATAAACAGCAGCAGGACCGCCACGATTACGCCTATGTAGGAGTATAAGAACCAACGCCAAAGCTTCCTCCAGCTCTCGGACATGGTGTTGGACACACCTGCCAGCACACGGGAATGCGCCGTGAACTCGTAGTAGGTTGAGGCCAGGGACAGCGCGGCCGAGGCAATGAGTATCAGTATGCCGAGCACGTTCTGGGAGGCGAGCGCCAGCAGGGTCAGGAGCAGGTTGATGAGATGCATGTTTGCGGATTTGCCGTAGAACTCGTCCTCCGCCTTGAGCTTATACAGCACCACGATGATGCCGGCATAACACGCCAGGGTGAGTATGGTGCCGGGCCAGTACAGACCGGGCAGGACGCTGAGCACATTTTCATCCGTCATCAGGTTGGCGGCGATGTTTAAGATGTACAGCCAGAACAGCGGCGTGAGCCACTTGGCGAGATAACCGGCCTTGGCCGCGCTGCGCTCAATCATGGCGGCGTTGTCGCTGCGCCGCCGGGCGCGGTAATCCGGCTGCCATTCGCGGTTGTTGTACATGCTGCACTGGTAGGAGAGGTTGCAGGTGTTGCAGCTGTCATGGCCCTTGTCCCGGCAGCAGCGCGCCAGCTCGCATTCGCCGCTCCAGGGACTGCCGGGGCCATTTTTGCATCCGGGACAGTTCTCGGGCTCACGCACAGGGCATGAGTCGCAGGATTTGCCGCAGTAGCTTTCCCCCATAATGCCACCTCCGAATATCTGTTTAAATCGAGTTTATCACAGTATAGCGCCCGAAGCAAGCGTTGCAGGTACAAATATCAGGTCCAAAGCTGGGAACTTCCGTCGCTGAGGTCTGCCAGCAGGCGCTGTCTGTATCCGTCGGGGCCTGCGGCTTCAAAGACTACGCCGTCGGGGCGCAAAATGGAGCCGCTGTCCAGCGTGGTGCAGAGCGCGATATCGGCCCTGTTGACAAAATTACGCATAGCCGCGAGAAATATGGTATACTGGGAGAAAAGCAAAGGCGGTGATGTGGGGATGATGACTCGCAGGGATGGAGTGCAGCAG
>OJQP01000127.1_pt1 | contig 75910 bp, 63 predicted proteins | sample 1598871 | NCBI WGS metagenome assembly OJQP01 (sample SAMN03922520, study PRJEB24848) | human gut metagenome | isolation source: stool sample | host: Homo sapiens | place: Germany | collected 2010-02
CGCGGCCTTCCCGCTTTCCGGCCCCGCCGTGCTCCGCCGCCGCGCCGTCCTCCGCGCGGCCTCCCCGCTTTCCGGCCCCGCCGCATTCCGCCGCCGCGCCGTCCTCCGGCCCCGCCGCGCCTACATCGTCCACGATGTGCACGTCGGGCCCGGTGGCCTCCGTCCGCTCGGACCACAGGCCGCAGCGCCTGCCCAGCAGATCGGCCGCGCGGTTCACATCGCTGATCTTGGGCGGAATCTCCACCACGCGCGTCTCCGTCCGCTCGGCATACCGCACCTTGCCGTCCGCGCACAACGTCGGCACGCGCGAGCGCGTGCTCACAATCGCGCTTTCCGTGGCTTCTCTGCGCAGGATGCGCGTCAGCGCGGCGAGTACCTCGTCCTGCCTGGCCACCTCGTTGTCCGTCATCCCGTTCCCCCTTGCAAAAATAACAGGAGCCGCCCCTTCGTCGGTTCCTGCATTGATTCGATTGTATCCTATCATACGCGAACATACGTTCGCAAGTGTCCCCCTGTGTCTACTTCCCCCGCCTGATCGAAAGCCGCCGTAACCCATGCCCCTTGCCCGCATTCCGGCCCGTGCCTCCCCGCGTCCGCTCCCGCTTTCCCGGCTCTCCGCCTCTCCTCCCTTCCGCCCCTTTCTTCCTATTTCCTAGGCTATCTATCCCCCCGCTCCTTCCCCTCATCCCTCCGCACCCCCTCGTCCCCTTTCCCCCGTTCACGTACCCCTTCCTCGCATTCCCGCACCCCTGCCGCGCCACCCTTCCGCCCCTTCCTTCCTATTCCCTAGGCTATATGCTCCCCCGCACCTCTCCCGCAACCCTCTCCCTCTCCCGCAGCTTCCGCGCCCTTCCCCGCTTTCCCGCATACTCGCCCACACACCCCCACAACCCTCCGCGCCCTCTTCCCCGCTTTCCCGGCTCTCCGCCCCTCCACCCTCCCGCCCCTTCCTTCCTGTTCCCCAGGCTATATGCTCCCTCACCCCCTCTCCCCCTCCGCTCCAAACAAATAGATCCCGGGCTATCCCCGCCCCCTTCACCGGAACGAAGATCTCCCGGGACCCAGCTCCCCCTTCACCCCTTTCCCCCTTCACCCCTCCGCGCGCCTCGCGCCCCCTTCCTTTCTCCCGCCTGCCGCCGATTCCTCCCGCGCCAGCCGCCGTTCCCCCTCCTCCAGCAGCTTGTAGGTGTATCGCCGCTCATACCCCGCGCCGTTGGCCACGTCCGATACCGCGCGCCACTCCAGATACCTCAGCCGCATCACCAGCCGGTGCGGCCCCGGCGGCAGCGCCAGAATCGGCCCTTCCACCCGCGCCGACAGCGCCCGCAGCTCGCCCTCGATCTCCGCGCACTCGTCCGCCAGCGCCTCCATCCGGCCCAGCACCGCCAGCGTGCCGCCCCGCGTCCCGTGCCCGCGCGGCATCCCGTCCAGCCTCGGCGAACGCACCTCGCCCGGCCCGTCCGCCGCCGCCGCCAGCCGCCGCGCCACCACGCTGCGCCGCGCCAAAAGCAACCGCATCCGCCCCAATGCTTCCTCAACGCTCATCCTCTCCGCCTCCCCTGTTCAACCATTCCAACTGTTCCGGCGATAGCTCCCCGAACTCCGCCGGATCGTAGGTCCGCTGCCCGTACATCTGCTCCTGAACCCGTTTCGGCCCCCGCGCATACCCCGCGCCGCCGCCAAATCCGCCGCCACGGCCAACCCCACCGCCACTTCCGCCAGCCCCTCCGGCACCGCCACCGCCGCCAACCCCAGCACCAACCCCACCGCCGCTTCCGCCAGCACCCCCGGCACCGCCAACGCCGCCCGCACCACCCCCGCCACCAACACCCCCGCCAAATCCGCCGCCAGCCCCGCCGCCCCGGTCCTGCTCCCGCGCCAGCCACGCCGCGGCGAAGCGTTCGATCCCGCGCGCGGTCTTGCGCCGGGTCCGGTTGGCCAGCAGCCAGCCGCGCATGCTGCGCAGCGCCTGCTCCACGTCCACGGCGGGATAGAGCTCGCGCCACTGGCCGGCCAGATCGGCGCCCACCGGCCATTCCGATCCGTCGTTCAGCGGCAGGGTGATCACCGGCGTGGAGGCGGCCCCGCCGCCCTCCGCGCACCCCGCCTCTGGCTCTTTCGTCTGGGTTCTGTCCTTCTCTTTTCTGGATTCTGTCTCGCTTTGGTTGCTTTCGTCGGCTTTGGGGGATAAGCCGTTGCTTGTTTTGCTTTCCGCGCGGGGACGGCCGCCGCGCCGGCCGGCCTCGCTGCGCAGGGCGGAGATGCGCTCGCGGTGTTCGGCCTCGCGCCTGAGGTCGGCCAGCACCAGCGCGAAGAGCATCTGCTCGCGCCCCGTGAGCGTGCCGGCCTCGCCCGTGGCGGCGTATTTCCATAGCGCCTTGGCGAACCGCCCGGCCTCCGTGTCCGACAGCAGGCCCAGCGCCTCGCCCCAGTCCACCTTTGCCTTGAACCAGATGTCCATCGTTCAGCCCCGCCTTCCGGTCCGCTCGGTTGCTTTTTCGGTGACGAAAACAAGCCTCCGCGCGGTGGCTTTCCGGCTGATATGCTCCGCCATATTCCGATTCCCCCTGTTCAACGTTGCCTTTTTGGTGACAAACGGAGCATACCATAACCTCCCAGTCCCTGTCAACCTTTCGGTGACAAAATTACGTAAACCGATGTACAAACGGTGACTTTTATGCTATACTGCTCCCAGGAAAGGCGGTGATTCCCGTGACTTTTGGCGCCTCACTCAAGCGCCTGCGCATGGAGCGCGGGCTGTCGCAGGAGGAGCTGGCCCGGCGGCTGGGCACCTCGAAGCAGGCCATCAGCCGGTATGAAAACGGCGCGCGCGTGCCGAAGATCTCGACGGTATCGGCGCTGGCGGCGGCGCTGGACGCCCCGCTCACGGCGCTGACCGGGGAGGAGGAGGTGTTCAGCGTACCGGGGGTGGAGCGGCCGCGTTGGCAGCGCGTGCCGCTTCTGGGCGACATCGCGTGCGGCGAGCCGATCCTGGCCGAGGAGAACCTGGAAGGCTACGTGGAGGTTGACGCGTCTGTGCGCTGCGACTTCACGCTGCGCTGCCGGGGGGACAGCATGGAGCCGCGCCTGCACGACGGCGATATAGTGATGATCCGGATTCAGCCGGACGTTCTGGACGGGCAGATTGCGGCGGTGCTGATCGGCGGCGAAGCCACGCTCAAGCATGTCTACCACCTGCCGGGCCGGGCGGGCCTCAGGCTGATGCCGGAGAACCCGGCCCACGCGCCGATCTTCGTCACCCCGGACAACGCCGACGACGCGCGCATCCTGGGCCGCGCGGTGGCCTACCAGCGCATGATTCCCTAGGCCGCCCCGCGCCCCGCGCACTGCACGCCCGCGCACCGCACATATATCCTGGGGTATATCGCATCCCCCCGCCCGCGCATCCCCCTCTCAAAAAACCCATAAAAAAAGAGAGGGGGCCGCAGCCCCCTCACAGCCCCCTCCCAGACTGTCAAAAGACCTTCCGGGAGGTTCGGAGGGCCGCAGTCCTCCGAGCTGTATTCCGAATCCAGCGACATGTGCGGTGGATTCGGAAGCCTTGCGAAGCAAGGTTTCCTTACACCGTTTCCCGCCCGGGAGCCCCGCAGGGGCGAGAGGGAAACGGTGCGATCCTGGCGGAAAAGATCGCCGCAGGCGAGCTTTTTCGACAAGCGGAAAGGAGGCCACAGCCCCCTCCCGCGCCCGGAAACGTCCACCCCATGCGGACGTTTCCGATGCTTATCGCTCCGTCATCTTTTTCAGCGCGCGCCGCACCTGCGGGAACGCCATCACCACCGCGCAGATGGCCAGATCCACGAACACGAACGAGTTGTACGAAACCGAGTACACCAGCGGCGACATACCCGTGCCCTCGGCGTATTCCGCGAAGAATACCACGCCGCTGAGCACATGGCACACGAAGCGGCCCACGCCGCCCAGCGCGATGCCGGCCAGCCAACCCCAGCTGTCGGGCAGTTTCCGCGCCACCGCCGCCAGCGCGATGCACGCGAAGGCCAGCGGGTAATCCAGAATGGCCTGTACGGGGGATACGATCCACGGGTCCTGAATCATCTGAAGCAGGCCGTAGGCCACGCCCACCACCAGTCCCGGCGCGAGGCCGTAGCTGTAGGCAAACGCGATGATCGGCAGCAGCGAGGCCGCCGTGACCGCGCCGCCCTGCGGCAGGTCAAAGAGCTTGATGTAGCTCAGCACGAAGGCCAGCGCCAGGCAAAGCGCGGCATTGGCGATCATGCGGGCCGTCCAGCGGACGTGTCCGCGTGCAATCACCAGCAGCACCACGGCCAGCGCGGCCAGGGCGCCCACGGCGATCCAGCCTGTGGTGCTTACGTCGGCAAAGTTGAAACTCATGGAAAACCAACCTCCCATCCTTTGTGCCGCGCGCCGCCCAGGCCGTGCAAAAACGCCGTCCCAAAAGGGACGGCGTAGCTGCTTTCGTATCTCTGCGCTTCCCTACGGTAGGATTGCCTACATCAGGTTCAAAGGGACCGGCCCAAAGGCCATCTCAGCATTTCTGCGCCCCCAGCGGTTATGCGGTTACGGGTATCATACCCCCCGCCGCCGCGTTTGTCAATAGGCGTTTTTGGTGGTACAATACCCCCATCCCCTTCTCGGAGGCGATTCGCATGCCCACCTGTTATATTGTCGGCGCGGGTGATTTTACCCCGCGCGGCTTCGCGCCCGTCCCCGGCGACCTCGTCCTCGCGGCCGACGGCGGCTATCGTGCCCTCTATAGCCTGGGATATACGCCCGATCTCCTTCTGGGCGATTTCGATTCCCTGGGTGATCTCCCCCTCCCGCCGGACCTGCCCGTTCTGCGCTTTCCCGCCCGCAAGGATGATACCGACACGGGCCTGGCCCTGCGCCACGGGCTGGACCGGGGCTTTCGTGACTTCGCGCTCTATGGCTGCGCGGGCGGACGGGTGGACCACCTGCTGGCCAACCTCCAGAGCATGGCGCGCGTGAGCCGCCTGGGCGCGGCGATCCGCCTGGCCGCGCCGGAGTACGATGCCTGGGCGCTGACCGGCCCCGCGCCCGACGCACCCGCATCCCACATCTCCGCGTCCCACGCCTCCGCGCCCCACGCCTCCGCGCCCAGCACCCCCGCGCCCGACGCCCCCGCACCCCACATCTCCGCGTCCCACGCCTCCGCACCCAGCACCTCCGCACCCGACGCCTCCGCACCCGACGCCTCCGGCCCCGCCCCCCACGCGCCCGACGGCCCGGCCGCCACCCTCACCCTCCCGGACCGCCCCGGCGGCACGCTGGTGAGCGTGTTCTGCCATGGCGACCGCGCCGAGGGCGTCACCCTCACCGGCCTGAGCTACCCCCTCGACGGCGCCGCCCTCGCCGGCGACTTCCCCCTCGGCGTCAGCAACCGCCGTCTGGAGGGCCGGCCCGCGACCGTCTCGGTCCGCCGCGGCACGCTGTTGATTTTCCAAGGGGTCTGATTCCGCGCACGGCATACCGCCGTTCCCCGCGTTCCCCGCGCCCCCGCGCACGGCCCCCCGCGCGCTCCCCGCGCCCCCCGCCCCCATTCCCCCCTTGCCAATCCCCGCCGGATGCGGTATGATAGAGCTTCCCCCGAACGCATTGAAACGCGTTAAAACGCATTGAAACAGGAAAGGACGGTAACACACCCATGGCCGACGAACGCAAGACCCTTCAGGAAATGACCTCCGACCAGCCCGAGCGCGAGAAGCGCGACCGCAAGAACTGGGTGGCCTTTGTCGAAAGCGACGTGGTCAACTTCCTCCAGCTCAACGACATCGAGAAGATGACCATCGACGACGGCGAGGGCAACAAGGCCAAGCTCACGCGCCGCAAGGACGGCAGCGTCTACGTGGAGTGCACCAGCTCCAACGTTCTGTAAGGAGCGCCCATGAATCATTTTTTTGCCTATCTGGACCGTCTCAAGCTGATTCGCCGCTGGGGGCTGATGCGCAACACCGTCCCCGAGAACGACATGGAGCACAGCATGCAGACGGCGCTGATTGCGCACGGGCTGGCGGTGCTGGGCAAGACGCGGCACCAGCGGGACATCGATCCGGCGCACGTGGTGGTGCTGGCGCTGTACCATGACGTGGGCGAGGTCATCACCGGCGATCTGCCCACGCCCGTCAAGTACAAGACGCCGGGCATTCAGGACGCGTACGCGGCGGTGGAGGCGGATGCGCGCTCTCAGCTGATGGACATGCTTCCCGAGGACATGCGTCCGGCCTTCCGGCCCTTTGTCGATCCCAACCAGACCACCTACGAATGGCGGCTGGTCAAGGCGGCGGACCGCATCAGCGCCTACCTCAAGTGCATTGAGGAAGAGAAGATGGGCAACCGGGACTTTGCTCACGCCAAGCTGACGATTTACGACAGCATCAGTCAGAACCCCCTTCCGGAGGTCCACGAATTCATGCGCGAGTTTGTCCCCTCCTTCTCCCTGACCCCCGACGAGCTTTCCAGGTCCAGGGGGTGACCCCCTGGACCCCCGTTCCGCCGGGACGTTCAAGAAAAACAATCGCCGTCCCCGCGCCAGGGGGTGACCCCCTGGACCCCCGTTCCGCCGGGACGTTCAAGAAAAACAATCGCCGTCCCCGCGTCCCGGCGCTCGTCAACCGTCTCTGCGGGGCCGCAATCCACCCTTCCGTGGGCGTTTAACTCACGGACATGCGTGTTTTCTCATTATTCAACCGCTTTTCATAGACAAAATCCCACAGCCGTGGGCGTTTGTCCCAAGCGCCGCATTTTTTCTGAAAATGTCCAAAAGCCCCTGTTGCCTTGCAGGGGCTTTTTGTTGCCTGTTTCACTTTTGAAATTCTGTTTTTCTTTTGTTTTCGGCTCTGTGAATGCGCAAACGCTATGCCTCTTCGTCCATCAGGCCCAGAATTACATCCGCACTTACACGGTAGAACCCGCATAATGTAATGAGATGGCGCAACGGCAGCTCATTGATTCCGTTTTCATACCGGGAATACACCTGCTGCGTGGTGCCCAGCACCAGCGCCACATCGGATTGTTTCAAATCCTGACCTTCACGCAATTCACGCAATTTTACATAATAAGGCTTCATTGGCATACACCCCTTGTGCGAAAAGATCAACGCGCATTCTTTATGTAAATATTATACGTGAAAACTTTTCCCAGTGCAAGCCAATCTACTATTTTTTTGCAGTTCTTGTCATTTACTCCCGTTCCAGAATCATCACCCGCACGCCGGGCAGCAGCTGGCTCAGCGTTTCGGCGATGCCGCGGGCCTGCCCGCCGCCGCCCATGATGACATGCCGCGTGCCGCAATCCGCCGCATAGTTGGCGATGGCCGTCACCGGCACATTGGAGGTCAGCACGCACATTTCCGCGCCCGCCTCACCCGACAGCGCATACAGGTAATCCAGCGCCTGCGCGTTGATGGCGGGCTCTCCGATCGGTGCCGCGTCGGGGTTGACCACATGCAGCACCTTGACCGGCCTCCCCTCGCGCAGGGCCAGATCGACCCCCTCGCGGATCAGCCGCGCACACGCATGCTGCATCGTCACCAGCACCAGAACCGGCTCCTTTTCCAAATCCACCCGCCTCCCATTCTTCCGTATCCCTCGCGCGCCTCACGCGCACTTCGCGCACACCCTCGCGCACCGGCACGCCCCGCGCACGCATCCACACGCGCCCACAGCGCACCCTCGCACACGCCGCACAATCTTTCACGGCACCCTCACGACACCCTCGCGGCACGCCCCGCGCGCCCGCCTCACGCCTGCCAGATCCCGCTCACCATCTTGTCGTTGCTCTCCACCCTCACGCGGGTGCCGATGGGCAGCTGCGGCGCGGGCTTCTCGTCGTCGTAGTAAAACAGGCGGTCGTCCTCCTCCTCGCCGGAGCCGAGGTTGACCATCATCGCGTGGCACCACAGCCCGTCGCGCTCGCACAGCTCCGGGGAGAAGCGGGTCAGCACGCCCACGGTTTCGCGCTTGCGTCCGTGCAGCATGCGTTCGACATGATGCAGGTAATCCAGCGCGGGCTTGGCCCACACGCCGAACAGGAACAGGAACGCCCCGCCGCCCAGCACCGTGAGCGCGGCCGTAGCCATCCACAGCGTATCGCTGCGCCGCATCCGGCCCACCACGAACAGCGTGATCCCCGCCGCCAGTCCGACGATCATCGGCACCAGCGCCAGCCCCAGCCGCTTTTTCCACAGCCGGCGCGCCTGGTCCTCGTCCTCACGCGTGTACATGGTTTCGCCTCACTTTTCGTCCCGGGTGTGGATGTGCTGCATCAGCTTGATCGTCACGAAAAACAGCGTCAGCACCACAAACACGCCCGCCAGCCCGCACACCGTGGTGATGAGGCCCTTGGTCATCAGGCTCATGCCTGCAAGACTCGCATTCGTCATCGTCATGCCCTCCTTCTTACCAGATGCCGCCCAGCAGCATGCTCACCAGAGAGATCACCATACCGCCCGCCACGATGGAGCCCAGCTGGCCGGACACGTTGGCGCTGATGGACTGCATCAGGATAAAGTTGTAGGGGTCCTCCTCCTTGGCCATCTTCTGGATGACCCTGGCGCTCATGGGGAACGCGGAGATGCCCGCCGCGCCGACCATGGGGTTGATCTTCTTTTTGCGGAATACGTTGAGCAGCTTGGCAAACAGCACGCCGCCCGCCGTGTCGAACACGAAGGCGAACAGGCCCAGCGCCAGAATCAGCAGCGTGTCCACGCGCAGGAACTTGTCGGCCACCATCGTGCCGCCGATGGTGATGCCCAGCAGGATCGTGACCAGGTTGGCCAGCTCGTTCTGGGCGGTCTTGCTCAGGCGGTCCAGCACGCCGCACTCGCGGATGAGGTTGCCGAACATGAGGCTGCCCACCAGCGGCGCGCTCATCGGCACGATGATGCCCGCCACCGCCGTCACGATGATGGGGAAGAGGATCAGGGCCAGCTTGCTGGCGCGCTCCTCGTTGTAATCCATGCGGATCATGCGTTCCTTTTTGGTGGTCAGCGCGCGGATGACGGGCGGCTGAATCACCGGCACCAGCGACATATAGCTGTAGGCGGCCACGCTGATGGGGGCCATGTAGTCCTTGAGGTTGAAGTGATTGGCCACGTAGAGGGTGGTGGGTCCGTCGGCGGCGCCGATGATGCCGATGGCGCTGGCCAGCCTGAGGATCAGGTTGTCATTGCCGGCGGTTTCGGGCAGCACAACGGGGATCAGCGCCAGCGACACAAGGAACGTGGCGAAGATGCCGAACTGCGCCGCCGCCCCGAAGAAGATCATCGAGGGGTCCTTGAGCAGGGGCGAAAAGTCGATCATCGCGCCCACGGCGATGAAGATGAGAATCGGGAACAGCTCGTTGGCGATGCCCGCGTTAAACAGCACGCTCAGAAACCCGTTTTCGCCCAGCACGCTTGCGGCGGCCTGCCCGCTCACCGCGTCGATCACGGGCGGCAGGTTGGCCAGAATCGCGCCAAAGCCGATGGGCAACAGCAGCGTCGGCTCATAGTCCTTTTTGATCGCCAGATAGATCAGCACCCCGGCGATGACGAACATCACCAGCGTTTTCAGCCCTTCCACGGAAAACAGATACGTCACACCCGAAAACAGCTCACCCAGAATCAGCCCGATATCCAAGGCGGTTCCACCCCTTTTGTTGTTTTTCCTTTCCGGTTCGCATGGCCGCGAATCGGTCCTCATTATACCATCGCGGGCCGTCAAAGTCAAAGCGCCCCTGCTCCAAAACCGCTTTCTTGGCGCTCTCTTGACAGCGTGCGCGTGCCGCGCCTTTTTTGAGAAAAATTTTCCACAGCCGTTGCAAATTTCCTTTTTCAATGTTACAATTATCAAGTAATTTTCCAATAAATTTCATTCCTTTTCTACGTCTGGGGGTATTGTCATGTCTTTCCGGCGCAAACTGCTCTCCCTGCTGCTCGTCCTGCTGCTCCTGCCCGCCGCCGCGCTGGCGACCTCACCCGACGTGGTGAGAAACGCCACGACAGGCAGCGCCTACACGTCTCTTGCGGACGCCGTTTCCAAAGCCGCCGCCGGCGACACGCTTGAGCTGCTGGCCGACGTCAGCCTTTCCGCGCCGCTGACCATCAGCAAGAGCCTTACGCTGAATTTCGGCGCGTATACTGTCAGGCCGGATTCCAGCTTTAATCAGTCCATTCTTGTCACCGTCAAGGCTCCGGTCACGCTCAAAGGCACGACCGGCGGTATCGACATTACCGGCGGCACTACAGCAAAGTATTGTCTGGATGCCCGCAGCAGCCTGACCATTGAGTCCGGCCGCTACCTGTCCGATGCCGCTGTCATTCAGGCCGTCGGCGCTCCCGTCACCATCACGGGCGGGGAGCTCCGCGGCGGCGTCACGACATCCACCCGCACCATCATCGCCTTCAATGCCCTTGCCGCCGTTGGCTCCAATGCCAAAAAAAGCGTCATCACCGTCGGGCAGGATGCCCGCATTTACAACAACACCGATGCCTGCGTCATGCTCTCCGGTTCCGATCTGATTGTGTCGGACAATGCCCTGCTGGAAGGCGTCTACGGTGTGGATGTTTTCAACTACAACAACAATGAGTCCGACGCCGTTTCCTCCTCCGTCACCATGACGGGCGGCACCGTTACGGCGACGAAGTATTTTGCGCTTTCCGGCAACAACCTTCAGTCCGCCCAGTCCAATGTGGTCATCACCGGCGGTTCCCTTTTCGCCCCTGCAGACTGCACGGCCATCTACTGGCCGATGGAGGGCACCCTCACCATCGGCGGCAACGCGACCGTGACCGGCGGCACCGCCATCGAGGCCAAGATGGGCACCATCACCATCAAAGACCAGGCGGTCATCACCGGCACCGGCGCGTGGAACGAAAACGAGCCCGGCAACGGCGGCTCCTCCCCCGATGGCTCGGCCCTGTTGCTGTCGACGCAGTTGTACGGTCAAAATGACGGTCAGTTCATCGGTTCTCCCAACCTGACCGTCCAGCTCAGCGGCGGCCGCCTCGTGAGCGGGAAAGGCAATGCCGTCACCGTCTACAATACCGAGAATAACGATATTCCCGCCTCCCTGACCGTCACCGGCTCGCAGCTGGACGGCCAGCGCACCGGCCTGAAGATCATCTCCCCCAACAGCGCCGTTACCAACAGCTTCGTCAATCACGGCCTCACCTCCACCTCTGACAAGACCACCGTTTCCGTCACCGGCGGCGCGGCTGCCGCCATCGCGGGCAGCGACGGAAAGTCCGTCATCTTCTATTCCACGCTGGACGCCGCCATCGCTGCCGCCACATCCGGCGAAGTGCTCGTCCTCTCCGACAACGGCCTGACGCCGGAAGTCCTCACCAACCCCGACATAAAGCTCACCGTAGCGCCCGGCGTGCAGCTTCGCGCGGTCTCCGGAAAGGAAGGCTATACCCTCACCCAAACCCGCAACGACAACGGCAGCATCACCTATGCCCTCGAACTAAATCCGTACAAGCTCCCGCAGCCCAACGTGACCGCCTCCCTCTCCGGCGGCAAGCTCACCGCGACCGCCACCACGCCCACGCAGGGCGCCACCTTCATCTACCAGTGGTATCTCGACGGCGCCCCCATTCCCGGCGCCACCGCCGCCACCTTCACTCCCACGCAGAAGGGCAGCTATTATGTGGAGGTACAGGCCGCCGTCACCATTCCCGACACCGGTAAGGTCGTGCTCTCCCCCATCGCAAGGAGCGCCGCCGTGGCCTTTGATCCTACGCCTGCACCCACGCCCACGCCTGCACCCACGCCCACGCCCGCGCCTACAGCCTCTCCTACCGCAGCCCCCGCTCCCGCAACCCCGCCCAAGACCGGCGACAGCACGCCCCTCGCGCTCTGCGCGCTGCTGGCGCTGCTCGCCCTGGCCTCCCTCGCGGCCCTGACCACCGCGCGCCGCCGCCGTCATGGCTGATCTCCCAACGCACCCCCGGCGGGCACAATCCGTGCCCGCCGTTTTTTTTGCGCCTCCGCTCCCGAAAAAAATTTCTTTTTTCCCTTGCACAGCAAAAACCCGCCGGGCCTTTCTCAGCCCGGCGGGTCATTCCTTCCATCGGTACGCCCTTTTCTCAGTACTCCGTTTTTCCCTCGATCTCCGTGTATGCCTCAAACAGCTCAAGGCAGCTTTCCCGCTCAAACTCGCTCACCGTCAGCAGGTCGTTTTCCCCCGCCAGGTACTCGTAGAATACCTCGTCCCGGAACCCGATCCCGTCCGAGTCCTCGCGCGTGCAGCCGTAGTACACCACGGGGATGTTGGCCCACAGCGTGGCCCCCAGGCACATGGGGCAGGGCTCGGCGGTGGTGTAGAGCTCGCATCCCGACAGGTCAAAGGTGCCCAGGTTCCTGCACGCGTCCCGGATGGCCTCCATCTCGCCGTGGCAGGTGGGGTCCTGATTGACCACCACGCGGTTGTGCCCGCGCCCGACGATCTCGCCGTCCTTGACGATCACCGTCCCGAACGGCCCGCCGTCCCCGGCCTTGATCCCCGCGTAGGCCTCCTCCAGCGCCGCCTGCATGAACGCCTCCTGCGGCCCGTCCGCCGCCCCGGCGACGGCCTCCGCGTCCGCCTCCGCGGCCATGGCCGCGCCCGCGAGCGCGCACGCCAACGCCAGTGCCAGTCCCAGTCCCGCCTTTGCGCGCCCGCGCGCCCGATTCCGTTTCTTCATGGTTTCGCCTCCTAAAAATCGTTGCATCCGCGTCACTTCATCCACTTGCGCGCGCTCACGGTCTGGGGCGCGATGCCGGGCATCATGGTGACGCTGCGGTTTTTAATGACGTTGAGCACCAGGCCGATGCCGGCCATGTTGGTCACCAGATTGCTGCCCCCATAGCTGAGGAAGGGCAGGGGGATGCCGGTCACGGGCATGAGGCCGGTGGTCATGCCCACGTTTTCAAACACGTGGAACAGCAGCATGGCCATCACGCCGATGATGACCATCTGGCCGAAGCGGTCCATGGTGTACCGCGCCAGATAGAGCATGCGCAGGATGATGAGCAGGTAGACCAGAATCACCAGCGCGCAGCCCACGAACCCGAAAGCCTCGCCGATGGTGGAGAAAATGAAGTCGGTCCAGTCCTCGGGCACGTAATCCAGCTGGCTGAACGCGCCCTGCACGAACATCCCGCGTCCGTTGAGGCCGCCGGAGCCGATGGCGATTTTGGAGTTGGTCACCTGATAGACGGCGCTTTCGTCCACCAGCGTGGGGTCGATGAAGCTGAGGATGCGTTCCAGGCGGTAGTTGTCCGCCCCGGTGGCCATCAGGTAGCCGTAGAGCAGCGCGAGGGCGGCGACGCCCAGGGCGATGGCGCCTCCCATGAGCTTGAGGCGCATGCCGCCGAAGTACATCATCACTCCGAAGAGGAAGATCATCACCAGCACGCTGCCCATCTCGCCCTGGGCCAGCGTGAGGGCCCAGGGGATGCCCATCAGCACGGCGACCTTGGCCGCGCCGCGCAGGTTGCCCATGGGGTCGGTTTCGGTTTCAAGGTATTTGGCGATCACGATGATGCAGGCCAGCTTCACAAATTCGGAGGGCTGGATCGTGTAGCCCCACAGCACGTCGATCCATGCCTTCACGCCCGCGGCCTGACCGCCCAGAGCGACCAGCAGCAGCCCGCACGCCACGTAATAGAACAGCGTGCTTCGCCTGCGGATGAACTCGTAGGGGAAATAGGTAATCACGCCCACCACCACCGGGGAAATCAGGAAAAAGATGGCCTGACGCATCCCGTAGTAGGAGGCGACGATGTAGTTGAGCAGCGTGCCCTCCACCTCGGAGGACGTGCTGAACGTGGCCACGGCCACGGACAGCACCCCGAAGCCGGCCAGTCCGAAGACCATCAGGGCCAGCGGCAGGTCAAAATGCGCCCTCGACCGGCGCGATTCATTGAGCATCATCCCGTTTCTTCACCTCGATACCGTCCGGGATCTCGTAATGGGTCAGGGTTGCAGGGGGCCCTTCCGGCGGATACCCCGGCGGATGATCCGGCGGACGCCCCGGCGGATGACCCGGCGGACGCCCCGGCGGATAACCCGGCGGATGATCCGGCGGACGCCCCGGCGGATGACCCGGCGACCGGTCCCGCGGACCGGGAGCCGCCGCCGCGCCCCTGCGCGGCAAGCCTCCGTCACGCGCCCCCCTTCCGGCGAGCCTCGCCCGGCAGGCCATGCCCTTCCGTCGCGCCCGGCGCCCGCCGCGCGCCGCGTCCCTTTAGGGACGCGGCCTGCCTGCCACAGGTTCAAATCAAAAACATAGAGACTGCATCCATCCGCGTTTCTTGCGACCTCCGGCCGCTCGAAACGCTTGCATTCTGTGCTGCGGCGCAGGACTTGGGGCGCTGCCCCAAACCCCGGCAGGGCGCGAAGGGAAGCGCCAGCCCTGTGGGCTGTTGGGCCGAAGGCCCAAAGCGACCCGAAGCGCACCGGAGGGAAGCGTCAGCCCTGTGGGCTGTTGCGCGCAGCGCAAAGCGACCCGCAGGTGTGAGCAAATACAAGGGCTGCGCGCGGCCAGCGCACAGAACGCCGATATTGGCGAGGGCAGCGAAACCATGAGTGCGCCGGAGGGAAGCGTCAGCCCAGTGGGCTGTTGCGCGTAGCGCAAAGCGACCCGCAGGCGTGAGCAAATACAAGGGCTGCGCGCGGACAGCGCGCGGAACGCCGATATTTGCGAAAGGCAGGGAAGCGCGAATGATTGAGCAACCGTGACCCCCCTGCACCCCGCTCATTTATACCCCTATCCCGACATTCCTTCCCCGCTCCCACCAATGCCGCTTTCGCTCCATCGTCGGCATCGGCACAAACTCGCCCAGAAACCGCTGGGCAATCCGCTCCATGGCCTGCTTCGCAGGTCCTTCCGTATCCATGAAGCTCTCATGCCGCGCAGCCGCGGCCAGCACGGCCCGGTCCTCCGGCACATACCCCAGCAGCGGCACGTCCAGCGCCGAGGCCACCGCCTGCGGGCTGTACATCTCCCCGCGCGCCACCATGTCCGGTCGCACGCGGTTCACCACCAGCATGGGCCGGGGCAGCCCCGCGGCTTCCGTCAGCGCGATGGCGCGCTCCGCGTCGCGCATGGCCACGTCGTCGGGCGTGGTCACCACCAGCGCGTGGTCCGAGGCGGGCAGCAGCGCGCTCACCCCCGGCCCGAGGCCGGCGGGCGCGTCCAGCAGCACGTAGGCCATGCGCTTTTTCAATTTCTTGACAATGCGCTCCATCTCCCCGTGCCCCGCGTCGCCCGGCTGACCCTCCTGCGCGGCGGGCAGCAGCCACAGCGCGCCGTCCTCCGTATGGCGGATCAGCGCGTATTTCAGCTTGCAGTCCTTGCGCGCCACGTCCAGCACGTCGTATACCACGCGGCTGTGCAGGTTCATCAGCATGTCAAGGCTCCGAAGGCCCAGGTCCGCGTCCACCAGACAGCAGGGCAGCTGCCTGCGCGCCAGCGCCATGCCCAGCGCCGCGCTCACCGTGCTCTTGCCCACGCCGCCCTTGCCGGAAAGCACCGTCCATGCCTGACTCATTTTCGCATCTCTCCCGCGCGTGTCACGGGGCCAGCTGGTTGCCGCCCGGGAACACGCTGTTTTGATTGTCGCGCAGGGTTTTCTGGTCCATGTACCATCCCACGAATTCGCGGGCCGCCATGCTGGCTTCGCCCCCGCTGAATCCACTGGGGATGAACACCACCACCGCGATTTCCGGCTCCGTCACCGTGGTCGGCACGCCGTTCACTATCTCGCTTTCATAGGGGGCGAGCATAACGAACCAGGCGTTGTTTTCCAGGTCGATGGTGGTAACCTCGGCGGTTCCCGTTTTCGCGCAGACCATGTTGCGGTAGGCCCAGCTGCGGAAGTACTTGGCGGCGGTACCGCTCTCGTCCACAACGCCCTTCATCCCTTCCAGAATGTAGGGCAGGTACTGCTCCGCGCCCTCGAACTCGTTGAACAGGCTGGGCGTGCGCTGGCTGACGATCTCGCCCTCGGGCGATGTGATGGAATCGACGATCATCAGGTTGTAGACCTTGCCGCCGTTGCCCAGCGCCGCGACGTAGCGGCTGACGGCGGCGGGGGTGAGCACCGTGATGGACTGCCCGATGGCGACCTGTACGGTCTGGGAGGGGCCCCACTTGATGTCGTTCAAATAGTTGTACGTATCGCCGATGATGCTCTGGGTGTAGACCATCTCGCGCGTCATGTTGAGCTCCTCCATGAGAATGGGGCGCATGTAGAGCAGCCAGTCATTCTGGGAGGTGTTGACGGCCATGTCCATCAGGCGCTTGACGCAGCGGTCGAGGCGCTCGTCGTCGTAGGTGATGTTGCGGCTGGCGCCCTGGTTGCGCAGGTGGCGCTTGATGGAGTTGAACACGATGATCGGCACGGCCGTGTCCTGATCGGCCTCGCCCATGGCCTTGTCGGGGTCGTAGAGGCTGGTCTGGCAGCCCACGACGCTTCGCTGCTCGCCGGGCAGGTCGATGCCGGTCTTGCTGGTGAGGCCAAACTCGCTGGCATACTGGTACAGGCGGGTTTCGCCCAGGCGGTAGCCCAGCGTATAGAAGAAGTAGTTGCAGCTGTTGGACAGGCCCTGGATGATGGTCTGGCTCTGGTGCTTGTAGCGCTGACCTTCGCTGATCCAGCACTTAGGCGCCTGGCTTTCCACGTTGGTGACCAGCATGAAGCGTCCCTCGTCGGAGATGGTTTCATCAACGTAGAGCTCGCCCTCCAGCATCGCGCCAAGGGCGCTGACCATCTTGAAGATGGAGCCGGGGGTGCCGCGGGCGTGGATGTTGTAGTTCATCAGCACGTTCCGGCTGTCGGAGAGGATGGCGCGGCTCTCCGGGCCCGCGGCGACGAGGGCGTTTAAGTCAAAGGTCGGGTAATTGGCCATGGCGAGCACGCGGCCCTCCATGTCCACCACCATCATGGCGGCGCGCTCGGCCAGGGAGAGGGGATATTTGTCCCATGAGCGGCTGAGGATGTCGTCGCGGTTTTTCTCCAGCCACGTCGCGTCCATCAGCTTTCCCTCCTGCACCGCGCGGGTGGAGGCCACGTTCTCGGCCAGCGCGCGCTCGGCCTGCTGCTGATAGCTGGCCACGATGGTGAGCTTGACGTTGTTGCCGTCCTCAGGCTCGGTGTAGCTCAGCTCGCGGGTCACCTTGCCCACGCTGTTGCGCTCCACCTCGCGGTAGCCCTGGCGCAGGTCGCTGTTCTGCGTCAGCCAGTCCTCCATGGAGGCCTCGATGCCGTCCACGCCGATGGTATCGGAGTACTTGTAGCCCTTCTCCTTGAGTTCCAGCCACTTTTCGGTGGAGGGAATCGCGCCCATGTAGCCGATCACCTGCGAGGCCAGCGTGCCGCGCGGGTAGACGCGCTTGGTGCCCATGGCGATCTCCATGCCCGGCAGCGTCATCGACCGGGTTTCGATCTCGATGACCGTTTCATAGGGCACGTCCTCGGCGATCACGATGGGCTGGCTGTTGAAGAGGTTCATCTGCATTTCGGAGTAGACGGCCATGACCTTGAGCATGGTTTCCTCGTCCAGCACCATGTCCTCGACGTACGTCGCCGGGTCGGAGCTGGCGGCCTTGCGCGCGTCGGCCTCCTCCTGGGTGTTGGCGATCTTGTAGCGCTTCTTGAGCTGATTGAGGCAGCTTTCCGCCGTGGGATAGCCGTTCTGGCTCATATTGGTCATGTAGTGGTTGCTGCGCCACTGGTTTTCGCGGGTCTGCAGGACCGAGTCGCTCACGCCGCTGCCGAAGTTGAAGATCCACTCGTTCGTCTCCGGGTCGCGCTCGATCACGAAATCCACGTCCAGCTCGTTGCCGTTGCGCTCGATGATCTCGACCGTCTCCACGATGCTCTGCGTCAGCTCGCGGTACTGCGCGGCGGAATTCTGGCTCGCGTCGCGGTAGAAGGTCACGTTGTAGATGTCCGCGTCACGGGCCAGAATGACCGCGTCCGCGTCGGTAATCATGCCGCGGCTGCCGCGCAGCGTGATGGTGGTGGTGCGGCTGCTCTCGGCGTCGTTGACATACCCCTCGCTCTCCACCACCTGGAGGCGGAACACGCCCGTGAGCAGATAGGCGAACATGCCCAGCGTGATCACCAGAAATACCAGATAGCGGGCCCCCAGGTTGTACCCCTGACGGTCCTTGGGGTCCTTTGTGCGTCTGCGCATAATACACCTCCTCCGTCGGTGCGTCGGAAAAGCCCGGCTGCGCCGGTCTTTTTCACCGAGCGAAAGCTACCTCGCTTTCGCAAGTTTGTACACCCCCAGCCACCACCGGATCGGGAATTGGATCACCGCCGCGATGGCCGCGGTATACAGCACGCACACCAGCGCCCGGCCGAAATGCCCCCCGTCGAGGGCCACGCCGCTTAAGTACACGTAGATCAGGTTCACACCCTCAAACACCGCGGTGCTCAGCGCCGCGCACAGGGGGGTGCGGATGTGGGGGTTCCACTGGCGGGCGCGGCGGCCGGCGGCGCGTTCCTCCTCAAGGCGGCGTTCGCTCTTGTCGGAGAAGGCCAGCGCGCCCAGCATGCAGCACACCGGGTAGAGGATCAGCGCCAGATAGTCCAGCATCGGCAGCATGATCTCCAGCAGATACCCCACGGCGAGGGACATCAGAAACGTGTATTTTCGCCCCAGGCCGACCGTCGCCACGGCGATGATCGCCAGGGCGAGACTGGGCGCGATGTCCCAGATGGACAGGTACTCCGCCGTGGTCGCCTGAAGCAGGTAGGCCAGAAGCGTCAGCACCGATACCTTGAGCAGCTTGCTTAGCACCGCTTAGTCCTCCTCCACCGACAGATCCAGCGGCGGCGGCGTGGGGCTGGGCGTGGCCGTCGGCGGCAGGGTAAATCCGTAGCTCATGTCCGTGGCCGCCGCGTCGGGCACCTGGTACTCGTAGCTCTCGCCGGGTTCGGGGGTGGACTCGGTGGGCGCCGGGGTCACGAGCACCTCCTGTCCGTCCCCGTCCACGGTCACGGTCGGACCGGGCGTGGGGCTGGGCGTGGGCGTGGGCGCGAGCTGGTAGAAGTCGCTGCCGATCTGCACCGTAGGCACGGGCACGGGCGAATCCAGCGGCGTGAAGCTGATGCCCTCGTCGGTCGAGGCGCGCTCCTCCACCGCCTGCGCGGCCGGCTGATAGCGCAGCACGATCACGTATTCGATGTGCTGAAAGTCCGCCTGCGGCTCCACCACGACGAACTGCTTGTTGCTCTCCATCCCGCGCGTGCTCTCGCGCACGGTGCCGATGGGGATGCCCTTGGGGAAGGAGCGGCCGTCGTTAAGGTCGCCCACGCCGCTGGTCACGACCACGTCGCCGGGGCGGGGCAGGTTGTCTTCCGGCAGGTAGTACATGCGGCAAAGGGGCGTGCCGTCCACGCCCAGCGTGCCGCGCACCGTGCCCTGGTCGCGCGAGGACTGGATGAGCGCGGCGATGGAGGCCTCGCTGTCGATGATGGTGCGCACGGTGGATTTGGTGGGAGTCACGTTGTAGGTGTAGCCGACCATGGCGCCGTCCATGGTGACGGCCATGTAGTCCTCCACCCCGTCGTTGGACCCCTTGTTGATGGTAAAGACGGAAAAATAGTTGCCGCTCTCCCGGCCGATGACGGTGGCCACGAGGGGGTTAAGGCTTTCGTTGACGGAGATCTCGTCGTAGAGGTTTTCATACACCGACAGCTTGTGCTGCATCTCCTCGGCGAGCATCGCGTCGTAGACGAGCTGTTCGTTCTCGGTCTTGAGCCGGTTGTACTCCAGCTCGATGCGGGAGCGGAGCTTGAGGGTGTAGAGGTAGTCCACCACCCAGTCCACCACGGCGGAAAAGCCGCTCTGCAGGGGGGTCATCACCGCCGATACGCCCTCCTCGGGCACGGCCAGCACGTCGTAGCCCGTGATGAGGGCCAGAAGATGCGTGGCCGCCAGCCCCATCAGGCCCACCACCAGCGCGATGATCAGCACCCGGCGCAGGATGCGCCTGAGGCGGCTGTCCTGGGGGCGCTTGCGTTCGGTTTTGGGTACCTTTAGCTTCATGCCTGACCTCCCGTATGTCGAAAAAGCTCGCCTGCGGCGATCTTTTCCGCCAGATGCTTAAGAAATGTTTGCGCCCTTGGCGCAAACTCCCCGCCCGCCCGGCACCGGAGGGAAGTGTGTGCCCTGTGGCGCGAAGGGAAGCGCCAGCCCTGTGGGCTGTTGCCACCGAAGGTGGCAAAGCGACCCGAAGCGGGGCAGCGAAACCATTCGCGCGACCGTTAGGGAAGCGCGAATGATTGAGCAACCGGGACACTTGGGCCCGAAGGGCGCAAAGCGACCCGAAGGTGCGCCGGAAGGAAGCGTGTGCCCTGTGGGCACTTGGGCCGAAGGCCCAAAGCGACCTAAAGGCGTGAGCAAATACAAGGGCTGCGCGCGGCCAGCGCGCAGAACGCCGATATTTGCGAGGGAGCGAAACGAGCGGTGGGCGCGGCCAGCGCCCGCCGCGAAGATTGAGCGACCGGGGAAAGCCGGGCGATACGAATCCAGTTGGAGGGCTGCGGCCCTCCAAGCCTCCCAAAAGGGATTGTCAGCCGGTCAGCCCGCCGGCAATCCTCCAAATGTTTGCGTCCGCCCGGCCGGCAGCCGTCAGAATGGCTTGAGGAAGCTGGTGCGGCCCAGGTGCTCCAGAAGCTCGTAGTTTTCGATGATGTTGCCCAGGCCCAGGGCGGCGCAGTCCATCGGCTCCTTGGACAGAAGCACCGGGATGCCCAGCTCGCTTGCGATCAGCTGGTCCATGCCGTAGAGCAGCGACCCGCCGCCGGTGAGGTAGAGGCCGTTGTGCATGATGTCGGCGGCCAGCTCGGGGGGCGTGCGCTCCAGCACCCACTTGATCGCGCCGAGGATGGCCATGCACGGCTCGTGCAGGGCCTCGTAGATCTGAGTGGAGGTGATTTCGGTGGTCTGGGGCAGGTTGGTCACCATGTCGCGGCCGCGGATGCGGGCGCGGCGCTCGTCGCGCAGGGGAAGCGCGGAGCCCAGGTCCAGCTTGACCTCCTCGGCGGTGCGGTCGCCGATCAGGATGTTGAACTCCCGCTTGATAAAGTCGATAATGGCCTCGTCCATCTTGACCCCGCCCACGCGCACCGAATGGCTGATGACCACGCCGCCCAGCGAGATGACCGCCGCGTCGGTGGTGCCTCCGCCGATATCGACGACCATGCAGCCGTTGGGGTCAAAGACGGGCAGCCCGCTGCCCAGCGCCGCGGCGAAGGGCTTTTCCACCAGCAGCACCTTTCGGCTTCCGGCGTACTTGGCGGCCTCGCCCACGGCGCGGCGCTCGATGGCGGAGATCGAGCACGGGTAGCTCAAAAACAGGCGCGGCTTGACGAGGTAGCTGGAGCCGATGGCCTTGCGCATGAAGTACTGAATCATGATTTCGGTCATGTCAAAATCGGTAATCACGCCCTCGCGCATGGGCCTGACGGCCATCACGCCCTCGGTGGTGCGGCCCAGCATGATCTTGGCGTCGTCGCCGACGGCGCGCACCTTGCGCTCGTTCCCGGCGTCCACCACCACGATGGTGGGTTCGCTGATCATGATGCCCTTGTGCTTAACGTAAACCAGCGTGTTGCTGGTGCCCAGGTCCACGCCCAGGTCATGCGCCACAAAGCCCATCGGTCAATCTCCGTTCCGTCCCGCCGCGTTGGCGGCATATTTGGAGTCATACCAGTCCCTGATTTCGCTCTCGCTGCGCAGGGGGATGTCGAATCCCGCCTGCCAGAGCAGCTGCGTCACCATCGCCAGCGGCAGGCCGATCACGCCGGTGGGGCTGCCCTCGATGCGGCTGACGAACGCGCCCGCAATGCCCTGCAGGGCGTAGCCGCCGGCCTTGTCCATGGGTTCGCCGGTATCGACATAGCGCTCGATGAGCACATCCGGCAGCGTGATGAACGCCACGCGCGTGATGGAGGCGTCATACAGCTCCGACCCGTCGGGGCGGCGCAGGCACACGCCCGTATAGACGTAATGGGCGCGGCCGCTGAGCATTTTGATCATGCGCACGGCGTCGTCGCGGTCCTTGGGCTTGCCCAGATAGTGTTTGCCCACCTGCACCATCGTATCCGCGGCGAGAATGTAGCGGCCTTGCTGCTTGCGGCTGAGCATGAAGGCCTTTTTGCGGGCCATGTCCAGCGCGCGCCACTGACCCTCGCCCTCGGCGAAGAACTCGCTGAGCTCCGAGGGGATCACCTCAAACGGCACGCCGAAAAACTCCATCATGGCCCTGCGCCTGGGCGACCCCGATGCCAGGATGATCTTTTCGTCCTTGCCCGGCTTCATGGGCGTGCCCTGTTCCGTCCTGTCCGGCCCCTTCATCGCACCCGGCTCCTTTCCCGCCATAGCGCTCGTGTTAAGATAGGTTACAACAGTTTATTATAGCACAGTTTCCTCCCCCTGGGAAGCGCGCCGCCCCTTTTCCGGGCCGCACGCTTGTAAAAATCGCAGGGGAGGGGCGCGGCGTTTCGCGCCCGTTCCGTTCATGCCGGACGCCCGTATTGCCCACGTTTTCCTTGACAGCGCCCCCTCCGCCCTGTCGCCTGCGCTGCCTGCCCTGCCGGGCTGGAGCGCCGCGGCGGCGCAGTGCGCAGGCCCTGTCCGTGCGCACGCCGCCGGGCACGCGCCACCCTCCGCCGTCTTGACAAACCCCTTTCCCGCGGCTATCATAAGAAGGATTCCAACCGGTTCCAACCTAATGTAATGAGGGGAGATTTGCACCATGTCGGCTCTCACCATGGACAAGCTGGTGGCCCTGTGCAAGGGGCGCGGCTTCATCTATCCCGGCAGCGAGATCTACGGCGGCCTGGCCAACAGCTGGGACTACGGCCCCCTGGGCGTGGAGCTCAAGAACAACGTCAAGCGCGCCTGGTGGCAGAAATTCGTGCAGGAGAACAAATATAACGTGGGCCTGGATGCGGCGATCCTGATGAACCGCGAGGTCTGGGTGGCCAGTGGCCACGTGGGCGGCTTCAACGACCCGCTGATGGACTGCCGCGCGTGCAAGGCGCGCTTCCGGGCCGACAAGCTCATCGAGGACTTTACGCAGGGCGCGGAGACGGGCGACGGCTGGACCAACGCCGAGCTGGAAGCCTACATCAACGAGCACGACATCGTCTGCCCGGTCTGCGGCAAGAAGGACTTCACCGGCATCCGCCAGTTCAACCTCATGTTCAAGACCCACGCGGGCGTGACCGAGAACGCCACCAACGAGATCTACCTCCGCCCGGAGACGGCGCAGGGCATCTTTGTGAATTTCCAGAACGTCATGCGCGCCACGCGCAGGAAGCTCCCCGCGGGCATCGCGCAGATCGGCAAATCCTTCCGCAACGAGATCACCCCCGGCAACTTCATCTTCCGCGTGCGCGAGTTCGAGCAGATGGAGCTGGAGTTCTTCTGCAAGCCCGGCGAGGACCTCGAGTGGTTCAGCTACTGGCGTTCCTTCTGCCGCGACTGGCTTTTGAGCCTCGGCCTCAAGGAGGAAAACCTGCGCCTGCGCGACCATGAGCCGGAGAAGTTGGCCTTCTATTCCAAGGCGACCACCGACTTTGAGTACCTCTTCCCCTTCGGCTGGGGCGAGCTCTGGGGCGTGGCGGACCGCACCGACTACGACCTCACCCGCCATCAGGAGCACTCCGGCAAGAGCATGGAATACCTCGACCCCGTGACCAACGAAAAGTACGTGCCCTACTGCATCGAGCCGTCTTTGGGCGTGGACCGCATGCTCCTGGCCTTCCTCTGCGACGCCTGGGACGAGGAGACCCTCGAAGGCGGCGACGTGCGCACGGTGCTCCACCTGCACCCGGCGCTGGCGCCCTACAAGTGCGCGGTGCTGCCCCTGCAGAAAAACAAGCTCGGCGCCCTGGCCACCGAGATCTACGAGAAGCTCTCCAAGCACTTCATGGTGGAATACGACGAGACCGGCTCCATCGGCAAGCGCTACCGCCGCCAGGACGAGATCGGCACGCCCTTCTGCGTGACCGTCGATTTCGACACCGTCGAGGACGGCACCGTGACCGTGCGCGACCGCGACGCGATGACCCAGGTCCGCGTCAAGGCGGACGACCTGCCCGCCTTTATCGGGGCACGGCTGGTGTTCTGACCCCGCCTGACGGCGGGCGTCGGAAAAGCCCGGCCTCCGCGATCTTTTCCGACCGGGCTTGCGAAATATCTGCGCCCGGAAGCGCAAACTCAGACCGTTGAAAAACCCATGGTTTTGGAAAGAGCCGCGTTTCTTGCGTCCTTCGGACGCTCGCAACGCTCACGAAAAATGCTGCGGCATAAGGCTTTGGGGCGCCGAAAGGAAGCGTGTGCCCTGTGGGCACTTGGGCCCGAAGGGGCCAAAGCGACCTGGAGGCGGGGAGCGAAACGAGCGGCGGGCGCGGCCAGCGCCCACCGCGACGATTGAGCGACCGGGAGTCTGCCCCAAACCCCGGCAGGGGCCTGAGGCCCCTGCACCCCGCACTTTGTCAGCAGCCCACGCCCGCCCGGCTTTGCCGGGCGGCGCTTTTTTGTGCCCTTTCCATTCCCCGCGGAACGTGATACACTATACGCAGCCATTTTTCCCCGCCGCATGAAAGGAGCGCCCGCATGCGCATCGCCCAGATCAATGTCGTCGCCTCGCTGAGCACGGGGCGCATCGCGGTTTCCCTGTGCCGCACGGCCATGCAGGCCGGTCACCGCGCCCTCATCTGCCATTCGCGCGATCACGCGCCCGCCGACGTGCCCAGCTATGTCATCGGCAGCAAGGCGGAAACGCTGCTGGACCTGGCCCTGACCCGGCTTACCGACCGCGCGGGCTTTTTCAGCCGCTACGCCACCCGCCGGCTCATCCGCCAGCTGGAGGCGTACAAGCCCGACCTCGTGCACCTGCACAACCTGCACGGGTATTACCTCAATCTCCCCATGCTCTTTGCCTGGCTCAGGAAGCACGACCTGCCCGTGGTGTGGACCCTGCATGACTGCTGGGCCTACACCGGCCACTGCGCCTACTACACCATGGCGCGGGGCGCCGCGCCGGTGGACGGCCGCCGCCGCCGGGCCGGCCGGGAGGACCGCCTCGGCTGCGACCGCTGGCTTGGGGGCTGCGGGAGATGCGTCCGGCGGCATGCCTATCCGTCCAGCTGGTTTCTGGACCAGAGCGCGCGCAACTGGCGCGACAAGCGCGAGCTGTTCTGCGGCCTCAGGCACATGGTGCTCACCACCCCCAGCGAGTGGCTGCGCGGCGAGGTCAAGCGCTCCTTTCTCAGCGGCTATCCCGTCTATGCCCTGCCCAACGGCGTGGACCTGACCGTTTTTCAGCCCTGCTCGGACGAGCAGTTCATGCGCGACGTGGTGCGCTTCTACGGGCTGGAGCGGTCGGGGGGCCGCCGCCTGGTGCTCAGCGCCGCGGCCGTGTGGGACGAGCGCAAGGGGCTGGACGACCTGATTGATCTGAGCGAGGCGCTGGGGCCGGAGTATTGCGTGGTGGCCGTGGGTCTGGACGAATACCAGATCGCCTCGCTGCCCAAAAACACGGTGCTGGGGGTGAAGCGCACGGGCAACACGGCGGATTTGTGCGCCCTCTACACCGCCGCCGACGTGTACCTCAGCGCCAGCCACGAGGAAAGCATGGGCATGACGCTGGTGGAGGCCCTGGCCTGCGGCACGCAGGTCGTGTGCTACGACGCGACCGCCATGCCCGAAATCGTGACCGACGAGGTGGGCGAGGTGGTGCCCCTGGGCGATATCGCCGCCCTGGCCGACGCGGTACGCCGCCTGTGCGCCGCCCCCCGCAGCGCCGACGCCTGCCGCGCCCGCGCCGCCGATTTTGAGGCGGGCAAGTGCTTTTCCGCCTATCTCAAGCTCTATGAAAACATGTACCGCCACAGCCCCGCCTGGCAGGCGGCGCTGGAGAAGGCGGCAGGGAAAGCCCCGGCCGGGGGCGAATGATATTTTCCAGTAAGCCCGATACGAAAGGAGAGATGCGCATGGTCCGGCGGATGCTGCTGGCGCTGCTTTTGTGCGCCGCTCTGCTGCTCACGGCGTGCGGCCTGCCCGGCGCGCTGGACGCCTTTTCCGGCGCGGACAGCGCATCTGCCGCGCCGGACCTGCGCCTGCTGGAATGGCCCGCGATGAGCGACGCCGTCCCCGACGAAACGGAGGCTCCCGCGTCCGGCGCGCCCCTGCTGGTGGACCTGTGGCTGGACGCCTCCCAGGTGATGGGCGGCATCAACATCCACGAGGAGAGCGTGTACCCCCACTTCAGCCGCAAGTACCGCGAGGGCGGCTTCCATTACCGCTACGGCTCGCAGGTGGGCATGTACGAGGGCGTGCTGCGCTGCCTGCTGGCCGCCGCCGAGGGCTCGCGCGTGCGGGTGCTGCGCGCGGGCAACGAGCGCCTGCCGGATGAAACCCTTGACGCGCTGGCCGGGTCCGGCGCGGAGGCGCGCGCCTCCGTCACGCGCGACCTGCTCACCTGTGCCGTCAACCCCCTGCCCTCGTTCTTTGCGGGCCTGTCCGCCGAGGACATGGAAGGCTCGTTCTACGACCTGGGCACGCCCATGCTCAACCGGCTGCGCGCGCTGGACGCCTCCTCGCTGGAAAACCCGTCGCTGGCTCCGGCCATGGCCGACGCTCTGGATGCCCAGATCGCCGCCATCCAGAGCGGGGAGACGGACGGCTACGTGGCGGACGGCGACGCGGACGCGCCGCTCATGTACGCCCTGGAAAACCTCGACCTCACGCGCCTGTCCGTCATCACCTGCGACCCGGCCACCCTGCGCCGCCTCTCCACCGTGAAGGCGGACGGCACGCCCGTCGATGCCGTGACCGAGCTGCTCAAGGCGCGGGGCGTGTTTGACGCGGGGCTGTGCGTTCAGCTCTACGCCTTTGTGCTGGACTATATGGGGCAGATGTCCTCCTTCGGCGCGGCGGACTTTGCCGAGCCGCTTCTCTGGGGCCGGCTGGATTACGACAACGCCGCTCAGAACTCCGATCAGGCGCTGCCCATGCCGCGCACGCTTATCATGCTGGTGGTGGGAACGCCCGCGCAGGTGGACCGCTACACCGCGCTGCTGGACGAAGGGCTGGCGACCTCCGAGGCGCTCAAGGGCCTGCGCGGTCCCACGGAAGGCCAGCTCACCTATACCGCGGACGGCCGGACCGTCACGCAGCAGCCCTTCGGCTTTGAATCTTTCTCCGTGCGCATCGGGCGGCCCGGCTGGACCTGCCTGACCCGGCTTAGCGAGGGCGCGGCGCTGTCCGTATCCGGCTGCACGCTCGAAACCGACGGGCAGGCCGCCACGGTCACGCTGGATAGCAATTCCTCCGACGCGTCGGTGACGGTGTCGCTGCCCGTGACGCAGGAAAGCGGCGCGGCGAGCGCTGACCTGAGCGGCCTCACCGCCTCCGTCTCGGTGGAGGCGGCGCTCATTCTGACCGATACGCTGCCCACCACGGCGCAGGCCGGGGAGGGGCAGGTCATCGCGCTTCGGGATACGCAGTACGTCTTTACCCGCGAGGACGAGGCCTTCCAGAGCGGCGAGCGGCAAAATCCCTTCAGGATCGCCGCCGTGACGCCGGAGGACGGCGGCACGCGCCTTTCCATCACCGTCTCGGCGGACGAAGCCGCGCTCGCGCCGGGCTATTACCGCGTGCTGGTCAGCGCGGACCTCTCCGGCGCGCAGGTCGAATGGGAGGACGTCCCCTGGGCCGCCGCCCTCGGCGTGCGCCTGACCAACGAACAGATTTCCGCGTGGGAGCAGTTCGCCGAGGCGGTGCATACCTATGACGGCGACAGCGCCGGCGTGCCCCGCCAGCTTCAGCACGCGTGGGGACCCGTGAACGAATCCGGCTATCACGGCCTGCCCATCCCGGACTTCCCGCCCGTGATGCGCGCGCCGGGCCTTGAGGAGCTGATCGCGCAGCTCCGCGCGGCCGCCAATGTGGATGAAGCGCCTCTGGTGCGCTATGTGTTTGACGTATTCGTGCCCGCCGGGGCATGGGAAGGGGGCGTATGAGCATGCCGTCCGCCGTGCGCCTGCGCTGGTCCAACCGGGCGAAATGCCTGATGTGCTATCTGGTCTGCTTTGCCCTGCCGCTTTTGTGGCAGGCCGCGGCCAGCCTCTGGATCTACCCCCTCAAGCTGACGGGCACCGCGCCCAACGTGGCGCTGCATCTGCAAGCGGCTCTGCCCTTTTCCCTCGCGCCGCTGGACGCGCTGGCCCGGTCGGGCGAAGCCGCCGCCGCAACGCCCGAGGCCCTGCGCGCCGCGCTTTTCTCCCGCGAGCAAAGCTGGCTCTGGTTTCTGGCGGCCTGCGCGCTCGCGGCGTGGCTGATTACGCTGGCGGTGCAGCTTCTCTGGCGCGCCGGGCAGCGCTCCGCCATCCAGCCCGCGCGGGCGACCCGCCGGGCCATCCGCACCTACCGCCTGACGCTTCTGTGGCTTTGCGCGGTCAACGCGGCCTTTGCCGCTGTGGTCTGGCTGGCGGGCGTCAGGTGGATTCCCGGCCGCACCGGGTGGGATCTGGCGGCGTATTTCGGCTGCTACGCGCTCAACGTGCTGGCCGCCGCCGCCGTGTCGCGTCTGGCCGCGCCGCCCGCCATCAGCGGCCGCCACGCCTTTTTCAAGCGGCTGTAATCAGGAAAGGAGGCCTGCGCATGGGCCGGTATGTGATCGCCGTGGGCGGAACGGGCAGCAAGGTGCTGGAAGCCATCGTCTACGCCGCGTGCGCGGACGCTTTTTCCGCGCCCGGCGAGGGTCCGCTGCCCGCTCTGGACCTGCTCTCGGTGGATGTGGACGCCTCCTGCGGCAACACCACGCGCTTAAAGCGCGCCGCCGAGGCCTACGAGGAGGCCCGCGCCGCGCTGGCGGCCTCGCCCTATGACCACCCCTGCTTTCATACGCGCCTGTCCATCAGCCGGTGGAGCATGAATCTCAGCCGCCGCGCCGCCTCCGTCCGCCAGATGGCCGCGCGCCACGCGCTGGACGGGCTGCTGGCCCGCACGCTGTTCACCCGCGCCGAGGCCGATCTGGAATACAGCGAGGGCTTCCGCGGGCACCCCGATCTGGGCGTATTGTTCTTTGCCGATCTGCTGGGCGCGCTGGAGGACATGCGCGCCCAGGGCCAGCCCGACGAGCTCAACGCCATGGTGGACCGCATGCGGGCCGATCTGGACCGGGGCGAGACGGTTCATGTGCTTCTGACCGGCAGCATCTTCGGCGGCACGGGCGCGAGCGGCATCCCCGCCGTCAGCAGGTACCTGCGCCACCGCTTCGCCGGGGATACGGACCGATTCGTGATGGGCGCGGTGCTGATGCTGCCCTATTACCGCGTGCCCCCCGCCCAAGTGGACACGGAGCGCGAAATCGCCGTCTCCAGCGACGAGTTTCTGGACAAGGCGCGCACGGCGCTGCAATACTACGGCATGGAGGGCATGGTCAGAAACGGCGCGGAGGACGCCTCCGGCATCTTTGACGCGGCCTACCTGCTGGGCCTGCCGCCGGAGCACTTCGTATCCGCGCGGCTGTATTCCACCGGCTCGCAAAGCCAGGAAAACGACGCGCACATGCTGGAATGGCTGGCGGCGCGCTGCGCCGCGCGGTTTTTCTCAACGGGCTTCCGGGGCGATGAGGCGCACAACATGGACTGCTACTACTATCAGTGGCACACCCCGCATTTCTGCTGGGACAGCTTCGACACGGACGCGGCCCTCTACCGCGCGCGCTACGGCGCACTGATGAAGGCCGCCGCCGTCTACGTGACCGAGTGCTACCCCGCGCTGCGCGCCTTCCTGTGCGACGGGCGGCGTTCGCTGGGGCGGGTGGGCTACCTCGCCGCGTTTTTCCGCCGCAGCTATCCCGCCTCCGCACGCGCCCGGCTGGGCGCGCGGCTGGACGGGGTGTACCGCTTCTTCGCCTTCTATATCAACTGGATGCATCAGGTGCTCCACACGCTGCCGCCCGCCTTCCGCCTGCCCGCAGAAGGGGAGGGAAACGGCCTGATGGACGCCGCCACGCTGGACGCGCTGCACGCGGCGCTGGCCTCCCTCGGAAGCGGCACGCCGGATGAGGCGGCCTGCCGTCAGGTGCAGCGCGGGTTGGAGCGGCTGGTCCTGTCCCCCGTGCCCGACCGGCGCGACATGGCGCGCGTGGTGAGCGCGCTGGGCGGCGGCGCGCGCGCAGGCGGCCCGGACGAGGCGCTGGCCGCCTTCCTGGACACGCTGCTGGCCGCCGTGATGGAGGACCTTTGACCGTGGAAGGAGGGACGCGCCGTGCGCGGCAACCATGAAGAAAAGCAGGCGCTGGACCGCCAGACCGCCTACCTGACCTTTCTGCCCCCGATGGACGAGGGCTTTCATACGGGCTACCACACCGCGCCCGGCATCGTGAGCGACCACAACCAGCGCCCGCGCGAATGGCTGGAAAGCCTGGCCCGCTACCTGCAAACGCCGGGCATCGCCGTGAGCTATTCCATCCCCGACGTGCTCAGCGCCGAGCAGCAGCTGCGCCGCCTTTCGCGCCTGACGCCGGAGCGCGCCCTGGCCCATCCCTCGATGGCGGCCTGGCGCGCGGTGCTGGCCCTGCTGCTTCTGTGGGATACCTGGCCGCAGGACGGCGCGTGGCCCGCCTTGGAGCTGGTGCGCCTCTCGGACGGCGGCACGGCCTTCTCCGCCTCGGTGACCGCCGCGCTCTCCCCCGCCCGCGCCCCGGACGGGCTGTGGGCGTTCACGCTGCGCGGCGAGGGCATCCCCGCGCGGCCCGTCGCCCTTCTCTCCCGCGCCATGGCCGTGGTGCCCGCCGCCGACCCCGGCGACCTGAGCCCCCTGCTGCCGCCGTGCGTGACGTGGTATGACCGCGCGCAGCGCCGCTTCCTCGACCCCTGCGCATGCCTTTGCGAGCGCGACGCCGCGTTCCTGACCGCGCGGCTTGCGCTGTTGTGCCGCCTGAACGAGCAGCCCTCGCTGCGCAGCCCCCTCTACGATCCCGCGGCGGGCCTGTGCGGCGTGCTGCGCCCGTTTCTTACGGACATCTCCCGCGCGCGCGGCGCGTGGCGCGACCTGCTTTCGCGGGGCGACGCACAGGCGCTCGACGATCTCCGCACCCGGATTCTGGCCGCCCATACGCTGGCCGACACGCCCGCCGGGGTCCGGGAAGAAACGCTGCATCCGCAGGAGGCCGACCCCGCCGCCAACCCGCTTCTTCGCGTGGTGCTGGGCCCCGTGCCTCCCGCCGCGGAGGGCGGCGGCTGCGTCCTGTATTCGCTGGACGGCACGGCCTTTGCCCGCCGGTCCGCCTTCTGTCTGACCGAGCCCGCGCGCAGCCGCGGCGAAGCGGACGCGCTGGCGCGCCTGAAACGGGAGCTCACCCTGCTGGAACAGCACGACGCGGGCTGGCGCGCGCGCGCCGCGGCCACGCTGCGGAAGCTGGCGGACGCCGGGCATCCCGGCCTGTGGCCGCGCCTTCCCGGCCTGCTCCGCGGCTGGGCCGACGAGCTGGACCGCCGGCCCGAAGATGCGGGCTTCACCCTTGAGGTGACCTATCCGCTGGACGGCCGTCCCGCCGCCCTCTGTGCCCTGCTCCGGGACGCGCTTGGCATGGAGGACGCGGCGCTGGTGGAGCAGCCGCTTTCCGACGCGCTTCTCCTGCTGGACGGCCCGCCGCCCTTCGCGGACGAGGCGCTCCATACGGCCTGCCGCGTGGTGCTGGGCGCGCGCACCTGTTATGCCGTGCCCCCGCTCTCGCCCGGGCTGTGCGCCTTTCTGACGGACGCCGCCGACGCGGACGAATCCGGCGCGCCCCGGCTGGACCTCTCCGGCCTGCGCTTTCTGCCCGCTGCGGACGGCCGCTCCGTCGAGGCGTGTCTGCGGCTGCGCCGCCGTGTGCAGCGGGGCGAAACGGCGGCGGAAAGCGCCGTCACCTTCCGCCGCACCTATGTCCTGAGCGACGCGCTGCAAACCGGCGCGGCTTTTGTGCTGCCCGCCGGGGAGGCCCCCTACGTGGCCGTATGGCCCAATGTGCGCCTTTCGCCCGGCCTGTGGAAGCGCTATTTCGTCCATGCCCACCGCCCGCAGAGCGTGGAGGTATGGGCCCTGAGCGCCGGGGGCTGGACACAGGGCGAGCTGCGCTCCGCCTCCGGCTTCGCATGGCGCAACACCTGCGTGGACCGCTTCCCGGCCTTTGTGGCGCTCCGGCGCGGCGCGCTCTCTCTGGGCGCGCTGCTCAACGACGCGCCCCGCCGCCTTTTGCGCCACGAGCCCGCCGCGGCCATCGCCATCGACTTCGGCAGCATCTCCACCACCGTCATGCTCCGGCAGGACGGCCGCGTGCAGCCCGCGTCTCTGCCCGAATGCCTGCACCGCACGCTCCTTTCGTCCGCCCCGGACGACGGCGCCCGTCTGGCCGACGAATTTCTGCCCGATACGGTGCTTCTGCCCGGAAGCGCCGTCGAGGCCACCTATTACAGCGTGATGGACATGTTCACCGACGTGCCGGAAGCCTGGCGCACGGTCCTGTGCGACGGGCACATCTACTACCGCCTCTCCCTGCCTGACCTGCTGGAAAAAAGCGCCTCCGCCCTGTACTACGACCTCAAGTGGAGCGGCGAGGACTATGCGCTTCGGTGCCTTCGGCTGTTCCTCAAGCAAGCCATGCTTCAGGCGGCGCTTTCGGCGCGGCTGTGGGGGTCGTCCTCGGCGTCCTGGCGCGTGTCCATGCCCAACGCCATGCCGCTGAGCAAGCAGGAGGCCTATCTGGAAATGATGCGCGGCCTCGCGCGGGAGGTGTCCGCCGAATGCGGCCTGCCCCTGACCGGCGGCTGCCCGGCCGTGCTCTATGCCACGGAGAATCAGGCGGACGGCCTCTACTTCCTCTCCCGCAGCGAGGCGAGCGCGGGCAGCGGCTACCTGAACCTGGACATCGGCGGCAGCACGGCGGATCTCAGCCTGTGGCTGGGCGGCGCGGCGCATGCCGCCATCGAATGCTCGCTCCTGCTGGGCTGCCGGGAGATGCTCTTTGACTCCCTGTGCGACTGGCACAGCGAGGATCTGGAGCGCGACTTTGCCTCCGGCTCCGAGGCGCTGCGGCAGGCGGTCGGCGGCGTCGTCACCGCGTTCCGGCGCGATAAGTCCACCACGCGGGGGCGGCTGAAATGCATGTTTTTGCTGGATGACCTGCTCGCCGCCTACGCCGGGGACATCCGGGAGGCCATGGCCGCCGTCCGTTCCCTGGGCGGCATCACCTACTTTGAAAGCCTGCTGCTGCTCCACATCGGCTACCTGTTTTATCTCTCGGGCGAGCTGATGCAGCGCGCCCATGCCGACGCGGACCTCTCCCCCCTGCTTCCGCAGCGCATGGCGCTGTGCGTGGCGGGCAACGGCGGCCAGCTTGTCAAGGCCCTCACCGACGAACAGCTGACCCGCCTGTGCTCGCTGGCCATGACGCGCCTGAGCACGGACCATCCCCTGCGCGTGCTGCTGCCGGTGCAGAGCCGCCACCCCAAGCAGGAGGTGGCGCGCGGCCTGCTGGCGCGGGACGACGCGCTCCAGAGCGCCGTCCATGGCGCGGACCGGTGGAACGGCACCCGCCCCTACGGCGGGCCGGAGCGCGAGGACCTTTTGAGCGGCTATCTGCCGCTGTTTTACCGCGTCTTTCCCCAGGCGGCGGAGCGCCTGATGCCCCGCGCCTTCGAGGAGGCGGACGGCGTGCGCCTGACCCCCACCGCGCAAATGGAGCTGGACACCGTCTTTGCAAACGAAAAGCCATGCACCCCGGAGGATGACATGGCCATGGCTGTGCGCTGCCTGAGCCAGCTCAAGCGCCTGTGGCGCCTGTAAGGGGCTCAGAGATAGGCTTTCATGCGCTCCACGTTCTGCTCCTGCGTATCCAGCAGGCGCTCGCCCAGCCTGCGCGCGTCGCCGTCGTCGCCCTGATAGTCGTTCAGATGGCGGATGGTCTTGACGATGCCCATGGTGGTGCCCTGAATCATCATTTCCGCGATCTTTCCGCGCGAATCATCCATGGCCAGCTGGCCCTTGCTCATCCATTCGGCGGATACGCGCGCCATGGTCCCCACGCCCGCGGGCGTATCGCCCCGCTGGCGGATATACCCGTCCGCCTCGTCGCGGATGGCCCGGTACTCCTGCCGCTCGCGCCTGAGCTCCTCGCGCAGGCGCTTTTCGGCGTGCTCCTCCACCGTGTCGATGCCCTGGCAGCCCATGTCGGCCGTCTTGTAAATGTACTGAAACAGCTCCATTTCGGGAAGCATTTCCGTCACCTCCGTAAACAGGATGCCCCCCGATGCGCGCGCTTTAGTCCAGCCGTTTGATGTCCACCGTCGCAATGCCCGACTGTCCCGGCGCGCCGGTGAGCAGGTCCTGCGGCGCGGGCACCAGCAGCATGAAGCCGTCTTTGCCGTAGCGCCGGTCATACCCCCGCGCATAGGCTTCCTCGACCCACGCATGCCGCACCTGTCCCGTCACCATGGCGGTCTGTCCCGCGCCGGTGAGGTCTTTGGCCTCCGTGAGCGTGCATTCCAGACTCAGAAACGCCTCCGCGATCAGCGGCGCATGAATGGTCCGCGCCTCCTGCAGCGCAAAGCCGCCCGCCTCAAACTCGTCCTCGTCCATGCCGTTTCGGCGGATGGTCTCCACCAGCCGGTCATAGCAGGCGATGGGCAGGAAATTCAGGGCGAAGCACTTTTCCCGCAGGATGTTGGCATAGGTGTGGGTGTGCTGGTAGAGGTTGCCCATCACGGCGAAAAAGGCGGTCCTGTCCCCGTGAAAGCAGCTCCACGCGTGGAAGCATACGTTGGGCAGGCCGTTTTCCTTCCATGTGGTGATGGCAAAGAGCGGCGAGGGGATGCCCGCCGTCGTCTCAAAGTGGGAAAACAGCTCGAATTCCTCCGGATACGCGGGCCGGAAATGTTCGGGGAAGGCCTCGGAGATCTCGATTTTCATGGCCGCACCTCCTCTTTGCGCGGTTGAAACGGAGCCGGAAAGGCACACGCCCTCCCGGCCCCGCGGCAGCTTGTCGAAAAAGTCCGCCTGCGGCGGCCTTTTCCGCCAGATGCTTAAGAAATGTTTGCGCCTAAAGGCGCAAACTCCCCGCCCGCCCGGCAAAGCCGGGCGATACGATTTCATTTGGAGGGCTGCGGCCCTCCAAACCTCCCAAAATGGTATTCGGAGCCGGAAAGGCACACGCCCTCCCGGCCCCGCTGTTTATTTACTTGTCCGGCTCCACCCAGCCGCGGCTGCGTTCCACGGCCCGGTGCCACCCGTAGAGGGCCAGATCGCGGTCGCGGTCCGCCATGCGCGGATGGAAGGTCAGGTCCGGCTGGACCATGGCCGCGGCTTCCTCCTTGCTGGCATACACGCCCGTACCGATGCCCGCCAGCAGCGCCGCGCCCAGCGCCGTGGTTTCCAGCACCACGGGCCGGATCACCGGCACGCCCAGAATATCCGCCTGAAACTGCATCATGAAGCCGTTGGCGCTCGCGCCGCCGTCCACATTCATGTGCCGGGGCGCGTGGTGCCCCCGGTCCGCCACCATGGCGCGGAACAGGTCGCAGCTCTGGTAGCAGATGGCCTCCAGCGCCGCGCGCACGATGTGCGCCCGGCCCGTGCCGCGCGTCATGCCCACGATGGTGCCCCGGCTGTACATGTCCCAGTACGGCGCGCCCAGGCCCGTGAAGGCGGGCACCAGAAACACGCCCGCCGTGTCCGGCACGCTCTCGGCGATCTGCTCGCTCTCGGCGGCGTTTTTGATCAGCTTCATCTCGTCGCGCAGCCACTGAACCGTGGCGCCGCCCATGAACACGCTGCCCTCCAGCGCGAAGGTGGGCTTGCCGTCCAGCCGCCACGCCATGGTGGTGAGCAGCCCGTTCTGGCTCTCCACCGGCACCTCGCCCGTGTTCATCAGCATGAAGCAGCCGGTGCCGTAGGTGTTTTTCACCATGCCCGGCTCAAAGCACGCCTGCCCGAACAGCGAGGCATGCTGGTCGCCCGCCATGGCCGCCACGGGAATGGGCCGGCCCAGAATCTCCGGCCGGAGGTTTCCGATCACCTGCGCCGTGTCCACCACCTGGGGCAGCACCGCGCGAGGGATGTTCAGCATGCCCAGCAGCTCGTCGTCCCACTCCTGGGTGTGGAGGTTAAAGAGCATCGTGCGGCCGGCGTTGGTCGCGTCGGTCACGTGCGGCCGTCCCTCCACCAGATGCCAGGCCAGGAAGCTGTCCACCGTGCCGAAGCACAGCTCGCCCTTCTCCGCGCGCTCGTGCAGGTTCAGCGTATCCAGCAGCCACGCCAGCTTCGTCCCGCTGAAGTAGGCGTCCGGCACGAGGCCCGTCTTTTTCCGGATGGTTTCGCCATGCCCCTCGCGCACCAGCTTCTCCACATAGGGCGCGGTGCGGCGGCACTGCCACACGATGGCGTTGTGTACGCAGCGGCCCGTGTCCTTCTCCCACAGCAGGGTGGTCTCGCGCTGATTGGTAATGCCGATGGCCGCGATGTCGCGCACGTCCACCTTACTCATCTTCACGGCCTTTTGCAGGGCCTCCACCTGGGTGCCAAGGATGTCGTCCGGGTCGTGCTCCACCCAGCCGGGCTGGGGATAGTGCTGCTTGAACTCGATGGCATGCGAGGCAAGCGTGTGTCCCGCCTCGTCAAAGACGATGGCGCGGCTGGATGTGGTGCCCTGGTCCAGTGCCACTAGGATTCGCATGGTTTCTCTCCCTCCGTTTGTGTAAAAAGTATTTCCTTACGCCGCGCCATTTCCTCCGCGCGGTCGATATAGACGCTCACATTGGTCACGTTGGGCGCGCGGCGGATGCGCAGCTCCCGGTCCGGCAGCACGCGCTTGCTGATGGCCCCCGCGCCCATGGCGAGGATGGAGGTGGTTTCCTCCATGATATCCACATTGTACAGGCACGCCGCGCCGGGGCGGGCGTAACCCACGTTCTGCTGCTGTCCGGCCATGTACTTCTGCCGGTAGAGGTAATAGGGCGCAAGGCCGAGCGCCTCGGCCGTCTCCTCGCCCAGGCGCACCATGGCGGCGGCCACGGCGGGGTCCGGCAGGGGCGCGCGCTCCAGATTGAGCCGGCTGGACCGCTTGATGGCCAGCGTGTGCACGGTCAGGCTGTCGGGCGCGAGGCGGCGCACCGCCTCCATCGTGCGGGCGAAGGCCGCCTCGTCCTCGCCGGGCAGGCCCGCGATCACGTCCATGTTGATGTCGTCAAATCCCAGCTCCCGCGCCAGCGCAAAGGCCTCGCAGGTCTGACGGGCCGTGTGGTCCCGGCCGATGAGGCGCAGGGTTTCGTCGTTCATGGTCTGGGGGTTGATGCTGATGCGGCCGATGCCCAGCCGCTTGAGCGCAAGCAGCTTGCCGCGGGTGATGGTGTCCGGGCGGCCCGCCTCCACGGTGTACTCCCGCGCGCCGGGAAAGCGCGCCGTCACCTCGTCCATCAGCCGGGCGAAGTCCTCCTCGCCCAGCGCCGAGGGGGTGCCGCCGCCCACGTAGAGCGCGCGCAGCGAAAGCCCGCACCGCTCCATCAGCCGCGCGCCCTCCCGCATCTCCCCGAAAAGCGCCTCCAGATACGGGGCGATGCGCCCACCCTTGCCTACCGCCTCGCCGGGGAAGGAGCAGTAGGCGCAGCGCGTGCGGCAAAAGGGGATGGAGATATATACGTCCGCCTGCGCCGTGCAGGGCGCGGGCAGCTTTTGCTGCTCCCGCACGATGCGGGCAAGCAGCGCCGCCTTTTCGGGCGTCACGTCGAAAAACGATTCCAGATACCGTTCGGCCTCCTCCATGGAGCGCCCTTCCTCCATGGCCTGACAGAGCAGCCGCGTGGGCCGGATGCCCGTAAGCGCGCCCCACGGGGGATGCGCGCCCGTGAGCTCCTTCAGCAGACGGTACAGCGACAGCTTGCACAGGCGCTTTCGCACCCGCTTGAGCGCAACCGCCAAATGCTCGCCGTCCCCGCCGGGGGCGGCCTGCGGCAAAGCCTGCTCCATCGAAAAGCTGCGGCCGCGCAGATGCATCACGCTCCGCGCCACGCCGCCGCGCTCCTGATAGTCATGGCGCAGCGGCTCGCCGCCCTCGCCTTCGGGATTGACGTCAAAGGCTTCCACCTGAAAAAACAGCTTGAGCACGTCGCACAGGTCGTTGGCGAATCCCGGAAGCGGCGTATACAGCGCGATGCGCACCTTTTCCATGCTTCAGCCCTCCGCGGGGTCGTGCCCCACCGTGCCGGCTTCCTCATGGCCCGGATAGGCGACCTGCCGGGGCGAGAGGTGAAACAGCGCGCGCAGCGATTCCTTGAGCTCGTGGAAGCTGCCGTCCGCAAAGTCGGTCCGGCCATAGCCGTGGGCGAACAGCGTGTCCCCCGTCAGTACGCCCTGCCCCTGCGGCAGCAGGTAGCACACGCTGCCCGCGCTGTGCCCCGGCGTATGCAGCACCCGGATCTCCATGTCGGCCAAAAAGAGCGTCTCCCCGCCATGGAGCAGGTGGGGACGTGTGGCCACGGTCACATCGCAGCCGAACTGGCGGGCCACGTTCTTCGTGCTGTCGGTGAGCTTGGGCGCGTCCGCCTCATGCACGTAGAGCGGGATGCCGAAATGGCCGCACACCGCGTCCACCGCGCCGATGTGGTCCCAATGCGCGTGCGTGAGCAGCACGGCGGCGGGCTTGTACTCCTGCGCCGCCCGGATGATCCGCTCCCCCTCCGCGCCGGGGTCCACGATGAGGCAGCCCCGCGTTTCGGTGTTCACCACCAGATAGCAATTTTCCTGAAAGGCCCCTACGGGCAGGCATTCCACATAGATCCCAGCCATCTCTACCGCTCCCTGCTTTCTTCAAAACCGCCGGCGTGAATCCAGAAGGATGGTCACGGGGCCGTCGTTGACCAGCGACACCTTCATGTGCGCGCCGAACACGCCCGTCTCCACCCGGATGCCGCGCGCGCGCCAGTCCGCCACCAGCCGCTCGTACATGGGGTCGGCTGTTTCCGGACGCGCGGCGGTGATGAAGCTGGGCCTGCGCCCGCCGCGGGCGTCGCCCAGCAAAGTGAACTGGCTCACCGCCAGCAGCTCGCCGCCCACGTCCAAAAGCGAACGGTTCATCTTGCCCTGCTCGTCCTCAAAGACGCGCAGGTTGGGCACCTTTTCGGCGATGTACCTGAAATCGGCGTCGCCGTCGCCCTCCTCCACGCCGATCAGCACCAGAAACCCCGCGCCGATCTGGCCCCTGATTTCTCCCTCCACGCTCACGCTGGCCCGCTCCACCCGCTGAATGACTGCACGCATCTGTGATTCCTTCCTCTTCCGTCAGATCAGCTTCCACAGCGAGCGCCCCTGGCTGTCCACGCTGACGACCTGATAGTTATTGAGAATATACTCCACCGTTTTATCCGTCAGAATGCCGCGGTATGTCTCCACATCGTCGCTGATGAAAAGGGCGTCGATCGGATGCTGTTCCAGAAACGCCTCAAATTCATTCTCCAGCCCCTCGCCCACGTTATCGGTGATAAATCCGATCAGGTTATAGTAGCGGAAGGCGGGCTGCCGGTCCGCGAACCAGTACCAGTCCGGCCATATGCCGATGGTATAGACCGTTTCGTCCTCTCCCAGATAATCCAAAAGTTCGCGCTGGACCGCCACATACGCCTCGTGCTCCGTCCTGGCCGCCTCCCGCTGTTGCGGCGCCAGCGCGTTCACGGCCGGCACCGCGACAGACGCCAGCACGCACAGCGCAGCGGCGTACTCCAGCCATTTCATCCAGCGGACCTTTCTGTTCAGCCGGTCCAGCACGGCGCTCAGAGCCAGCAGACAGGCCATCAGCAGGGTACAGTCCCCCATGGCGAGATGCTGCTCGAACCCCGTACCGGACACGTAGGCCGCAAGCATGTTGGCCACCGCCACAGTTGCCGCGCAGGCCAGCAGCCCTTTTTCACGCTTGAAGCGCTCCGGTTCCCCGCGATAGATCAACAGGCGTACGATGACCGCTCCGGCCGTCAGCAGCACGGGTTTGAGGCTTTCCCAGCCATAGCCGTTTTCGATCAGCCAGCGGCGGATCTCCCAGAAGCCCGCGTCCTTTGCGCTGGCCACATGCACGAAGTTGTTGAGAATGTACTCCTCAAACATGGCCCCCAGCGCGCCCACAGCTCCCAGATAGCCCAGGACCGGCACGGCGAGCACCGCCATGCCCGCCAGATAGCGCAGCGCATCCTTCCACAGGCAGCGCCGGGCGCGGACGGCATAGCCGATGTAGAACAGCACCATCACGCCCAGCCCCGGGATGTCGCTGATCTTGATGAGCGCAATCGCCGCCGTGGCCAGCCCCAGCAGAAACGGCCTTGCCCCGGCGCCGCGCGTCTGTCCGGTATAGGCGTGGATCATCACCGCGAAGCCCAGCAGCATGAAAAGAAAGTTGAATTCCTCGCAGTGCAGGTGTTGTCCGCAGACCCGCAACAGCACCGGTATGCAGGCCGCCACGCAGAGGATGTTGCGCCTTTCCCCCATCAGCCAGCGCGCCATCAGCATCAGCAGCGCGCAGTTGCCCAGGGCGAAGAGCACCTCCAGCACATACACGCCCGCCGTTCCCTCCACGATCCTCTGTGGTATCGCCATCATCAGGAAAAACAGAGGTCCCTTGTTTTCCGTGATCTCCACATAGGGCGTATACCCCTGGACGATGCCGCGGCCCATGCACAGGAAGATGCCGCTGTCCGCCCCAACGGTCTCATACGCCGGATTCGTGCACGGAAACGCCGAAAGCGCCCACACCAGCACCACGGTCAGGCACACGGCCTCAGCGACAACATGGGCTGCCGACTTTGCACGCATAGTTCCCATCTCCTTTGTACCTTTTCTCAGGTCGATCCGCGGTAGACCTCGATGATGTCGCTGCGCTTGTGCAGCTGGGTAAAGACCCGGTCCAGCTGCTCACGGCTCTTGACCTGGATGACCATGGTAATGTTGCTGGTCTTTTTCTTTTCGTCCCGCTTGGCCGACACCGCCACGATGGGCACGTCCATGTTGCCGATGCACAGGGCCAGCTCGCCCAGCAGGCTTACGTGGTCGTAGGCGATGATGTTGATGGAGGCGTTGAAGTTGGCCAGCTCGTTCCCGCCCGCCCAGCTCACCTCCACCATGCGCTCCTGCTCGGAGTTGGTGGCGTTGATGCAGTCGGCCTTGTGCACGGTCACGCCGCGGCCGCGGGTGATATAGCCGATGATCTCGTCGCCGGGCACGGGGTTGCAGCAGCGGGCGAAGCGCACCAGCATGCCGCTTTCGCCCTTGACGTAGACGCCGTGGGTGGGCTTGCCCAGATGGCTCTGCGCCTCCTCGTGGGAAACCTCCTGCACCTTGGGCAGCGCGGGGGTCTCGGTCTTGCGCTGCTCCTCCAGCAGGCGGCTGATCACATAGGCGCTGGCGATGCCGCCGTAGCCCACCGCGCCGTAGATGTCGTTGAGCTCGGAAAAGGCGTAGCGCTTGAGAATCCCCTCATAGTATTCCGGCTTGGTCAGCGCCGGGAGCGCCACGCCGCGGCGCTTGGCCTCCTTTTCCAGCATGTCGCGGCCCTTGATGACGTTTTCGCCGCGCAGCTCGCGCTTGAGGAACTGGCGGATCTTGGCCTTGGCCTGCTGGGTTTTGACCACGCGCAGCCAGTCGGTGCTGGGGCCCTTGGAGGAGGGCGAGGTGATGATCTCCACCCGGTCGCCCGTCTCCAGCTCGGTTTCCAGCGGCACGATGCGGCCGTTGACCTTCGCGCCCACGCAGTGGTTGCCCACGCCGGAGTGGATGCGGTAGGCGAAGTCGATGGGCGTGGCGCCGCGCTGCATGCTCACGATATCGCCCTTGGGGGTGAAGAGCAGCACCTCCTCGCTGAACAGGTCGGTTTTCAGCGAGTCGATGAACTCCTGACTGTCGCGCGTATCGCCCTGCCAGTCGAGGATCTGCCTGAGCCAGTAGAGCTTGTTGTCCAGATCGCCGCCGCCCGTCCCGCCCTCCTTGTAGCGCCAGTGCGCCGCCACGCCGAACTCGGCCACGCGGTGCATCTCCCAGGTGCGGATCTGGATCTCAAAGGGGAAGGGCATCTTGCGCCCGCCGATCACGGTGGTGTGCAGGCTCTGGTACATGTTGCCCTTGGGCACGCTGATGTAGTCCTTGAAGCGGCCGGGGATCTGGTTCCACAGCGTGTGGACGATGCCCAGCACCGTGTAGCAGTCCTGCACGGTATCCACCAGCACGCGCACGGCGATCAGGTCGTAGATCTGGTCGAAGGTCTTGCCCTGGCCCTTCATCTTCTTGTAGATGGAATACAGGTGCTTGGGGCGGCCGTCCATCTCGTAGTGGATGTGCTGCGCGTCGAGCTTTTCGGACAGCTCGGAGATGACCATGCGGATGTTTTCCTCGCGCTCGGTGCGTCTGAGGCCCACCTTCTGGGCGATGTCGTGAAAGGCTTCGGGATCGATGTACTTGAAGCTGAGGTCCTCCAGCTCGGATTTGATGGAGTTCATGCCCAGGCGGTGCGCCAGGGGGGCGTAGATGTCCAGCGTCTCGTGGGCGATGGCCTTCTGCCGCTCCTCGGGCTGGAAGCGCAGGGTGCGCATGTTGTGCAGCCGGTCCGCCAGCTTGATGATGACCACGCGGATGTCCTTGCTCATGGCCAGGATCATCTTGCGCAGGCTTTCGGCCTTCTGCTCCTCGCGGTTGGTGAAATCCAGCTTGTCCAGCTTGGTCACGCCGTCCACCAGCTGGGCGACCTCCTCGCCGAATTCCGTGCGAATGGTGTCCAGCGTGATGTCCTTGCAGTCCTCCACCGTGTCGTGCAGAAAGCCCGCCGCGATGGTCGGCGCGTCGATCATCAGGTCGGTGAGGATGCTCGCCACCGACACCGGGTGAATGAAATACGGCTCGCCGCTCTTGCGCACCTGTCCCCGGTGCGCGTTTTCGGCAAACTCGTAGGCCTTTTTGACCAGCAGGCAGCCGTCGCCGGGGTGGTGCTTCTGCACCCGCGCCAGCATCTTTTCCAGCGGCATGCACTCGTTGGTGATGTAGGTCAGCATCGTATCACATCCTCGCCTATATCCTGGGATTGGATCCTACTCGACCCTAACAAGCCGGAGACCGCTCTCCGCGCTTTCCACGCGGTAGAGCGCCTTGTCGGCGATGTCGTCCGGGTTTTCAAACAGTCCGCCGTACGCCTGGATGAAGGCCTCGTCCGCGTCAAAGCAGTAGACGTATTCATAGTCCGCCAGCGCGGCGGCCACATCCTCCGGGCTGCCTTCCAGCATCATCCCGCAGGGGGCCTCCAGCTCCACCGGCATGAACTCATAGCGGTTGCACACATATGTGCGGTAGATGTTCTCCTCGTCGCGCCCGCAGGCGATCCAGGCCACACGCGCGTCCTGGGGAAGCGCCTCCAGCACCCACGCGGGCGGGTAGAAGCCGGCGCGCAGCGACTGCGTGGCTTCCACCTGCAGGGGCGCGGTAAAGGTGAGCGACATCAGCTGCGCGGGCGCTACCAGCAGCATCATGCCCGCCAGCACGGCCAGTGCGGCCGGAACCGCGCGGGGTGGGTCCGCCTCCCAGCTTTCCAGCGCCAGCGCGACCGCCAGCGACAATGCCGGAATCATGACGCTTGCCATGTAACGATCAAATGAATGCAGCGATGCGGCCTCCGACTCGCTGAAGGCATACAGGTAGAGATGCACCAGGCACACGGCGTATACCGCTGTGGCGGCGGTCATGGCAGCCACGGCCCGCCCGTAGCGCCGTGCCTTGGGGCAGAGCTCGCCCCCGGCCCGCCTGCGGCGCGCCAGATAGCATGCCGCCAGGCACAGGATCATCACCCATTCCAGATAGCAGGGCTTAAGGATGTGCCCCTCGCCCATCATCTGGGGCATGGTCAGGTAGCGGAAGAAGTTGCTGAACAGGTATTGCTGGTGCCAGGGGGATTCGCCGGCGAGGAACAGGGCGATGTTCTCGCCGATCTCCCAGTAGCGGAAGGGCTTCTCGCTCCCGATGCCGTTCAGGGCCAGGTAGATCTTCCACGACGCCACGCCCACCAAAAGGCACAGCGCGGGCGCGGCCAGGGCCGCGAAGCGCCGCGCGCCCGTTCCCCTGCCTTCCCGCCACAGGTCCAGCGTCATCACCGCCATGGCCAGCAGCGCCAGGAACGCGCCGCTCTCCTTCACCAGCGAGAGCGCCAGCATGGCCGCGCCGGTCATAGCACTCCGCTCCCAGCCGCGCGGCAGGGTGAACCACTGGATCAGCGCGTAGGCGGCGACGGCGCCCAGCAGCGCGTCCACATACACGTTCTGATAAGCGTATGCCAGAAAGGCCAGGGGCAGCATCACGGACGCCAGCAGCAGCGGCACGGCGCGCTTCCAGCGCCGCCAGTCCGCGTAGCGCATCAGCGGCAGGAAGCACACGGCCAGCGCCACGTTGTTGGCGCTGATGGTCGCGCCCTCGCTGAACGTGCCGCCGGAGAGGACCACCCACGCGTATTCCCAGAGCGCGGCCCCCGGCGGATAGCTGGGAAAATCCAACGCGCCGGGCACGGCATGGGGCAGGGTCCCCAGCGCGCAGAGCCGGTTGACCACCCGGCCCCAGTGGGAAAACTCGTCCTGAAGCGTGTAGAGCTGTCCCCGGTGCGCCCACCCGGCCACCAGCACCACCAGCGCAAAGGCCGCCGCGCCCGGCGTGAGGATGCGGCACCGCGCCTCACGGCTACGCACGGCCAGCACCGCCGCGGCCAGCAGAGACAAGAGGCCCATCGCCTGCGCGGCCCGGCATCCCAGCTCCGGCGCGCCCGCCAGCGCAAAGACGTAGATCACGCCCGTGAGCAAAAACACCGCGGGTGCCGCCCATTCCTCAAAGCGCCTGCGGCTCACCGCCGCCAGCAGCGCGGCCACGCCGCCGGTCATCAGCAGCACCCAGATCGCGCCTGTCATAGTCATTCCTCCCCGGCGTCAGCCCACATGCTTGACGTAGGTGTACAGGGTGTCGGTGATGGTCGCTCCGGCGTTGACGTACACGCGCAGGACCTTGGCGTTGTTGCTGACGATGGTGGAGGTCAGGCGCTTGCAGTCGTGGGTGAAGCAAGTGTCCAGCGTCTTTTTGTGAAGCAGCGCGCCCATGCCGCGGTCGCCCTCCTCGTCGTACATGCCCATGAGCACGGGATCGACCGTGGTTTCATCCTTGCGGCAGATGACGAAAAAGCCGATGGGCTTGTCGCCCGAGAGCACCTCGTAGAGAAAGCCGCCGCGCGCCAGCATGCTGCGCAGCCAGTTGGCGTAGCGGTTGCCGCCCTTTGCGCGGCCGAAGGCGGGGTCGATGCTCACCCGGTCGCTTTTGAACACGCCCCGGCGGATCAGCGCGTAGATGCGCTCGCGGTCGGCCTCCTCCCTGCGCTCCACCACGCGAAGGCCCCGGTCAAACCGGGCGATGGAGGCCGGCATGTGGTACTCGTCCCGCCGGATCATCACATGAAAGACCGTCTCCACAAACGTATAGCCCAGGGCCTGCATCGAAAACAGCAGCGCGGGGCAGTCCACCGGGGTTTTCACCACGATGTATTCCGCGCCCGCCGCGATGATGCGCGCCTCCTCCTGACGGAGCAGGTCCGGGGTGTCGGATGCGTCCAGCGCGATCTCGTAGGCGTCCACGCCCAGGTTTTCACGCTCCCAGACCGCATGCGTGGTCTTCATCCGCGTTCACCTCCCGTTCCTCTGGCTGATGGATTCCCTCCGCCGCCCCGCGCGTCACGCTGCGCACCACAAACTGCGGCGAGCGGTTGATGCTCAGATAGATGCGGCCGATGTACTCCCCTACCACGCCGATCAGCGCGATGATCATGCCGCCCAGCAGCAGCAGCACGGAAATCGTGCTGGCCCAGCCGGCGGGGATGTCGGGATTCACCAGCTTGCGAATCACCGTCGCCAGCGCGAACACCACGCCCGCCACCGCCGTGAGCCAGCCGGCGTAGCTGGCAAAGCGCAGGGGCTTGATGGAAAAGGCCGTCACGCCGTTGAGCCACAGGGCCACCAGCTTTTTGAGGTTGTAGCCGCTGCGGCCCTCCGCGCGGGCGCGGTGCTCCACGGGCACGTTGGCATAGCGGCTCACGCTCTGGAACAAAAGGCCCGTCACGTAGGGAAAGGGGTTGGGATACTGCAAAGCGGTATCCACCACAAAGCGGCGGCAGGCGTAGTAGCTGTTGACGGTCAGCTCCTTGGGCTGGCCGAAGAAGTAGTGGTTGCAGGCGGCGTTGAAGCGGCTGCCCAGGTTGCGAAGCGCGCTTTGCCTGCGTTTGGGGTACTGGGCAAAGACGATGTCGTACCCCTCGGCCACCTTGTCGATGAGCTTGAAGCATTCGCAGGCGGGGGTCTGTCCGTCGTCGTCCAGACAGATCACGATGTCGCCCCGCACCTGATGAAAGCCCGCCATCACCGCGCTGTGCTGGCCGAAGTTGCGCGACAGGTCCACAAACACGATGGCGGGGTCCCGCGCGCACAGCTCGCGGATGGCGTCGGCGGTGTCGTCGGGGCTGCCGTCGTTGACCAGGATGATCTCATGGTCGTACTCGTCCGCGCGGGCGGCGAGCGTGTCGTTCAGCTCCCGGACCACCGCGCCGATGGTGTTGGCCGAGCGGTAGCAGGGAATCACAAAGGAAAGCAGCGGTTTGGCCATAAAGGCACCTCGTTTCGTCAGATGGCGGATATGCGGCGGCTGAGCGTGCGGATGAGGTCGTAGCCGTCCCAGGTAAGGGCGAAGTCCATGGTGTGCCCCACGGGCGCGATGCGGTCCACGCCCCACAGGGCGTTTTCGCGCACGAAGCGCCGCAGCGCCTCCGGCTCCAGCCCCAGATAGCTGAGCGTCTGGTACTTGCGCTTCACCACCGGAATCAGGCTGTCCAGCGTTTCGGCGGCGTACTCCACAAAGAAGCCGCCCGCGCAGCGGTGCCCGTCGATGTCCGGGGTGAGCGCGCTCACCTGAACGCGCACCACGGTGTTGTCCGGCATGGGCGCGATGGCCGCGCCCGGCAGCGCGGCGGCCGCCCGGAAGGCCGCGGTCAGCTTGTCCACCGCCACCACCGGCTCGATGGGATAGCGCGGCGCGGCATACGCGCGCACGGCCTCCCAGAAGCGCGCCTGCGCCTGCGTCACCGCGTCCCGCCCGCCCAGCCAGTACACCAGCCGGGGCGAGGTGCAGGCGTTCTGGTCGGTGAGATACGTGTCGTTGTAAAAGCCGCGCGCGGCCGCGGCCAGCGCCTTGTCGTCCAGGGCCAGCACGCGCTTTGCGTCCACGGCCAGCAGGCTGTAGCGGTCGGGGAAGGCGACCTCCACCGCGCGGGGCGCGAGCGGCGCCATGCGCACGCGGCGCACCGTCTCGTCGCCGCCCCAGATGATGCGCGCGTCGCACCGGGCGCTCAGCATCTCCGTCACGTCCTGACGGTCGCGCGGGTAAATCACCACGCATGCGTGGTTTGCCAGCGCCGCGTGCGCGGCGCGAAGCAGCAAGTCCATCACGCGGCAGATGATGCGCGTCTGCGGAAAATCCCGGCTGGAGGCCTTGACCACGCAGGCGTTGCCCGCCAGCAGCCCCGCCGCCAGCGAATAGGCGAAGTTGACCGGCACGTTGCTGGGCGCGATGTGAAACGAAATCCCGCGCCCCAGCCGGTCCGAAACCGCGCCCTCGTATTCCCGCGCCAGCGCCTCCAGATTCGCGCGCCGGCAGAAGAAGCCGAAGGCCACCACGTCCGGGTAGGCGCGCGCCTCGCGGTCGGCGATGAGGGCCGCGCCCAGGTCGGAAAGGAAGGCCATCACGCCGCCGTCAAAGGGCGCGAGGGGGCGGGCGCTCTGCCAGTCCCCGCCGCACAGGCGGGTATAGGGCTCATTTCTGCTCATAGGTATCGCTGCACCCCCGCACCTCGGCGCGCTTGACACGCCCCAGAATTTCAAAGTACTTGCCCTTGCGGCCGCAGGGGCAGTCGTCCTCGCCGAGGATGCGCCCCTCGTCCTCGGTGAGGAGCACATGGCCCGGATAGCTGCGCGGCAGCACGCTGGACACCTGAATCAGCCCCGTCTCCCCTACATCGGCCACGGAGAAGTCCCCCGCCCGCCGGATGGTCACGTCCGACCATACGGGCGCGTGCAGGTGGCCGTGCTCACATTCCATGTAGATGGTGCCGGTCTGCTCGACCATGCCGTAGTAGTTGTGCACGCGGGTGAGGCCGCAGGTCTCCCGCAGTTCCCGCTTGAAGCGCTCGGTGGAAATCTGCTGGTCCGCCAGTTTCTTCCATCCGCCGCCGTGCACCAGCACCCCGCGGCTGAGATCCGGATGGTAGCCCGTCTCCCGCAGCCTGGCCACGAAGTGCTGCCAGATCATGAACGTGAAGCCGAAGAGGAAGATGTCCTCCCCCTCGTGCTTTTTGAGAAACGCCTCCAGCCCCTCCCTGTCCAGCTCCATGTGCTCGTCCAGCGCGAACACCTTGTCGCGCGCGAACATGCTGAAGCCCAGAATGCCCGCGCCCCGCGCCGAGAACATGGCGCGGTTCTTAATGACGGCGCTGGTGTCCAGGATGATCATGGGCAGGCGCTGCTTGCCCAGAAACTCGCCCATGATGCGGCTTAAGACCTTGCTTTGCAGGGCGCTGGTTTCCCGGTCGAGGTAGATGCGGCTCACCTGCTGGCCCGTGGTGCCCGACGAGGTCATGGTGCGGTGGAGGGCTTCGTCAGGGACGCTTTTGAGCGTGAGCTCCTTGAACAGCCGCACCGGCAGAAAGGGCAGCGTCTCGAAGCCCTCCCCGCATGCGGGCCAGGCGTCCCGCATGCGCGCATACTGGGGGCAGCGCGCGGCGTGCCAGTCCGTCAGGTCCGACAGCTCCGCGTCCAGAAAGGCCCGCTTTTTCGCCCGGTCCCATTCGTAGACGGGCAGAGAGGGCAGGTCGTTGACGTCATACATGGTATTTCTCCAGCTCCCGGTAGAGGGTCTTGCCCGCGTCGTTCTTGGGGATGGCGTCCAGATGCATCGTATGGAAGCCGCTCTGGTTCAGCCCCGTCTTTTCCGACAGCCAGGCGCGCATCGCGGGCAGCGCGTCCGCGTCGGTGGAGAAGATCATCAGGTGGTCGTCCCGGCCCGCGCAGGCGCATTCCGCATCCGGGAACGCCGCCTTGAGCATGCGCTCGGTCTCGTCGAGGTTCACGCGGTTGCCGTACATCTTCAAAAACCGCTTCTTGCGGCCAACGACCGTGTAGCAGCCGTCCTCGTCCACCTGCGCCATGTCGCCGGTGTCCAGCACGCCGCCGCGCTCGTCTCCCTTGGCAAGGTCGGCCCCGCACTGGGCGTATCCCAGCGTCACGTTCTCGCCGTAGTAGCGAAGCTCGCCCGTCACGTGCGGCTCGGTGATGATTTCGCCGTCCACGCCGACGAGCTCAAAGCGCCCGCCGGGGATGGCCACGCCCATGGCGCCCACCTTGTCCAGACTCATCTCCCATGGCAGGTAGGCCATGCGGGCCGTGGCCTCGCACTGCCCATACATGACGACGAACTTGCGCCCCGTGTCCCTGCACCACTGGGCAAATCGGCGGTGCAGGTCGGGCAGGAGCTTGCCGCCCGCCTGGGTGAGCGTGCGCAGCGTGGGCAGGTCCATGCGGGTGAAGCGCATGCGGTCGAGCATCTCATAGGTGTAGGGCACGCCGCCCATGCTGGTGGCCCCCGCCTCCATAAAGAAGGTCCAGAAGTCGCGCTGCGCGATGCCCTTCTCGGTCAACAGCACGGTCGCGCCCACCCACAGGTGGGTGTTGAGGATGCTCAGCCCGTAGGTGTAGTTCATGGGGAGCGTCGTGATCGGTTTCTCCTGCGCGGTCAGCGCGAGGTATTCCACGATGCTTTCGGTGTTGGCCCGGATGTTTGCGTAGCTCTGGCGCACAAACTTGGGGCTGCCGGTGGAGCCGCTGGTGGTCAGAAGCAGCGCAAGGTCGTCATGCAGCTTCGTCTCCGTGCCAAAGGGCGTTTTGAGCAGGCGGTAGCCAAAGCGCTCGTAGACGCTTTCGCACGCTTCCCAGTCAAAGCCCTCCGGCGCCCACAGGTACGCCGGGTGATACGCCTCGTACAGCGCGGCAAACAGCTCCCGGTCGATGGAGGCGGCCAGCAGCGCGGGCACCACGCCGCCCTCGACCATACCCGCGTAGCCCACGGCGCTGCCGATGGTGTTGCCGCAGAGGCCAAAGCACAGGCAGCGCCCGCCGATGGCCCCGCACAGCGCCTCGCCCTCGCGCGCAAGCTGCGCGTAGGTCAGGCTCTGGCCGTGCTCGTCAAGCAGCGCCACGGCGTCGCCGAAGCGGTCAAATCTCCACATCATACTTGCGCAGAATCTCCTTCCCCTTCTCAAACGAGCTCAGGTCGATGATGTCGTCCATATCCACCATGATGTCGAACGCGTCCTCCAGCGCGGCGATGAGGGTCATGTGGCCCACGCTGTCCCACTGGTCGCTCTCGCCGTATTTGAGGGCGGGCACGTCGCTTTCGGGCACCTCCAGCGCCTCGGAAAACGCCTTTACGTACTTTTCCAGATTCGTCATGTGAATCGCTCCTCTCTGATGATGGGGTCGTTGTTTTCTGCGGGGATGCCGGCTCACAGCATGCCGCCGTCCACGCGCCAGACCTGACCGGTCACGTAGCTGGCCATGTCGCTGGCCAGGAAGGCCGCCACGTCCGCGATCTCCTCGGGCCGGGCCTTTCGGTGCATGAGGATGCGGCCCAGCTGCTCCTGCGTCACCTTTTCGCTCAGCCCGCTCACCAGATCCGTGTCGGTAAAGCCGGGAGCCAGGGCGTTTACGCGGATGCCCACGCTGATGAGCTCGCGCGCCATCTTCTTCGTGGCGGCGATCACCGCCGCCTTGGAGGCGGAATAGTCCAGGCGGCTGTCGCCCTCGATGCCGGCGACGCTGGCGATGTTGACCACCGCGCCGCATTTGTTTCGCGCCATGAGGCGCGTGGCCAGGCGGCTGACCTCCACCATGGCGAAGAAGTTCACGTCCATGATGCGGTGCATGTCCTCGGCGGAGGTCATCTGAAACATGCGGTCCTCGCCCATGATGCCGGCGTTGTTGACCAGCACGTTAAGGGGCTGCTTGTCCGCCATCACCTGGCGGAACGCCTCCTTGAGCGCCGCCGTGTCGGTCAGCTCGCAGTAGACGGGCTTGATCCATACGCCGTACTTTCCGGCGGCCATGGCCAGGCGCGCCTCAAAGCGCGCGTCCGGCGTGCGGGCGAAGGCCCACACGTTGGCCCCCTCGCGGGCGAACACCTCCACCATCGCCGCGCCGATGCCGCGCGCCGCGCCGGTAATCAGCGCGTTCTTTCCTTCCAAGAGCATGCTATTCCCCCTCCGCAGCCGTGACCTGCTGCTTTTCGTAATACTCCGCGTACAGGCTGAGCACATAATCGAGGTTGTCCGCGTTCAGCGCGTCGCCCATGAAGGCGCTCGGAATATCGTCTACCGGCGTGAGCACGGGCCGGGTATTCTCCGGGTCGTTCATGGCGGCGTCGCGCGCGTCCATGGCCGCGTCGTAGGCCGCCGCCTGCCCGGTCATCAGTGAGCGCACCGCGCTGCCCGAAGCCGTGTTCCACAGGCTCCAGTCCGCGCTGCCCTCCGGACGGTAGCTCACGCACCCCACCGCCAGCAGCACCAGCGCCGCCGCAAACGCGGCAAGGCGCAGGCCGTCGCGCCGGGCCGTGCCGATGGCCGCGAAGGGCAGGCGGTCCTCCGCGCGCCGCTGCGCCCACCCCAGCCAGTAGAGCACGAGCGCGCAGCTCATGAGCACGAAGGTGTAAAAGTAGGTGTTGAGCGTGCGGCCGTCGCCCAGGTAGTTGCCGGTGTAAAGTGTGGGGGCCAGCTGCGCGCAGAACAGGCACACGCTCAGCGCCGTGATCCACACGGGATGGTTGAAGCGGCAGGGACAGCCGCGGATGGCCTCGCTCAGCTGCCAGGCCACCAGCGCCCACACCACCAGCAGCGGCAGGGAAAACCAGCTGCCCATCAGCGCCACACCGAAGTAGAACGCCTGCAACACGGCCCTGGGCGCGCTCATGCCGCCGGAAAGAGTAGCGGCACGCACGGCGTTGCCCGGCGCTGACGCGCTGAAGGCAAAGCAGGCCAGCAGCAGCACGAGCACAGCGGTTTCGGCCACGCGGTCACGCCGCCGCACCAGCAGCGCCCGCGCCACCAGCAGCGCGTCTGCCAACAGGCACAAAAGCAGCGTGGAGTACTTGGCCCCGCCCACCGCCACGGTCAGCACAAGAAGCAGCGCATACAGCGCGACCTTCGCCCCCCGCCGCTGCGCGCGTTCAAAGCACAGCCACACGCCCAGCCGAACCAGCGCCGCGGCCCACAGCAGCGTGTAGGCCACGCCGCCGTTGAACCAGAAAAACGCCTCGCTCAGTTCCGGCACAAACTGCACCATCACAAACGTCACCGCGCAGAACGCCGTCCAGAAGGCCTGCCGGTCCGCGCCCAGCGTCCGCACCAGCGTCTGCCGCAGGAAGAACCACACCGCAAACAGCAAAAACGTCAGCAGCAGGGCCGTCGTCACCCAGTAGAGGTCCTCGCCGAACAGCGCGGGCTGAAGCGCGCTCAGGAAGGACGTGGTGTAGGTGCCCTCCCAGGTGTCGCGGATGCTCACGGTGTTCTGTACGGCGGCGCGTACCGTCTCCAGGAAGCTCCCGGTTTCGCGCCAGGTATCATGCGTGCAGATGGAAAAACCGAAGTCGTCATAGCAGGCATGGTTGTACGCCGACAGGGCGTACAGCGGCATCAGGCTGAGCAGCAGAGCCGCCACGCACAGCCACATCAGCGCCCGGTTGGACAGGCGGCGCCGCGCAAGCGCATGTCTCATGGCGCCCCCTCCTCTCCCGCGATCAGGATGGCCTCCTTGCCGTAATAGGCTGCCAGGGAGGGCCGCACGTCGTATTCCGCGCCCGGCACGATCAGGTCGTCCATGAACACATCCGGCACGGCGGTGAGCGGGGAGAGCGTGACCACCGGCTGCGCGGGGTCGTTCAAGGCCTCCTCGCGCAGGGTCATTTCCGCGTCGTATTGCGCGGCCTCACCGCTGAGGATCGAGAGGGCGGCACTGGGGCCGTTCATGTTCTGCACGCCGTAGAGCGCCTCGCCCGCAGGCCTGCACGCCAGACAGCCCATCCCCAGCAGGCACAGGCTGACCGCCAGCAGCGCGCCGTAGCCGCGCGCCGTCAGCGGGCGGATGAGCTGCCCGCGGCCGGCCGCCTCAAGCCGCCGCGCCGCAAAGCCCGCCAGATAGTACACGGCCGGGAACCACAGCGCCACAAAGCTGATGAAATAGGTATTGACAATGCGTCCCGCGCCGATGGAGGCGATGGCGTAGAGCGGCGGGGTCATCTGCGTGCAGTACAGCGCGCCCGTCAGCCCCAGTACGAGCCATGGGTGCGAAAATCGCCACGGGCTTTTCTTCGCCGCCCCGTACAGCGCGGGCAGCACCGCCAGCGTGATCGCAATCAGCGGCAGCCGCAAATAGGTTCCCATCTGCGCCACCCCGTAATAGAGGGCCTGCAAAACCGCCTTGACCGCCGAGGCCCGGTAGCCGATCACCCCGGCGCGCACCGCGTTGCCGGGCGCGGACATGCTGTAGGCAAAGCAGAGGACCAGCAGGGCCGTCAGCCCCGCAAAGCGCCGGCGCCGCGGATGCCGCACGCGCAGCATCCACACCAGGCACACCGCCAGCATGCACACGCTCAGCAGCCCGCCGCCGTAGCTGCCGCCGCCCAAAAGCACCATCAGCACGCACAGCGCCGCCGTCAGCCCCACGGCGCGGCCCTTCGCCTCCGCCAGCCGCACCATCAGCGCGGCGGCCAGCGCCATGAGCGAGTAGACGAAGGTGTTGCCGATGCCGCCGTTGAACCAGAAGAACGCCTCGCCCGCATCCGGCATGAACTGGATCATCAGCGTCACCGCCAGGCACCCCAGCGTCCAGCGGCCCGTGCGGTCCATGCCCAGCCGTCCGAACACCACAGCAAAAAAGTACAGAAAGCACGCGATAAATGCCGTGAGCAGCACAAACGTGCCGATGAAATACAGCCTTTCGGAAAAGATGCCGGGCTGCACATTGCTCAGCAGCGTGCCCGTATAGGTACCCTGCCAGCTCTGGCGCGTCTTGGCCGCGCTCTCCCAGGCCGCGCGCAGCACCGCGCCCACGCTGCCCGTGTCGCGCCAGGCCTGATGCGCCTTAGCGGAAAAGCCGTAATCGTCATAGTAGGGATGGTTGTACAGGGAGATTGCGTACAGCGGCAGCGCGCCCAGCACCAGCGCCGCCACGCTCAGCCACAGCAGCCCGCGCCTGAGCCGTTTTACCCGGTTGACCGCCTGCATGCCGCTCCCTCCCTTCACATCATGTGCATAGAGTACCAAGTTTAGATTATAGCATGTTTCGCCCAAAAAAGCCACACGCACCATGAATCAGGCAAAGATTCCCCCGCACCCCGGCCGGGCCGCGGCATAGGATGGTACAGGCGCGCCCCATGGCGCAGCCGCAACCGTTCAATCCTGAAAGGAGCCCTTGACCATGATGCTTGACTCGACCGCCGCCCCCGGCGAGGGCCCGCTGGGCCTGCCTACGCCCGCTTTGCCGGACATAAATCAGCCCGCCTCCCCCGGCCCGGGGCCGGAGGGATTGCCCACGCCTGCTTTGCCAGATATCAACCAGCCCGCTTCCCCCGGCCCGGGGCCGGAGGGCCTGCCCACGCCTTCCCTGCCCAGCCGGCCGCAGATCACCTGTCCCGGCACCTTCTGCTGTCCCGCAGGCTATACCGCCGCTACCGTCGGCCGCGGCCAGACCTTTACCGACCTTCTGCTTCTCCATAACGTTTCCTATCAGGCCCTGAGCGCGGCCAATCCCACCCTGTCCGTCACGAGTCCCCAGGCCGGGACACGCTATTGTGTGCCCCCCGCCGGAAGCCGCCGCCTGTGCCCCACCGGAAGCTACAGCCGCGTGATCGGCGCGGGTGAAAACATCTACACGCTCGCCCAGTCGCTGGGCGTGACCCCCGGCGCGCTGCTGGTGATCAATACCATGCTGGCCCCTGGAGATTTTGTGCCGGGCCGCGTGGTGTGCGTGACTTAAGGCTTTCGCCATACGAATGATTCCCGTGCCGGGCGGGTGGAGAGACGCCGCCGCCCTTCCGGCACGCTTGATTTGGCATAAAAGCGGAAATATATTCAGCTTGTCGAAAAAGCTCGCCTGCGGCGATTTTTCCGACAGAACGCGTTTCCCCTGCGCTTTCAGCGCGGCCGGGGAAACGTGTCTTGGCGGAAAAGGCCGGTGCAGCCGGACTTTTTCGACATGCTGAGGCGGCCCGCGCTATCCTGCGCGGGCCGCCCCTGTATGCTGCTTCAGTTGTCCAGACGCCGGGCCACTTCGTCGGCCACAACCATGCCGCTTACGCCCGCCTGCATCAGGCCGCGCGTGATGCCCGCGCCGTCGCCCGCGGCGAACAGGCCCTTGATGGCCGTTTCCATATGGCTGTCCACCAGCACCTTGCTGGAATAGAACTTGACCTCCACGCCGTAGAGCAGCGTGTTCTGGCTGTAGAGGCCGGGAGCCAGGTGGTCAAAGGCCTTGAGCGCCTCGACAATGCTGGTCAGGTGCCGCGCGGGCAGAACGAAGCTCAGGTCGCCCGGTACGGCGGTGGAGAGCGTGGGGATGGTGGTGGATTTGGCCAGGCGCTTCACGTCCGTGCGGCGGCCCTTGAGCAGGTCGCCCAGGCGCTGCACCATGATGGGCCCGCCGGTGAGCATGTTGCCCAGCTGGGCGATATAGCGCCCGTATTCGATGGGCTGGTTGAACGGCTCGGTAAACTGCGTGGATACCAGCATGGCAAAGTTGGTGTTGCCGGTGCGCTTGGCGGGGTCCTCGTAGCTGTGGCCGTTGACCACGGCGATGCCGCCCTCGTAGTATTCCTGGCTCACCTCGCCGCCGGGGTTCATGCAGAAGGTGCGCACCTTGTTTTCATAGGTGTCGCTGTAGTAGACGAGCTTGGCCTCATAGAGGTCGCGGGTCAGGTGGTCCATAATGGCGTTTGGCACCTCCACGCGCACGCCGATGTCCACCTCGTTGTTCTGGGTGCGCAGGCCCAGCTTGCTCACCGTCTCGGACAGCCATTGCGCGCCGCCGCGGCCGGGGGCGGTGACCACATAGGGCGCGTAGACGATTTCCGGCTCGTGCCCGCGCTGATGAATCTTGACGCCCGTCACCTTTCCCTCCTCGCAGAGGATGTCCTCCGCGCTGGTCAGCTCCAGAAAGGTGGTGTTGGTTTTGGTGACGAGATAGTCATGCATCGCGCCCAGCACGGGCCCGGCATTTTCCGTGCCCAGGTGGCGCACCGGGCAGGGGACCAGGCGGATGTTGTAGCGGCTGGCCTCATAGGCGATTTCATCCACACGGCTGTTGTTGAGGCCGTGGACGGTCTTGCTGGCCCCGAAGCTGAGGTAGATGTCGTCGGCTTGGTGGATATAGTCCATCGCGCGCTTGTGGCCGATGTAGTCGCTCACATGGCCGCCCACCTCGTCGCTGAGGGACAGCTTGCCGTCCGAGAAGGCGCCCGCGCCCGCCCAGCCATGCACGATGGCGCAGGGGTCGCAGTGCTTGCACTGCCCGTCGATGCGCGCCGGGCAGGCGCGGTGGGAGATCGCCCGCCCCGTATCCACGATCAGCACACGGCTCTGCGGGCGCTTCTGCGCCATTTCCAGCGCGGCAAAGATGCCCGCCGGACCCGCGCCGATGATGATGAAATCAAAATTCTTATTCTCCATGCGCTTTCTCCTCCGTCATTTCAGGCGCTCGGCAAAACCCACCTTACGCTGCACCTTGCGCAGCGTGCGCAGCGCCATCCGGTTGGCGATCTCAGCGTTTTCCTTAAGCACACCCTGCAGGTAGGCCTTGTCGGCCATCAGGCGCCTGTGCTCGCTTTGCAGGGGGGCGAGCGTCTCGATCACGCATTCGCTCACGCGGTCCTTGAGCTTGCCGTAGCCCTGGCCCTGCAGCTCCGCCGCAGCCTCCTCCACGCTCTGGCCGGTCAGCGCCGCGATGATGCTGAGCAGGTTGCTCACGCCGGGCTTGTTGACCGGGTCGAAACGGATGTCCGCCTCCGAGTCGGTCACGGCGCGCCTCACCTTGCGGCGGATGGCGTCGGGCGGGTCCAGAAGGGAGATGAACGTTTCCTCCGGGTCGGACTTGCTCATCTTGCGGCTGGGGTCCTGCAGGCTCATGATACGGCTGCCCACCTTGCCGAAGTACCCCTCGGGCACGGTGAACACGTCTCCATAGATGCCGTTGAACCGCTGGGCGATGTTGCGCGTCAGCTCCAGGTGCTGCTTCTGGTCCGCCCCGATGGGCACCAGGTTGGTCTGATACAGGAGAATGTCCGCCGCCATCAGCGTAGGATACGTGAACAGGCCGGCGTTGATGTTATCGGCATGCTTCTGCGCCTTGTCCTTGAACTGGGTCATGCGCTGCAATTCGCCCATGTAGGTGAAGCAGTTGAGAATCCAGGCCAGCTCCGCGTGGCCGCTGACGTGGCTCTGGCAGTAGATGATGTTCTTTTTGGGGTCCAGGCCGCTGGCGATGTAGATGGCGGTCAGTTCCAGACAGCGGCGGCGCAGAGCCGCAGGGTCCTGCCGCACGGTGATGGCATGCATGTCCACCACGCAGTAGATGCACTGGTACTCGTCTTCCAGAAGCTTGAAGTTGCGCAGGGCGCCAATGTAGTTGCCCAGCGTCAGCGTGCCGGAGGGCTGAATGCCGGAAAAAATGATTTTTTTGGTTTCGGTGGGCGTATCCATGGGGCCTTCCTCCTTTTGAGGTGTTATAAAGTCAGCGTGAGCACGATGCCCACGATAATGAGCAGGTTGCCGATCAGCCGTCGCCGGGTGATCTTTTCTTTGAGGAACCACCAGCTCAGCAGCATCACGTAGATGTAGCCGGAGGCTTCCAGAATGCTGGCCACGCTCAGCTCCAGCGTGCGCAGCGCCACGACGTTGAGCAGCATGCAGCCGAAGAACAGCGCATAGGCCAGGATGACCGGGGCGTTGAGATAGGCGCGCACACCCGTGTAGCGGGGATTGTCGGCGGCTTTTTTCAGGATCAGCTGGCTCACCGCCGAAAGCAGGGGGGTTATCAGGTAAATCAGGACGCCGCTATTCATGGTCCGTCACCACGAGCGCCACTCCGGCCAGCACCACCACAAGGCCGGCCGCCTTTCCCCAGGTCATTTGTTCGCCGAAAAACGCAAGGCCGAACAGCGCGGTCCACAGCGTGCATACGCCCTTGTTGCTGTAAGCGAAGCCTAGCGGCATGCGCCGTAGCACCAGCTGCCACAAAAGGGAGTACGCCAGCAGCGCCGCCGCCTCCGCCGCCAGAAACGCCAGCGTCATGCCTGCGTCCTGCGCTGCCAGACGCAGCCCCGCCAGTTTGGCAAACACGCTGACTACCGCATAGATCAGCAGCGTGCCGTGCAAAAGCAGCATGCTTCGCCCGTTGGGTCTGCTCAACCGCATCGTTCCTTTCCGTCGTCGTTTTGTCGGGCACCGCCCGCTACGGCCCGCAGGGCCGCCAGCATCGGACTGTCGCCCAGGCTGCATTTGACCGCCGGGCGGATCGTGTAGCGCAGCGGCGAGGGCGCATAGTCGATCAGCCCCAGCTGGCAGAAGGCGTGCAGCCCCGCGCGCGCCTGCGCGTCCTCCAGCCCCGCCGCCTGCGCAAGCTGCCCAAGCGTGCGGTATATGCCGCTGTGCAGCGCCTTGTACAGCGTCCGGTAGGCGGCGTCGCCCGCATCCACGGCGCGGGCCAGGGCCATGAGCGCCTCGCTGCGCGGCAGCACATGCACCTGCGCGTCCGGCAGGCGGCTGCGCCACAGCGCCGCCTCACCCGGAAACGCCTCGCCGTCCAGCAGCCATACGTGCCGCCAGTGCCCCCCGATCAGCGGCAATGCCGGCGCGGTGAGCAGCGTCACAAAGCCGCGGGGGTCGTCCGGGGCTTGGGCGCATACGTCCATGTCGGCCAGGGCCAGCGCCCGGCGGGCCGAGGCATGCGTGCGCGCCGCCAGCAGATGCCCGCGCCGCCCCTCCCGGAGCGCGGCTTCCAGCGCGGACCAGCCGGTTTCCTGTATGGATTCTGTATCCGAAAGGGTTTTTCCTGCCTGCATGGAAAACGCGTCGGCCAGAGCGGTCACCAGCGCATCCCGCTCCGCCGGGCCGTCGGGCGCCTCCAGCGCCTGCGCGCATGCCTCGCGCACGGGCTTGAGCGCCCTGACGTCCAGCTGCAGCGACGTCACCCCACGGAAGGTGTTGCGCCCCAGGCTGAACACCGCGTCCACCTCGTCCGGAAGCGTCGCGGCCAGCGCGCCCTGCGAAAAGGCGATGCCGCCCAGCATGCGCCCGCCCTGCCGGAGCGTGAGCTTGAGGTGCGCGCCCTCCGCGCCCACGGCCCGGCGCTCCTCCGGCCGCAGCCCGCGCGCCAGAAACAGGGGCGCGGGGTTACCGCAGCCAAAGGGGGCCATGCGGTTGATCTCGTCCAGCAGCGCGTCCGTGCAGTCCGAAAGGGTCAGCTCCGCGTCGTAGGGCTGGGCGGGTACGAAGCAGCTTTCCTCCGCCCGCCCCACGGCCGATTGCAGGCGCTCGCAGAATGCCTCGTACCGGTCCGCCTCCAGCGTCACGCCCGCGGCCTGCTCGTGGCCGCCGTAGCGAAGCAGCAGGTCGTCGCAGGTTTTGAGGCATTCGTGGATGTGCACGCCGGGAATGCTGCGCAGGCTGCCGTGCAATAGCCCCTCATGCTCGCTGAGCACGCAGGTGGGGCAGTAATACTGCTGGCACAGCCGCCCCGCCGCCAGGCCGATCACCCCCACGTGCCAGTCCCGACCGCGCACGATCAGCGCCTTTTCCCCGATGAAGTCATGCCCGGCGGCCTGCGCCTGCGCGGCCTTGACCAGCTGCTGCTCGGCGGCCCGGCGCTCGGTGTTGAGCGCGTCCAGCTCCTCGGCCAGCCGGTCCGCCTCGGCGGGGTCCTCCGTCATCATCAGGCGCACGCCCTTGCCCGCGTCGTCCAGACGGCCCGCCGCGTTCAGCCTCGGCCCCAGGCGATAGCCCAGCGCCTCGCTGTCCACGGGGTCCGGGTCGCCGCTCACCCGAAGCAGCGCGCGCATGCCCGCCCGCTTTCGCCCGGCGATCGCCTTGAGCCCCAGCGACACCAGAATCCGGTTTTCGTCCTCCAGGGGCACGATGTCCGCCACGGTGGCCAGGGCCGCCAGGTCCAGATACTCCCGGCACGCCTCCAGCCCCAGCAGCGCCTGCGCCAGCTTGAAGGCCACCCCCGTTCCGCACAGGCGGCGGAAGGGATAGTCCCCCAGCAGCGGGTTGAGCGCCGCGTCGGCGGGGCTGGCCTCCAGACCCAGGCCGTGATGGTCGGTCACGATCACGCGCATGCCCAGCCGCTGGGCCAGACGCACCTCCTCGTGGTTGGTGATGCCCAGGTCCACCGTGACCAGCACGCGATGGTCTTTGGCCAGCTGCTCCACCGCCGCCAGGTTCAGGCCGTAGCCCTCCTCCCGCAGCGGCGTATGGGGATCGGCCCTGAGGCCGAAGCGGCGCAGGGCCTGCGTCATCAGCGCGCAGGCGCAGATGCCGTCCACGTCGTAATCGCCGTAGACCGCCACAGCCAGCCCCTTCCGGCGCGCATCCGTCAGAATGTCCAGCGCCTCCGCCATGCCGTGCATGCGCAGAGGGTCGTGCAGCCGGTCCAGCGAGGGGTTCAGGAACGCGTCGGCCTGCGCCGCGTCGATGATGCCGCGCGCGTACAAAAGCCGCGCCGTTACCCCCTCATAGGGGCGAAGCGCGGCCGCGGCGCGCCCGTCCAGCGGGCGCGCCTGACGTGGGATGAAACGAAGCAATGCGGTGCCTCCTTGCACGGGGATTCACGGAGCGAAGGAATCAGGCCTTCTTTTCCTCGTGGTACTCCTGCTCGGTGTTGACGTTCCAGATGTTGTCCTTGGTTTTGACGCCGGATACGAGGTTGTCCACCGCCTCAAAGGACGTGGCCATGGAGTGGTCCATGTTGTTGTAGCGGTGCTGGCCGTTGCGGCCCACGCAGTAGAGATTTTCAAAGCCGCTTAGATAGGAGACGACCTTGTCCATCTCGTCATAGGTGTCAAAGTAGGCGGGATAGGCCTTCTTGACGCGCTCGCGGTGGCTCATGCGCACATGGTCCGGGCTGTCGATCACGCCCATGGTGCACAGCTCGCGGGCCGCCAGCGCGACGCATTCCTCCTCGCTCATGTTCCAGAAATCGTCGCCCTCGTTGCAGAAATACTCCAGCCCGATCCACACGGTGTGCTCCGGGTCCTCCACCAGATAGGGCGACCAGTTGTTGAAAATCTGGATGCGGCCCAGCTTCACATTGGTGTCCTGCACGTAGATCCAGCAGTCGGGCACGATGTTGCCAAGCGTCTTGTGATTCGTTTCGTTTTTCAGATTCAGACGGTCCAGCAAAAGGCCCACGGTGACGAAATCGCGGTAGGGCAGGCCTGCGGCCACGCGCGCCACGTCCGCCGGCACGTCGTTCATGCCGGCCACCAGGTCTTTTACCGGCATGGAGGAGAAGAAGGCGTCCCCCTCCACCGTGTGCTCGCCGCTTTCGTCGCGGTAGCGCAGGCTTTTGACGCGCCCGCCCTCCGTGGTCAGGCCCAGAACCTCCGCACCCAGCAGAATCTTTCCGCCCATCTTCTCCACCTCGGTGGCCACGGTTTCCCACAGCTGGCCGGGGCCGTACTTGGGATAGCGGAACTCCTCGATCAGCGAGGTCTGGACATGCTTGCTGCGCTGCTCCTTGGAGACGAACACCTTGGAAAACATGTCTTTGAGGATGCCGAAGATGCTCAGTTCCTTGGTGCGCTGCTTGCCCCAGCTGGCATCGATCTCGCGGGGGTGGCGTCCCCACAGCTTTTCGGTATAGCCCTCAAAGAACATGCCGTAGAGCTTTTTGCCGAAGCTGTTGATGTAGTAATTTTCCAGGTTGTCGTTGGGACGCTTGTGCAGCGTGGCGCAAAGGAAGCTCATGCCCACCTGCATGGTGGTGGCAAAGCCCATGGTTTTGAGCGTCTCCATCTTGAGGCTGACGGGATAATCGAAGAAGTGCTTGCCGTAATAGATGCGGCTGACGCGGTTGCGCACCAGCATGACGCGGTCTTCCTTTTCGGGATCAGGACCGCCGGCGGAGAGCGGAACGGGGCGGCCCAGCACCCTGTCGTCAAAGGAAGGCGCGCCCTGCAGGGGCATGATGTCCGCCCACCAGTCCATCACGCGCTGATCCTTGCTGAAAAAGCGATGGCCGCCGATATCCATGCGGTTGCCCTGATAGCGCACCGTCTTGGAGATCCCGCCGATTTCGTGACTCTGTTCCAGAACCGTCACGTCATAGCCGTGCTTGAGCAGCTCGTACGCCGCCGTCAGTCCGGCGGGGCCGGCTCCGATAATCCATACTTTCTGCATTTCGTGGCTCCTGTCGCTCTATGGCGCAATACTCATGCGGAATGGCGGATTTTCGCCTTTCCTGTCATTCAACAGTATATATCAGTTGCCTGGGTTTTGCAAAGCCTATTTTCTTCGCGGAACACGCCCAAATTGGCGTCCGGCTCTTGACAGACCGCCTCCCGCGCGTGGTATGCTGGGAGCGATACCGGCCGCGCCCGCGCGGCCGCTCAGGGAGGAAAAACACGATGATGACCCGAAAGTTTCATGATCTCACGCTGCCGCTGCTGGGCTTCGGCGCCATGCGCCTGCCGCTGCTTGCGGACGGCTCCGGCCACGTGGATGAGGCCCGGACGCGCGACATGGTGGCGTATGCCATGCAACATGGCCTGAACTACTTCGACACCGCCTATCCCTATCACGGGGGCGAATCCGAGCGCATCATGGGACGCATCCTGGCGGATTATCCCCGCGAGAGCTACCTGCTGGCCACGAAGTTTCCCAGCCACGTGGCCGCCGCCGGGCGCACTCCCGCCTCCATCTTTGAAGAGCAGCTGGAGAAATGCGGGGTAAGCTGCTTCGATTTCTACCTGCTGCACAATGTGTGCGAAACCACAACCCCCACTTTCTGCGACCCGAAACTGGGCATCGTGGATTATCTGCTGGAGCAGCGCAGGCTGGGGCGCATCCGGTACCTTGGCTTTTCCAGCCATGGGCAGATGGACAACCTGCGCGCCTTTCTGGACCTGTATGGCAAGGAGATGGCCTTCTGCCAGATCCAGCTGAACTATCTGGACTGGACGTTTCAAAAGGCAAAGGAAAAATACGAGCTGCTGACCTCGCTGGGCATCCCGGTGTGGGTGATGGAACCGGTGCGCGGAGGACGGCTGGCCCGCCTGGACGCGGCGGAGGAGGAAGCGCTGCGCGCCCTGAATCCGGACCTGAGCCCCTCGGCGTGGGCCTTCCGATTCGTCAAGGACCTGCCCAACGTGCACATGGTGCTCAGCGGCATGTCCAATATGGAGCAGCTTCGGGAGAACATCGAAACCTTTTCCCATCCCCAGCCCCTGACCCCTGCCGAGCGGGAGGCGCTGCTGTCGCTGGCCGAGCGGATGAAGAATACCGTGCCCTGCACCGCCTGCCGCTACTGCGTGGACGGCTGCCCCGCCGGGCTGGATATTCCCATGCTGCTGGCAGCCTACAATGCGTTTCGCCTCTCCGCCTCCGAAGCGGCCCGCGTCGAGGCCCTGCCCGCCGAAAAACAGCCCTCGGCCTGCGTGGCCTGCGGCCGGTGCGTGAAGGCCTGTCCGCAGGGCATCGACGTGCCCGCGCACCTGAAAGCCTTTGCCGCGGAGCTGGCGCGCCGTTCCCGGTGAGGGGCCCATGCGTCCCGTGTCCGGCGAAGCCTGCATATCCTGATCTTGTGCAAACGTGCCGTTTTTGGTATAATGATGAGACATTGCCGCATATACCGGCCATATCCATCCAAAGGAGGCGCCTTGCCTTGACTGCTTGGCTGATTCGCCGCTTCATCCGGGAGCCCGACCATGTGAATGACCCGGACGTTCGGGCCGCCTATGGTACCCTGGCCGCCGTGACGGGCATTGCCGTCAATCTGCTGCTATCCGCAGGCAAGTTTCTCATGGGGCTTTTGAGCGGGTCGCTGGCCATCATGGCCGATGCCGCCAACAACCTGTCCGACGCCGCCGGCAGCATCGTGACGCTCATCACCACGCGCCTGGCCCGCAAGCCCGTGGACCAGGAGCACCCCTTCGGCCATGGACGCATGGAGTACCTGGGTTCGCTGGCGGTGGGCGTGCTGATCCTGCTGATGGGATTGCAGCTTTTGCGCGACGGCCTGTCCTCCATCCTCCATCCTGAACCGCTCACCCTGTCGTGGGTGGTGGTCGCGACTCTGATGGCATCCGTGCTGCTGAAGCTGTGGCTGTTCTTCTTCTACCGCAAGCTGGGCAACGCCGTTCATAACGGAACACTGCTGGCTGCCTCCAAGGACAGCCTGGGCGACGTGCTCTCTACCGGCGCGGTGCTGCTCAGCGTACTGGCCTATCTTGCTTTCAACTGGGCCATCGACGGCTGGATTGGCCTGCTGGTGGCGGCTGTGGTGCTGAAGGGGGGCTTCGACGTATGCCGCGATACGGTGGACAGCCTGCTGGGCGGCAAGCCGGACCCGGAAAAAATCCGCCAGATCCGCGAGCTGCTGCTGGCGCGAGACGGGATTCTGGGCATTCATGACCTGGTGCTTCATGACTATGGACCGGGCCGCTGCATCGCCTCGGTGCATGCGGAGGTCAGCGCAGATGCCAATATCGTGGCCATCCATGAGGTGATCGACGATGCCGAGCGCGAAATCGGCCAAAAGATGCACATGGCCATTTGCATCCACATGGACCCCATCGTCACTTCGGATGACAAGGTGAATCACGTCCACCAGCAGATGTCGGACTTTCTCAAAAATACCGATCCCTGCCTGAGCCTGCATGATTTTCGCATGGTGCCGGGCCAGGGGCATATCAACCTGATTTTCGACTGCGTCACCCCCGCCGGCTACAAGGGCCGCGACGAGCTGCTCAAGTCCCTTAACGCCTACGCACGCTCGCTGGACGACCGCTACCGTCTGGTGGTGCAGTTCGATACCGACTACACCTGACCAAATCCGTCCAGCTGCAACAAAACCGCCCTCCTTTGCGTTGTCTGGGCACCAACGCAAAGGAGGGTTTTTGTTATGAAGCGTTTATTTCAACGGGCCGCGGCGCTGCTTTGCGCGGCGCTGCTGCTCGTTGCCGCCCCGCCGGTCCATGCGGCCGGGGAAGACCCCTTTACCGTGCTGTTCATCGGCGTGGACACATCGGGAAAGGCCGGCCGCAGCGACGTGATGATGCTGGCCCGCATCGATCCCGATGCCGGCACGGTGCGCCTGGTATCGTTCCTGCGCGACCTGTATGTCTCCATCCCCGGACATGGATACGACCGGCTCAATGCGGCCTGTTTTTACGGCGGGGAGACGCTGCTTTTGCAAACGCTGGAGGAAAACTTCGGCGTCAGCGCCGAGCATACCGTCACGGCGCACTTTCCCACGCTGGTGCAGGCTGTGGACCTGCTGGGAGGCGTGGAGGCGGAGATCACCGAGTCCGAGCGTCAGCAGCTCAACAAAATTCTGGAGGATTACAACCGCCAGGTGGGCCTTGCGGCGGACGACGGCCTGCTGGAAACCGCGGGCGAGCATCTGCTCAACGGCCGGCAGGCCCTGAGCTACTGCCGCATCCGCAAAATCGACAGTGATTTTCAGCGCACCGGCCGCCAGCAGCGGATCCTCGGGAGCGCGGCGGAGAAGCTGATGCAGATGAAGCTTTTCGACCTGCTGAAGCTGGCCGTGACGCTGCTTGACGAGGTGGAAACCGACCTGACGCTGGCCGATCTGGCCGCGCTCGCGCCGCTTCTGGGCTGTGAAACGCTGGATATTCAGGGCGCGCATGTGCCTTTTGATGGCGCCTACGCGGACGAAACCATCGGCGGCATGATGGTGCTCACCCCGGACCTTTCCTCCAACTGCTCGCAGCTGAAGCGCTTTCTGGAAGGCGATTGAGCGTCAGACGTTTACGCGCAAACGCATTGAGGCCCCGCCGTCTGGCGGGGCCTCAGACCGTTGAAAAACCCATGGTTTTGGAAAGAGCCGCGTTTCTTGCGCCTTTCAGGCGCTCGCAACGCTCGCAAGAAATGCTGCGGCATAAGGCTTTGGGGCTCTGCCCCAAACCCCGGCAGGCGCGAAGGGAAGCGTGTGCCCTGTGGGCACTTGGGCCGAAGGCCCAAAGCGACCCGCAGCGGGGCAGCGAAACCATGAGCGCGACCGTTAGGGAAGCGCGAATGATTGAGCAACCGATGATCCCCCTGCACCCCGCACTTTGTCAGCAGCCTGAGGCCCCGCCGTCTGGCGGGGCCTCTTTGGGTTGTCAGGTTTTTCAGCGGCCGAACTGGCAGTCGTTGTTGCCGGAATCGGTGGTCCACATCTCCAGGAAGTTGATGGGATCGTTGAAGTCGGCGAGCCAGCCGTTGCGGGCCACGTCGTAGTTGCCGTTCTTACGGTCGTTGAGGAACACGTTCCACTCGCAGGTGCGGATGGTCATGTTGATGCCGATCACGGCCAGATCCTGCTGGATGCACTCGGCGATGCCCACATGGCCGGAGCCCTCGTTGGCGAGGTACTCGAAGCTGATGGGGGTGGAGGCGGAGAGCATGTTGTTGGCGTCGAACTCGAAGCCGGCGCTCTTGAGCAGCTCGATGGCGCCGTCCACATCGACCTCGGTGCTGAAGTAGCCGGTCTCGACGGGATAGGTGTAGTCCTCGTCATCCATGCGGAACACGCCGCCGTGGCCGTCCGCCATGCCGGCGGGCACGAAGGTGTTCGCGGGCAGCTGGCCGGTCTGGCCGACGGTGTCAATGATGTACTGACGGTCCACCAGCATGGCAAAGGCGCGGCGCATGGCGTTGGCCTGCTCCACGGTCTTGCCGTCGAACAGCGGGCTCTTCACGTTGAAGCTGGCATAGTAGGTGCCCAGGTTGTCCACCACGTGGAACTCGGGATCGATGCCATTGAGGGACGCGATCTGATCGGTGGGCACGGTGTCGATGAAGTCCAGGTCGCCGGCCTGATAGGCGGCATAGATGGCGGTGTCATCGGCGGAGAGCATGAGCTCGATGCGCTCGATCTTCACGTTGTCAGCATTCCAGTAGTTGGGGTTCTTCTCGTACACCATGGACTCGTTGTGGTTCCACTCGGTCAGCACGTACGCGCCGGAGGAGATGAAGCCCGCCTCGGTCGCCCAGGCGTTGGGGTTGAGGATGCTGCCATCCTCGTCCAGGTAGCCCTCGGCGCCCTCAACCTCGGACTGCTTCACCGGGAAGAAGGTGGGGAAGGCGCACAGGTCCAGCATGTAGGCGCAGGGCGCGGCCATCTCAACGGTGAAGGTCTTGCCATCCTCGGAGGCGCTCACGGCCAGGTCGTCCGGATAGCCCTTGATGCCGTTGAACATGTAGCTGTAGTCGGCGGCGGTAGCGGTAGAAGCGGCACGCTTCCAGCTCCACTCGAAGTCCTTGGCGGTCAGGTCGCTGCCGTCGGACCACTTCAGGCCGTCACGCAGGGTGAAGGTGTATACCAGGCCGTCTTCGCTCACGGTGTAACCGGTGGCGAAGTCAGGCACCAGCTGGCCCTCGGCGTCGTAGGTGTACAGGCCGCCGAAGGAGTTCACGGCCAGCGTGGCGCCGTCCACGGTGCTGTTGAGCGCGGGGTCCAGCTTGTCCGGCTCGGAAGCCAGGTTCACGCGCAGGGTGGTGTCATCGCCCTTGTCGGCATACATGAAGAACTTGTAGCCGAAGAGGTTGCTGTAGATGTTGGTCACAGCGGAATCCTGCATGTACAGGTCGTTGTAGTAGTAGATCGGCAGGATGGCGCCGGTCTCCATCAGCATGTCCTCGGCCTCATGCATGAGGGCTTCGCGAGCGACCACGTCAGTGGTGGACTTGATCTCCGCGATCAGCTCATCGTAATGAGTCCAATCGGGTTCGGAGCCTTCATCCGCAAGCGCGGGGGCCATGCAGGCGACGAGCATCATCATCACCAGCAGGGCAGAAAGCAACTTTTTCATGTTTCTATGATCCTCCTGTTTTTATTTCCAAAGACGGCTTTCGCCGTCCTCAGAGTCAATAGTGGGGGTTCCAGCACGCGATGCTGTGGCCGGGTTCGGTTTCGGCCAGCGGCGGACATTCCCTGGCACACTTGTCCGTAGCGTAGCGGCAGCGGGTGCGGAACGGGCAGCCCGTGGGCATGTGCAGCGGGCTGGGCACGTCGCCCTCCAGCGGGATGCGGTGGCGGGTGCGGGCCGTGTCGGGATCGGGAATCGGAATGGCCGAGATCAGCGACTGGGTGTAGGGGTGCTGCGGACGGTCGATCACGTCATCGGAGGTACCCACCTCCACGATCCGGCCCAGGTACATCACCGCGATGCGGTGGCTGATGTGCTGCACCACCAAAAGGTCGTGCGCGATGAACAGATAGGCGATGCCCAGCTTCTTTTGCAGGTCCTCAAAGGTGTTGATGATCTGCGCCTGAATGGACACGTCCAGGGCGCTGACGGGCTCATCGCAGATGATGAAGCGCGGATTCACCGCGAGGGCGCGGGCGATGCCGATGCGCTGGCGCTGGCCGCCGGAGAACTCGTGCGCGTAGCGGCGCGCGTGATCGCTGTTGAGGCCTACCAGCGTGAGCAGCTCGGCGATCTTTTCATCGCGTTCCTTCTTGTTCTTGTACAGATGGTGGATGTCCAGCGGCTCGCCCACGATGTCGGCCACGGTCATGCGAGGGTTGAGCGAGGAATACGGGTCCTGAAAAACGATCTGGATCTCCTTGCGGTACTGGTCGATATTGGCCGGGGTGAGCGGCGTACCGTTGTAAATCACCTCGCCGGAGGTGGGCTTGTAAAGGTGCAGAATGGTGCGACCCACGGTGGTCTTGCCGCAGCCGGATTCGCCCACCAGGCCCAGCGTCTCGCCCGGCCGGATGCCGAAGCTCACGCCGTCCACGGCCTTGAGGGGCGTCGTGCCGAACCAGCCGGTACGCACGGGGAAATACTGCTTGAGGTCGCGCACCTCCAGAATGTACTCGCTCATTGCGCCGCCCCCTCCTTCCTTGCTTCGTCGTAGACGTGCTTGACGTTCATCCAGCAGGCGGCCCGATGATCTTCATTGATGGGCAGCTCCTCGGGCAGGTCCGTCAGGCAGATCTTCATGGCGCAATCGCAGCGGGAGGCGAAGGCGCAGCCCGCGGGCATGCTGGTCAGGTCCACCGGCGAACCCGCAATGGGAATCAGCCGCTGGTTGCGGCTGTCCAGCTTGGGGATGGACCGCAGCAGACCCTTGGTGTATTCATGCTTCGGATTGTAGAAGATCTCATCCACGGTGCCGCGCTCGCAGATGCGGCCCGCGTACATCACGATGATCTCGTCGCACATGTCGGCGATGACGCCCAGGTCGTGCGTAATCATGATGATGGCCATGCCCAGCTTCTTTTGCAGGTCCTTCATCAGTTCCAGAATCTGCGCCTGAATGGTCACGTCCAGCGCGGTGGTGGGCTCGTCGGCAATCAGGATATCCGGCTCGCACGCCAGGGCCATGGCGATCATCACGCGCTGGCGCATGCCGCCGGACAGCTCGTGCGGATACTGCTTGAGGCGCTTCTCCGGCTCGTTTACGCCCACGAGCTTGAGCATCTCCACGGCGCGGGCGTTGGCCTGCTCATGGTTGCGGTTGGTGTGCAGCAAAATGGCCTCGCGCAGCTGGTTGCCGATGGTGTAGGTGGGGTTGAGGGAGGTCATCGGGTCCTGGAAGATGATGGAGACGCGCTTGCCGCGGAACTCGCTCATCTGCTTTTTGGAAAACTTCACGATGTCCTGACCGTCGAAGAGGATTTCGCCGCTCTTGATGCGGCCGGGCTCCACCAGAATGCGCATGATGGAATAGGCCGTCACGCTCTTGCCGCTGCCGGACTCGCCCACGATGCCCAGCACCTTGCCCTTGTCCAGGCTGAAGGAAATCCCGTTGACGGCGCGGACCTCGCCGGCGTCCACGTCAAACGAAGTACACAGGTTTTTCACCTGCAAAAGCGGTGTGCTCATTCGTTCATTACCTCCTCAGCTTGGGGTCGAAGGCGTCGCGCAGGCCGTCGCCCAGCAGGTTGAAGCTCAGCACGATCAGGCAGATGCTAAGCGCCGGGAAGAGCATCTTCCACGGATAGTTCTGCATGCCGCCGCGCGCCGCGTTGGCCAGGGAGCCCAGCGAGGGCATGGGCGCCTGCACGCCCAGGCCGATGAAGCTCAAAAAGCTCTCGGTAAAGATGGCCGACGGGATCTGTAATGCAACGGATATGAAGATGACGCTGATGCAGTTGGGTAAAATATGCTTGCGGATGATGCGGCCGGGCTTGGCGCCCAGGGCCCGGGCCGCCAGGACATATTCGTTGGTCTTGATGGAGAGAATCTGGCCGCGAACCAGACGCGCCATGCTCACCCAGTACAGAAGGCCGAACACCACAAAGAGGCTGAGCATGTTGGTGCCCACCTGCGCCAGAATCGTGCCCTTGAGGGCGTTGCCCAGCACCTGGTTGAGCACCACGGAGAGCAGAATCACCATCAGGGTATCCGGCAGGGAGTAGATGATGTCCACGATGCGCATCATAATCAGGTCCACCTTGCCGCCGCAGTAGCCGGAGATGGAGCCGTACAGCAGGCCGATTACCAGCACGATCAGGCTGGCGAACAGGCCCACCAGCAGCGACACGCGCGCGCCGTACACCACGCGGATAAAGTAGTCGCGGCACAATTCATCGGTCCCGAAGATGTGCGGGAAGATCTCCTGCCCCTCTTCGATGGCCTTGAGCTCGTTTTCCGAATACTCAAAGGGCGCGAGGTTCTTGGCCGTCTTGTCGCGCTTGCCGTTGACCTCGATCATCTGGGAATAGGAATAGGGATAGACCGAGGGCACCACCGCGATGATCACCAGCAGCACCGCCAGCACGATCAGGCTGGCCACGGCAAGCGGGTTTTTGAAGAGCTTGCGCATGCCGTCGCGGAAAAAGGTGGTGGATTCCCGCATGGTTTCATGCTGCTGCTTTTCCTCGTCCGTGGCGGGAGAAAACTTGTTCAGATCAATTTGCAGGCTCAAGAGGCTTTTCTTGGGCAGCTGGTCTTCTTTAAATTCACGCATTCGCGCCATCCTCCTCAATCAAGCTTGATACGCGGGTCGACCGCCTTGTAGATCAGGTCGCTGAGAAGCGTGGCGACCACCATGAGCACCGCCAGGAAGATGGTGACGGCCATGATCATGGGATAGTCCTGATTGTTGATGGAGCTGACGAACTTGGTGCCCAGCCCGCCCACGGTGAATACCGTTTCCACCACCATGCTGCCGGTGAGGATGTAGGCGGTCATGGGGCCCACGTAGGTGATGACGGGGATGAGCGCATTGCGCAGCGCGTGCTTGAAAATGACCAGCCACTCATGCACGCCCTTGGCGCGGGCGGTGCGGATGTAGTCCTGTCCCAGCACGTCCAGCATGCTGGATTTGGTCAGGCGGGTGATATAGGCCATGGGATAGAGCGCCAGCGCGATCACCGGCAGCACGTAGTTGGGATTGCTGGGCGACCACACGCCCACCCATTGCAGCTGCAGGCAGAAGACCAGCAGCAGAATGGTGGCCAGAATGAAGCTGGGCACCGAGACAAACAGCGTGGTCACAAAGATGATCACGCGGTCCGGCCAGCGGCCGCGGCAGAGCGCCGCCACCGATCCCAGCACCAGCCCGATGACGAGCGCCAGCAGGGCCGCCATGCCGCCCAGCGTGGCGGATACCGAGAACGATTCGGAGATCACGTCCGAAATCTCGCGTCCCGTCTTGAGCGAAATGCCGAAATCGCCGTGCGCCAGGTTGCCCAGGTAGATCAGAAACTGTTCCCCCACGGGCTTATCCAGGTGAAAGCGCTGCATCAGCATGGCTTCCACCGCCGGGTCCTTGGCCTTTTCACTGGCAAACGGTCCGCCGGGGATGGCGTTCATGGCAAAAAAGGTGATGGCCGCGATGATGAATACGGTTAGGATTGCAAGCAATACACGCTTGACGACATATCTGAGCATCCCGATGAGTCCCTCCCGAAAGCGCGCCGCAAAGCCTTGCGCGCCGCAAAGTTCAGTTCGTTTCCGCGCGGGGCGAAAACCAAGCCGCACGGCCTGGACCGCGCGGCAGCATTGTACATAGGACGCTTTGAGGGCAGTATGCAAAAGTAGACTTTGAAATACCGGTTTTTTCCCGCCGGTACCCCATGCCGATTACCCTCCCAGCGTCCTGCCTCTCACCAGCCCTCGCCATCGAAAATCCGTACAGATCAACCCAAACGTCCCTTTCCGTTAAAAATACAACACACGTTATTACTATAGCACATCCCGATGCCAAAAGTCTACTTAAAAAAACACCTGTTTACATAAAGCAACAGGTGTATTGTGAAATAACCGGAAGGTCAATCTCATGCTTTTCTGGCCGAAATTCCGGGTCCTCCCCGTTTTGTATTTTTTCTGTATTTATTGTGAGCCGGATCAGCGCGCCGCGGATTTTTCCAGTTCCACCCATCGCTTCCATTCCGCTTCATCCGCGCCCACGGTCACACGGCTGCCGTTTCGCACAATGGGGCTGACCAGCGCCATCGGGTCGTTCATCAGCTCGGCCAGAATCAGGCTGTCGGTGGACATGTGGGCCACGGGGCGCTCCAGGGCCTTTTTGCCGGAGCGGTCCACCAGGGCCTTTGCGCCGACCGCGGCGGCAAACACCTCCAGCTCCTTTTTGCCCAGGCGGTGCTTTTTGAGGTCCATCAGCTGACAGGGGATGCGGCGCTCCTTGAAAAACCGCTCCGCCTTGAGCACATCCGGGTTTCTGGAGGACACATAGATCTGAATGTTCACGCTTCCTTCCCCTTTCTCCTGCGCTCCCGGCGCACGTCGCCGCCCACGAAGCCCACGCGCAGGCAGGCGCCTTTGTCCAGAAGGCGCGAGGTCACGCGCTCGGTGTAGCGCTCCAGCAGCTCGTTCATGCTCAGGTTGGTGCTGAGAACGGTATGCCGGCCGCTCATCTGCCGTTCGTTGAGCAGGTTGAACAGCTGCGTGACGGTCACGTTGTTCATCAGCGGCTCGGTGCCCAGGTCGTCGATGAGCAGCAGCTCCGCTTCCATCAGGGGCCTGAGCCTGGCCCCGTCATTGTCCATATAGGCCTGCCGCGCCGTTTCAAAGAAGCGGTACGCGCTGACGTAGGTGGGCAGGTATCCGCGCTCGGCCACGCGATGGGCGATGCACTGCATCAGAAACGTCTTGCCCAGCCCGCTCTTGCCCATCAGCAGCAGGTCGCGCACCCGGGTCTGCGGAAAGCTGTCGGCATAGCGCAGGCAGATATCGCGGTTGGCCTCCATGATGCGCCGCTGGGACATGCCCCGCTCGTCCGGTTCATCGGAAAAAACGGAGGCGTCATAGGTTTCAAAGGTACCCGTCCCCGCGCCCAGGCCGCTTTGCTCCATCAGGCGGCGGTTGAGCTCCTGCCGCATGCAGCCGCACATGCGGCGGGAGGGGTCATACACATACCCCTCATCACGGCAGACGGCGCAGGTGTAGACGGGCTGCAAAAAATCGGGGGCCAGACCGCCCTGCACCAGCTTCTCCCGGATCTGCCGGTTCCACTCCGCCATGCGCGCGGGCAGGCCGGCGTTGGCCCCGGGGTCGCGGCGGGGGGCGGTCAGGCTGGAACGCACGCCCGCCATCACCTCGGCGTGGCGCTTGTCCAGCAGTTCCCGAAGGCCCGGACAGCGCCCGCAGGCTTCTTCGCGCCGCTGCTCGAACAGGCGCAGGTTGTCCTCGCGCCGCCGGGCATATTCCTGCTCCAGCCGGGCCAAGATCTGCTCTCGCGTCATTTGCGGTTCAACTCCTCCAGCTGCTCCTCCGACAGGTCGCCGAACTCGTCGGGGTCGTAGGTCCGCTGCTCATATTGCTGCTCGATCACGCGCTTGGCGGGCGCGGCGGGACGGTCTGTCCCCTTCTGCGAGGACTGGAAGCGCTCGTGCTCGGCTCGCGCCGCCTCCACGGTGAGCGCGCCCGACTTGCGCCAGCCCTCCAGCAGACGATTCATGTAGGGCATGGGCTTGTCCATACCCCGCGCGAACTCCGCCGCCAGGTCCACCAGCGCCGCCGGCATGTTCCATTGCGTTTCCCAGGTCGTCAGCAGCTCCCGGTTGGCCTGCGTGCAGCCGCCGCGGTGGCCGCACAGGTCCATCAGGCCCCGGATGCGCCGGTTCAGCGCCCGCACCTGCGCAAGGTGCGCCTCGATGGCCTCCGCCGTGGTCAGGCCCTTGGCGTTCCAGGCCTCCAGCAGCGCCGCCACATTGTCCAGCGAATGCGCCCTGCCGCTCGCAGCCACCTCACGGGCTGCCAGCAGCGCCGCCTCGTGCCCGCCCATGGCCGTCAGGCTGCGGTACAGTCGCCGCATGCCCTCGTCCACCACGGCGCGGCTGATGCCCAGCGCCTGAAGCAGCTCGCGGATGTGCGCGGTTTCCTCCTGCTCGGCCTCCAGCGTGCGCTCGACCGCCTTGCCGGTGGTGGCCTGCCCGCCGCTGCGGCTGCGGATGCCTTCCAATACCTTATCCAGATAGCCGAAGGTGGGCGAACCCTTGGTGGTCTCGCGGCAGGCGGCTTCGACGGCCCTGGGCTCAAAGCCCCACTGCTCCGTCCATTTCAGATACAGGTCCACCTCGTCCATGGAGGGGCTGCGGCGCATGCCCAAGCGGCTGAGCACCCGGCGCGCGCCCTTCATGGCCGCCTCGGACCGCTGGAACACCGCCTCGGCCTCCTCGATGGTGGAGATATGCTCCTGCGCCAGCTCCGCCGCCAGCTTCTGGGCGGCCTTGAAGCTGAAATTGATGCCCCGCGTGGCGATCATGTGCTGAATGAGCATGAGCACCACCTCGGCGGGCAATTTCAGCTGCTCCACCCATTCGTAGGCCAGCACGGTTTCGCCGCCGTGGAGCTTGCGCCGGTCGCCGAAGGCGGCGTATACCGCCTGGGCGAAGGCCTCGTAGGCCTCGTCGCGGGGGGCTTCCCGCCGCTTGAGCATGGCCTGCTGCACGCTGAGAAACCGGTAGACCGGCGGCGTGTCCTTCACCCGCTCCACCAGGCGGCAGCGCTCCCAGTAGCGCATGGCGCATTCCACCTCGTCGCGGGACAGCGCCAGCGACCGGGCCACATCGTCCAGCAGATCGCCCTCCTCCTGCACGCCGCCGTGCGCGCACATCAGGCCGTAGAGGTACACCTTGACATGGCTGTCGGGCGCGGCGGGCATGTATTCGCAAAAAAAGGCGTTGGGCACCGCCGTGGCGTCCCAGAGCAGGCCGCCGCGCTCGGCTTCAAAGGTTGGCATGCTGATATTCCGGCTCCTTTCGACAAAGGTAGGTTCAGTATACCACATTTTTGTCCGGCACGGAAGCGCGCAAAAACGGGCCGCCCGGCGGAATGCCGGGCGGCCCAGTCTGCTGACAAAGTGCGGGGTGCAGGGGGATCATCCCCCTGCCGGGGTTTGGGGCAGAGCCCCAAAGCCTTATGCCGCAGCATTTTTCGTGAGCGTTGCGAGCGTCCAAAGGCGCGAAGGAAAGCGTGTGCCCTGTGGGCACTTGCCACCGGAGGTGGCAAAGCGACCCGGAGCGCACCGGAGGGAAGCGTCAGCCCAGTGGGCTGTTGCGCGCAGCGCAAAGCG
>OJQP01000132.1_pt1 | contig 73186 bp, 70 predicted proteins | sample 1598871 | NCBI WGS metagenome assembly OJQP01 (sample SAMN03922520, study PRJEB24848) | human gut metagenome | isolation source: stool sample | host: Homo sapiens | place: Germany | collected 2010-02
CGCCCAGAAGATGGGGGAACATGAAGCGGAGATTGAGAAAATCAAAAATGTGTTCATTACCATCCTGCGGGATATTAAAAAAGATATGGATAGCGGTGGACAGCCGGGAGAAGTAGCCACCGCCGCAATGCTTCAAACCATGAGGGACGCGCTGGCTGGGCAACAGCAGGAGCCGGTGTCAATGGACGATGTGACTGCGATGATTGCTAGGCAGATTGGGCAGCTTATCCCAATGGATGAGGAAACAGCAGAGGAGTTTCAACGATTGGCGATGAAAATGATAGAACAAGTGCGAGACACCTAAAAATGTATTCGTTTCCTATCAAAAGAATCCCTTGTGTAATTTCGCTTAAACGAATATAATATAGACAGTTAATAGCGTCTCCCCCAAAAACTCTGCTGAGGTAATATAAATGAACGGATATATTACGGTTCAAGAAGCGGCACAAAAATGGGGAATAACCCCGCGCCAAGTTCAGATTCTCTGTAAAGAAGAACATATAATTGGAGCAACTCGAATGAGTCGCATCTGGGTTATTCCAGAGAATGCAGAGAAACCGACAAAAAAACTAAAGAAACAATATCGTATGTTTAAGGAGCAAAAATGAAAATGGGCGATATTACATATAAAAAAATTACAACAACCCCTATTAATCTCGATAACTCGATTATAATTGAAAGTGATGCTATACTTGCTTTACAAAAACTTCCATCGGCTTCGGTGCAGTGTATTGTTACTTCACCGCCATATTGGGGACTTCGAGATTATGGTATTAAAGGTCAAATTGGCCTGGAGGAAAAATTACAGCAGTACATTAATAAATTAGTATCTGTTTTTGCTGAAGCAAAAAGAGTTTTACGAGATGATGGTGTGTTTTGGTTAAATATTGGTGATGGGTATACTAGCGGAAATCGTGGGTATAGAGCACCTGACAAAAAGAATCCAGCTAGAGCAATGAGTGTTCGTCCCGACACTCCAGAAGGATTGAAACCAAAAGATTTGTTAGGAATTCCGTGGAGGCTGGCCCTAGCCTTACAAGCTGATGGTTGGTTTTTACGTAGTGATATTATTTGGAACAAACCTAATGCTATGCCAGAAAGCGTGAAAGATCGGCCAACACGTTCCCACGAATATGTTTTTATGCTTACAAAAAAAGAAAAATATTATTACGATTACCAAGCCATAAAAGAAAATGGACGCAACAAGCGCACAGTTTGGAATGTAAACACCGCGCCGTTTGCAGAAGCCCACTTTGCAACATTCCCTCCTGCTTTGATAGAACCATGCATTCTTGCCTCAACTAAAGAGAATGATTTTGTTCTTGACCCATTTTTTGGTTCTGGAACAGTTGGCGTTGTTTGTCAAGAATTTAATAGACAATTTGTTGGCATAGAGTTAAACGATGAGTATGTTAAAATCGCAAGAACACGACTGGATATTTTGGAACTTCCAGTGTTGAAAGTTGTAGGTGAATAAGATGGCAATAGTATTTGACTTGCCCAATACCCAGGTTGGTTTTGCTAATACATTGAAAGAATTACGAGAGACGTTTCTTCAGGATACCTTGGCTACGACAGTTGCAGTAATGGAAATTAATATACTTGATTCAGAGCTACATGAGTATGTTAACAATGGTTCTCTACAAACTCTTGCCACGCATGGAATGAGAGGCGAATTATTGTTTGCGGTTCCAAGTATTTTGGAAAAGAACCCTAGATTACTGGGCTATTATCGTCTTTTGCTAGGTTACAGTCAAAAAGGCTTTTACACTGCCGCCACTGGCGCAGGGATGTTCAAATCATTAGAGGAAAAGGGCTCCCTTTCGCAAAAGCAACGTAGTGCTCTACCAGAATTATGCCGAGCATTAAATCTCAGTGCAAAATATATGTTGGAGCATCTTGAGGACCAAATGATCAGTTCCGGATTCTTTGATCAATTGACCCTTTTGACATTGGGGCCACAACTTCGTGGCGGGGCTAATGTCCAAAAAGGGACTTCTGCTATTTCACAAGTATTCGATGTAGTTTATCAAATTGTAAGCGCATCTGTTGTTCGCTCTAACTCAAGATGTATTGAATTAAAGAATAATTCAGGCCGTACCGTATACATACAATTTGCAGCTGATCCCGATATTGTAATAAGGGAAGAATTAGCAACAGACAAATACCGAAATTTAGTTGCAATCGAGGTTAAAGGAGGACAAGACTACTCGAATATTCACAACCGAGTGGGAGAGGCCGAAAAAAGCCATCAGAAGGCAAAAAAAGATGGTTATGTAGAGTGCTGGACAGTAGTTAATGTTGACCGCATTGATATGAACATGGCACAAAAAGAATCTCCGACTACAAATAAATTTTACCGAATATCTGAACTTTTGAATCAAAGCAGCGCTGAATATAGAGATTTTTCGTTGCAAATTTTATCTATTGCAGGCATTTAACCTTCACTAGATATTATTTGCAAAAACGAGGTGTTGGTATGCCACGAAAGAGAGACGATAAACCGCTCTATGATTATAATATTTACCGCATTCCCCCTGAAAAAGCGGATGGCTTTAAGGCGTTTCTTGAAGATCGAAAATTTGATGAAATACCGCTGAAGACAGAGTGTATTCAAAATCCTTCTGGCTATACATTTACTCTCATGTTTTGCGATAAAGAGAATCGAAAAGGCTCTCCTTGGGTAAATCTATTATCTACCTGTACTGAATGGGATTTGACCCAAGAATTAAAAATATATGGAGCAGCCTTGATTTGTTATAGGGAAGACTCTTGTTTTGTTGTTTCTTATGGTAATGCACACTTTTATGTGAGTGATTATTGTGATTTTAATTTTGGAGTAGCTGTTGCAGAACGCTTAATTGATTTAGACCAAGTTCGAGCACAACAAAATATTTCTCATGGTAGCAAGCTAAGTAAAATGCACATGGATTACTTGGGTGGTACAGTGCTGTCCTATCGTAGCGGAGAGATACCCACCTATATTCGAGGAACAAGTCTTGATCCAGAGTTATGGGGAACTACTATTAACTGCGGCACCTCTGCACAATTCAAATGGGAAGAGAAGCCAACTGAAATTGGATGGAAGTTGAATCTGTTAAATGAAATAATAAAAGCAGATAGCTCGATTTCTCTACCGAGATTAACTTTTTTGGATGCAGAAGAAGATGCAGAAAAAATTGAAAGCCTTTATCATCAATTAGCTGTTGCTATTGAGCAATATGACGGAGCCGCTAACGATGGAAACCTAATAAATGTCCCATCTTTCTACATGATGGGAACGCGGCTAATACAGAACGATTCTGTCCGTTTCAAATTAAGCTGTAATCACAAAAGCCTTGAATTCGATGGTGAATTATCCATAACTGCAATCAATGAATTTGTTAGGCAAAAAGAGTTTGCGCTACAAGAAGTAATTCAGAAAATTAACATCTCTATTGAATACGCCAATGATGCATGGACAAACCGCAAACCTATCACGGAATATCTGGAATTTATTACAGAAGATAATTTTTGCTTGCGAAATGGCAAATGGTGCTCTTTTAACATTGCATATCTTGACCGTATCTTCCAAGAAGCCAAAAGGGTTGCTTTTATAAATCATTCTCAAGACGAATTTGCACTATCTAAAAACGATGTCATTCAATTTGCAAGGGAAAACGGTTTTTATGACGAAACAAACAGCAGGCAACCATACGAAACTTTCTACAATCAGAACATTTCGCAGCTGATAGGGGCAATTTGTTTACACCCGCAAACCGTACCTGTTGATCCGGAAGGTAATGGCCGATACAGATATGAAGTGTGCGACTTTTGCAAGGATCAGGCCCTATACTTTGTGAAGATAGGAAAGCCGAATGATTTTGCGTATGCCATTGACCAAGCTATGCTGACACTCGAAAAATGTGAAGCAGGTATGGGTTCTTTAACATTGCCAGGAGATTTGGCTGTTTCTCCCACAGAATTTAGAATGGTATTAATCTTTGATGGGCGTGCTAATATGGTAGAAAAATGGGAAGATGTTTTTTCTATCAATTTCCTTATCCATCTAACAGAATTGAAGCGGCGTTTGAGCAGTACAGACATATCTCTCACAATTGATTTTGTTTACTGGTGAGTTTTATATCCTTGCTGCCACTCCCGAAACCACCCAGCTTTTTGCTTACCCCCATCCGCAAAAACCTGTCCGTTTTCCTGCCGGGCAAAGTGAGCGTTTCCATCCGGTGAAACCCTCATTTTCCCCGCCAGCCGTGACAGCAGGTATAACACACTACACTTTGCGTTGCAAAGTCGTGTGCCAAAGGGGATACCCCCTTTGGAAACCCCTATTTTATCGGGAAGCTGGTATAGCCTGCATAGATGCAGCTGTACCCCTTCCCTCCAAAACGAAATAGGCGGCATAGGCCAGCCCGTCCCCGGTGCTGATCTATACCGCCTATTTGCTTATATGGCCGCTTACTGTATCGCCCATATTAACCGTTCTAATTTATCACTTCCGTATGCACCGTAGATTTGGATACGCCAAATTTTTTCGCCGCCGCGCGCACTGTAGCGCGGTTTTCAGTTATGTACTCCGCGAGCCTCACAGCCCGCTCGGCGATGTCTGTCCTCATTTACACCACTCCCGGCATTTCGTGGTGAATTATATGCGCTCCGGCAACGTTAATATGCCCCGCAAGATTAATGTCCGATTCCGACTTGACTAAATACAGCTGCTGTGCTATCAATATAACAGTGTTATCAAAGGCGGTAAAGCAATGGACGGTACAAGGGAAAGACTATTGGCCGCAGCAAAAACGGAGTTTTTGGAACGTGGCTACCGCAGTGCGTCGCTCAGGCGTATCTCCTCGGCCGCTGGCGTCACAACAGGCGCAATATACGGCTGCTTTGGAGGTAAAGCCGAGCTCTTCGATGCGCTTGTAGGAGAGGCATATGAGACTTTCATTGACAACTTCAACGCCGCGCAGGAAAGCTTCCGCCGGCTGCCTCCTGAGCGGCAGCCGGACTATGTAGGCGTAAGCAGCCGTGATTACATCGACTGGGCAGTAGTATATATGCTTGAGCACCGCGACGAGTTCCGCCTGATACTCCAGTGCAGCGAGGGCACGCGTTATAGCCGCCTGATAGATGAGATGGTTGAAATTGAAACTAAAGCCACAGACGACTTCCTTGCTGTGCTCGACGGCATGTCACACGAGCATGGCAGCATCTCGCCGATGCTGGAGCACATCATGGTCAGCTCCATGTTCACCGGCTTTATGGAGATAGTCCTGCACGATATGAGCTGCACGGAAGCCTTGGAATACACTACTCAGCTGCGTGAATTTTTCACCGCCGGCTGGCTAAAAATCATGGGCCTCTGAGCCCATTTTTCATATATTCAAGTTAGTAACAACTAACTATTTTGTTATATGGGAGGTTATCTGGTGAACAAGCAGTCAAATCTATCGCGGCTTATGAGCTATGCAGGCGCTCACAAGTATCTGACCTATGCGTCATGGATACTTTCGGCCCTGAGCTCTCTGGTAGCACTTATACCGTTCTGGTACATCTGGCAAATTATAAGGGAGGTGCTGCGTGCAGGCCACGATTTTTCCGGGGCAGCGGGACTCGAGAGAATGGGATGGCTTGCCGTGCTTTTTGCTGTGCTCAGCGTCCTGGTATACATTTGCGGCCTGATGTGCTCGCACCTGGCCGCGTTCAGGATAGCAACAAACATACGCATAATGGCCATGGAACACATCATAAAACTGCCCCTTGGTTTTGTCGACAAATTCGGAAGCGGGCGACTGCGCAAGATAGTCAACGAATCAAGCGCCGCTACAGAGACATATCTGGCCCATCAACTGCCTGACAAGTCCGGGGCCATAGCCACGCCGTGCGGATTGCTGGTGCTGCTGCTGGCCTTCGACTGGCGGCTCGGTCTGCTGAGCCTTATCCCTGTACTTCTGGCCTTTGGAATAATGATGGCTATGACCGGCAAGAGCATGCAGCAAAAAATGAAAGAATACAACAACGCTCTCGAGGACATGTCGAACGAGGCTGTCGAATATGTTCGCGGCATTGCAGTTGTAAAGACCTTTGGACAGACAGTTTTCTCGTTCAAACACTTCAAAGACTCAATAGATCGCTATGGCGTATGGGTCATTGCGTACACCAAACAGCTGCGCATGCCTATGATGTGCTATACAGCCGCAGTGAACGGCGTCTTTGCGTTTCTGATAGCCGGAGCATTGCTGCTGAATCACGGCATGTATGACAGCCAATTCCTTCTCGACCTGCTGTTCTATATAATAATCACACCGACAATCTCGGTGACATTGACACGAATAATGTTCCAGAGCGAAAACGCGATGATAGTTGACGACGCCCTGCGGCGTATAGACCAGATAATGGACGCGAAATCCCTCGAGGATAGCGAAAATCCGGCACACCCAGCAGACGGCTCAGTAAAGGTGGAAAACGTATTTTTCAGCTACGATGGCGTGAACAACGCCCTGGACGGCGTAAGCATAGAGGCTGAGCCGGGCGAGACTATTGCCCTGGTCGGTCCCTCAGGCAGCGGAAAGACTACGCTCGCCAGTCTCATAGCCCGCTTCTGGGACGTTGACTCCGGCAGAATATTGGTCGGAGGAGCCGACGTGCGTAAAATATCCAAGCACGAGCTGATGGACACCGTTTCCTTCGTGTTTCAGAACAGCCGGCTTATCAAGGCCAGTGTGCTTGAAAACGTCCGTTTGGCAAAGCCCGGCGCGAGCAGGGAAGAGGTTATAGCGGCGCTCGAGGCGGCACAGTGCTCGGACATAATCTCCAAGCTGCCACACGGCGTCGATACGGTAATAGGAGCCAATGGAGTGTATCTTTCCGGTGGGGAGCAGCAGCGCATAGCAATTGCAAGGGTAATCCTCAAGGACTCTCCTATAGTTATACTTGACGAGGCTACCGCCTTTGCTGACCCGGACAACGAGATGCGCGTGCAGGCGGCGTTTTCCCAAATGGCCGGTGGCCGCACAGTCATTATGATAGCTCACCGCCTGTCAACAGTTGCCGGAGCAGACAGAATATACGTCCTGCGTGACGGAAAGACGGCAGAGAGCGGCAGTTTCAAGGAGCTCACGGAGCGGGGCGGGCTTTTCTCCGAGATGTGGAGCGAATACGAGCGCGCCGCACAGTGGAAAGTTGAAAAGGAGGGCTGACACCGTGGTTGAAAAGCTTCAGAAAAAGTATGCCCTGTCGCGTCAGGGGGCAGTCGATTTGATAAAGGGCTGCTTAGCCTGCGCCGCCCAGAATATATCATTCATGTTCCCAGTCGGACTGCTGTACTATCTTGTTGCCGGGTTTATGAACCATGACACCGGCCCGGTTTGGTTTTACGCCGGCGGCTGCGCGCTGTGCATAGGGCTCATCTTCCTGACTACATGGTTTCAATATAACGCGACGTATTTTGCCACCTACCGTGAGAGCGGCATACGGCGCATAACCCTCGCGGAGAAGCTGAGGGAGCTGCCGCTGTCATTTTTCGGTGAACGAGACCTCGCAGACCTGACGAGCACAATAATGGCCGATTGCACCAGCCTCGAGCAGACATTCTCACACTATGTGCCGGAGTTTGCCGGCTCCATAGTCTCTACCGTACTTGTGGCACTGGGTTTGCTCCTCATTGACTGGCGCATGGCCCTGGCCTGCCTGTGGGTACTTCCGGTGTCGTTCGCCATCGTGTGGCTGAGCGCCAGGGTACAGGAGAGCCTGACCAAGAAGTCAATGTCGGCAAAGATGGCTTGCGCCGACGGGATACAAGAGTGCATCGAGTCCGTGCGTGACCTCAAAAGCTGCAACGCGGAAGAAGAATATATGAAGGGACTCACAGCCAAAATCAGGGCTGTGGAGCATCGCGCGGTGATAAGCGAACTGGGAACGGCGGTGTTTGTCGTCTCTGCGTCACTAATACTCAAGCTCGGTATAGCCACTTGCGCACTTGTAGGCGGCATATTGCTGATTGATGGGAGCCTTGATGTGCTCACATTTTTCATGTATCTGCTGGTGATCTCTCGCTTTTACGACCCGTTGCAGAGCGCACTGCAAAACCTCGCGGCGATAATATCCACGCGTACAAATATTGAGCGCATGAACGAGATACTTGAGTGCCCGGTTCAGAGCGGTTCAGACACCTTGACAAACGACGGCTGCGACATAGTCTTTGACCACGTCGGTTTCGAGTACAACAGCGGCGAAGCCGTGCTGCGCGACGTTTCTTTCACGGCAAAGCAGGGGGAGATTACTGCGCTCGTTGGACCCAGCGGAGGAGGCAAAACCACTGTTTCGCGCCTCGCGGCCAGGTTCTGGGATGCAACGTGTGGCAGAGTTACTGTTGGAGGCATGGACATAACAGGTACCGACCCCGAAACTCTGCTCTCTCTGTACTCTATAGTGTTCCAGGATGTCACGCTTTTCGACAACACCATATTGGAAAATATACGCATTGGCCGAAAGGACGCCGGAGATGAGGAGGTAATAGCGGCAGCCAAACTGGCAAACTGCGAGGAGTTCGCGTTAAAGCTGCCGGACGGCTGGAACAGCAGTATCGGCGAAAACGGCTGCGCGCTCTCCGGCGGGGAGCGTCAGAGGATATCCATAGCCCGGGCATTTCTGAAGAATGCGCCGATAATACTGCTCGACGAGGCCACGGCAAGCCTGGACGTTGAGAATGAAACAATTATACAGTCGGCGCTATCACGGCTGATACAGAACAAAACCGTGCTTGTGATTGCACACCGTATGCGCACGGTTGCCAATGCGGACAAGGTAGTCGTGCTCAAAGACGGCATTGTAGCGGAGCAGGGAAGGCCAGAAGAACTCATCGCAAAGGGAGGCGAGTTTGCCCGTATGAGCGCGTTGCAAATGGAAAGCGCCGCTTGGAGCATTGGAAGTTAAGTCAAAGTTAAAACAATATTAAGGCTTGCAGACTTGCGAATATCGACTAAATGTAATATAATCAGTAGCGTTAAACGTCACTAAGACCAATTTCGACAGACTTGAATTTGCAGTACATGCGCCAAGCGGGCATGCAGACTTGCCGACAAAGCCCCGGAGAACTCCGGGGCTTTGTCGGCAAGGGAAATGACTCGATTCCTCTCCGCGTTATTCTTATGGCGTATGCCGTCATATTTTGCTGAAAAAAGCTATTATTTCTGACTGCGTTGAAAGTTTGTTGAATTTCCTAGTTTACGTTTAGAATAGATAAAAAGGGCTGTCTGAGCCCGCTCGAAACCCATGGAGGCCCAATGAAGCTACTGATTCTAACATGCAGCACCGGCGGGGGACACACTTCCGCCGCTCACGCAATTGCCCAGGCCGCAGCTGAAGCCGGGGCGGAATGTAAGATTGAGGACGCGCTGCGTTTTCTGCCCGGTCTTGACGGAAAGGTTATAAGCTACGGACACACCTTTGTCTACAGGCACCTGCCAAACCTGTTTGGAGTTGGCTACAAGTACGAGCAGCGCAGCGGCGCGGGTGCGTTCAGGTTGGAGTGCTATAGGGGCGCGCGGGCGTTGGGGCTGTATATTGCCGATGGCTGCTATGATGCTGTTGTAAGCGTACACATATTTGCCTCATTTATGCTCGCAAAGCTGAGAAAAGACGGGCAGCTGTCCATCCCTACCGCAAACGTTGCCACAGACTACACCTGCTCGCCAGGCTTTGCTGAGTGCAAGCTGGACATGAATTTTGTCCCTCACGGCCTGGCGCCTGAGTTCACCGGCTGTGGGCTGGACGCGGAGCGCGTGTTCGAGACCGGCATCCCGGTTGCGAAGGAGTTTGATGAACGTACTCCGAAAAAACTTGCCCGCGCCGTGCTTGGCCTGCCGGAAGAAGGTAAGCTGTGTCTGCTCATGTGCGGTTCCATGGGCTGCGGCCCAATGGAGGAGCTGGCAGATTCGCTGAGCCGCGCAATGCCGGAGGACGGGATGCTTGCGGTTTTCTGTGGAACAAATACGAAGCTGTACGAGGCCTTGTCAGGGTGCGGGCTTGAAAATGTACGCGTTATAGGCTTTACGAAGCGGGTCAGTGTCTGGATGGATGCGGCGGATCTGATGATATCCAAGCCCGGCGGGTCTACAAGCACCGAGACAATGTCAAAACGCCTGCCGATGATAATAATAAACGCCGTCCCCGGCTGTGAGACCAAGAACCTTGAATATCTGACTGGCCGCGGCTGTGCCCTGAGTGCGCCGGATGAAGAGATACCGCCGTTGGCGCGGCGTGTGCTCGAAGATGACAGCTGTGTCGAAGGCTTGAGGGCAAATATGGAGATGTATTTCCCGCACGGCGCAGCCAAGCGCATATGCGAGGAAGTTATGAAAGTACAATAAGAGAGCGTAGTGGAGATGTGCCGTGAAAAAGGACATATTGCATGAATACTTTTCTATACCGAATATACTGAGCTATTTCCGGTTGATTCTTATACCGGTGTACCTCGTTGTATATTTCAGCGCCGACGACGAGCGAGGTTACTACTGGGCGGCGCTTGTCATCGTCATTTCCGGACTGACGGACATGTTCGACGGCAAGATAGCCAGGCACTTCAACATGATAACCGAGTGGGGAAAGCTCATTGACCCGATTGCGGACAAGCTCACAATGGCGGCGGTGGCTTTGAGCCTGGCCTTCCGTTTCCCGCTTATGGGCGTTGTGTTCGTGCTCTACGTCGTCAAAGAGGGCTTTATGGGTATCATGGGACTTGTCATGCTCAAGCGCGGCTTCCGTATGGACGGCGCCATGTGGTACGGCAAGGTCTGCACCACTGTGACCTACGGCGTTATCTTCCTGCTGCTAATCGTCCCTATGATGCCCGGCTGGCTGCGGACAAGCCTCATCTGCCTGCAACTGGCGATAACGCTGTTTTCGTTTATCAAATATGCGGCTTTCTACCACAAGGTTTGGGTCGATATGAAGAAGAAAGCCTAAAAATTCAGCGCCGCCCGGCAAAACGGGCGGCGTTTTCAGACTGGAGGTACAGCATGGATATAGGGAACTGGCTCGGCCGATGGCGCCGGGCCGTAGTTGACGAATTCGGCGCAGGCCGGGTGCGCTTCATGGGCATACAGGGCAGCCGCGCAAGGGGAGAGGCCGGGTCAGGCAGCGACATAGACGTCGTGCTGCTGCTCGACGAGCTCTCCTACAGCGACGCAATGCGCTACCGGGTCTGCGTTGAGAGCTTGCCCGAGCGGGACAAGCTGTGCGGCTTCGTGGCCGGGGAGCAGGAGCTGAAGTCCTGGTCGCGCAGCGAACTCTACCAGTTCTGCCTTGACACGACGCCGCTGGCGGGCTCGCTGGACGAATACGCCGCGCTGGTGACGGAGCGCGACATACTGGAGGGCGCGCTCACATCCGTGGGCGGTATCTATCATGCCTGCCTGCACAACGCGCTGCACGAGCGCGACGATGGAATGATAGCCGGGCTCTTCAAGTCCGCATTTTTTGCCATCAGGGCCATTGACAGGCTAGAGACCGGACGTACGCTTCGCACACGCCGGGAGCTTACGGAGGCCAGGCCGGACGACGCCTGGCTGATAAACGGCAGCGCAGACGGCACTTTTGACGAAATAAGCGAGCGCCTGTTCAAGTGGTCGTCTGAGACGCTCGTAAAGCTCGGCGAGCGCGTTTAGATGACAACAGACCCGCGGTTATTTCCGCGGGCCTGTTTTTTACGAGTAGATTATGTCCATCGCCGCGTTTGCAGATTTTGCGATGCTCTCGTCGTCCAAATTGCCTAGCTCAAGCGACATACTGTCCAGCGTGGTAAAAAGCTCATGCAGCTCGTCGTCAGAGAATTTCTGCATCTCCTGAGGGCGGGCGACGTGATACAGGGACAGCATGAGGTCGTTGAACTCATTAACATCTCTGTACGATGATAGCATGAACAAATTCCCGCAGGATTCGGCTTTGCCTCTCAGCACGGCAAGCTCCTCGTCGCTGTTTTCCCGGGAAAACAGTCCGCTGCACAGCTCGTTGAAATTTTCCTGGAAGCGCTCATTGATCTGTCCGCGATACTCATGCGACCACATCAGCAGATTAGCGCAGGTAATTGCCAGTATTACAAACAGGATTGCGAGCAGCGTGACAGCTATGCGCAGGCGCTTTTCCACAAATACTCCCCCAAACTCTTTGCGTATTATGCACATATTATACCAAGAAACACCCGGGCGTGTCAACCGGCGGCCCGGACCATCCTTAGCCTTTGTCTTTCCAGCCGAGCAGGAGGGAGGAGTTTATTATGACCAGCACGCTGCCGGCGTTGTGGACAAGCGCGCCTATCACCGGGCCGAGTATGCCTGGGATGGCGAGGCCGATGGCAAGGAAGTTCAGGCACATCGAAAAGGCGATATTGAGCTTTATTGTCGTCATCATGCGCTTACTCAGGCGCAGCAGATGCGGCAGCTCGGTTATATCGTCGTTCACGAGGGCTATATCTGCGGCGTCGATAGCTATGTCGCTGCCGATGCCGCCCATGGCTATGCCGGTGTCGGCACGCTTAAGCGCGGGCGCGTCGTTAATGCCGTCGCCAATCATGCACACGCCGCCCTCGGCGCTGTATTCGTCTATGTACCGTATTTTGTCCTGCGGCAGGCACTCGGCGTGTACCTCGTCTATGCCGACGCCTGAAGCTATGCTCATCGCGGCGCCGGGGTGGTCGCCGGTGAGCAGGACGGGGGAGTAGCCCGCCGCCTTCACTCCGGATATAACCTCGGCGGCGTTGTCGCGCACGGTGTCGGCCAGGGCAATAAAACCAGCCGCCTTGCCGTCGAGAGCCAGGTAAATCGTCGTACAGCCCTCACCGGCGTAACGCCTGGCTTCAGAAAGTACGGCTTCGGGCAGTGGCACCCCTTCATCCGAAAGCAGCTCTGCGCGGCCTGCCAGCACCCTGGAACCGTTCACGACCGCACTCACACCGCGCCCGGGCAGCATGCTGAAATCCGAGCAATCCGGGACCGCGTGACCGGCGTCGCGGCAGCACTCTACTATAGCCCTGCCGAGCGGGTGCTCACTGCGGGCCTCGGCCCCGGCGGCGAGTGAATAGAGGGCGTCGTCGTTCACGCCGTCCATACAGCTCTTCACGGAGCGCACACGCATTTCGCCGCGCGTGAGCGTGCCGGTCTTGTCGAAGCACACACGCTTTACGCCCGCAAGGCGCTCGAGCGCGTCGCCTTCACGCACCAGGAAGCCATGCTTTGTGGCGTTGCCGATTGCTGCCATGATGGCTGTCGGAGTCGCAAGGACTAGGGCGCAGGGGCAGAATACGACGAGGATGGTCACGGCGCGGATTATTTCGCCGGTGACGGCCCAGGTGATGGCCGCAGCGCTCAGGGCTATGACAACAATCCAGGTGGCCCAGCGGTCGGCCAGACCGACTATCTTGGCCTTGCCCGCGTCGGCGCTCTGCACAAGGCGTATCATGCGCTGGATGGAGCTGTCCTCGCCCACGCGCGTGGCGCGCATGTCGAAGGAGCCGAAGCGGTTTACGGTGCCGGATGAGACCTCGTCGCCCACGCCCTTGTCGACAGGCAGGCTCTCGCCGGTCATTACCGCCTGGTCTACAGAGGTCTCGCCGGAGATTATCACGCCGTCGACGGGTATTGTCTCACCGGGCAGGACGCGGAGCACGTCGCCGACGCGCACCTCCGTGGCGGGTATAATCTCCTCGCCGCCGGATATGCGCCGCGCGGTCTGCGGCGTGAGCTGCACAAGCCGCTCGATGCCCGCGCGTGCTTTGGCAACCGTCAAATCCTCCAGCAGCGCACCAAGCTGCATGATGAACGCAACCTCGCCCGCGGCGAAGTCCTGGCCCGTGGCTACCGACGCGATGAGCGCCAGTGACACCAGCACGTCGGCCTTGATGTCGAACACGGTTATAAGGCCGATGACGGCCTCGAGTATTATCGGCACACCGCAGAGTATGATTGCAACCCAGGCCGCATCGAAGGGAAGCTCAACGACGCCGGACAGGCTAACAAGCAGCGAGACGCCGCCCAGCACAAGAAAGACTATTTCCCGCTTTGTGCCGCCCCACTCGCAGACGGCCTCCAGTACACCGGCAATTTTATAGCGCAGTTCTCTCATTTCCTCACCTCATATACCTATAGGGGTATGGGTATATGATAGCCCGAACTAACGTCCGTGTCAAGAGGTAACTCAAGCAATATCGGCTTGCGCGGCGTACACAAGCGGGTTATACTGGACAAAGGAACAAACGCCCATCTTAAAGATTTCTTAAACCCCGCGCCTCTTTTTTCTTAAAGCAGAGGCGATATAATACTCCACGAGGTGAAGGTCATGGCGAGAATACTCATCTGCGACGACGACCCGGACATAGTCGCGGCACTGAAAATCTATCTCACGAACGAAGACTACGAGCTCTACACCGCATATACGGGCCGCGAGGCGCTCGAGAGCATACGCGACAACAACATAGACCTCGTGCTGATGGACATCATGATGCCGGAGATGGACGGCATAGCCGCGACGGTTAAGCTCCGCGAGGAGTTCAACATCCCGGTCATCTTCCTGACGGCCAAGAGCGAGGTCAGCGACATGGTGCTGGGGCTGAACGTCGGAGCAGACGACTATGTGACGAAGCCCTTCGACCCCGTGGAGGTGCAGGCGCGCGTGCGCAGCCACCTGAGGCGATACATGCGTCTCGGCGGTCAGCTCAAGCCGGAGCCGGTCAAGGACGTGCTCAGCATCGGCGGCATCGAGCTCAACGACGCGGAGAAGTCCGTTACCGTCGACGGCGAGGGCGTCTATCTGACGCCTATCGAGTACAACATCCTGCACCTGCTCATGCGCAATCCGAACCGCGTGTTCTCCTCGGGCGAGATATATGAGCGCGTATGGAACGAAAATGCGCTGGGCAACGAGAGCAGCGTCGCCGTGCATATCCGCCACCTCCGTGAGAAAATCGAAATCAACCCCAGCGAGCCCAGATATCTCAAGGTCGTCTGGGGCCAGGGCTACAAAATGGAGGCGAGGAAATGAACGAAGAACTCGAAAAAATAGACACAACCGTGCGCGAGCCGCCGAAAAAGGCTAAAGAGCCGAAGCAAAAGGCAAAATTGACCCACCAGCTCTGGGCGAAAATACTTGCGTTTGTGCTGCTTGGCGTGTTTATTGCGGTAATCATTGTTTCCGCTTTGGCAGCAATAATATCAAACGTCACGTCACATTACAGCTTACAGGAGTTTATCAATTCAAACCACGAATACTATTATGCCAGCGAAAGAGCCTTTGGTGAGAGCGTAGTAGCGCTGGCGTATAACCTGGCCCGCATTTGGCTGCCCCTTGGAATTGTCGGCATAACAGGAACAGTCGTTTGTCTGATTTTTTTGTTTATTTCGGCGGGTAAAGGCAAAAAATCACCCAAGCCCGAGTTGAATTTGATTGATAAGCTGCCGCTGGATATTTACGCCGCCGTATGCTTTGTGGCCGCGTTCGCGGGCGCTTACCTGATTGTCTATCTTCTAGAAATTTTACCGGTTGACGGTATTACGCGCAGTTCTGTAAATATTCTTTTATTTCTATATCTGGCAGCATACGTGCTTTTCCTCATCGCCCTCGCGCCGTTCCTCTCCTTTGCCACGCGCCTCAAAGTCGGCGGCGGCATCTGGTGGCGCAACACGCTTATATGCTGGGTGTGCAGGCTCTGCTGGCGCGTTATAAAGTGGTGCTGGGGTCTGGTCAAACGGTTTTTCGGATGGATATGGTATATGCTGAGGAAAATACCCGTTGTTCCGGGCGCGGCATTGATAGCATTTATCGTTATTTTCGTAAACTTTCTCCTGTTTGTGTGGATGCGCGGAAGTTATTACAGCACTGCGCCTGTCTTCTTCATGTTCCTCTTTGACCTTGTCATCTTCGTCGCCATATGCTTCGGTGCGTGGCAGATGAAGTCGCTCAAGGCGGCGGGTGAGCGCATGGCTAAGGGCGAGATAGAAGAGAAGGTCGACACCAAGTACATGTACTGGGAGTTCAAGCACCACGCCGAAAACCTCAACTCCATCGGTGACGGCATGGCCGCGGCGGTCGAGCAGCGAATGAAGTCCGAGCGGCTCAAGACCGAGCTCATCACCAACGTCAGCCACGATATCAAGACCCCGCTGACCAGCATAGTCAACTATGTGGATTTGCTTCAAAAGCCGCACACGCCGGAGCAGGAGGCCGAGTACCTCGAAGTCCTGGACCGCCAGAGTAAGCGCCTGAAGAAGCTCACCGAGGACTTGGTAGAGGCCAGCAAGGCCTCCACCGGCAACATGAACGTCAACATCGTGCGCACGAACACGCGCGAGATAATTGAGCAGAGCCTCGCCGAGTACGGACGGCGTATGGAGCAGTGCAATCTCACGGTCATCGTGAACATCCCCGAGGAAGCGCCGCGCGCGATGGCAGACGGCAGACTGCTCTGGCGCGTACTGGATAACCTCTTCAACAACGTCTGCAAATACGCCCTGGCCGGGACGCGCGTCTATATTGACGCCGTTATCGAAGGCAACGAGGCAGTTATCTCCGTCAAGAACATCTCCCGCGACCCGCTGAATGTCTCGGCCGACGAGCTGATGGAGCGCTTCGTGCGCGGCGATTCCTCCCGCCACACAGAGGGCAGCGGCCTGGGCCTGAACATAGCCCAGAGCCTTGTAAACCTCATGCACGGCAGGTTTTCGCTTAGTGTGGATGGCGATTTGTTCAAAGCCGAGATAAGGCTGCCCAAGGCGTAAACAACTAAAGAACTCCCCATCCGGCGGATGGGGAGTTCTTTGCGTTTACAGCGTCACGACTGTTCCTACGCCTATGGCCTCCGCCCGCTCGAGTATCACGGCGGCGCTCGCCAAATCCTGAAGCGCTATGCCGGTGGAGTCGAAAACGGTCACATCGTCAGACGTCAGACGCCCAGGTGCCTTTCCCAGCATGACCGCGCCTATTTCTGTGAGCCCAGTCAGGATTCCGTCCCGGTGCGGTATCTCACACTCGCCCACAGCGAAGCACTGCGCCCTGTCATCTCCGAAGGCGCGCGCCGCGGCGAATACGTCGGAGTCTATCTCCTGCTTACCTGAGATATCCGCGCCGATGCAGCTCAGGTGCGTACCGGGCTGCACCCACTCTGCCTTTATCATAGGCTTGCGCGCAGGCGTGGCGGTGAGTATGATGTCCGCTTCTCGCACGGCGGCCTCCAGGCTGTCGGTTGCGGTGAAATCAAAGCCGCGCTCCGCGCCGCTCCCGGCGAGCAGTGCCGAGACCTTCTCACGCATGGCAGGCAGCTTTTCGACGGCCTTGGAGGGGTTGTGAGGGTTGGCCAGCACAACAGATTCAATGCCGGGCATGGCGCAGAGCGTGGCCGCGACCAGATACGGGCTCTGTGCGCCGCAGCCAACCATAAGCAGCCGCTTTGAATCCGGGCGGGCGAGATACTTTGCGCCAACGGCGGCGGCCGCGCCGGTACGCAGTCCGGTTATTCCGCCCGCGTTCATAAGGGCAAGCGGCGCGCCGCTCTCACGCGCGCAGAGCAGCAGCGTGCCGTATAGCTCCGGCAGGCCGCGCGACGGGTTCTCGCCAAACCAGCTCACGAGCTTGAGGCCGAATACGCCGTCGAGGTCGCCGGACTTGATGTCCAGGTCGGCGACGCCGGTTTCAAAGTCGTGGAAAACCATTGGCCACACAGAACCGCTGCCGCCCTCCTTGGCCGTGTAAGCCTTCTCAACAGCCTCGAGCGCCATCTTGACAGTGAACAGCCGCTCCACCTCGGCGGCGCTTATTATCCTTATCTCAGACATTTATTTGCCCTCCTTTTCAAGCTTGCTTATGAATTCTCCCACGGCGGCGAGGCCGTCACGGAGCGTGTCTGTGTCGCTGGCGTAGCCTATGCGGAAGCCCTTCGGCTCTGCGAAGCAGTCGCCCGGCGTCACGAAGGCGCCTGTTTCGCTGTAGAGGCGCTTGCAGAACTCGTAGGAACCCATGTCAAAGTCGTAGTGTATGAGCGCCGTGGTGCCCGCTAGGGGCCTTACCCAGCTCAAACGCGGCTGCGCCGTCATCCACTCGGTGAGTATGGCCAGGTTTCCCCGGACGATGCTGCGGCTGCGCACGAGCACGGCGTCCTTGTGCCGCAGCGCGACGGCCGCTATTGCCTCGTCGAACACACCGCAGCTGATGTGGTTGTAGTCACGGTGCGAGAGCAGGCTCTTTATGAGCTCCGTGTCGTGCGTCGCTATCCAGCCCAGGCGCAGCCCCGCAAGCGAAAAGACCTTGGACATGCTGCTAACTGATATGCCCTTTTCGTAAAGATCAACCATGCTCTCGCTCCAAGCGTCCTCCTGCGTCAGGTGCCTGTACACCTCGTCGCAGAGTATGTACGCCCCGGCGGCGCGGGCGATGTCCACAATCTCGCGCAGCATGCCGCCGGGTATGAGCGCGCCGGTGGGGTTGTTGGGATTGCTCAGGCAGATGAGCTTCGTACCCGGCGTGACAAGCTCCCTCAGCTCGTCGAGGTCGGGCAGGTTGCCGTTTTCCGGCTTCAGGCGCAGAAGCTTAACGTTTGCCCCGTAGCCCTCGGGTATCGAATAGAGCTGCTGATAGCTGGGCACGACGCTCACAACGGTGTCGCCGGGCTCTATGAGCGAGTAAAAGACGTGATGATTAGCCCCGGCCGCTCCGTGCGTGGTTACTATCTCTTCCGGCCCGACGCCCCTGTAGAGCGTGCTGATACCCTCTTTGAAAGCGGGCGCGCCCTCGATATCGCCGTAGGTCAACCGGCGGGCGGCGAAGTCCCGCCAGAACGCATCTTTATCCTCGCCGCAGATGGCGAAGAGCTCGTCCACGCTGACGGAGTCAACGCAGGTTTCGGCTATGTTGTACTTCGCGCCGGTCTCGTAGGCGTTCATCCACTCCTCAACGGCAAAAGGTTTGATTTTCATAGAGCATCTCCTTTCAAAGCAAAAGGGCACCCAAAGCCCGCCTTATAACATACCTGAGTATGCCGTACCTACGGCGAAGCTTTGGATGCCCATTGACCGCGCACCCGGTGGTGCACGAGGACTGTATATTTACTTCCCGTAAAGGATAACACAGCCCAGGGAAAAAATCAAGCGTGAATATTTTTGTCCGACGGCACATATCGTGAAGCATGAACTCCACGGGAAAAGAGGGCGAACATGCAGAACACTTCTATATATCACGACATAGCCACCCGTACCGGCGGCGACATATACATCGGCCTCGTGGGGCCCGTGCGCACCGGTAAGAGCACGTTCATCAAGCGCTTCATGGAGACGCTGGTCATACCCAACATAGAGGACGTCTACGCCCGTGAGCGCGCCAAAGACGAGCTGCCGCAGTCGGGTTCCGGCCGGACCATCATGACCGCAGAACCGAAATTCGTCCCCGAGGACGCCGTCAACATCACTCTCGAGGGCGGAGTGAGCTTTTCCGTGAGGCTAATCGACTGTGTGGGCTACATGGTTGAAGGGGCGTCCGGACAGTTTGAGGACGGCAACGAGCGCATGGTGGCGACGCCCTGGTTTGACGAGGAGGTTCCCATGTCCCGGGCCGCTGAGGAGGGCACTCGCCGCGTAATCACCGACCACAGCACCATCGGCATCGTTATGACCACGGACGGCACGGTCTGCGGCATTGAGCGCGAGGGTTACATACCCGCAGAGGAGCGCGTAATAAGTGAGCTTGCGGAAATCGGAAAGCCCTTCGTCATAGTTCTCAACAGCGCTGAGCCTCAGAGCGAGAGCGCACAGGAGCTGCGGCGTGAGCTGGAGGAGAAATACGGCGTGGCCTGTATCTGCGTGGACTGCCTGGCGCTGACCGGCGCAGATATAGACGAGATACTCAAGCTCGCGCTCTACGAATTCCCGATTGCTGAGCTGGGCATATACCTGCCGAGCTGGTTGGATGCTCTCTCGCCCGACGCACCGCTCAGGAGCGGCATCCTCTCTGGCATAGCCGAGGCCGTTCAGGATATGAGCCGTGTGCGGGACGCCTTCGGAATAATGGACACGATAGCCGGCAGGGAAGAGGTCTCAGGCGCGGGCGTCACCGCAGTTGATATGGGCACAGGCCGCGTCACGGCCAGTATAGAGCTTCCTCGCGCGCTGTATTACGCCACAATCAGCGAACAGTGCGGCTTTGAGATTCACGACGACGGCGATCTAATGAGCCTGCTGACGCACATACGCGATATCAAGGCCGACTACGACCACATATCCGGAGCGCTCCGCGATGTGCGTGAGAAGGGATACGGCGTGGTCATGCCTCTGCCCGGAGAGCTGCATCTGGAGGAACCCCAAATTGTCCGGCAGGGCGGACGATACAGCGTCCGTCTCAAGGCCAGCGCGCCGAGCATACACATGATGATGACAAATATAGAAACCGAGGTCACGCCGGCGCTTGGCGGCGAGAAGGCCAGCGAGGAAATTATGGGCTTCCTGCTCCAGGGCTTTGACGGAGACGTGAGCAAGATTTGGGAGAGCAACATTTTTGGCAAGAGCCTCTATGACATAGCCGAGGAGGGCCTAGAGGCCAAGATAAAGCGAATGCCGCCCAGCGTCCAGAACAAACTGCGCAACACAATGCAGAGGATTGTCAATGAGGGCAGCGGCGGCCTGATATGTATCATACTGTGAAGAGGTTTAAAAGGCTTTTTAATCTGCGCCCACGGTGACTGCCGTGGGCGCGTTTAATGTTTCGGAATCCTGGGTGAAAAGTGCGCTGCTCAACCAACGGTTTGGTGCATTCTACATGTGAGTATGCTATAATTCACTCACACCGCACTTGGAAGGGAGGGGCCGCAGGTGGACAACGCAAAGACAGGGGCGTTCATAAGACAGCTGCGCACAGAGCTCAGTATGACTCAAAAGCAGCTTGCAGAGCGGCTTCATATCAGCGACCGTGCCGTCAGCAAATGGGAACGCGGTTTAAACGCACCGGATATATCTCTGCTGGAACCGCTCGCGGATGCTCTCGGCGTGACCGTACTTGAGCTCATACGGGGGGAACGCGACCCTAGTCAAGCAACTCCCGAGGCTGAGAGCGCGGCTAAGGACTCTCTCGACTACTGCGAGACGGCTATAAAGGATGTTCAGCGGGGACAGCGACGGCGTTACGCCGCTGTAATTGCCGCCGTTATATTGCTGTGGGTCGTTGTGCTGGGTTTTTCTGCTCTCTGGAACAGTGGTGCGTTCTTCAAGCTGGACGAGCTGAGCTCGCCCGACGGAAGATATATCGCAAGCGTTTACGGCAAGGAAATGACTTTCTCCCACTTCCTGTTCCGGCACCGAGTTCAGACCGGTCGGGACGCGCTGACCCTGATCATAGACGAGGGCGGCAGCACGGCATCTAATATATCCTACGGTGACAGCGAATATCTAGGCAGCTGGTGGTCTCCCGACAGCGAGAAGTATGTCTTTGCCCTGCGTCAGAACGGTGAGACGCGCCTTGAGCTCTACTGGCCGGAGCAGCACAGCGTGAGCAACCTGAACGCCTATCTCTCCATGGGCGTGTCCGCCTCGGAGCCCGCACTTGCCGCTTTTGAGGACGTCTCAGATTGGCCGGAGGTGGAGTACGGCTTTGTCCGTTGGGCGGAGGACGGCGCTAATATGCTCATACGCTACTCCTTTACGGACAACGCGGGCGCAGGGCACAGCGGCTACTTCTGGTATAACTGTGAGGATGTTTCCGTCAGCGCCGTGCTTGAAATTTGACCCACATTTTTGAGACATATTAGCCAATATCGTGCATTTAACGAAGAATTTACTGTACTTCGGCGCCGGGTATGATATACTGATAACTGCGGAGGTGACATGGAGTGAAGAAGACAATTGCGGCGCTCTTTGCGGCGCTTTTCCTCGTGCTCTCAGGGTGCGGGGATAGCAGCATGGACGGCGAAGTCATCAGCGCACAGGACGGCTACCTCGTACTGGACGGCGAAGGAGAGCGATTTGCGCTCAGGCTGACTGAAAATGTAGCCATTTTTGAACCAGACTCCGGGTTCCCCGGCACACAGCTGGACATCCGCGGCGCGCGGCGCGACGGCAGCGTGGAATACGGCGGCGAAAGCATCCGAGCCTATACGGCTGAGTCGGTGATGGTGACTGGCGAGCTTAAGCGCGGAGTCTTGCACCTCGACGACGGCACAGAGATAGACGTTATGCGCACGAACCTCTTCGGTGACCGGTACCGCCTGAGCGACGGCACCGAACTGCTGTGCGAGGACATATCCGTCAGCGCCGGCAATACGCCGCCCGCCGAAGTTGCCGGCAAAATAGAGTCCTACTTTGAAGACAACAGGCCGTATGATCTGAGCGCGCTGCTTGAAGCGGCTTACGCTGAGTACAGCGCGAACCCCGAAGACTTCGCTTATCACTCCGTTACGTTGGACGTCATGCCGAGCGCCTTATCCGAGCGCGCGGCGTATTTCAGAGCTTCGCTTTCCGTTGCGAACGTTGTCCACTCCGACAACTCCCGCACTGGGGAGTATGAGGAATTCGGCTGCGCCTTTGACCGTGAAACTGGCGAAAAGCTCGATACGCGCTCGCTCTTCTCCACGCCCTGGGACGAGGCGCGCGAGACGCTCGTCGCCGCCGCGCAGGTATCCGACAGCGACAGGGCGCAGCGCATGGCCGATGCGCTCGAGCCTGACGGCGTGTGTATAACGGACGACGGCATAACAATCAGCTTCCCCGCCGGAGCCGTGGGCGAACTGAGCCTAAGCGCGTATATCGACCGCGAAAACTTGCCTGACGGCCTGCTTCAAAGCTGGGCTGAGCCTGAGGCCTGGTCAGAGACCGAATAAGAATACTTACCCGGCCCGGGAGCAATCCCGGGCCTTTTTTGCGTGTCCCGCCCGGATTGACGCCGGGCCAAGCCCGGGTTATACTTAGCTTGCGGCGGGGTCGCCGCAGAAATGAGGTCATACTTTGCAAATAAGAAAGGTAACGGCAAAATCTACGGAGCTGGTGCTGGTCAAAAGGCTCTATGAGAGCGCATTTCCCGCCAACGAGCGCTGGGGACTGGAAGCAGTGCTCTGTGACCAGACGGGCATCAGTGAGATGCTGAGCTTCTTTGACGGTGAAACCTTCTGCGGTTTTGTTATCATGCTGCACTACGACAATTACTCTCACATCATCTACTTTGCAATTGAGGACGCGCTTCGCTCCCACGGCTACGGCAGTGAGGCTATAAGGCTCATACGCGAGCGTATGCCGGAGCGCACCATCATGGTGGATATTGAGCGTGAAGCACCAGGAGCCGATAACAATGAGCAGCGTCGCCGCCGCAAGGCCTTTTATCTGCGCAACGGCTATCACGAAGCGCAGGTTTACTATGACTGGCGAGGTGAGCGCTACGAGATTGTCATCCTCGGCGGGGAGATAACGTCGCGCGAATACTTCCGCTTCTGGCACAATATCGACGAGCACAGCGAAATTTTCGGCAGATAAGGGAAGGAGAGCAGCGCAAAACCGCTTTTAATCCGCAGAAACATGTGTTATACTGGCTGTGCAAAGATAAAAACGCAACGTGCGCCGCAAGGCGTGCCAGAGCCGGTAGGTAGCCCGGCCGTCCCGGTTTTGCCGGGGTAAGTAACCCTCCCCTCCGGGTCGTCCGTTCTTTGTTCGTAATTATCCAAGGAGGGAACATTATGGACAAAGTAACGCTGACGGTATTCTTTGACAACCCGTTCTGGGTCGGCGTGTTTGAGCGCGTAGAGGGTGGTAAGCTCTCCGCCTGCAAGGTCACATTCGGTACGGAGCCAAGGGACGCCGAGGTATTGGAATTTGTCCAGCGCAGCTACTCGTTTCTCCGGTTCAGCCCGGCGGTTGATGCGCCTGCGGAGAGAGCGTCGTCGAACCCGAAGCGCCTGCAGCGCGAGGCAAGACGGCAGACAGCTTCATCGGGCGTCGGCACCAAATCACAGCGGGCGCTGCAGCTGCAGCGTGAAGCCGCGAAGCTTGAGCGAAAGGTGCTCAGCCGTGAACAGAAATTGGCCGAAAAAGAGCGCAGACTCGCCTTAAAGCAAGAAAAGCGCAGACAAAAACACCGAGGAAAGTAGCAAAAAGAGGCTTGTACATTCGCTGTACAGGCCTCTTTCGCCGCAATTATCGCAGCATCGCCTCAATTTGTCCTCTCTGTATATGAGAAATATGCCGCCGGATTTCATCCTCGGGCCAATCCCACCAGCGAAGCTGCTCGAGCCGCGCTATCGTTTCTTCATCGAACCGCTTCCGTATCGGCCTTGCCGGTACGCCGGCGACTATGGTGTACGGCGGTACGTCCTTTGTTACAACCGCCCGTGCGCCGATTATCGCTCCGTCGCCAATTGTGACGCCGGAGAGTATAACAGCCTCATAGCCTATCCACACGTCGTTACCGACAACTATATCTCCCTTGTTATCCCAGGCATCCGTCACATTCACGGCGTCTAACGCCCATTCGTCGCAGAAAATAGGGAAGGGATAGGTTGAAAGTGAGCCGAGCGCGTGATTTGCAGAGGTAAAGATGAACTTTGCTCCGCAGGCTATGGAACAAAACTTGCCTATGACCAGCCGGTCTTTGTTTATGTAGTAGTGATATAGTACATTGTTGAATTGAAACTCTCTCGGGTCATGTACAAAGTCGTTGTACATGGTGTAGTTACCGACCGTGATACTCGCGTCGTTTATAACATTCTTGAGATAAACCGTCTCGCGGTCGCCGACTCGTGGATATATCAGGCTTGGATTCATGTTTGCACTTCCTTTCAGGGAGAGCATAGCACGATGTACGGGGTGCATAAAGCCACGAAACGCTGCCGAAACAAAGTGTATAAGAAAGAGCCGGGGTTGCCCCGGCTCTCTTGTTATTTACGGTAGATTATTTTCCTTATGGCGTGCTCGGTGAGGTGGTAACGCTCCGAAAGGGCGGCGACCGAGACTCCGTCCCGATACTGCCCGGCAATGGCGCGGTCACGTTCTGCCAGCTCGCGGCGGCAGCCTGACACTTCGCCCCAGCGCTTTCGGTTCCCGGCGTCGGTGGGGACGTATATGTATCCACCCTGGACATAGCGCTTCAATTCGCGCACCAGCGCCTCAGGAAGCAGTTTTTCTGCGTTGTAATACTTCATGCGGGCTCCCTCCTTGAATTCCTTCCGGGAAGCAAAGCCGGCATGACTGCGACTATTTACTCCATGCAAGCGTCGCCCATATCCGGCTTTGCATGGAGCTGGGCTTTGTTGCTCTTCATTGTTTGTCACTTCTTTCTGCTTAACGCCAGACCTTCGGCAGACGTTTGCCTAGACGGCTTAGGACTTCATTGGTTATAGTACCGCATTTTGCGGCAAACTCCTCGCAGGAGATAAACTCGCCGCCATCGCGTCCAATAAAGGTGGCGGTATCTCCGCGATGTACGCCCGGGACATCAGTCACGTCCAGGCAGAGCTGGTCCATGCAGATACGCGCTACAATAGGACAGCGCACACCGCGCACGATGGCTTCAGCGCCGCCGTGCATTGCACAGCGGAACACCCCGTCGCCGTAACCGATAGGCAGAACGGCAAGCTTCGTTGCGCGGTTAGCGGTGAACTCGCGGCCGTATCCGACCGTGTCGCCTTCAGCGACTTCCCTTATCAGGCCGATACGGGCCTTCAGTGACAGGGCGGGACGCAAATCCGGCCAGGTCCTGACGCCGTCGTGTTCATCGCTCTTGACGCCGTAGAGCGCCACGCCCGCGCGCCCATAGGCGCAGCGGCCCTCGGGGTAGTTCACTATGCCGTAGCTGCTCTGCGTGTGCAGCTCACCGTGGTCTATGCCCCTGCGCTCGAGCTCGTCGGCGAGAGAGAAGAAGCGCTCAAGCTGCTGCTCAGTGAAGTCCACGTCCGGTTTATCCAGCGCGTCCGACACGCACAGGTGTGTGAACATGCCGGTTACTCGCAGGTGGGGCAGGGAATAACACGCGGCTATCTCGTCGACGTGCTCCCAGCTCTCTCCCAGGCGGTGCATACCCGTGTCGACCTTAAGATGGACCCTTACGGTGCGTTTGGCGGCGGCGCTCAGCTCATGTGCATAGTCGGCATCAACGACGCACTGTGTGAGCTTATACCGTGCAAGCGCGCGCCATTCGCGCACATCCGTGTAGCCCAAAATAAGTATCAGGCCCTTCACGCCGGAGCTGCGCAGTTCCACACCCTCTGCACAGCAGGCGACTGCAAAGGCGTCTACTCCGATGCGGTTCAGCTCCAGCGCTGAGCGTACGGCCCCGTGCCCGTAGGCATCGGCCTTGAGCACGGCCATCAGATGCGTACCCTCGGGCATAAAGCTCTCCAGCGCTTCAGCGTTGTGCAGGAGTGCGGAGCTGTCTATTTCTACCCAGGCGCGGGACATATCCGAGACCTTGCGCGGCTTTATCAGCGACCAAACCCAGAGGATAACGATACTCGCCGCCGCGCTGCCTATGCAGACGGCCATGTAATGTCCGAGGCTGTTCTCCACTAGGACGTCCCAAAGCCCCAGGAAGCGCGACGCGCCGCGCACCGCGATTATCACAACGGGGTGGAGGATGTACACGAGCAGCGAGAAGCTTCCGAGCGGAAGCTTTACATTTCCCCTTACACGCGTCAGCAGTGCAAAGAGGAAGTACATCACGAAGGGCAGGAAAACATACATGCTGTCGTGCCGCTGCCAGCCCTGGCCGCGCGCAAAGAGCGCCTCTGCGAGCATGAGCGCGAAAGCGGCTGCCAGCCCCATGAACTCGAAGCCGACGCCGCTCTGCCTCGCGTCGCGGAGCCTGGCGCCCATCAGCATGAACATCGGCGCGAAAAAGAGCCCGTTGCGCGTGTAGCCCATGAGCGCAAAGAGTACGCTGTACACACTGCTCACACCCGGGACGTCCTCGATGAGTCCCCAATAGCTGTCGCCCAGAAGTCCGAATACATAGAGCGCCGAGACTATGGCGAAGGCCGCGCCTCGCGAGCAGCGGCGCATGATGAGACTCGTCAGCCAGGCGCCGAGGATGGCGGCGGGAAGATACCAGAGGTGGTAGAACGTGCCCTCGAAGAACGCTTCCCTCACCAGGTCGAGCAGCGTCCACTCCTGCAAAAGCCCGGCATAGACGTTCACGGGCAGGTACAGCGCCGCGCTGGCCGCGTAAATTATGGCGGTCTTTTTTATAAAGCTCCGTACGCCCGTGCCCTTTGAGAGGACGAAATAGCCCGTTACCATGAAGAAGAACGGCACCGCGACGCGAGCTATGACGCGCGTTAGGATAAAATCCGCCGTGACCGAGTAGACGGTAAGCGGTGAGGTGTGAATCGCCACAACCAGGAACGCCGCCAAAACGCGGAATATCTCTATGCCCTTATAATTGCGTCCTTTGCTCATTCAGAAGTCCTCCGGAATGTTATTATAAGCCCGCCGGCGTTGCTGTCCTCGACGGAGCTGACACCGCGGGGAAGGAATTCATTGTGGGAAACAAAAGCCGTCTCCCCAAAAGGTTTGCCATGCCCGGAACAAAGCATTTCCATGTACTCCTCAAGCGTGAGGCCGTGCGAAACCATGTACGTGGCGTGAACCGCTCCGACGTATCTGAAGTGCCACGGTTCTGCAGAGATGCGCGTGATATGCTCCTTGCCGGCAGGATAGCGCTCGATAAAGCCGAACTCCGCCGCCAGCGCGCGGAATTCGCCGCATACTCCTTCATACGGGAAATACGGGCGAATGAAGTCTATCCCGCCGCCGGTGTTGAACGCCAGGTCGATGGCAAGGCCCGTCTCATGCTCGCTGCATCCCGGAACAGCAACGTACTTTCGGGTGAATATCTCCCCATAGTCGCGCATTGTCTCATCCCACAGAGCCTGCTGCTCGTTACGCGGGCGGTAACCGCTCACCGGGATGATTTTGTCCCACGCATCTATTCGCCCGAGCAGGGCGGTCAGGGCCGACGCGCATTCGCTCTCCAGCAGTATTTCGCTTCCTGGCAGGGCAGGGGACAGGGAGGGCGGCTCATAGCCCTCCGGCAGCGGATGGGAAGGGTTTACTAGAAAAATATGGCCTTTCACGCCTCAAATGCGTAGTCAACGAGGTGGTCGAGCAGGGTGGGGAAGTCAAGGCCGATACCCTTCATCATGTTCGGGAAGCGGCTGTGCGGGGTGAATCCGGGTATAGTGTTGACTTCATTGAACACTATGCGGCCGTCTGGGGTGAGGAACATGTCCACGCGGGCCATTACACGGCAGTCCAGCACGCGGTAGATTTTGGCTGCTGAGGCCTGGATGCGTTTTTCGGTGTCCTCGCTGATACGGGCGGGCATATGTATTTTAGCGGTTTTGAGCGTGTACTTCTCCTCGTAGTCGAAGATATCGCCGAATATCTCTATTTCGTCGACACGGCCGATTATCAGCTCGCTGTTTCCCATAACGGCGCAGCCTACCTCAAACCCGCTGATGGCCTCCTCAATGATGACCTCACGGTCGAACTGGAAGGCGAACCTCACTGCGTCCATGAGAGAGGCAGGGGACATGACTTTAGTTATGCCGAAGGACGAGCCCGCACGTACCGGTTTTACAAACACAGGGTATCCAAGCTGAGCAACCCGGGTCGAGAGCTCTTCTTCATCGGGCATTGCCTGCAGCACTATTGCGGCCGGGACATCCACGCCCGCGAGCCCGACAAGCTTGTGCGCCCTGTCCTTGTCCATGCACAGTGCGCTGGAGAGCGCGCCGCAGCCCACAACGGGTATACCTGCCATTTCTATAAGCCCCTGAATGGTGCCGTCCTCGCCGTTCTGGCCGTGCATAACAGGGAAAGCGGCGTCAATGCGCGTAGTCTTGATTCCACCGGGGCCAAACTCTATGACACCGTGCACCTCGCGGTCGGGGGATATGCACGCGGGGACGCACTCTCCGGAGCGCCAGGTGTCGTTTTCGATGCCCTCAACGCCGCCGTAATAGCGGTACCACTCGCCCCCCTTTGTGATGCCGAGCAGCACAAGGTCGTATTTTTCCCGGTCGAGGTTTGATATAACGGCGTTCGAACCCTCAAGAGATACAGGATACTCGGGCGAACAGCCGCCGAAGATAACTGCAATAGTCCTTTTGTCCATTTAAAAATGCCTCCTTGGCCTAAGCCGTGGTGTATCTGCCATTTTAGCACGTTGCGCGACAATATTAAAGACGAAAATTGATTAAGTTTGTTTTAAGCCGCGAGGAAAAAACGTTAAAATTGCCAAACGCCCCCTCGATGTGCTACAATAGCCCGGAACGGAGCTGATACTTTTGAATGCTTTCATACTAATGCTGCCATTTTTCTTTGTAAGGCTGATTGTCCTGCCGGTCAGGAACCGTGCCGCGTCCAGCCGCGCGGCCGAGTCTGCGCCGCTCTATACGGGCGGAGAGAAGTTTGCGGGCAACTTATACCAGCTGACAAGTGTGGCTATTTTTATTTACCCTGTGCTCATGCGCGTGGAGTTTGACTTCTCCTGGCAGCTCTGGCTGGGCGCCGTGCTCTATGTACTTGGCATTGTACTATTGACCGCCTCGGTCATAGCATTTGCCAATCCAGATGGGCAAGGTATGGTCACAGGCGGTATTTACCGCTTTTCACGCAACCCGATGTACATTTCGTATTTTCTGACCTTTCTCGGAATAACAGCCCTGGCCAAATCTCCTATGCTGCTCAGCCTGACGCTCGTGAACCAGCTCTCTGTACACTGGGTCATACTGGCCGAGGAGCGCATGTGTGTCGATGAGTTTGGAGAGGACTACAAGCAGTACATGCAGCGCGTCAGAAGGTACATATAAGGAGGTAAACATGCACAGAATGGACGACAACATGCCCTTCCTGCTCAGGTACGAAAACGTGGCCTGGTATGACAGCGGAAAGGTGCGTATTCTGGACCGCCGTGTGTTCCCAGAGGTGCATTTTGTGGAATGCAGCACGTACCGCGAGGTGCGGCAGGCCGTGGCGGATATGGTAACACAGAGCACGGGGCCTTATGCCGCCGTGGCCATGGGAATGGTGCTGGCCGCAAAGCAATCTGAAAACCTCGGCGTTGGAGAGCGCGAAGCCTTCCTGCGCCTCGCCGCAGACGAGCTTGCCCATGCCAGGCCGACTACATCCAACCGTTACGCCCTCATAACTGGCAAGTGCCTGGAGGCGGGGCTATACGCCTTGAAGGCAGGACATGACCCGGTCAGCGACACATTTGACTGCGCACTGGAAACGATGAATGAGCGCTACGGTCGCATGCAGCTGGTTGGCGACGAGCTTTTGAAGCTCATACCTGAGGGCGGAGCAATACTCACGCAGTGCTACGGCGAGACGATAATCGGTACGCTCATCCGTGCGGCGAAGCGGGAGGGGAAGAGCTTCCGTGTCATTTGCGCAGAGACCAGGCCATATATGCAGGGAGCGAGACTCACCTCAGCATGCTTTGCCGAGATGGGCTTTGACACGACGGTAGCAACGGATAACATGATAGCCTACGCCATGCAGCACGAGGGCATAGACCTCTTCACTTCGGCCGCAGACTGCATCACCCTTGACGGCCACGTCGCCAACAAGGTCGGAACGCTGCAAATAGCTATCCTGTCCAAGTATTTCGGCCTGCCTTACTATGTCACAGGCGCGCCGGACGCCGACAAACACAGCGCCGAGGACATCGTTATAGAGATGCGTGACCCGAGCCAGGTGCTCAACTACCGCGGAATACGCACAACGGTCAACGGCGTCAAGGCAATCTACCCGGCCTTTGATATAACCCCGCCGCACCTTATCTCCGGCGTTGTCACGGATAAGGGCGTGTATGTCCCATACCTGCTCGACGGATACTTTGACGGAGAGCATGGACGGGACAGCTTCCTGGTATGAGAAAAGGGGGAGTGCATAATGCTGATGCGCGATGAGCGCGAGGCGCTGGTTGAATACGGCAAGCGTCTGAGCCTTGCAAGGCTGTGCCCAGGTACCAGCGGAAACTTGAGCATATACGACCCTCAAACGGGACACATGGCTATAACGCCCTCCGGTATCGACTACTTCAGCACCCGCCCGGAGGACATAGTCGTAACAGATTTGGACGGTCATATAATCGACGGGAACCGCAAGCCTTCAAGCGAGCTGAACCTGCACGCGGCGTTTTATGCCCGAAAGGACGATGTGAGAGCAGTTGTGCACACACACTCGGTTTTCTGCACCACGCTCGGCATACTGGGAGAGCCTCTGCGAGCTGTCCATTTCATGATAGGCGCCGCCAATGCCCGGGAAATACCACTTGCGCCATACCTCACCTTTGGGACGGAGAAGCTTGCGGAGGTGGCGGTGCGCTTCTGCGGAGATGCAAAGGCGGTGCTGCTGGCAAATCACGGGCTCGTGGCCTGCGAGAACTGCCTTGCCGACGCCTTTGACCTCGCCGAAACTCTGGAGTATGTCGCGGAACTGCAATACCGGGCGCGATGCGCAGGCAGCCCGAACGTACTGACCGACGAACAGGTCGACGCGGCGATAGAACGATTCGGTTCATACGGTCAGGGCAATAAGTTATAAAAGCGGCACCATGTGCCGCTTTTATTTATCCCGTTATTGCAAACCAAATCAACAGCGCTATTCCTATCGCCAGGCATACCAGGCCTACATATAGATATGGTTTTTCTTTATACATACTGTATTTGTAGATTAGTCCTGCGGCCACGCCGAAAAACAAGAGAGATAGGCTGCCTCTCCATGCGCTGTTGCCTTTGACGGCGCATATCACCGTCAAAATCTGCGTCACGCATATCATAATCTCCAGCGACCAGTTCTTTGAGTCACGGTCAATCATTTCATCCCGCTCATCGCGTAGCGGCTTCTCTTTAGGTGGATTCACCATAGTTTCGCTTACTCCTTGTTTTCGTAATGTATACCCACGAAAAGCTCTATGATGAACAGCAAGCCGAGCGTAAAACCAGCAACTATTACCGCCATTACCCACATCGTATCCTGGGTAAACCCATATCCAATCATAGAACCTATGGTCCAAATGAAGAGCAGGACTTCCGCAACCTTGAACATTGTCGAGCCGGTCTTGAGCTTGATAAACCGGCTTCGCTCGTCGCGCTCTTCAACCATGTCCTCGCGCGTCGCCGCTTTGGAAAATGCGCGAACGACCTGACGCACGCCAAAGAGTATGAGCAGGGAGAAGAGCACAATGTCACGTATAAACACCGCTGTGTTGCCGCTCGGGCGAACCAATTCCAGAACCAGCACCGACACGCCGAGAATTGTCCAGAACAGGCCGAAAACCAAGCCTTTTTTGTTATAGAGTTTCATATTCCACTCCTTTACAAATTGCGCTCGTAGAATATCAGCAGTGCCGCCTTAATAAGCCAGGAAACTGCCAGTATGCCGTACAAAGCAACACCGACAATCGCATGAGTTTGGCCGTCGATAACGTCAAAAAGCTCCAGCAGGGGAGGCGTTACCAAAATGAGAAAGGTTACAATGTCAAAGCTCCAGGCCTTGGCCCTCATTCGTATGTCGGCTGAGCGCTCGTCCGGCGGGTGCTTGCGGTCGTCGTTTGACGCTTCGTATGAGAAACTGCTGAGAAGTCCCGCTATGCCGATTAACACAACCTCAACACCGAGTACCGTGCGAAGAGAGTCTTGTATGCCGAGGCCCCGCCACAGGAGCAAGGCGGCTCCGAATATTATAAGGACGATACCGCAGACAAACGCTGCAAAGCTTTTAATTCTTTTCATATCTCTACCTCATATTCTTCTGTCGTAGTAGATGAGCATTATAGCGTATATGAGCCATATAAGCGCAAATACACCGAAAAGGGTCACGCGTATGTAACTGGCGGCGTCATCATCGAAAATGTGCATAGACAAAAGCGCCATCGCGTTGAGTCCAATACTCATGGCATAGAGCGTTGAGTGACCCGCCTTCATGCGTATTAGCTGCGAGCGCTCGTCCGGCTGGTTATATATGTCTCGCGTCGCCTCATAGGACATACTGATGGCTACCAGCGCCGCACCGAACAGAAAAAATTCTACCAGCGTGGCCAGGCCCAGGCCCAAGCTGCCGCGCACTAGCAGATAAACCGAACCCACAAGGCTACCTAACGCTATAGCGCAGCCAATGGCAAAATACCACTTCTTATATATCTTCACAGTCCGCCCTCCATTTCAAGGTTTTCCTCAAGACAGCAAAGCTCTTCAACACTGACACCGAACACCCTGGCCATTCTGTAGGCCAGCATCAGGGAAGGGCTGTACTGCCCCTTCTCGATTGAGATTATCGTGCGCGAGGAGACTCCCACTAAATCTGCAAGCTGCTGCTGGGTCATACCGTGCTCCGCGCGCAGCTCTTTAACTTTGGTTTTCATCTCACCACGCCTTTCTATGTGAAGTCTACTTCACGTGAAGCTAGCTTCATATTAGCACTTGTATATGAGTATGTCAAGACGTTAAGCATATGTTCGTTTAATAAACAGCAAAAAACAGCAGCGCCCCAGCTGGGGAACGCTGCTGTTGCCCTCATATTATTAAAGGTCTACCACTGCATGCTTCGGGTTAGACGGGTCTACAAAAACGAGCACTGTTGTAAATACAGGTTTGCTCCACAGATATTGGCTGCTGACTGTATAAGTTACGCCCTCCCAGACGTATTCACACAGCACTGTCCACGGGTGCTTGCTGTTCACCCTCACATATCCCCGCTGCTCAACGGCAATGACACGGGCCTGTATAGCCACGCCATGAGCAGACAGGTAGTCTTTCCGCCACCTTTTAAACCCGGCCAATGACAGCGATATTATACCTGCCAGAAGCAATGCAGAACCTAGCGGCAGAAAATCTTCCGGTTTTCCACTGCTCATGTGTATTTCAACTACAGAGCTTAAAGTCCAGAATAAAAGGTAAAAGAGACCGAGAGATATGAAAATTATTGCCAGCACAGTGAAAATCGATTTAGGCCCCTTCAAGCCAATCACCGCCTTTTTTAAATTATAGCACTATGCCTTTACGGTTGCAATCATATCAAAACAGCTATATAATATATGGGCCAAAAGCAAGACCTGTTTAAGAGAGGTAGACAACATGAAAGAGCTTTCCAAGATAGCACTCAAGGTGAATCCTTCCACCACTTTGGCGATAGATTCTCTGGCCAAGCAGATGAAGGCCGACGGCCTGGACGTCATCGGTTTCGGCACCGGTGAGCCAGATTTTATGACCCCGGACAACATTTCTGAGGCCGGTATTGCCGCAATTCACGAGGGCAAGACCAAGTACACCCCCGCCGCCGGCATTGTTCAGCTCCGCAAGGCGGCCGCAGAGCGTCTGAAGGCCGACTGCGGCCTTGACTACGACTACACGCAGATTGTCATAGCTTCCGGCGCGAAGCACAATGTGTACATAGCCCTGCGCGCGCTTGTAAATCCCGGCGACGAGGTGATAGTCCCGGCTCCATACTGGGTCAGCTACTGCGAGATGGTCAGCATGTGCGGCGGCGTACCCGTTGTTGTCGAAACCACCGAAGCTGCGGATTTCAAGATGACACCCGACCAGCTGGAGGCCGCAATCACTCCCAAGACCAAGGCGCTCATGCTTAATAATCCCTCCAATCCGACCGGCATGGTCTACAACAGCGACGAGCTGCGCGCAATTGCCGACGTCTGCATGAAACACGACCTCTACGTCATCGCCGACGAGATATACTACAAGCTCATGTACGACGGAAAGCCCTTCACCAGTTTTGCCAGCCTCGGAGAGGACGTCAAGGAGCACACTATAATTGTCAACGGCGTTTCCAAGAGCTACGCCATGACCGGATGGCGTATAGGATATGCCGCGGCCAACAAGCAGATTGCCAAGGTCATGAGCAATTATCTTAGCCATTCCACCGGCGCCCCGTCCACCATCAGCCAGTGGGCCGCCGTTGAGGCGCTATCAGGCCAGCAGGAGACAATTGAGGACATGCGCAAGGTGTTTGAGGAGCGCCGCAACTACTTCGTCAAGCGGCTGAACTCCATCCCCGGCGTGAGCTGCATTATGCCCGAGGGCGCGTTCTACATAATGATGAACATCGAGAAGCTCATCGGCCGCACGATAGGTGGAGTAGAAATAACTGACGACGACGTGTTTGCCGAGTCTTTCCTGAAGCAGGGCCTGGTGGCCGTTGTGCCGTGCTCCGGCTTCGGCATCAAGAACTTCGTCCGCTGGACCTACGCCACCAGCCTGGACAATATCAGGGAGGGCCTGAACCGCCTCGAGAAGTTCCTGGCCGAATAATTAAACCTGCCCGTCCCGCATAGTATCCTATGAGGAGGGACGGGCATGTTTGTAACTTTCAAATTCCGCGACGCGGCCCCGCTGTGCATAGCTCTGGCGCTTATCCTGGTGCTTTTTCTGCTGCCTGAGTACCCGGCGGTAAGCAATGACGAGACAGCGCAGTCTGTATTTGCGGAAAACGAGCGCGTGCTCATCATAGACGCCGGTCACGGCGGAGCGGATGGCGGAGCAGTAGCTGCGGACGGCACGGTGGAAAGCGTCATAAACCTGGCGATAGCCCAAAAGCTTGAGGCCTTGGCTGGACTCTTCGGCATTGAGACGCTGATGACACGCACCAGCGAGGACATAGACTATCCGGACAGCGCGGACACGGTGGGAAAGATGAAGCGCGCAGACCAAAACGCGCGAGTTCAGCTTATAAACTCTGTGCCCGACGGCGTATTGATAAGCATACACCAGAATTTCTATCCAGACCCGAGGCCAAGCGGAGCCCAGGTGCTGTATGCAGCTACGGACGGCAGCAAAGAGCTGGGGGAAATCACCCACGAGGCCATCGTCTCCGCGCTGTGCCCCGACAACCGGCGCGTAGCGTCGCCTGTGGACGAGGACATCTTCCTCATGCGCAGTGCTAAATGTCCGGCTATTCTCGTTGAGTGCGGGTTTATCTCAAATGAGACTGAGCTGTCAATGCTCCTGAGCGATACATATCAGACCAAACTTGCGGCGGTGCTGCTGACATCATACATGCAGTACGAAGCCGCATCGGAAACAATGAGGGTATGAAACAAAAGACAAAATTTTTCTGTACTGAATGCGGCAACGAAACGGCTCGCTGGTCGGGGCAGTGCCCAGCCTGCGGCGCGTGGAACACGCTGGTAGAGGCGCCGAGCCGACCCAAAAACGAGAACAAGGTCACCGCCGAGGCCCATCGCTCCAGGCAGTCGCCCGAAAAGCTCTCAGAGCTCGACACCGAGGAGGAAATCCGCTTCTCAACCGGCGTGGGAGAACTCGACCGGGTGCTTGGCGGCGGTGCCGTGCGAGGCAGCGTAGTGCTTGTCGGCGGCGCTCCCGGAGTCGGCAAATCCACTCTGCTGTTACAGCTTTGCGGCCTTATAGGCAAGACGGAGCGCGTGCTGTATGTCTCAGGCGAGGAGAGCCGCCGCCAGCTGAAAATGCGCGCCCAGCGCTTGGGAGTGTCCGACGGCGACATATACGTTCTGGCTGAGACCCAGGTAAGCGAGATACTCTCTGCCGCCGAGGACTTGCAGCCAACGGTGGTCATCATAGATTCAATACAGACCATGTTTGACGCAGAGGTCTCTGCTACACCGGGCAGCGTCAGCCAGGTGCGAGAGAGCACCATGGCCATTATGCGGCGAGCCAAATCCGACGGTTTCACCGCCTTTGTAGTCGGCCACATAAACAAGGAGGGCAACATAGCCGGGCCAAAGGTACTTGAGCACATGGTCGACTGTGTGCTCTACTTTGAGGGCGAACAGAGCATGAGCTACCGAATACTGCGCGCGGCCAAGAACCGTTTCGGCTCCACAAACGAAATAGGCGTCTTTGAAATGGCCGACAACGGTCTGCGCGAAGTGCCGAACCCGTCCGAGACTCTGCTGTCAGGCCGTCCGATAAACACGCCCGGCACCTGTGTGACCTGCGTCATGGAGGGCTCCAGGCCGATACTTGCGGAGATTCAGGCGCTCGTCGCCCAATCCGGCTACGGTTCCGCGCGGCGCAACTCCAACGGTATTGACTACAACCGCGCCATGCTTCTCCTGGCTGTACTGGAAAAGCGAGGCGGCATGAGCGTCTCCGGATGCGACGCCTATATCAATGTCGTCGGCGGCCTGCAGCTGGACGAGCCCGCCGCAGATTTGGCCACACTCCTGGCGGTTGCCAGCAGCTACAGGGACAAGCCCATCAACTCAGATGTGGCAGCCGTCGGCGAAGTCGGGCTCTCCGGAGAGGTGCGCTCCGTGCAGCAGCTTAACCTCCGTCTCAGCGAGATAGCCCGTCTGGGCTTCGGCCGCTGCATAATTCCGGCCCACATCAAAGGCGACGTATTGCAGCCCGATGGATTGGAATTAATCCGCGTTAAAAACATACGAGAGGCAATTAAGGCGGTACTATAATGTCATATTATGTAATCACGCCCCATCTTCCAAAGCGGAAGGTGGGGCTTATGGCGATAGGGAAGAGGTATGCTCCTCGCTTGGCAGCTCCGCTGGAAAAGCTCGGCGTTGATGTACTTTGGCTTCCGGATGCCCATGATACGGATTCTCGCTTGGCCGGACATGCCGACCTGAGCATGATACATTTGGGTGCTGAGTTGGTAGTGACAGGCTGCGGAGACGATATAGTTAATAATTTAACTAACAGGGGATTTAAAGCAATCCGTACCGAGGGCCCTGGCAATTCCTATCCGGAGGACTGCACGCTGAATGCCTGCATCGTCGGCAATAAGCTGATACACCGCCTGGATGTCACCAGCCGGACGGTCCTGGGTGCACTGCCAGACTGCGAGAAAATAAACGTAGCTCAGGGCTACGCAAAATGCTGCACTTGCGTTGTTGACGAGCGCTCGATTATCACGTCTGACCGAGGCATTGCGGCCGCCGCATCTGATAACGATATCGACGTGCTGTTGATAGCGCCGGGATATATTGAGCTCGAAGGCTTTGATTACGGGTTCATCGGAGGCGCATCATTTAAACTGTCGGCAGACACAATGGCGTTCACAGGCAGATTAGACGCACACCCGGATTATCATAATATAATATGTTTCCTTACAGACCGTGGCATCAGGCCTGTGTTCCTGACATCGGATACAGCTTTTGATATAGGCTCAGCGCTGCCATTGACTGAGGTTTAATGGCCAAAGGCGCTTTTCGCCTCCCCTACATTCAACAAAATTTTTATTTTGTTGAATTATATTTGTATTTGCATCTTGCCTTTTCTCCCCGCTTACTATAAAATATATGAGCTTTGGAGGTGAACAGATTGGACTATCGCAGTGAAGCTCCGCAGGTGCTGCGAGACTTCCTCGTATATCACGAGACTATAAAGGGACACTCAAAGGCCACGGTCAACGAATACTTTCTCGATTTGCGCAACTTTTTCCGCTTCCTAAAGATTGAGCGCGGGCTCGTGCCGCGCAGCACTGAGCTTGACGATATCTCCATTGCAGATGTCGACCTCAATTTTGTCGGCTCGGTCACATTGAGCGAAGTTTACGACTATCTGGCATTTCTCGCTCGTGACAAAGTAAAGAATGAAAACAGCCGTGAACCGGAGTACGGCCTGAATGCTGCAAGCCGCGCCAGGAAAATATCAACCCTGCGCAGCTTCTATAAATACCTCACCGTTAAAACCAAGCAGCTGGCCGTTGACCCGGTGGCCGACCTCGATGCGCCTAAAATTAACAAAACACTTCCCCGCTACCTGACGCTTGAAGAGTCCGAGCGTTTGCTTTTGGCCGTAGATGGTAAAAACAAGGAACGTGATTATTGTATACTGTGTCTCTTCTTAAACTGTGGTCTGCGAATATCGGAGCTTATCGGTTTAGATGATACTGATGTCAGGGATGACAATGTGCGCGTGTTCGGCAAGGGCGGCAAGGAGCGCATCGTGTATCTGAACGACTCCTGCCGCGATGCAATAAACGCCTACAGGCCGGTGAGGAAAATAGTTGCCGGGCCTGACTGTAAAGCCTTTTTCGTCTCGTCGCGCAGAAAGCGCATGAGCCGGGACGCCGTGCATGCAATGGTGAAGAAAACACTGTTAAAAGCCGGCCTTGACGCCAGCCTGTACTCATCACACAAGCTGCGCCACACCGCTGCAACCCTGATGCTGCAGAACGGTGTGGATGTCCGAACGGTACAGGAGGTCCTTGGACACACCAACCTGAATACCACACAGATATATACACATGTCGACAACTCCGAGCTGCACATAGCGGCCGAGGCCAATCCCCTGTCACATTTCAAGCCGGCCGTGGACCAAACAGATTCGGAGTATAATAAAACCTGATTTTTTTCACAACCCTAGAACTTTTCCGGATTTCATTCGTCAAATAAGTCCGCGTCTCGGTTTCCGGCGAGGCGAAAGGGTAAATAATAACTAAAGAGCAAGGAGAAAATGTGATGAAGATTCACAAGAGACTCTCCGCACTGGCGCTGGCGCTTATAATGGTGCTTGCCCTGGCTGCGTGCGGACAACAATCCGAGGATGACACTTCCCCCAGCGACGCTATAGGCGACGTAGCTGAAACCTACAAGCCTGATGAGACGCCCAAGCCTACGCCCAGTCCAACGGCTTCTCCCTCCCCTACCCCCGCTCCTACTCCGACGCCAACCGCTACGCCCGCGCCCACTCCTGAACCTACCCCCGAGCCGAGCGTAGAGCCCAGTGTCGAGCCCAGCGCGGAGCCGTCTCCCGCGCCCAGCGAGGAACCCAGCGGCGTCGACCTCTCGGCTTTCATGTCCACCCTCACCTCAACATACGACTTTGCCAGCATGATGGACATGGACAGTGTGGCCCTGGACAACTTCTATCCCGGCCTGACCGCTGTCTCCACCAAGCAGATCGTCGCCAAGATGGCCATGATAACCGCCTCCGCCAACGAGATAGTACTCATTGAGTGCGAAAACGAGAGCGACGTCTCCGCCGTGCAAGCCATACTTCAGGCGCGCAAGCAGGCGCAGGTGGACGGCGGGGCCTGGTATCCCGAAACGATAGCTCAGTGGGGCGAGGCCCAGATATGCGTGAGCGGTAATTACCTCATGCTCGTCTGCCACGCCAACGCAGCGGACATAGCCTCCGCCTTCTACGCGCTTTTCGCATAAAATAAAGTCACCGGAGGGAATTGCCTATGGTCTTTTCCAGCATACTTTTTATGTTTATATACTTGCCGGTAGTGCTGTTGCTTTACTACATCGCACCGGTCAAGTGGAGGAATCCCATCCTCTTTGTGTTCAACATGATATTCTACGGCTGGGGTGAGCCTGTATATATCCTGTTGATGCTTCTATCAATAACTATTAACTATATCAACGGCATACTTATCGGCAAATGGCGCCATGTAAATGACAAAAAAGCCAAGACCGTGCTTGTCGTCAACATAGTGCTGAATCTCTCGCTGCTAGGTTTCTTCAAGTATTACGGCCTGTTTGCAGAGGCGCTCAACCACATACCGTTTATAAACCTGCCAACACTTGATATAACTCTGCCCATAGGCATTTCTTTCTATACCTTCCAGACGATGAGCTACCCCATAGACGTCTATCGCGGCGACGCCGACGTGCAAAAGAACTATATCAGCTTCGGCACATTCGTCGCGCTGTTCCCGCAGCTCATCGCTGGTCCCATCGTCCGCTACAAGGATGTTGCCGACCAGCTCGGCTTCCGCGCCAGCAGCGTAGATCAATTCTCCTCCGGCGTCGAGCGCTTTATGATAGGTGTCGGCAAGAAGGTACTGATAGCCAACACCATAGGCAAGCTCTGGGACGTGTATGCCGCCTCCTGCGGCGATCTGACCTTTGTCGGCAGTTGGATAGGTACTGCGGCGTTCTCGCTGCAGATTTACTTCGACTTCGCGGGATATTCCGACATGGCCATCGGCCTTGGCCGCATGATAGGCTTCGAGTTCCTGGAGAACTTCAACTATCCCTATATCTCCAAGAGCATCACTGAATTCTGGCGCCGCTGGCACATTTCGCTCGGCACCTGGTTCCGAGACTATGTCTATATACCGCTTGGCGGCAACCGCTGCGGCAAGGCCAGGCAGATATTCAATATCACCGTCGTTTGGGCTTTGACCGGATTCTGGCACGGCGCGAACTGGACTTTCCTGATATGGGGCCTCTACTATGCCTTCTGGCTGCTGCTGGAAAAGACCTTCCTTCTCAAGTATTTGAACAAGTCCAAGGTTCTCAGCCACATATACACCGTCCTTATCGTCATGTTCGTCTGGCCGCTGTTCCAGCTCAACGACATAAATCTGGCCGGACAGTACACAAGCGCCATGCTCGGCTTCGGCGCCAACGGCTTTATCCGCAGCGAGGACATCTACTATCTGATGACCTACGCGGTAACCTTCGTCATAGCCATAGCGGCTGCCACACCGCTGGGCGCCAATATCTGGCGCAAGCTGCCGAAGAAGGTAGTGCGCATCGCGGGCCCGGTTATCATATTGCTCGGGCTGATAGTCTCCACGGCTTATCTTGTGGACGCGACGTACAACCCCTTCCTGTACTTCAACTTCTAAGGAGGACTGCACATGAGCAAAAAAGCAATGTGGGCGGAAGTCCTTATATTCCTCGTGTTTATCGGCGGCTTTTTCCTCGCCAACCTCATAGCTCCTGACAAGGATTTCTCCGAGCAGGAAAACCGCACTCTCCAGACCATGCCCACCTTCACCTGGGAGCGGCTCTTCAACAAGACCTTCACAAGCCAGTTCGAGAGCTACACCACCGACCAGTTCGTGGGCCGCGACCACTGGATAACCCTTAAGGCTGCAAGCGAGCTGGCGTTGGGCAAGGAGGAAAATAACGACGTCTCCTACGGCGACGGCCAGACGCTGATAGAGGCGTTCGACGCCCCGGATAACAGCACTCTTGAAACCAACATGAGTTATCTGAATCAGCTTGTCGAGAACACGGATGCCGACGTCTACTTCGCGCTGATACCGGAAAAGAGTGAAATCTGGTCCGACAAGCTGCCGAACCGCACCCCCAATGACAGCGAGGCTGAGCTTATAGATTACTGCTACGGTCTTTCCAATGCACACAATGTCGACATGCTTGGAGCTCTGCGCGAGCACGCGGACGAGTACATCTACTACCGCACCGACCACCACTGGACGAGCCTTGGAGCCTATTACGGCTACAGCGCGCTCGGCAAGGCTATGGACATCACCGTCCCGTCTCTTGACAGCTATACCGACCGCCACACTGTATCGGACAGCTTCTACGGCACGACCTGGTCCAGGAGCGGCTTCTCCTGGGTTGAACCGGACAGCATGGAGGTATTTGTGAACGCTCCGGACGGGCTCCAGATAACCAGCTACCCTCAGGGGTCTCCCATAGAGGGCCAGCTGTACGACGAGAGCTATCTGGAGAAGAAGGATAAGTACTCCATGTTCATGGGCGGCAACTGCCCGCTGCATCAGATAGTCACCGGAAACGAAGGGCCTTCCCTGCTGATAATCCGCGACTCGTACACGGACAGTCTCATTCCCTTCCTGCTGGATGACTTCTCCGAGATTCACGTCGTGGACCTGCGCTACTACCGCATGAGTATAGCCGACTATATTGCTGAGCACGACTTTGACAACGTCCTTGTCGCCTACAGCGTCTCCACCTTTGCAACCGACACAAACCTGTTCCTGATGGGGCGCTAAGTAAAAAATCGGCTCCGGCATCCAGTTTGGATGCCGGAGCTTTTTTATAAATTAACTCGGCTGAAATTACTGCCAGCACGGCGGCAGGCCAAGAACAGGGACACAGAGTAAATTACGGCTCCCAGTACCAGCAGCGGCAGCTGCGTAATAAGCGCGTGTGCATCCAACGCGCATATCCAAGCCATGCCGGGTATGTTAGCGAGAAATTCCATACCTGCTATCAACAGCACTGCCGGTATGCCGGCGACGATGAAGGCCTTCCCCGCTTTGTACGCAGTCTTGTAAAACTGCGTCAGAAATATTAGGTCAAATATGCCGTATATCATCAAGCCAAAGCCATAGTACGCCGCGTTTGCCTCCATACCCACAGCGTTGCTATCATAGAGCAGCGGGCGCAAAAGCGCAAACGGCACAGATATAATCAGCTGGCCAAACTGTGCAAAGGCGAAAAGCGCGCATTTGCCTTTAACTACATCGGACTTTTTTATCGGCAGCAGAACGGTGAAGTAAGTGTCACGCGTTTCTCTGTCGTAAAACACGCTTATATACGGGCCCAGCAGGCCGAAGAGAAACACCACACCGAAGGGATACGAGGGTACGAGCAGCAGCATGCCCATAAGCATGAAAACGTATAGATTTGGATGTGCGGCGAGCCTCAGCTCCTTATACAACAGCTCACTCATTGTGACCAGCCCTTTCCGTGCGCAGCATGATTTCTTCCAGCGTCGGCACATCCTCGCTGCCGGATTGGAAAGTTTTCAGGAACTCGGACTTTTCTGCACTGGCGACCACCTTTCCCCTGCTGATATATGTGATGTCGTCGGCACAGCGGTCCAAGTCTGAGGTAATGTGCGTTGAAAACAGTATACTTATCTTCTCGTTGTGCGCCAGCCTTTCAAACAGGCACAGCAGTTCATCTCGTGACACAGGGTCAAGGCCGCTGGTGGGCTCGTCGAGTATCAGCAGTCTTGCCCCGTGCGAGAGCGACAGCGCTATCATGTACTTTACCCGCATACCAGCCGAAAGCTCTCTGACGCGTTTGGATGAATCCAACTCAAACTCATCCATCAGGCGCTCGTACATGGCCTCATCCCAGTGCTCATAGAATCTGCGCGTGACGCCGGTTATCTCCGAAAGCCGCTTTTGCATATAAAAATCTATTCCGCCGAACACTACGCCCACCTGCTGCTTGCACTCTGCCTCGTTTTCGGCAAAACTTCTGCCCAGTACCTCAATTTCTCCGGCATCAGCAGGAACAAGGTTCAGTATCGACTTCAGCGTCGTGCTTTTGCCGGCGCCGTTCCGGCCAATCAAGCCCATTATTCTCCCCTCCCCGAGCGAAAACGACACATTTTCCAGCGTGAATTTAGGATAGCGCTTGGTAAGTCCACGAACACATAGACTGTTCATTCGTCCTCCACCTCTCTAAAAAGCTTTAAGTGACGTTCAACCATGCTCATAAATATATCACTGTGCACCAAGGCCATGCCGTATGTACCCGGGTTGGAATCCCCAAGTACAACGAGCGTATCTCCTTGGCGAAAGCCCAAGATGTCCCTAGCCTTCTTGGGTATGACAATCTGTCCCCTCTCCCCTATCTGTACCGTTCCAAATACATGCTTTCCCTTTGGCGGAACCGGCAGCCCTACGGCGCGCTGATCAAAGTGCAGCAGATCGTCCAGCGTCACACCATAGAGCTCCGCAAGCGCGTCACAATGCAGCAGGTCAGGCAGGCTCTCGCCTTGCTCCCACTTGCTCACCGCCTGGCGCGAAACGCCGATGAGCTCAGCCACACGCTCCAGCGAAAGCTGCTTCTGTACTCTGAGTGTGGTAAGGTTTTGGGCCAAGACATTTTTGTCTGTAGTCTGATAATTCATATTATTCACGCCTTTCAGCTCAGATTTTACACGATATTCAGAAATATGCAACCAACCTGAATTTACGCTTTTCGTTAGCCTCAGTTGCGTCGGAATATTGCACATCGCAATACCAGCAAAGCAAAAAGGCCCGGTATGAACCGAGCCTTTTCGTTTAGGGTCAAACATGCTTTACGCTGATAATCAATAATTGGGCTCTTCCCAATCCTCGGGAACCCAGTCCTTCGGCGGGAAGGGGTCTTTGTATGTGCCGTCCATCTGCTTGTAGGCCATGCGGTGGCGGCTTATGCGCCATACTCCGTCCCTCTTGACGAAATCTTCGCAATAGACAGCCCAGCCCTGGCAGACAGATGAGTCATCAAAGTAGCACATATGGTCCTCGTACTGGAAAATACCGCGAGCATGGTTCTCATCCTGGAGCCAAATCATGGGCTGATGTCCCATGTGCATGGTCTGCATATTGCGGTTGCACCACTTGGAAACCATGGCCTGCTTCTTCTTGTCGGTTGTTCCGGGCCTGCCGTTCCAATACTCAAAGTCGTCATCGAAGAGTTCAGTGGCATACTCCTCTTTCTTCATGTCCATGCTCCACCAGTAGAAATACATGCACTCGAGTATCTTCTGATGCTCGCACAGCATTTCAGGGGTGTACTGCTGACGGCGGACATGCTTCATAACATCTATGACCATGCCTCGGAATTCCTCGTTGAAGGGGATGTTGAATACAGCCATCTTGACCTCCTTAAGTTAGGCCGCTCAATGGCAGGTATGCCAGCCGCCGTCGACGGGGATGCAGCAGCCGTTGATGTACTTGGCCTCGTCGCTGGCGAGGTAGACCATCAGCCAGGCGGCGTCCTCGGGCATGCCGTAGTGACCCAGGGGGATGAGGCCGTTGAAGTAGGCGGCGGTCTTCTCGTTCTTATAGACGGCATCCTGCTTCGGGGTCCAGATGAGGTTGGGGGCGAGGCAGTTGAAGCGGATTCCGAAGCGTCCGGCCATGGCGGCCATGTCCTGAGTTACCAGCTTGGTACCGGCCTTGGTGATGGGATAGGCCTGGCAGCCGCTGCTCATGAAGCTCAGCGCGGTGGCGGAGGCGAAGTTGATGAAGTTGCCCTTGACGCCGTTCTTGGTCATCCACTTATACATGACCTCGATGGAGAAGCGCAGGCTGTTGAGGTTTACATCGAGGACGTGCTCCCACTCCTCGTCAGGCTGGCCGTTGAATACGTCCTTGTAGCCGGAGAAAGCAGCCGCGCCGTTGACTACGCAGTCGACAGTGCCGTACTTCTCGAGGGTCTTTTCGAGAATGAGGTGCCAGGTCTCGCGCTTGCTGACGTCGGCGGTAATGGCGATGGCGTCGCCGCCGTTGGCCACTATCTCGGCGCACTTGGCTTCGACAGCGGGGTCGATGTCAACCATGACTACCTTCGCGCCCTCGGCGCAGAAGAATTCGCTGGCCTTGTGGCAGATGCCGCCGTCAGCGCCGGTGATGACACACACTTTGTCTTTCAGTCTGTCCATGATTTATTTCCTCCTTAAATTATTGTCAGCCTTTGTCGCTGAAGTCTATGGTTTCCGGATCCTCAAGCCCGAGGACGGCGTTGTAGGCGTCGGTCGTGGCATAGAGTATCTTCCTGGTCTCGACAGCGTCGCCGATAGAGATGACGGGGCATATATCGGAGAGTGTCTCGCCTATCTTGCTGGTTGGGGCGAAGCCCAGCGCCATCAGGACGGTGTCGCACTCGATTGTGTCCTCGCCCTCGGGCCCCTCGACCGTCACGGCGGTGTGGGTGCGGGTGCTGTCAACGGACACGAGCTTGGTGCTGGTGCGGAAGGTGATGCCGCTCTCGCGCATCATCTTCTTGAGGAGGTCGCCGTTCATCTTGAACATCGGCTGGGGCAGCATTTTTTTGGCCATCTCTATGACGGTGACCTGCTTGCCCATCTTGTCGAAGTGCAGGGCGGCCTCGATGCCGACCATGCCGCCGCCGACCATGACTATGCGCTCGCCCACATCTACCAGGTTGCGCAGCGCATCGGTCGCGGAGTATACGCTGTAGCCGTCCAGGCCGGGAATGCTCTTGGGCATTATGGGCGCTCCTCCGGCTGCCCAGATGATGCGGTCTGGCTTCCAGGCGGCGACGTTATCGTGGTTTGCCTCGCGGCCGTAGCGCACGGGTACGCCGGCCTTGGCCAGCTGGAGCTTGTACCAGCTCAGCAGCGCGTGCATGTCGGTCTTGAAGTAGGGCTGGCTGGCGGCGAAGGCGTTGCCTCCGATGGTGGCGCTCTTCTCCCAGAGCTCGACCTCGTGGCCGGCCTGCTTGGCGTAGAGCGCGGCGGTGCAGCCGCCGGGGCCGGCGCCGACAACCAGGACGCGGAGCGGTGTCTCAGCCTTGGGTATGCCGCCGTCTATCTCGTGGCCGCAGATGGGGTTCACGGCGCAGGTGGCGTTCTTGAGCGCGTAGGAGCGGGCTATACAGCCCTCATTGCAGGAGATGCAGGGGCGTATATCCTCTGCCCTGCCCTCGGCGAGCTTGTTGGGTATTTCGGGGTCGGCAAGCAGGCCGCGGCCTATAACGGTGAAGTCGCACACGCCGTGGCGCAGCACGCTCTCGCCCTTCTCCACATCGGAGTAGCGTCCGTGGGTCAGCACGGGAACGGTGCTTATCTCCTTGACGGCCTTGGCGCTGCGGGCCTGGAGCGTCATCTCCTGGATGTAGTCTGGCGGCATGGCCAGATACCAGGAGTCATGGCTGCCGGCGTCAACGTGCAGGGCGTCCACACCGCACTCGATGAGCTTGCGGGTCAGCTCGAGGCCCTCCTCGATGCCGCGGTAGCCCTCTTCGGCGGGCAGGTAGTGGTCGGGGCAGTACTTGACTATAACCGGGAAGTCGGCGCCGCCGACCTCCTTGGAGATAGCAATCAGCTCTTTCAGGAAGCGCATACGGCCATCAAGGTCGCCGCCGTACTCGTCGGTACGGGTGTTCCAGCGCCTGGTGAGGAACTGGTCGGTGAGGTAGCCGCCGTAGGCGTGAATCTCAATGGCGTCACAGCCTGCGCCTACGGCGCGCTGTGCGGCGGAGCGGAAGTCGTCCTCAAGCCTGTGTATCTCCTCCACCGTCAGCTCGTGGCACATGACCTGGGGGGCGTGCATCCAGGGGCAGGCGCTGGCGCTGATGGGTACGGGATAGAGCAAGCTCGGTCCGCCGATGCGTCCGTTACCGGGGTGCAGCTGGGCGCAGACTCTGCTGCCCAGGGCGTGGGCACGGTCGCAAAGCTCCTTGAAATAGGGAGTGCTCCTGTCGTTGAGGAATATGGAGTGGCTGGGGTCCTCGAAGTAGTCGGATACGACGATGTTGCACATCAGCATGCCGACGCCGCCCTTGGCGCGCTCCACGAAATATTCAACGCCCCTGGGTCCGAGGTTGCCGACGATGGTACCCATAGGGGCCAGAATTATGCGGTTTTTCAGCTCGAGGCGGCCTATCCTGCCGGGCTCGAGCAGCTTGAAACAGGTTTCGTTCATCATTACACTCCCATCGTGCGCAGCTTGCCGAGTATCTTGCGGTAAGTCAGGCGCAGGGTCTTGATGCGCCACACGCCGTCGTCGCACTTGACCATGTCGTCGACGTAGAGTGCCCAGCCTTCGTAGGTGGAACCGTCGTCTTTATAGGTGTGGTAGTCGTTCAGGCGGGTGAGCAAACGGCAGCTGCGCTCGCCGGTGAACTGCACTATGGGGTTGTGGCCCATGTGGGTCGGCACCATGGAGTCGTCGCAGACTACCGCGGCGCGGTCGACCTGATCCTGGATGCACTTGTTGGGTACCAGACGGCCGTTGGAGTAGGCCTCAAAGGGCTCGGTGTATACGTCGGGGAGCAGGTCCCACATCTGCATGTCAATGCACCACCAGTATTTATACTTGGTGGCCAGGATATTGGGGATCTCGGCGAGCTGCTCGGGGGTGTAGCCCTTGCCCGCTTCAGTTAGTATCTCACGGACGAGACCCGTAATTTCCTTATCGGCAGGAATAGTCATAACTCTCTCCTTTCTCAATTTGCCCCCTGCCCTGAAAAGGCAGGGGGCTGATAATAATAACTCAGGACTTCTTGCTGTAAATCTTGGGAAGCATCAGGCAGACAACCATGCCGACGACAACGCAGGCTATCTGTACCCAGGCAACATTGTGCATGGAATTCACAACAGCGGTGCCAAGAGCTGCAGCGTCACCGGCTTTCTCAGCAGCAGCGTAACCGCCGACGAACATGGAGCTGAACACCGCGACGCCGAAGGGGGCGGACATATCGCGGAACACGGTGTAAGTGCCGGAGCCGGCGCCCGCAATCTGCGGGTCGAGACCGGAAAGGGCGACCTTCATGAAGATGGTGCCGTTGCCGCCCAAGCCGAGGCCAATGAAGAACAGGCTGGCCGCAAACAGTACAAATCCGGATTCAGCGTTGTAAAGCAACTGAATAGCAGCACCAATAAGGCAGAACAGCAGCGCAAAAGCGGATATGTAGCGAGGCTCCTTCTTGTTGGCCAGCGGAGCCACAGCAATGTTGCCGATGGTCATGCCGATGTACATGATAGAGGTTGCGTAGTTGCCGACGGTGCTATCGGGATCAAACATCATCGTAAAGCGGATGGTGTTGGTCATGCACGCCTGCATGAGGCCCTGAGTGAGGAAAAGCACAACGACAGGGAGTATGAACTCCTTACGGGCCATGAACTTACCGTTGAGGATGGGATTTTTAGCTTTGCGCTCTATTATAAAAAGAATAATTAGAGCAAGGATGGTGCAGCATATAACACCAATGCTCGCATAGCCAAGCCATCCGCCTTCACCCTGGCCCACAGTCGGTACGCAGAGTACGAGGGAGAATCCAAGAATAATAAAGATGCCGCCAAATATATCGAATCCGGCAAAGCCTCTCTTTGCGCCGGTATCCTTCTTCATAGTGAGAAGGGCAATCACAAAGCAGAGTGCAGCAAGAGCAGCACAGATGTAGAGGATTATACGCCAGTTGCCAGTGATTTCAACTATCAGGCCTCCGACAGTGGGCCCAAAGATGACCATACCGCTTGACAGCGCCATGTAAATTGCAAATCCGTTGGCCATCTTGGCGGGCGGAAATTCGCTTGTGATGTATGCAATAACAGTGGGGGAAATAGCTGCTGCTCCGACGCCTACTACGAAGCGTGCAACAAGCACCATCCAGATAGCTCCGTCAGGGGCCAGGCCGATGGCAAGCTCACCGATGGCCATAAGCGCAATACCGACAAGCGCCGCACCGCGGCGGCCGAAAATATCTCCCAGCTTACCTAGAACAGGGGCACAGGCGGCCATTCCCATGCTCATCGCAAGCGTGATCCAAGTTGCCCAGGAGGAATCCAGGCCCCAGGCGCTGACTATGTTGTTGGGGATAGACGCCGTGAAACCGCCGGCGAGGCTGACCAGAGCTGCAGCCATGGCGAAGGGTATAAAGCCCTTCATGTAGTTCTTGTTTACTGTAGCATCCATACTTTTTCTCCTTCTCGTGGGTGTCCTGAGGGGTGTTTTCCAGGCGCCCCGCAGGATGCGTTGGTTACAGGTTGTACGCGACCTCGAAGCCCTCCCACATGGCGTCGCTGGACTGACGCGCCTTGACGGCGTCGCCGATCACATGGACCTCGGGTACGAACTCCCTGAGCTGCTCGCTCAGCGGGTCGTAGTTGCGGGCGCCGAGGCCGAAGATTATGTAATCAAAGCCGCGGAGCCATTCCTCAGTGCCGTCCTTCCTCTGGACCTTGACGTCGTGGTCAGTGACCTCAAGCACCTTGGTGTTTACGTTGACATGGACGCCGTTGCTGCGCAGGGTGCGCATAAGCGGGGCACGGTTGGGCATGCACACGCCGGTGAGTATCTGCGGCAGCATCTCAATGATGGTTACGTCGATGTCGCCGATGCTCGCGTCGAAGCCACGGGTGAACGCGGTGGGACGGGCGTTGGCTATTATGGTCTCAGCTGTCTCGCAGGCGACCTCGCCGCCGCCCAGTATGCAGACGCGGCCCTTGGGGATGACGAACTTGCCCTTGAGGAAGTCGTGCGCCGTGCGTACGGGGTAGTCCTGGGTACCCTTGATGGGCGGGATGAGCGGCTTCGCGCCGGTGGCTACTATGACCGCATCGGGATTGAATTCCTTTACCGCCTCAACAGTGGCCTCCTTGCCGAACTCGAACTTGACTCCGGCTTTCTTGGCGCGATAGTTGAGGTGGACGAGCCACTTGGTCATCTCCTGCTTGCCGGGGCTGGTGACGGCCAGGTTGAGCTGGCCGCCGATCTTGTCGTCGGCTTCCCAGACGGTGACGTCGTGGCCGCGCTCGGCGGCGGTGACAGCGGCGTACATGCCGCCGGGGCCGGCACCGATGATGAGTGTCTTTTTGACCTGCTCAGCGGACTTCTCGGGATAGTCGTACTCGTGGCCGACACGCGGGTTGATGTGGCAGCGGCACTGCGGATGCTCCGCTGTACGGGTGATGCAGCTTCCGCCGCAGCTTCCGCAGGGAGTGATGTCGTCAAAACGGTTCTCATAGGCCTTGTTGCAGAGGTCAGGGTCGGCGAGCAAGGGCCTGCCCATGCTCACGCCGTCCACCAGGCCGCGCTCGACTATGTCGGCGGCATAGCGGATGTCGTTGATCTTGCCGACAACAAAGACGGGGATGTTGACGACCTTCTTTATCTCGCTGGCCTCATAGACGTTCATGCCTATGCGCTTGCCGTGGCTGGGCAGGATGTTCTCCAGGCCCTCGTACTGCACGCCGCCGGAGACCTCGAGGAGGTTGACGCCGGCAGCCTCGAACTTGGGCGCGAGGTAGAGCATCTCCTCCAGGGAGTTGCCGCCTTCTATGCGCTCGTCGCCGGAGATACGCAGGAAGATCGGGAAATCGGGGCTGACATTGGCGCGCACCTCGGCTATGACCTCGAGGATGAAGCGGGCGCGGTTGTCTATGCAGCCGCCGTACTCGTCCATACGCTTGTTGCGCAGCGGGCTCAGAAACGCGCCGGGCATCATGTAGGCGTGCGCGCAGTGCAGGCCTATAGCACCGCAGCCGGCCTCCTCTACCCTTCTGGCCGCCTGTCCAAACTGCTTGATAACCTCGTGGATCTCGTCGATGGACATCGCACGGGAGACGTGGCAGTTGGCGTTGGTGTTCACGCTCGGGCCCAGCGGCGGGATGCCGCGGAAGCCGCAAATGCTCTCAGGGCCGGGGTGAATTATCTGTGGCACCAGAGTGCTTCCAGTATCGGTGACACGCTTGGCAAAATCGCGGAACTGCGGTACCAGGTCGTCGGAATCGAGGCAGGTGGTCTTTCCTATGTACTGATACTTGCGGTCAACTGTGACGGCATCTATCATTACATATCCCGTGCCGCCCTCGGCGCGGCGAACGAAAATGTCCGCGAGACGCTTGGGGACAGTACCGTCCTTGGCCTCGTAGTCCATGCTCATAGGCGCCATGCCCACGCGGTTGCGCAGCGTGAGCGAGCCTACCTGAAGCGGCTGGAACAACTTGGCGTTTTTCATATCCATTTAGAACTATCCTCTCATTTTGAAATATTGCGGTGCTTCTCCCGGCACCAAGTGGAAATCACACCTCTTCAAAGAAGGTGTAGGAAGGATCCTTTACGGTGTCGCGGCCGTTGTTGTAGTCGTCGAAGTACTTGGGAGTGAGCATGAAAGTGTTGTCACCGGCGACCACGCGCTCGGTAATAACCCACTTGCCTTCGCGCTTTTCCCACTTGTCGATGTCACGGCAGCGGGCCTCGACAACGAAGCTGGCCTCTCCGGCCTTGTTCTTGTACTTGCAGGCGGCGTACATATAAGTCTCGCTTACAGCGTGGGTCATGTCATCGCTGAGCTTGATGAGGATGTTGGTCATCATGTGGTGAGTGGAGACCATCCTCCTGTGCTGCTCGAGCATCATGTCTATGAAACCGCGGCCGGTTCCCTTATAAGTGGGACCGTAGTCGACCTTGGCGTCCTCTGCAAACACGGAATAGCCAAGTTCGTTGTCTATACGGTCGAGAGCGCGGCAGTAAGTGTAAATCTGCTCGCGGATTGCTTCCTTTTCTATGAGCTCCGCTATCTGACGTTCCATTTTCATTGGCTCCTTTCAGCGCTTGTTGGCCATGAGCAGCATGTCGCCGTATACCGGGCTCGGCACGCCAAAGCCGCCATGCACGGCGAGTACCTGGCCCGTGGTGAACGGCGCGGTTGCAAAGTAAAGGGCCGCGTCCGCCATCTCCTGAGGCGTAGCCATGCGGGCAATAGGCGTATGCTTGAGGAAAAACTGCATGAATTCAGGCGTGAGGTTGTTCATAACAGCCTCGGTGGCAGTCATACCCGGGCACACAACGTTGCAGGTTATGTTGTCCTTGGCGGCATGCACGGCTATCATCTTGCTCAAGTGGATGATTGCAGCCTTACTCGTGCCGTAGGCAACCTGACTGGTGTCTGGGGTTATGCCGGCGACAGAGCCTATATTGATTATGCAGCCGCTCTTCTGTTTCTCCATAGCGAGGCGAATAGCTTCCTGAGATGAGATAAACACGCTCGAGAGATGCATGTCGACATAGTTGGCAAACTTGTCATAATTGGTGTACTGAAACGGCAGATCATCCCTGGGGCTCGTGCCGCCGAAGTTGTTAACCAATATGTCCAGCCTGCCCTCGTTCTCAACGGCGGTCTTTATCATGTCCTTCATGCTCTGTTTGTCGTGAGCCTCGAAGTACACAGTCTTTACCTTGCAGCCCTCGGCATTTAGAGCAGCGGCCTTCTCGTTGGCAAGCTCCATATTGCGGCATGCCATATATACCAGGGCGCCCTCGCGGGCAAACGTCTCAGCTATGGCGTAGCCGATACCGCGCGTACATGCGGTGACAAGAGCCACTTTGTTCTCCAGCTTCTTCATTTCCAACCCTCCAGGGCCGGGCCCGGTATATAACCGGGCCCGTTTATTAATTACTTCTTTTCGTTGGGAAGGCCTTTCCAATCAGGACGCATGTGGGGAATAACCTCACGCAGACGGTAGCGCTTGATAGTTGTCTCAAGGTCGAACTCATTGACTATACCGCGGTCGTAGTAATCCTGAATCTGCTCATCGGTGTAGCCGAGGTCGTGCAGGATGTCACGGTTGTCCATGCCGAAGAGCGGAGCGCCGCGCCAAATCTGGCTGGGATTGCGCTTGAACTTGCTGAGAAGGCCGAGACCCTTGACGTGGCCGAACATGGGGTCGTCCCACTCGGTGAGCGTCTCGCGTGCCTGCCACTGGGGATCAGCGGCGCAGTCCTCGAGCTCATAGACCTTCTGGCAAGGAATCTGATGGGCGAGCATCTCCGCCTCCACCTCATTGACAGTGTGCTGGGAGACATAGTTCTCGACCGCGCGCTCTATCCTCTGGCCAACAGGAGAATTTATCATCCAGCCAGTAAAGCCCTCCGGGAAATCGGGATCTCCGGTGCCTGGCACAGGCAGACCGATTATCGGGTATCCGCGCTTGCAGACCTCTGCGCCGGTCATTCCTATGAAAATGACACCGCCGTCCTTGCAGGTATAGAAGCTGAAGCTGGCGGCCTGGGCGTCCTTGTTGCCGGTACGAGGCATCTTGACGCCGTCGGTCAGGTACTGCATGAAGCGGCCGTCGGTGATACGGGCCAGAGCCTCGTACTGGGCGACGTCAACGCTCTCGCCCTTGCCGGTAAGCTGGGTGCTGACATAGCAGGCGAGCATGCTCCAGCAGGTGGTCAGGCCGCAAACATAGTCGCTCAGGTAAGGATTGGTCTTTAGGGAGTAATCAATGCCGTTGAGGGACATATAACCGGAAAAAGCCTGTCCGGCAGCGTCATAGCTTGCCTTGGTAACGTATTCGGGCACACCGCTCTGACCATAGCCGGAAACGTGGCAGATAGCGAGCTTGGGATTGATGGTCCAGAGGAATTCGTCAGGCAGGCCCAGACGGTCGTACTGGCCGCCCTTGGAGGACTCTACCCAGATGTCCGCCCACTTTATGAGCTTTAGGAATATCTCACGGCCCTCTTCGGTCTTGATATCTGCTACCATGGAGAGCTGATTGCGGTGGTTCTGGGGATATCCGTACCATCCGCGCTGGTTATCGGGCTTCTTGGGAGCCTCAAAGTGAATAACGGTGGCGCCGGCTTCGGCCAGCAGTCCGCCGGCAAAGGGTCCGGCGATGTTGGAGCCGCTGTCGAGTATTTTCAGCCCGTGAAGTGCTCCGTTATTAGGAAAATCTTTCAAGCCTGCCATTGATAATTGCTCCTTTAAATATAAATCTGGTTTTCAGTGAAGAGGTACAAACGCAGGCCGGTATCCGCCGTCGACATTCAGCGTCGTACCGGTTATGTAGGATGCCATATCGCTTGCGAGGAACAGCATCGCGTTGGATATATCCTTCGGCTCTCCGAGCCTGGCAAGCGGTATGCTTCTGGCACAGCTCTCTCTTTCCTTCTCGTTAAGGTTGGAGACCATCTCGGTGTTGACTACACCGGGTGCAACTGCGTTTACCCTTATGTTCCACGGAGCGAGCTCCATAGCCAGAGAACGGGTTATCCCCAGGATTGCAGCCTTACTGGCACTGTATGGCGTACCCATCTGGGTGCCATATTGAGCAGTAACAGAGCTGGTGTTCACAATAGAGCCGCCGTGCTGTTTCTTCATATACCCTGCTACACACTTGCAGAAATTGAAGGTGCCTCCTGCGTTGACGTCCAACACACGGTCAAACACGCTCTTATCCGTGCGGGTGACCGGCATGTCTACGGTTATTCCCGCCACGTTGAGCATGATGTCAATCCTGCCGCCGAATTTCTCGGCTACGGCGTCAACCACGCTCTTTACAGCCTCTTCATTGCGAACATCGCATGTAAATGCCTCAAACTGAGTGCCGGCCTTCTCCGCAGCATCGGCAAGCTCTGCCATATTGCCTGTGTTGATGTCGACGCCGGCAACTTTTGCTCCTTCGGCGATAAAAGTCAGAACGCATTCGTGGCCAATGCCGGAGTTTGCGCCGGTAATTATGGCCACCTTATCTTTAAGCAGCATATCTTACGGCCTGTAGGCGCCATCCACGCTGACGGTGGTGGCAGTGATACCGCTGGCAAGATCGCTGGCCAGGAACAGATAGACGTTGGCTATCTCTTCGGGCTCGAGCATACGCTTCATGGGCAGGTACTTGAGGTACTGCTCCTTGATAACAGGATCCATGTTGGCGTTGGTCATGTCGGTATTGACGACGCCGGGGGCGACGGCGACGACGCGGATGTTGCGGCGGACCAGCTCGCGGCCGAGCTCATGGGTGAAGCCGACAACGGCAGCCTTGCTGGCAGGATAGCCCACACCGGAGGTAGAGCCGAACAGACCGGTGACGGAGGCAGTGTTGATAATGACGCCGGCGTTGTTGGCCTTCATATACTGGTAAGCTGCCCAGGCTCCGTTGTACACGCCCTCGACGTTGACGTCGAACATGTGCTCAAACTCGCCCTCCTGAATCTTGCTGAACACCGTGCTGTGAGTTACGCCGGCGTTGTTAATCATAACGTCAATACGGCCCCACTTGGCAACGACCTGGCCGACAGCGTCAAGCATCTCCTGACGGCTGGTGAGGGTCGGATGCAGGCCGAGGACATCGACGTCGGGATACAGCTCCTTGAGCTTAGCAAGAGCGGCATCAACAGTCTCCTGTGCGTGACCGGCGATGGCAACGTGAGCGCCGTTCTCAATAAACTTCTTGGCGGCAGCAAAACCAATGCCGCGGGTGCCGCCGGTGATAAATACCACTTTATCCTTTACGAGTTCCATGATGCAACTTTCCTTTCAAAATTATTTAAGTTTTGGACTTTATTCCGCCTTTTCAGCCGGTTTTGCGTGCATATTGGCCGTCATACGAGTGTGGGGACGCTTAAAGCTCTCTTCATATATACGGACGTAGCCGGTCTCGACAATCAGCCACTTGCCGTCTATTTTCTCGTACTTGTCGGTATAGAAGGCGCCGCCCTGGATACCGATACCGGCATACGGGCTGCCCTCGGTGAAAATAAGGTTGTCCTGGAGATACCAGCGCCCGACGGCAGTTCCGTCGTCGTTGACAGTGATTTCAGGCGTGTGGCCCATGTGCATACTAATCATTTCAGCGGGCATGGTCTGCTTGAAGTAATTAGTAACTTCCTTGGGTCCGTGGAACGAAAGCTTGCCGTTGGAATACGAGGTGGAAACGTTGGGAGAGAAGGTAGTCTCGAGGCCGTCCCAGTCCTTGCTGTCAAGGCAGCGGAAATACTTGCCTTTGAGATTCATGATTTCAATTACGTCACGCAGCTTCTGAGTCTCTTTCTCAAGGGCCTCGAGCCTTTCTTCGATTGTCATAACAGTACCTCCAATCAATTTTCCGGTGTTATGGCCGCACCGGACACACTCCCGGTGCCGGCCAGGAATTACATTGATTTTACGAATTCTCCGCAAGGAGCTCGTAAATGGCGTCCATACCGTCGGTAGTGGCGTCGAGCGCGTTACCGACAGCTTTCGCGTCGCCTATGACGCGGCAGAAGATGCCAAGTTTTTTGCAGGCCGCCACAATATCCGTGGTGTCGCGGCTGCGTGAACCAACGGAAATAACCGCAGCGTCACAGGGTATGGCGCTCGTCTTGTCATGCTTGGTGTAGACCACGCTGTCCGGGCGTATCTCCTCACATTTTGCCTCGCCGATGAAATTGATGCCGTACTCGAAGAGGTTCTTCTTCACAAACTTGCGGCGCAGCGGCCCGTATCCGATACCGGGTTTATTGCGCATCTCGATGACGCTCACATGAGCTCCGCGCTCGGCCAGGTACTCAGCGACCTCGACGCCGACGGACGCGCCGCCTATGACAACGACGTTGCCGGTGGGGGTGATGTCACCGGCCAGCACTTCGTGGGCATTGCACACGCCCGGCAGGTCGTATCCGGGTATCTTGGGCATAAGAGGCACCGCGCCGATAGCGCATATTACAGCATCGGGCTTTTCGCGAGCGATGAGTTCGGGGGTAACGGTGGTGTTCAGGTGCACTGGGATACCAAGGCTGAGGACAGCCCTCTGTTCCCACTCGTCCGCCTCGCCTATTTCCTCCTTGTGAGGGGCTTTTCCGGCAAGTACAAACTGGCCGCCGAGTGAATTTGTCATCTCATAGATTTCCGGCTCGTGGCCGAACTGCTTGAGATACCTGGCAGTGACCATGCCGCCCATGCCGCCGCCTATTACCATAACGTGCAGCTTGCGCTTGGCAACAGGAACAGGCTTGCTCTCCCTGGCGCACATCGGGTTGCGCAGGCAGGTTATAGTTGCCCTGTCGGGCAGGGTCACAGCGTCGTAGCAGCCCTGGAGGCAGCCGATGCACTTGACTATCTTGTCGCTCTCGCCGCGCATGGCCTTGTTGCACCACTCGGGGTCGGCTATCTGCGCACGGCCTATCGCGACCATGTCCGCCTTGCCCTCCTGCAGCGCCCTCTCGGCCATTTCGGGGTCAACTATGCGGCCGACAGTTGCGACAGCCACGTTCTTTACCTTGCTCTTGAGCCGGCCGATGAGGTCTATGTTGAGGCCCTTCGGCAGGTTTATGGGCGGAACCTCATAAACGTTTGCAAAAGAGAGAATGTTGCCGCGGGAAACGTCAGCCAGGTCAACTCCGGCTTCACCAGCCATATTGACAAACTCAGCAATGTCGTCCACAGTCAGGCCGTTTTCGAGGTAGTCGTCCTGTACGTCCACACGCATGAGCAGCGGCATGTCGTCTGGCATGTTCCTGCGCATCTCACGGATGCACTCGAGGGCGAAACGAGCCCGGTTTTCAAGGCTGCCGCCGTACTCGTCGGTACGCTGGTTCATGGATGCGGAAAGGAACTCGTGCGCGAGATATGTGTGTGCCGCATGGAACTCCATTGTGTCAAAGCCGGCCTCTACAGCGAGCTTGGCGCTCTTACCGAAGGCGGAGACAATCTCGTCGATGTCAGCCTTGGACATGTTATTGACGTCCAGACAGCGCACTCCCTCGTACAGGAAGGGACGGTACACGAATCCGCAGTGCAGCAGCTGCACGCCTATCCTGCCACCGGCCTCGTGCACAGCGCTGGTAAGCTTTTTGAACTCGTCGCGGTGCTCTTCGGTGTAAAGGCCGAAATTCATCTTGGAACGCGTTGTGGGATGTACGGCGGTGCACTCGAACATGTTGAGTCCGCAGCCGCCCCGGACACGGGCGAGGTGGTAAGCTATTACCTCCTCGCCTATGCTGTTGTGGGCGAGCTTTGTGTCCATTCCGGGCATGAGGACTCTGTTCTTCAGCTCAAGGCCGCGAAGCTTTATAGGGGAAAAAAGTTTCTCAAAAGGCATTAACGTCTCCTGATCTGACTTAAATCAGATGCTTCCTTTCTCTCTCAAATTTATTTGATTTTATCTTGATTACATTTCAAGTGCTATTTGGGCGGCTTCACGAGTTGCCCAGAGGGCGGTACGGGCCTGCTTGGCGTCGCCGATAACATGGCAGGGTATGCCCAGCTCGGCGCACTTGGCCTGGAGCCCGTCGCTGCTGCGGGCGGTGATGCCCATGCAGATGACTACGGCGTCGAAGTCGGCGCTTCCCTGGGTGGTCTCCTTGGTCTTGCGGTCGGTGACAACGAAGTGGACCTTCTTGCCGTCCTCGATGCCCAGGACGTTGGTGCCGCTCATGGCGGTGATGCCGTAGCCCTTGAGCTGGGGCTTCAGGAACATCTTGCGGAGCATGGTGAGGTCGTTGCCGACGCCCTTCTTCTCCATAACGGTGACCTTGCAGCCCTGGGTTGCAAGAATCATGGCTACCTCGCTGCCGACGCTGCCGCAGCCGACAACGCAGACGTTGCCGGAGAGCTTGACCTCTCCCTTGACAACCTGGTACTGGTGATAGGCGGTCTCGGCGCCGGGTATAGCGGCGGGAGCGACGTAATCGGAACCGACGGCTATTATTACTTCGTCAGGCTTGACCTCAGCGACAAGCTCCGGGGTGACAGCGGTGTTCAGATGGAATTCGATGCCCATGCGCTCGACCTCTTTGGCCTCCCACTCAGCTGCCTCGGTCATCTCGTGCTTCTGCGGAGCGACGCCGGCGAGCAGGAACTGTCCGCCCAGCTTGTCGGAAGCTTCGTAGATGACGGGCTCGTGGCCGCGGGCTTTGAGTATTTCGGCCGCTATCATGCCGCCCATGCCGCCGCCTATTACCATGACCTTCTTGGGAGATTCGGTCTTGGGCAGGCCCTTGTACTCGAGGCAGGCCAGGGGGTTGCGGGTGCAGGTGATGGTCTTGAAGCGCGGGTCTATGACGGCGTCATAGCAGCCCTGGTCGCAGCCTATGCACTTACGGATGAGCTCGGGATGGCCTTCCTGTGCCTTCTTGACCCACTGGGGATCGGTTATCTGGCCACGGCCGATGCCGACGAGGTCTATCTTACCGTCGGCTATGAGCTTGTCGGCAAGCTCGGGGTAATTCACACGGCCTACGCCCATAACCGGGATGCTTATCTGGCCCTTGATTCTGGCTATGTTCTCCATGTTGAAGCCAGGCTCCAGCATGTAGGGCGGGACTTCGTAAACAGTGGCGAAGCTCATGGAGTTACCGCGGGAAAGGTCAACAACGTCGACACCCAGCTCGGCGCTGCGATTAATAAAGTCTACTATCTCCTGCTCGGTCATGTTCTCCTGCATGAGCTCGTCGACGGCGTCGCAGCGCATGAAGAGCGGCATGGTGTCGGGGGTGTTGGCGCGTATTTCTTTGATGCAGTTCCAGACGAACCTGCAGCGGTTTTCAAAGCTGCCGCCGTATTCGTCGGTCCGGTGGTTGGTGCCGGGGCTTAGCATCTCGTGAGGCAGGTAGCTGTGTCCGCCGTGCAGCTCGACGACGTCAAAGCCTGCGTCAACAGCGCGCTTAGCCGCCTGTCCGAACTGCTTCTCTATCTCCTGCAGGCGCTCAACAGTGAGCGTATCGGGTGTCTCGAGCTTATTGCTCTCGTCAAAGAAGAACTGGGGGGTGAAACCGCCGTGCCAAAGCTGTATGCCCATGCGTCCTCCGACAGCGTGGACCGCGTCGGTGAGCTTGCGGAGCTCTTCAACGTCCTTGTCGGTGTAAAGGCCCATGTACATGTAGGCGTGAGGCTCCGGACAGACAGCGGCGACCTCGAAAATGTTAAGGGCACAGCCGGCCTTGGCCTTGGCGACATGATAAGCTATCATGTCCTCCCCTATCTCGTGCTTGTTGCGTACCATCTTGGTGTTCATGCCTGGCAGGACCACCCTGTTTTTCAGCTCCAGCCCACGGATTTTAATGGGGCTGAACAGTGCTTCGTAGCTCACTTGACTCGCTCCTTTTAATAATTTTGACTTATTACAAATTTGTTGTGTGCAGAATGTAAGCTTAAATCCCTCGTTCTATGCAATCCTTAAGGATTGCTTCCCTGGCGATCTTTCCATTGTCCAGCCTGGGTATGCGTTTTACAAACTCGAATGATTTGGGTATCTTATACGGCACAAGATACTGTTTCAGGAAACCTTTAAGCGCAGGCACATCAATTTCCCCGTCCGTCTCAAGCACGGCGTGTATCCTGCGTCCCCACTCCTGGTCGGGGATACCAACGACAACCGCGTCAAGCACATGCCGGTTGCGCAGCATCGCGTTCTCAACCTCTGCCGAAAACACATTCTCGCCGCCGGACACTATCATGTCGCAGCGCCTGTCGGCAAAATAGAGGTAACCCTCGTTGTCGACGTAGCCCATGTCTCCGACGCTGCGGAAGTTATCTCCCTCGATGTTCAGCGGTTTCTCATTTATATATTCGGTGTAAAAATGGCCTGCCGGAGGCGACATATAAATGTTGCCGATTTCAAACGGAGCGAGCTCGTGCCCTTCAGCGTCACGGATAGATATTTCGCTTCCGTACTTGGCCTTACCCACGCTGCCGGGATGCTGCAGCCACTCGTCTCCGCGGATTGCGCACATGCCGATGACCTCTGTCATCGAGTACATCTCATAGAGCTTTTCCGGGGAAATAAGCTTCAGCCACGCACGCTTGAGCCATTCGGAGCAAACGCCGCCAGTGTGGCACAGGGCCTCAAGGCTGGAAAAAGTCTCTTTTTTAAGACCAGGCATCTTCAAGATGCGGTACATAAGCGTGGGAACAGTCTGTATAAACTCAATGCTGTATTTCTCAATACACTCGGTGAGAAAGTCGGGGCACAAGCTTTGCGGAAGCACGAGGGTACCTCCTGCGAACAGTCCGTTCATGGCCGCTATATGCGGCGCTCCGTGAAAGAGAGGCCCGCAAAGCAGCTGGGTCTGGTCCATTCTCATTCCACTGACTTCAAACCAACTGGAGAGCGAAACGTCCGAGTGTCCGCTGGGTATGTTCTGACGTATCAGCTTTGGCTTTCCGGTGGAACCGCCGGAAGCGTTTATTATATTTGGATTGGCCAGAGTGTCTGGAGGCATCTCATCGGAGTAACCGGAGCAGGCATCGGCCAGCTCGTTCATACCGCATTTGAACACTTTTTCCGGGACATCTATGTCCGTCAGGGCTGCAGCCGGGCTGAGCAGCTGCTGAAGCTCGATCAGCTCCTCCGGGGGTGTGCGCCATGATATAGGCATGTAGCATGCGCCCGTTTTCCATATGGCAAAATTCGCGACGATATGTTCAATGTTATTGGGATACGAAACCAAAACCGTACTCTTTGGCCCAACTCCCTTGTCAATCAGCATCCAAGCAAGGCGGCTGGAAAACTTATCAAGCTCACTCCAACTTATCTTCTCTTCCCGCCAGTCTTTATGGACAACTATTGCCGCAACGTCATCGGGCTTTGACTGTGCAATGCTGTGCAGCTGCATTCCCGGAGTGACAAAACTGCTGTCACCGTAATTGTACTTATTGAGAACGACAGTTTCGTTCATTATTCATTACCCCCACAAATCAACTGTACGCTAGTTCGTCAGACTCTTACACAACGCCCTCACTTCTGATAAAATATTAACGCATCTTCGCCGTCGATCCGGGAAGAAAAGTGGACAATACTTTCCCAATCATGGGGCCGAGTGATGATGATTATTTGTTGACAAAGAGGAACAAAACTGGTTAAATACTATCAGATATTCGATAAGGTATGCATAATGTGGCAATATAAGGCTTGACAGGTCATACAGAATGTATATAATGCTATCTGTTGAGGCGTGGCATCAGCCTGATTGCCTCGAATTTCACAATGTTTTTTCAAGGCCTGAAACCGGAATTTACATGAGCCGGTACTTTGCCGTACCAATAGTGTGTAAGGAAAAATTAAAAATGAAAAAATGTCCTGTTTCAAAAAGTATAACAGAGGCCCCAAATCACGGTGTGTTTGTCGGGTTTGACAAGTTCCTGAAGCTGCAACACTTTTCTATTACCGAGCCAATGCCGCCAATTTCCGAGGATGAGTCTATCGTTATGTTCGTCACCTGCGGTGAAGGCCGCATCACAATCAACGGGGTTGAATTTCCCCTTACCGTAGGCAGTCTTTGTTGGCTGCAGTCATATCACACATATACAATAGAGCCCCTGTTCGGCAAAAAGCTTGAGTTTGCCGTCTGCGTATATGACTATCCCCTCTCCTCCTATCTGGTCATGCGCCCGATGACAAATCCTGTAACGCGCGCGATAATGCAGGCAATGCCTGTAATAAAAATCAAAGAGGAAAAGATTGAAATAATTCAAAGGCTTTTGAGCGAATTTGAAGCCGAAAATGACTCTCCCGGTATTGGCAGCTCGACAATTAAAGTCGCAGCTTTAGGCCAGATCGTATTTTTCTTCATTAACGATTGCATAAAGCGCTCCAAAAGAGATGAGTTAATGGCCGACAGCGACATGCCGCTGGGCTGGCGTGCCACGCTCTACATAGCAGAACGCTACCGTGAGCCTCTGACAGCAGCCGGAGTCGCCCTGGAATTTGGCTGTACCGCTGCAGAGCTCAACCGCGAGCTTCGCCGGATAAGCGGCTTCAACTTTCAGCAGTCTCTGGATAGGATGAGGATAAATATTGCCACCGGCGGCATGTTTTTCGATGAAATATCTCTCTCATACCTTCTCTCCTATTCCGGCTTCTCCACGGAAGCGTCTTTCTACAGGACCTTCAAAAAATACAAGGGCATGTCGCCGAAGGAATACCGCGCGCTCAGGCTCCAGAGCTGCGGAGGCTATTACGGCATGGTCGTGAATAAGACTGTCATAGCGGTTTTGAATTATATACAGCAGAACTACTCTCAGCCCATAACTCAAAAACAGATTGCATCGGAGTTCTATATCTCTGAGACTCTTCTAAGCGACAAGTTCCATGACATGTTCGGCATGAGCGTAAGGCATATCATATCCCTGAGCCGTGTCCGTCACTCAGAAGTGCTTCTTATAAACACCGACCTTCCACTGCTCGACATCGCCATGAGCGTAGGCTTCAATTCCGCCAAGGTGTTTACAAAGGCCTTCCGCGATATAAACGGTATCTCTCCCGTGGAATTCCGATGCCAGAGAGGAGGAAAACGCAATGGCAAGGAAAAAGAACAGAGGCTTCTCTCAACCGATGACTAGTATGAGTTATATCTTCAATGATGACTCTGACAGCACTGAAAAGCCTATAAAGGCAATCCTCCGCCATGCCTCCGCGAACACATCTTTAAGGCAAAACGACAGCACTACACTCATTTTTGTCAAAAGCGGACACGCCACAATTTCCGTGAACGCCGAGAATTATGACCTCCACCGAGGCGTACTCATGGCAATAAGCGATTATCAGGCATACAGAATTATTCCAGCTCCGGGCGTCACTCTCGAATACGTTGAGTGCCAGTTTGATTACCTGCTCTACCTGTTCTTTATGGCAAATCCGTATTTTAATTTCTCTTCGCCCGGACTCGGCCCCTGTCCCGTATATGCCGTCGTTGACAGTAACCACATTGAAACTGTTGAACGGCTGACTGATTATTTAATCATAAGTCACTCCAAAGGCAAGCACGGCGAGCGTGAGGTCCTTCAGATTATGGAGCTGTTCGGCTTCCTAATCAAATGCTCAGACAGTGAAAACACTTATCCTCTCCCGCCTTCCGAGCATCGTCCCCGCAGACAGAATAAATAAAATAATAAGGCCTAAACGGCGGCAGTTTATACTGACGCCGTTTAGGCCTTTAATGTTTCATCAGTTCAGCGCTTGACTACCAGATAATCAGGAGTCCAGGTGTCACCCAGGCCAACTATCTTCTGTTCGGCAAGGGCTTTGATTTCTTCCTCAGTATAGCCGTATCCCTTGAGTACCTCCATGGTGTCCTCTCCGGGGACCCCGCCGTGTGTAGTCTCGGGCAGGCCGGCCTCGTGGAAGTGGATCGGTGAGCGCGGAATACGGACAGTGCTGCCGCTGCGCGGATAGCTGATCTCCTGCATGAGATCGGCCTCGAAAGCCACGTCGTCCTGGGCAACCTCACGGTAGCTCTGGCAGACGTCGTGTGGGATGTCGCAGTCGCTGAGGATGGCGTCGACCTCGTCGTAGTTCTTGGTCGCAATCCAGCGCTCCATCTCCTCGGAGAGCTTACGACCGTTCATGTAGGCATCGATCATGCCGGGGTAGTTGGTGTACCAGGACTCGTCCCAGCCGGCGCGGTGCACGAACTTCTCCCAAGGCCAGCCGTTGCCGCAGATGGTGACCCAGTGGCCGTCGGCGCACTTGTAGATGTTGTACAGCGGGGAGAAGGTATCCATCGGATCCTTCGGCCAGGGAACGTTGTAGGGCTCCTGAGCGGTGATTATCGGAAACGCGCCCGCCCAGATGCCGGCGCCATAGAGATTGGCGGTGACCATGTCTCCGAGGCCGGTACGAAGCTTGTTGATATAAGCGGCCATGACGCCCATGGCGAGGTAGCAGCCTGTGGGCAGGTCGCCCTGGCCGGCGAAGGGCATGTATGGCTTGGTACCCTCACGCTCGGCGGCAAAGTGCACGCCGGCGCGGCTGACGTAAGCAACGGAGTCGAAGCCGCCGCGGTCGGCGTAAGAACCCTTAGTGCCGTATCCGGTCACGTTGGCGTAGATGAGGCCCGGATACTCCTTGTGGAGGGATTCCCAGTCAAGGCCGAGGCGCTGCATATTTGCCTGACGCAGGTGGCAGACGAAGACGTCGGCAGTCTCGAGCAGCTTCTTCAGGATGGCAATACCCTCAGGCCTGCGGGTATCAAGAGCAAGCTGCTTCTTGTTGCCGTTGACAAGGTCGTACAGGGGCAGGTCGCCGTTCTTTATACCCATTGCATTTTTGCCTAGGTCACGGGTTTTGTCATCGCCTACAAGCGCCTCAATGCGGATTACATCTGCGCCGTACTCGGCCAAAATCTTGGCGCAAGTGGGTCCCGCAACGAAGCTGGCCATGTCGATAACTTTCATTCCAGAAAGAAGGTTGAGTTTTGCCATACCATTAAAAGCTCCTTTTCTTTGTTTGGTATAATAGCGGCCTGACTGTCATGTCGGCCTTATTGTTAATAATATAACGGCTTTCGAGCTTTTTTGAGGTAATATTCCTGCTGTTTAGCAACTATTGCAGCGGAACATTTCTTTCAAATTACAATCAATAATACAGACTCTATTCTGATAAAATGAAAAGGAGCAGCGCATAATTCAACCTCAATTCCTCCCTTTTACGAAAAAGCCTGGCCGTGATTAATCACGGCCAGGCCTGAAAGCTTAGTTTCTCTGTTTACTTGTACAGCTCCCCGCTGAAGGCAAGGATAGAAACCAGCGCGGCAGCCACTGCGGCTATGGCGTCTATGAACACGGAGAACCACAGTGTACTTATACCGAACACAGCGAGAATCAGCAGGATCACCTTGACTACGGCCGCGCCGCCTGCCGTCAGATAAGACAGCATACGAGCGTAACGGGCAATACCTACAGCCGTGGCAATCTTGCTCACCTTGCCGCCAAGTACGGTCACATCACAGCGGCGAGTCATGGACAGGGCCTCGGGGCCGGACATGCCTACGTCTACGTCCGCGGCAGTATGCGTACCGCCGAAGTCCTCGCCCCTGGCCACATAGATAAGGGAACGGCCTGAGGCGCAGCCCTGCTTGAGAGAGCTGAGTGAAGTACGCAGTTTTTCCTTCGTACACTCGGAGTTGTACTCAGTTATACCGAGCGTACTGGCCAGCTTTGCAGTGCGGTCGCGGGAATCGCTGCTGAACATGACAATGTTCTCAATGCCGCTGTGGCGCATTTCCTCGATGCCTGCGGCGGCATCCTCGCGGACAGGGTCACTAAGCACGATGCATCCGGCATACTCGTTGGTTATCGCAACGTATACGCAGGTTTCCCCGTCCTCGATATACAAATCGCTGTCGGGGATGTCGACGTGACCGATACGCATCAGTTCACGCGTACCGACGCGGATTGGTATTCCGTCGACGCGCACCTCTACCCCATACCCCGGAGCCTCGTTAAAGTTCTCAATAAGGTCTATGTATATCGTGCCGCCATAGGCCTCGATAATAGAGCGAGACTGCGGCGAGCTGGAGTATGACAGCGCGTGCGCAGCTATTTTGAGCAGCACGTCCTTACCCATGCGCCCGGCCTTGACGTCTACGACGCGCGGGCTGCCCTCGGTCAACGTACCGGTTTCATTCAGCGCCGCCGTCACAGCCGAGGCCATACCGTCCATGGCGCCGCAGCTGTCGAACACCACTCCGGCCCTGGCCGCACCGCACCCAGCGCACAGCCTTATAACGGGTATTGCCGCAAACATCGAAACCGGCGACGCAATTATAAGCAGCATTGTGGCGCGCCTTACAGATTCGGCGACAGTGACGTTTTCGAGGAATATCGGCAAAAGCGCCGCGACAAGAACCGCTACCGCCGTTATGGCAGGCGCAAAATACTTGCGCAGGCCCTGCAGGGCCTCCGGTATCGCCTCTCCCCTGCCCGGCGCAGACTGCACTTGCGAATAGAGCTTGGAGGCAGTGGATTCGCTTTGCGTCGAGGAAACCTCGCAACGTACTTCACCGGAGACGTTGATGCATCCTGAGTAGAGCTCGTCTCCTTCCTTGACGACTATCGCGCCCGAATCGTCCCCCAGCGGTGCCAAATCCAGCTTTGAGCTGCCTTCAAGTACTATGCAGTCGCAGGGCACAGTTTCGCCCGGACGGATGACAATATGATCCCCGGGCTGCAGAGAAGCGGCCGGCACTGTGGACTCCTTGTGGTCGTCGCCAATACGGCTGGCATAAGCAGTGTCGCAGAAAACTGTGTCCAGCACACTGCGGCGCGTTCGCTCCACGGCATAGTCGATGAAAATGCCGGTCAGCTGGTACAGCAGCACGAGGGCGCAACCCTCTATCTTGGCTCCGAAGATAAAAGCAAGCACGCAGGCTAATATCACCAATACTCCTTGGTTTAGATAGTCACCACGCATTACGCCCAGCACGGCCCCAGCCACGATATCGTATCCGGCAATTACAGCGCAGAGCACAAGTATAACCGTCACCCACGCCTCCGGTATGGTATCAACGAGCAGCGCTACCGCAAAGGCTGCGCAGCACGCGACAAGCCGGACCACAAGCACTATACATGCGTTGAGGTCTCCGGCGGCGAGACGCCCTCCGGTATCTGTGGAGCCTCCGGCGAGCTTTTCTAGCATTTCAGTAAAATTCATTGCACCCCTCCTACGCCTTGGCATGGGTGTGTATTGAAACACGTCTATGTACACCGTCCACCGGCAATATATCCGCCGGTGGACAATGCACCTTACAGCAAATCAGTCGGCCTTTCCGTCGCAGCCGAGGACATTAACTATCTTGTGGGCGACCATCTGCTTGATGGCCTCACGGGCCGGCTTCAGATACTGCCTGGGGTCGAAGTCGGCGGGATGCTCGGCAAAGTACTTGCGAATGGTGGCGGTCATAGCAAGACGGAGGTCGGAGTCGATGTTTATCTTGCAGACGGCGCTCTTGGCAGCCTGACGCAGCTGGTCCTCAGGGACTCCAATAGCTCCAGGCATATTGCCGCCGTACTTGTTTATCTCGTCGACGAACTGCTGGGGCACGCTGGAAGAGCCGTGCAGGACTATCGGGAAGCCGGGCAGATTCTTCTCAACGGCCTCGAGGACATCGAAGCGAAGCTGAGGTTTCGTGCCGGGCTTGAACTTGTACGCGCCGTGGCTGGTGCCGATGGCGATGGCGAGAGAGTCGCACCCGGTGCGCTCGACAAACTCCTGTACCTCCTCCGGACGGGTATAGCTGGCGTCGCCGTGCGCGACCTTAACCTCGTCCTCTATTCCGGCCAGAGTGCCGAGCTCAGCCTCAACGACCACGCCGTGGTCATGCGCATATTCGACGACCTGCTTGGTGATAGCTATATTCTCTTCAAAAGGCTTGCTGGAAGCGTCTATCATAACGGAAGTGAATCCTCCGTCGATGCAGCTCTTGCAGAGCTCGAAGCTGTCGCCATGGTCGAGGTGCAGCGCTATGGGCAGGCCGGTCTCGATGACGGCGGCCTCAACCAGCTTCATCAGGTAGGTGTGGCTGGCGTAAGCGCGGGCGCCCTTGGAAACCTGCAGGATAAGCGGAGCGCGCAGCTCGTTGGCCGCGGCGGTGATGCCCTGGACTATCTCCATGTTGTTGACGTTGAAGGCTCCAATGGCGTATCCACCGTCGTAGGCTTTCTTGAACATTTCTTTGGTTGTTACTAAGGCCATAAAATTATCTCCTTCGTAAGCGGTAAATTTATGCTTATGCATCTTTATTATATCTCAATCGTGTGTTATAATCAATATCGCATTCGCAAACAAACTTCATTTTTTGGAGGCAGCATCATGGAAAAAGCACTCAAGGGCTCCTGCATCATCGGTCAGTCGGGCGGGCCCACCTCAGTAATCAACGCCAGCGCCTACGGTGTAATCCGTACCGCACTTGACAACGAGAACATTACGCGCGTATACGGCGCTGCTCACGGAATCAAAGGCGTTTTGGAGGACAAGCTGTACGACATGGACGTCGAAGATGCCGAGGAGCTCGAGCTGCTCACTAACACCCCTTCTTCCGAGCTCGGTTCTTGCCGCTATAAGATGGCCGACCCCGAGGCTGACGACACCGACTACAAGCGGATCCTCGAGATATTCAAGAAATACAACGTCCGTTATTTCTTCTACAACGGCGGCAACGACTCCATGGATACCTGCGACAAAATAAGCCGCTTTATGGATAAGAGCGGCTGGGAATGCCGCGTCATCGGTGTCCCCAAGACCATAGACAACGACCTGAACAACACCGACCACTGCCCCGGCTTTGCCAGCGCCGCAAAATACATTGCCACCAGCTGCGCGGAGATATACAAGGACGCCCATGTCTATGACACCGGAATGGTCTGCATAATTGAGATAATGGGCCGTCACGCCGGATGGCTCACCGCAAGCGCCGCCCTTGCCGGGCTTGCGGGCTGCGCCCCCGACCTCATATACCTGCCCGAGACCGACTTCGACATGGAGAAGTTCGTCGAGTCCGTCGAGCGCGTTTACCGTGAGAAGGGCAACTGCATCGTCGCAGTGAGCGAAGGCGTCCACTATGCCGACGGCAGCTTCGTTTCCGAAGCCAAAACCAGCGCTACCGACGGCTTCGGCCACGCCCAGCTCGGCGGCCTTGCCAGCCTGCTGGCCGCCGTCATCAAGGAGCGCACCGGCGCAAAGGTGCGCGGCATTGAGCTCAGCCTGCTGCAGCGCTGCGCCGCGCATGCTGCTTCCGCCGTCGATGTTGAAGAGGCGTATATGGCCGGCAAAGTTGCCGTTGAAAGCGCCGTCGCAGGTGAGACCGGCAAGATGGTCGCCTTCAAGCGCGCCGACAACGACGGCGCATACAAGTGCGAATACGTCCTCGTCCCGCTGACCAGCGTCGCCAACTTTGAGAAGAAGGTCCCCGCCGAGTGGATTACCCCCGATGGCACCGGCGTGACCCAGGGCTTCATTGACTACGCCTTGCCCCTCATCCAGGGCAGCATAGAGCGTCCGACCGAAAACGGCCTGCCCCGCTACGCCAGGCTCAAGAAAGTGCTCGCAAAGTAAATAAAGATGTAAAATGGCCCCGATGTTTAGCGGGGCCGTTTTTACGCTTTCTATCCCTAAACTGCGGGCCGTACGGCCCAAACTGAGTAAAAAGCGGCTCCCAGGCTTGGGAGCCGCAGCGTTTTACCTGTCGAAAGCCGGGTTGACCGCGTAGACGTTTTTCTGGTCCATCTTCTCACTTGCAAGGCGCAGCGCTTCACCGAAGCGCTGGTAGTGGACAATCTCACGCTCGCGCAGGAAGCGTATGACGTCGCTCACATCCGGGTCGTCTGACAGCCGCAGGATGTTGTCGTAGGTCACCCTGGCTTTCTGTTCGGCAGCCATATCCTCGCTCAAATCTGCTATGACGTCGCCCTTCACAGCGAAACAAGCGGCATTAAACGGAGCTCCGGAAGCCGCCGTCGCATAAACGCCTGCCGTATGGTCGACGAAATAGTCGGCGAAGCCCGCCTCTTTGACCTGCTCAATTGTCATGCCGCGGGTGAGCTGGTGCACAATGGCCCCTATCATCTCGAGGTGGCCCAGCTCTTCTGTGCCTACAGAAGCATCAGAAATGTTCCATATCCTGAAAAACGCTGAAAATCCGCATTTTTACGGCTTTCGGTTACATACCTTCCGTACCACGGATAAGGTTGTAAGGTATGGCATAAACAATCAGTTTGACTTTGCGGAACACCCTGCGGTTATTCAGCGTGGCGAAAAACGCACTATCAATATATGTGTTGCTGTTCCTGATGTGGCATAAACGGACAAGCCTTTGCACATTGGAATTTAGACGAGATTATAAATATAATGAAAGTGTAAGGAGGACAAGTCTATGAGAGATAAAACCTACCACGCATATCTGGATAGCCACGAGCGACAGTTGGTAATACATAGCCTTGTAGAGCTGAAGAACAGGCTGATACAGGAAGGCAGATACACAGACTGCGTTGACGAGCTGATTTTCAAGGTTGTCAATGCGCCTGTCAAGAAAATGAAAATTGAACATATCTAAGACATATCGCACATAGCCGCTTATTCTTATTCTCCTAAGAGTAAGCGGCTTTTTTGCGTTCTCTCACTCTTTTTTACATAGCCGCCTTGACAAAGCGGCTAAATTTATGCGAAAGGAGGACGCACAAATGTCAAATTGCAAAGTGATTGCTCTGACCAATCAGAAAGGCGGTGTCGGTAAAACGACCACGGCGGTCAATCTGGGCGTAGGTCTGGTACAGCAAGGAAAGAAAGTTCTGCTCATTGATGCTGATGCACAGGCAAATCTCACAATGGCACTCGGCTACAACAGACCTGACGATATACCCATAACGCTCTCCACCGTAATGCAGAACATCATAGACGATAAATCTTTTGATGTTTCGCAAGGTATCATACACCATAGCGAGGGCGTTGACCTGCTTCCGTCCAACATTGAGTTATCAGGCTTTGAAGTAAGGCTTATCAATGCTATGAGCCGTGAGCGTGTTCTGAAAACCTATGTAAATGAGGTTAAGAAGAATTACGATTATGTGCTTATCGACTGTATGCCCTCTCTCGGTATGATAACGATAAATGCTCTGGCGGCGGCAGACAGCGCGATTATCCCAACACAGCCGCACTACCTTTCAGCGAAAGGTTTGGAGCTGTTGCTTCGCTCTGTGTCAATGGTAAAACGACAAATCAATCCCAAGCTGCGGATAGACGGTATTTTAATGACTATGGTAATGCCCCGTACCAACATTTCTAAGGAAATCACGGCAACGGTAAAAAGTGCCTACGGTCAAAAAATCAAGGTGTTTGATACTGAGATACCGCATTCTATCCGTGCGGTGGAAGCTACCGCAGAGGGCAAGAGCATTTTTGCTTACGACAAAAGCGGTAAGGTTGCCGCAGCTTATGAGCAGTTCGGAAAGGAGGTGGCAGAGATTGGCGAGAAGCAGAGAAACCAAAATCGAACTGACCGCTTACGATGACCTTTTTCAGACAGATGAAAGCCGTGCAGAAGCAAGGCTGAGTAAAATCAGAGATATTCCCTTATCGCAGATTGACGAGTTTCCCGACCACCCGTTCAAGGTTTTAATGGACGAGGATATGGAACAGCTTGTCGAGAGCATTAAGCGAAACGGCGTAATGACCCCTGCTACCGTTCGGCTTAAAGAGGACGGACGGTATGAGCTTGTAAGCGGACACAGAAGAAAAAAGGCTTGCGAGCTTGCGGGGCTTGAAACGCTGAAATGTGAGGTTAAAGAGCTGACCCGTGATGAAGCCATTATTGTAATGGTAGAAAGCAATTTACAGAGGTCAACGATTTTACCGAGTGAGAAAGCCTTTGCCTATAAAATGCGGCTGGAAGCGATGAAGCGACAAGCAGGCAGACCCACGAAAGAAAATTATTCCCCAATGGGTAATAATTTAGAGTTTGCCACTTCGAGCGATGAACTTGCCGACAAAGTTGGTGAAAGTAAAAATCAGATTTTCCGTTTTATCCGTCTGACTGAGCTTGTTCCCAGC